>Ga0315281_10009204_pt1 | contig 13710 bp, 10 predicted proteins | sample YL17G07_0_MG_FD_204540 | JGI IMG/M metagenome (GOLD analysis project Ga0315281, IMG submission 204540) | Sediment microbial communities from Yellowstone Lake, YNP, Wyoming, USA - YL17G07_0 | ecosystem: Environmental > Aquatic > Freshwater > Lake > Sediment | place: USA: Wyoming | collected...
TGGACGAAGGAGACCTCTTCGTCGACGCAGCATCATGTTGTGACGGGCTCGAGCTGCTGCCGCGCTTTCCTCACCTCGATGTGGCGGGCGAGCTCGCCTGTCGGGTCGCCGCCGCGCGCGAGCTCGTCGAGGAGGCGGGAGTGCTGCTCGCCCGGCGGCGTGGCAACTGGGCGACGACCGGCGAGGCCGAGGCCGTGCGACGGCAACTGGACGGGGGCACGTCGTTCGAGCAGGTGATCCGGGCGGACGGCTGGCGCCTAGCGCTCGACGCCCTCGTGCCCTTCGCCCATGTTGTGACCCCTGCGTCGGAGCCCCGGCGCTACGACACGCATTTCTTTCTCGCCGAGCTCCCCGCCGGCCGGCAGGCGCGCTGCGACGAGGCCGAGTCGGACGAGCTCGTGTGGGTTGCGCCGGCCCGGGCGATGGAGCGCGGCCTGAGCGGCGGAGTCGTCCTGCTGCCGCCGACGTGGGTGACGCTGATGCAGCTGGGCTCCTTCGACTCCGTGGCCGCCCTCTTCGCGTGGGGGCGGGCCCGGTCGATCACGCGCGTCGAGCCCGTGCTCACGTTGGGCCCGGGCATACGCGTGATCTCGATCCCCGCTGCGGCGGCGATTCCGTATGTCGACGGCGCGGACGCGACAGGTGACCTGCGCTTCTCCTTCGAGGAGGGCCGCGGCTGGAGACCGGTCACGGCCGCCGGCTGAGCGGCATGGTGCGGCGAGAGGGGCCGGCGCTCTCACCGATCGCGTAGGCCCGCAGCAGAGGGTCGCAGCTGGCATGCTGGGATCGACCCCGCACCTCCCGCGCTTGTTCTCTTGCGGGCAGCACAAGGAGACCCATGCCTACCCGGATGATCGACCCGCACCACCATCTCTACAACCTGGAGGAGAACTCCTATCCGTGGCTCCAGCTCGACGAGCCGCCCCAGCTCTTCGTGGGCGATCTGCGGCCGGTCATGAAGACATACGACATCGAGGACTATCTGGCGGACTGCTTGCCGAGCGGAGTGCAGAAGTCCGTTCACGTCCAGGTCGAGTGGGATCCGAGCGACCCGGTCGGCGAGACGCGGTGGTTGCAGGGCGTCGCCGATCGGCACGGGTTTCCGCACGGCATCGTCGCCTCCGCCCACCTCCACGAGGAGGACGTGGCAGATGTGCTCGAACGGCACTGCGAGCTCGCGAACATCCGTGGCGTCCGCCAGATGCTGCTCTCCCATTCCGACCCCCTGTTCAACCTCTCCGAGCGTGCCGACCTCCTGACCGATCCGCAGTGGCGGGCCGGTTTCGCGCTGCTCGAGTCCCACGGGCTCTCGTACGACCTGCAGGTGTACCCGCACCAGATGGCCGACAGCGCCGATCTGGCCGCGTCGTTCCCCGACACGCAGATCGTGCTGGACCACGCGGGCCTGCCGATCGAGCGCGAGAGCGGCGGCCTCGAGCGCTGGCGGGCGGGCATGCGCAGGCTCGCCGCACGCCCGAACGTGGCGGTCAAGATCTCGGGCCTCGGGCAGCTCGACCATCACTGGACGCTCGAGAGCATCCGGCCCATCGTCACCGAGACGATCGAGATCTTCGGCGTCGGGCGCTGCATGTTCGCGAGCAACTTCCCGATCGACAGCCTCTACAGCGACTACGCGACGCTGATCTCGAGCTTCGAGACGATCGTGTCCGACCTCGGCCTCTCGGAAGCCGAGAGCGACGCGATCTTCTACACGAACGCCGAGCGGGTCTACCGCCTCTGAAGGATGCCGGCCGGCCTGGCAGAGACGCCGGGCCGACCGGATCTGCGGGCCCGCACCCTCTGCTACATGATCACAACGCCACGCGCGTTGGCGCCGGAGTGCATGTCCGCCACGGCGTCGTTGACGCGGTCGAGGGTGTACCGGCGGGTGACGAGCTCGTCCAGCTTGAGCCGGCCCTGCCGGTAGAGCTCGAGGTAGAGCGGCATGTCCATCCGGGGCCGCGACGTCCCGTAGAGGCAGCTCATGAGCGTCTTCTCCGACGTCGAGAATGCCTGCGAGGGCAGCTCTGTCACGTCATCGGTGGACGCCACGCCGATGCCGACGACGGTCCCGTCGATGCCGCACGCGTCCCAGGCGGCCCGGAAGAGCTTGCCGGTGCCGACGCACTCGAACACGTAGTCCGCGCCGACGCCCCCCGTCAGCTCGACGATCCGCTCCACCGTCGACTCGTTGGAGGGATCGACGATGTGCGTCGCCCCGAGATCGGCTGCCAGGTCGCGCTTCGACGACACGGGGTCGATCGCGATGATCTGCCTGGCCCCGACCAGACGGGCTCCCTGCACGACGTTGAGGCCCACGCCGCCGCACCCGATCACCGCCACGGTCGCCCCCGGGTACACCTTCGCGCGGTTGAAGACGGCGGAGAGGCCGGTGAGGACGCCACAGCCGACGAGAGCCGCGGCTTCGAAGGGGACATCGTGCGGGATGGGAATGACCGAGATCTCGGGCACGATCGTCATCTCGGCGAGCGTGCCGATGCAGGAGAACTGGTAGAGGTCCGTGTGATTGCGGTCGGAGACGCGGAATGCACCGTCGGGGTGCCGGCAGCCGAAGATCGTGGGGAGGCCCCAGGCGCAGAGGTTCGGCCGGCCTTTCTGGCAGTAGGCACACACACCGCAGCTCATCGTCGCGGCCAGCACGACGTGGTCGCCCACCTTGACCATCGTCACCGCGCTGCCCACCTCCTCGACGACGCCTGCGCCTTCGTGCCCGACGATGATGGGGATCGGGAACGGAAGTGCGCCTGTCTGCACCGCGACATCGCTGTGGCAGACGCCTGACGCCTCGATCCGGACGAGCACGTCGTGGTCGTGGAGGTCGGTCAACTCGACCTCGGCGACTTCCATCGGCTTGTTGTGCTCGTAGACGATCGCTGCTCTCACGACCCCACCATCCTTTCGCTCGTTGGGCGCTGCTTGACCATCACACCATGCGCAAGGGTCTGCTCGAGCACGCCGCCTGCGCCCGGCTCGAGGAGCCCTCCCGCTCCGACCGTTCTCTCGCCAAACGATGTTGCCTTCATCGCGTTCGCCGTTTCATGAGCACACCGGAGGCGGCGACGGCGAGGACGAGGATGAGGCCCTTGATGATGAACTGCCAGTACGACTCGACGCCGATCTGCGCCAGGCCGTTGAAGAGCGTCGCATTGATCAGGACGCCGACGAGCGTGCCGGGAATCGAGAACTCGCCCGGCTTGAAGACGGCGGCGCCGATGAAGCAGGCCGTGAACGCATCGAGCAGGTACGTATCGCCCGCGTTCGCGTAGGCGGAATCGAGCTCCGAGGCGGCGAGCAAGCCTGCGAAGGCCGCGCACATGCCGGAGATTGCGAAGACGAGCAGGATATAGCGGCTGATGCGGATACCTGCGAGCCGGGCGGCCTCCCTGTTGCCGCCGATCGCGTCGATCCGGCGGCCCACCTCCGTGCGTGACAGCAGCAACCACAGCAGCGCCATCACCCCGAACATGATCAGCACTTCGTTCGGGATCCCGAAGGTGTCGTCACTCGAGATGCGCACGAAGCCGCTCGGGAACCCGGCCTTCGCCGAGCCGCCGGTGATCCAGTTGACGATGCCCTGGGCGATCGCTCCCGTGCCGAGCGTCCCGATGAACGCCGAGACACCCACGTACGCCACGATCGAGCCGTTGATGAGCCCGAAGGCAAGCCCGGTGCCGATACCGAGCAGCAGGGACGGGATCACGCCGATCTCCGCCATCCAGTTCGTCGCCATGACGCCGCCGAGCGCGAAGACGAACCCGATCGAGAGGTCGAACTCCCCGAGGATGAGCGTCATTGTCAGACCGAACGAGACGATGCCCGGCAGCGCCGCCGTGCTCAGCACGAGCAGGGTGTTGTCCCAGGTCGGGAACGTGTCGGGCTTCTTGAGCGCGAAGACGACCACGATCCCGACCAGGAAGAGGAGGGGCCCGAAGCGCTCGACGACATCGAGGCTCTTGCTCAGCCCTCGCCGCCACGTGGGCGTCTCGAGCTCGGCGGCTGTTGCGGGCTCGACGCTCATGCGGCCTCCCGGTAGCAGTGTGCAAGGATCTCGCCGACGGACACCGGGCCCGGCAGGTCCGCCGCGACCCGGCCCTCGCGCAGGACGAGCACGCGATGGGAGAGGTGTGCGACCTCCTCGAGGTCCGACGACACGAAGAGGATGGCCGTGCCCCGGGCCGCCAGATTGGCAATCTCCATCATCGCCTCGGCCTTCGCGCCCACGTCGACGCCGCGGGTCGGCTCGTCGCAGAGCAGGACATTCAGGTCGGAGAGCAGCCAGCGGCCGACGACGACCTTCTGCTGGTTGCCGCCGGAGAGCTCCGCGACCCGCTGGCTCGGACCACGCGTGCGGATGCTGAGCGAGCTGATCGCCGACTGGGTCGCCCGCAGCTCGCTGCGGCGTCCCGGTATCGGCAGGCCGCGCACGAGGCGGAACCGCTGAAGGAAAGAGATGACGAGGTTCTCGCGGATCGACCGGCGCAGGAACAGCGCCTGCAGCCTTCTTTCCTCCGGCAGAAGCGCTACGCCGTGCGCGACGGCGTTCGCGGGGGCGCGAAAGTGCACAGGCCTGCCCCCGAGGAGGATGTCGCCGCTGTCGCGGCGCAAGGCGCCGTAGAGAGACAGCAGGAGCTCCGTGCGCCCCGCTCCAACAAGACCCCCGATGCCGAGGATCTCGCCCTTCCTGATCGTAAACGAGACGTCGCGGAGGGGGCCGGCGGTGAGGTTACGCACCTCCAGGGCGATCTCCTCCTGCGGTGGCGCCACAGGTGCTACCTCGAGCACGTGCCGGTCGTCTCCGACAATCAGCTCGACCATCCGCTGTTGGGTGAGCTTCGATTGCTCGTACGTCCCGATCACGTTTCCGTTCCGCATCACGGTCGTCCGGTCGGCGAGCTCGACCACCTCGGCGAGCCGATGTGACACGAACAGCACGGCGACCCCGTTCTCGGCGAGCCTGCGCACGGCCGCGAAAAGGACTCGTACCTCCTGCTCCCCGAGCGACGCCGTTGGCTCGTCGAGGACGACGAGCCGCGCCTCGCCGCTGCACGCTCGTGCGATGGCGACGAGCCAGCGCTGCGCGGGAGCCAACTCGCTGAGCTTCTCGCGTACGTCGATGTCGGGCGCGAACGGCGCCAGGATCTCCCTCGCGGCGGCGCGTGCCAACCCCGGGCTGACGAACGGCCCCCGCGGCGGCATGCGGTGGCCGAGCAGCACGTTCTCGGCAACGCTCAGGCGGGGAACCAGGGCGAACTCCTGATGCAGGACGCGGATTCCCTGGTGCTCGGCGGCGCCCGCGTCGGGAAGGCCGACCCTCTCCCCGTCGATCTCGATCGTGCCGGAGTCGGGTTGGACGACCCCGGCGATCATCTTGATCAGAGTCGACTTGCCGGCGCCGTTTTCGCCCACAAGACCGTGGATCTCGCCGGGGAGGATGTCGACGTCGACGTTGTCGACGGCCTTCACGCCGGCGTATGCCTTGCTCAACCCTCGTGCGGCAACGGTGGGAGCGCCGTGAAGGCCGCTCCCACCGTCGGACGGTGCGTCAGGTGTCATGCGATCAGGTGTCTACGATCCGCCTCGCGCCTACTTGAATGTCACCTGCGGCCCCGGCGCGAAGATGAATCCCTGACCGACGTTCTTGAACGGGTACGGCCCACCGGTCATCGACGCGATGTTGTCCTTGCGCAGGAGACCCGTCGAGATGTAGGTCCGCTCCGGCAGGGGGTTGCCCGCCATCGCGTGGGCAGCGTAGCTGCACGCCTGGGCGCCGATCTGCTTGTTGGCCTGCGCCACCGTGGCGGCGATCTGACCGCCCTGCACGAGCTTGATCCCGGTCTGGTCGAAGCTCCAGCTCGTCACGAAGGCCTTCGACTTCGCCTTCTTGATCGCGATCGCGGTGCCGGCTCCGGGCTCGTCCCAGTGCGTGTAGAAAGCGTCCACGTCCGGGTGCGCCAGGAGGTACGCCTGTACCGCCTTCGCCGAGCTGTTCACCGGATCGGCCGGGTTGATCTTGATGAACGACTTCAGCTTGATCCCAGGGTACTGCGACAGGACCGACCGCAGGGCCGCGCTGCGCTGGCGCAGCGGCGGCGTGAAGTCGCCGCCGACCTCGACTACGTTGCCCTTGCCCTGAAGGCGGTCGGCGAGGTACTGGGCGACGAGCGAGCCGCTCAGGAACTCGTTCTCCTGGATGTCGACGCTGTACGGCGCGTCACCTCCGTACGTCGTGATGAACGGGATACCGGCGGCCTTCGCCGCTTTGACCTCGGCTCCGAGCCCGCCCAGGTCGTTCGAGATGTTCCAGATCACGTCGACCTTGGACTGGATGAACGTCCGGATCGCGGCCTTCGCCTTCGCGGGATCGGCGAGGGTCTGGACGACCTGGAGCTTGGCCTTGCCACAGTTCAGCTTGAAGCCGTCGACCTGGATGTTGACCGGCGGGATCGGCACGAGTGAGGCGACGCCGATCGTCTTGCCTGCGATCTTCGAGTAGTCCGGCGCTCCGGGCACCGGCGACGCGACCACGGCGGCCGCTGTGACCTTCTGCGACGGTGTCGCCGCGTAGGCGATCGCCGAAATGCCGGCGGTCAGGACGACCGCGAGCCCGATCAGGGCGGCGCGCGAGAACCGGCGTCGTTTGGTAACCATCATGCTTCCCTCCCTGTTGGTGGTGGTGGAACGGGGCCCGGTGCTCGAGTGCCTTCCAGCCTCTGCCCGAGCAAAACCAAACTAACGGTGGGTAGGTGGAAATGCAACCCGCCACCCCGCCACTACTCAGCCTGCGAGCAGGATCCCTCCGTCGACGACGAGATCGATGCCTGTCACATAGCGTGAGTCGTCCGAGGCGAGGAAGAGCGCTCCGAGCGCGATGTCCTCGGGCTCCGCCATCCGGCGAAGCGGGATCATCTCGATCAGCGCCGCCTTCGCCACGGGGTCGTCGAGTGTCTCGTTGAAGAACTCCGTCTCCACACATCCGGGCGAGATCGAGTTGACGCGAATTGTCGGCCCGAGCTCGCGCGCAGCCGATCGTGTCAGCATCTGAACGCCGCGTTTGGCAGCGTTGTAGATGGCGTTGTTCGGGTACGGCGCTTCGGCCACGAACGATGCAACGTTGATGATCGAGCCACCGCTCTCGTGCTCCAGCATGTGGCGCGCCGCAAGTTGCGTCCCGATGAACGATCCCTTGAGGTCGATGCCGATGATGAAGTCGAACTCCTCGTCGGTTGCGTCGACGAACGGTGCCATCCGGTCGACGCCGGCGTTGTTCATCCAGATATCGATGCTGCCGAAGCGCTCGACGACGCTCTCGACGGCACGCTCCATCTCTTCGCGCTTGGAGACGTCGGCGACGACGGCGAGCGCTCCGTTGCCGATCTCTGCCGCGGCCGCCTCACAGCGCTCGGGCACCCACTCCACGAGGGCGACGTTCGCACCTTCCTCCGCGAAGAGGCGGGCCGTGCCGAAGCCTATTCCTCGTCCGGCGCCCGTGATCACCGCCGTCTTTCCGCTCAGTCGTCCCATCGTGATCCTCCTCTCAGTCGATTCCCGGTCGCGTCCTCGGGCGACCGCGTCGGTCGAGTCTACTGGGGTGCCGTCGTCGTCAGCGTGAGCTTCGTCGGCGCCGGAGACGGTCGTTAGCAGGGAATCCGCGCGGCCCGCGCTTGCCTCGTACAATCGCAAGGATCCGACTGCACCCTGGTCGGCCGCGGACCGCTTGAGCCCGTCAAGCAGCACCTCGACAAGGAGGCACGATGATCGATAGCGACTCACTTCGGGTAGCGGTCCACGTCCACGCCGAGGTCGGCGAGAGCCCGAGCTGGGACGCTCGAGCCGGGGTGCTCCGGTTCGTCGACATGCCACCCGGCATCGTCTACCGCTACGACCCGGCCGACGGCTCGCTCTCGTCGTGTGAGGTAGGGCAGGAGGTCGGGGCCGTCGTCGTTCGCGAGGCGGGCGGCATCGCCGCGGCCGTCCGCGACGGCATCGGTCTCGTCGACGAGGCCACCGGCGCGCTCGAGCTCGTCGCCCCGATCGAGCGGGACCTGCCGGGCAATCGGATGAACGACGCCAAGTGCGACCCGGCCGGACGCCTCTGGGCGGGGACGATGGCGTTCGCTTTCACGGCGGGCGCAGGGTCCCTCTACCGCGTTCTGCCCGATCACAGCTTCACGAGGGTCGTCGACGACGTCACGATCTCCAACGGCCTCGGCTGGAGCCCCGGCGGCGACCGCATGTACTACACCGACACGGCGGCCGGCATCGTGGATGTGTTCGACTTCGAGCTCGCGACGGGCGAGGTCGCGAACCGACGGCGGTTCGTGCAGTTCGAGCCGGGTGACGGCATGCCGGACGGCATGGCCGTCGACGCAGAGGGGCACATCTGGGTGGCGCTCTTCGGCGGTGGCTGTGTCCGGCGGTACACGCCCGGTGGCCTGCTCGTCGATCGGATCGAGCTGCCCGTGAGCCAGCCGACGAGCGTGGCGTTCGGCGGGGACGATCTCGACGACCTCTACATCACGACGGCCACGTACCAGCTCACCGCGGAGCAGCTCGCAGAGCAGCCGCTCGCCGGCGCGACGTTCGTGTGCCGTCCCGGTGTCGCCGGCGTCCCTGTCGAGTCGTTTCGTGGCTGACCCGAGGCCAGTGCCGCGCTTCCGATTGGACGCGCGGTTGTCGGCCTGTCAGGATCGTCGTGATGGGTGAAGTCGTCGTGATCACGGGCGGAGGCGGCGGTCTTGGCCGCGCAACCGCGGTCGAGCTCGCCAGGCGCGGCTGGGACTCGGTCGTCACAGGACGGACGCAGGCCTCGCTCGACGAGACGGTCGCAGCGGTCGAACGCGCGGGTGCCCGCGCCGTTGCCGTCGCCGGCGACGTTTCGGAGGAGGCGCATGTCGAGTCGGTCTTCGAGACCGCCGCACGCGAGCTCGGCCCGGTCGACGCCGTGCTTCACGCCGCCGCGACGCATGGAACGCCGATGCGCTTCGTGAACGTGGAGCTCGCGGAGTGGGAGCACGTGATCGCCACGAACCTGCGCTCGACCTTCCTCGTCACCCGCGCGGCGCTACGGCAGATGCTGCCGCGCCGCCGCGGCTCGATCGTGCTCGTCGCGAGCGCCGGCATCCTGCGAGGCTTCCCGCTCGCGGCTCCGTACGCGGCCACGAAGTCGGCGCTCCCGGGATTCGCACGGACACTCGCTGCAGAGGTTTCCCCCGAGGGGATCCGGGTCAACGTGCTGACGCCGGGGGCGATGCCGGACTCGGCGATCTACAAGTCTGCGATGCCGGGGATCGCCGAGGAGCTCGGGTTCGACCCGGACAAGGGCCAGGAGCTCCTGGAGAGCATGTCTGCCCTGCGCCGCGCGTGTACGCCCGAGGAAATGGCACGGTCGACCGTCTTCCTGCTCACGGACGACTCGAGCCTGATGACGGGGCAGAACCTCGTCGTCGATGCCGGCCTGACTACCTGAGCCGAGGCGGTCACGCGACGAAGCAGAGGTTCAGGATCGCGCCCTCGGAGACCTCGGTGCCCCGCAGTTCGCCGACGAGGCGGCCTTCCCGCAGCACGAGCACGCGCTGGCAGAGGCCCACGACCTCCTCCAGCTCGGAGGAGATCACGATCACGCCGGCGCCGCGCTCGGCCAGTCCGGCGATCAGGGCGTAGATCTCGCGCTTGGCGCCGACGTCGATCCCGACCGCGGGCTCGTCGAAGACGAAGATCCGCGAACCGGTCATCAGCCACTTCGCGATCAGGACCTTCTGCTGGTTGCCGCCCGAGAGGAGCTTGAGCGGCTGCTTCGTCGAGGGCGTCACGATCCGGAGCTCCTGCACCCGTTCGGCGACCTCGCGCCGTTCGGCGCGCGGTCGCAGGACGCTGCGGGCCCACGAGAACCGGCGCAGGCTCGGCAGCGTCGCGTTCGCCGCCACCGACATCTGCCCGATCCCCCCCTGGTTGCGCCGATCCTCCGGCAGCAGGGCGATTCCGTTGCGGATTGCATCCCGGGGGCTGCCGATGCGGACGGGGTCGCCGTCCAGCTCGACCTCGCCCGACTCGCGGCGGTCGGCGCCGAAGATCATCCTCACGACCTCCGTGCGACCGGAGCCGACGAGCCCCGCGAGCCCGAGCACCTCGCCCGGGTAGAGGTCGAAGGAGATGTCCCGGACGCGACCGCCGGAAAGCCCCCTGACGCGCATGAGCGGTTGTGCCGAGAGCGCGGCGCCGTGGTCGGGGAAGATCTCGTCGAGCTCGCGTCCGACGATCAGCCTCATCATGTCGTGCTTGGTGAGCTCGGAGGTGGGGTGTGTGGCGACGACGCGCGCGTCTTTCATCACGGTCGTCCGATCGGTCAGGGCGATCACCTCTTCGAGCCGGTGTGAGACGTAGATCACCGTCACGCCCTCGTCGCGCAGCTTGCGGATCACTCCGAGCAGCAACTCGACCTCTTCCTCGGGCAGCGACACTGTCGGCTCGTCCATGATCAGCAGCTTCACGTCACGCGCGAGCGCCCGGCCGACCATCACGAGCCGCTGCGCCGCTGGAGACAGCGACCCGGCGGGCCTGCGGAGATCGGCCGTCAGGCCGAGCCGCTCGGCGATGGCCCGCGCGGAGCGATTGACGTCGCGCCAGCGGACACGGCCCACGCTCGCCGGATAGTGCCCGATGAACATGTTCTCCGCGGCCGAGAGGGCCGGCACCAGCGACAGCTCCTGGGGCACCACTTCGATCCCCAGGCGTACCGCCTGCACGGGCGAGCTGTGGCTGATCGGCTCCCCCTGCCACACGATCTCGCCCCCGTCGGGCTGGTAGAGCCCCCCGATGATCTTGATCAGCGTCGACTTGCCTGCGCCGTTCTCGCCGATCAGCCCCAGGATCTCGCCTTCCCGCACGTCGACGGAAACGTCGTCGAGTGCGCGTACGCCGGGGAACGTCTTCGTGACGTTCCGGGTCTCGAGCAGGATCCGGCTTCCTGCCCGAGGCATGGCGTCGATCGTCGCAGAGGACACGGCCTCTAGCCTCGCCTCTGGGACACGTTCCGTCAAGTGGTATGTGCGCCGTGGGCCCTACGGAAGGCCATGACCCGACACGGACAGTGCGACGCGGAGAAGCCCGAGAAACCACAGCGGGCAACGGTGGGCGCATGGCCTCGGTGTCGGTCAGGCGCCAGGGGCGGGTGCGGGCGGATGGTCCCGGTAGCAGCGTTCGAGCAGGGTTGCCATGGTGATCTCCGCGCCACGAAGCTCGTCGACGATGCGACCCTCCCGCAGGACGATGACGCGACGGCATACCTCTTCGATCTCCTCGAACTCCGAGGAGATGAAGATGACACCGTTCCCCTCGCTCGCGAGTCGCGCCATGAGCGCGTAGATCTCGACTTTGCCGGCGACGTCGACGCCGTGGGTCGGCTCGTCGAAGATGAAGATTCGCGCGTCGTGCACGAGCCACTTCGCGAGCACGACCTTCTGCTGGTTGCCACCTGAGAGCAGTCGCGCCGGCTGCTCACACCCGGTGGCGCGCACGCCGAGCTCCGTGATCATCTCCTGTGCCCGCCGACGCTCCTTCGCGACGCTGGGGAACGGCAGCCACCGTGCCGCGCGAAATCGCCGAAGCGTCGGCAGCGTGATGTTCTGGCGGATCGACTGGTCGAGAGCCAGTCCCTGCTTTCGCCTGTCCTCGGGCAGAAGAACGATGCCGGCCGAGAGCGCGTCTCGGGGCGACTCGACTCGCACCGCCTCCCCGTAGACGAGGATGCGACCCCTGGAAGGCCGGTCGGCGCCGTAGATCAGTCGCATCAGCTCGGTTCGCCCGGCGCCGACCAGGCCGGCAAACCCGAGGATCTCGCCGGCCCGAAGGGTGAAGCTAACGTCCTCGACCACACCAGGCGCCGTCAGGTGCTCTACACGGAGCAGCTGGTCGCCCCGATTCTGCTCGCCGTTCCCTTCGGACGCCGGCGGGAGCTGGTGGCGCCTGTGCGGTGCATGGCCGACGATGTGGGTGATCAGGGAGGCGCGGTCGAGGCTCGCGGTCGGAACGTCGGCCACGACTCGCGCGTTCCGCATCACCACGACTCGGCTCGTCAGCCCAAAGATCTCGTCCAGGCGGTGCGAGACGTAGACGACGGCGGTCCCTCCAGCGACGACCTTCCGCACCACCGCGTGGAGGTGGTCGATCTCGGTCGCCGTCAGCGACGCAGTCGGCTCGTCGAGGACGAGTAGCCTGGCATTCGTCGCAAGCCCCCGGGCGATCATCACGAGCCGCTGCTGGGCGACGCTGAGGTCGGCCACGAGCGCGTCCACGGGAATGTCGCAATCGAGGGAGTCGAGGATCTCCCGCGTTGCGTTCCGGAGCGCCGGCCGGTTCACGAAAATGCGGAGGCGCCTCGGATAGCCGAGTCCGAGATGGACGTTCTCGGCGACGGAGAGCGCGGGAACGTCCGAGAGCTCCTGGTGCACGAAGGAAAGCCCGAGAGTCGTCGCGTGGTGTGGGCTCTCGATCTCCACGGCGTTGCCGTCGATCGAGATCTGTCCCTCGTCGGGCCGCACCGCACCGGCCAGCATCTTGATCAGGGTGCTCTTGCCCGCGCCGTTCGGGCCCACGAGACCGACGGTCTCGCCCGGATTGATCGTGACGCTCACCCTCTCGACCGCGACAACGCCGGGGAAGCGCTTGGTGAGGCTCCTCACCGACAGGAACGGCGGCTCCGTCGCGGCCACGAGATCAGGTGAGCCGCTGCCCGAGGCGGCTGAGGAGGACGGCCGTGACGAGGATCGCGCTCTGGACGAGGTTGATGACGTACGTCTGCAGGTTGAGCATCGTGAGCCCGGTTTGGATGACGCCGAGGAACACCACACCGACCACGGAGCCGGCGATGTTGAACTGACCGGGTCGAAACGCAGCGGCGCCGAGGAACACGGCGGCGTAGCCCGGCAGCAGGTATGCCGGACCGATGTTCGGCGTGTACGAACTCGTGAGGGCGGCGAGGAGCACACCGACGACCGCGGCGGCAGCGGCGACGACGATGAAGCCGAAGACCCGGAGCCCCCGGGTCGGCAGGCCTGCGAGGCGCGCCGCCTCGGCGTTCGAGCCGATCGCGTAGATGTAGCGCCCGGGCTCCGTCCGCTCGAGCAGGACCCACGCGCAGGCGCAGATGAAGGCAGCGACCCAGACCTGGTTGTTGAGACCCAGGAACGACGCCTGCTGCCCGAGGCTCACGAACCCGGACGGCAGGCCCTGGAAGATCTGTTCCTGGTTGGTGACCGCGTACTCGAGACCGGTCAGCCCGGTGCCGACCGCGAGCGTGATGATGAACGAGGAGCCTCCGAGCCCGGCGATCAGGAACCCGTTCAGCAGTCCCACGAGGACCGCGGCAGCGAGGCAGGCGAGGATCGCCAACGGCCAGGGGACGCCGTGACGGACGATCAGAATGACCACGATTCCGTTCGCGAGGCCGATCATCGCGCCGAACGAGAGGTCGAAATCCTGCATCGCTAGCACCACGGTGAGCGCGGCGGAGAGGATCAGCGGCGGAGCTGCCTGCGCGAGGATGGTCTTGAAGTTGTCGACGGTCGGGAACGTGTCGGGTCGTGCGATGCTGAAGGCAGCCACGGCCGCCGCGAAGGCGACCAGTAGCCCGTAGCGGGCAAGCGCGACACGGGCGAGACGGAGCGTTCGATCCCTCCTCGGCGTGGTCGGCGC
>Ga0315281_10009205_pt1 | contig 13710 bp, 11 predicted proteins | sample YL17G07_0_MG_FD_204540 | JGI IMG/M metagenome (GOLD analysis project Ga0315281, IMG submission 204540) | Sediment microbial communities from Yellowstone Lake, YNP, Wyoming, USA - YL17G07_0 | ecosystem: Environmental > Aquatic > Freshwater > Lake > Sediment | place: USA: Wyoming | collected...
TACCCCCGATCGACGTCGTCAAGTCGCTCAAGTTCGTCCGCTAGAACGCGCGCGCCAGGGGGAGGTCGCGGGCTCCGGCTCGTGACCTCCCCCTTTCTTGTTCGTGCGGAACCGCGGCCGGGTTACACACCGACCGTGTGGTTGAAGGCTCGGGACGGAGACAGCAAGCGTGGACAACACGGTGGACAACACGGTCAGCGCCACACCTGGGGCAGGAACCCGCTTCCTGCTGGAGACCCGGCACATTGCCAAGACGTTCCCGGGCGTGCGTGCGCTCGACGACGTCTCGATCGACGTCCGGGAAGGCGAGATCCTGGGGCTGATCGGCGAGAACGGCGCCGGCAAGTCGACCCTGATCAAGATCATCGGAGGGCTCTATGAGCCCGACGGCGGCGAGATCGTGTGGCAGGGCGAGCCGATCAGCCACAGGTCTCCGGTGCACGCAGTGCGGCTGGGGATCGAGATCGTGCCCCAGGAGCTGTCGCTCGTGCCGGCCCTCTCGGCCGCGGAGAACATGTTCGTCGGGCACTACCCGGCGAGCGCCGGCCGCGTCCGCTGGCGGGAGATCGATCGCTCGGCGCGAGCCATCGCCGAGCGTCTCGGCCTTACGGCCGACCTCCGCAAGCCCGCCGGATCGCTGTCTCCCGCTGCGCAGCGGCTCGTGATGGTCGGCCGAGCGCTCGCCCGCGACGTGAAGCTCCTGATCATGGACGAGCCGACCGTGTCGCTGCCGGAGGACGAGGTCGAGCTGCTGCTCGGCGTGATCCGCAAGCTGCGCGACGAAGGCGTGACGGTGATCTACGTTTCGCACCGGCTCGAGGAGGTGATCGCCCTGACCGACCGCACGACCGTGATGAAGGACGCGCGCGTCGTCGCCACGCGCCTCACATCCGAGCTCGACAAGCGGGAGATGATGAAGCTGATCGTCGGCCACGATCTCGACGAGATCTTCCCGGAGCAGGGCGCCGCGCTCTCGACACAGCCGCTCATGCGCGTACGCGGCCTCTCCGGCGGCCGCGTCCGCGACATCTCCCTCGACCTCTACCCCGGCGAGGTGCTCGGGCTCGCCGGGCTCGTCGGCGCAGGCCGAACGGAGGTCGTGAGGATGCTCTTCGGCGCCGACTCCCGCGAGTCGGGCGAGGTCGAGCTGGCCGGCGAGCCTGTCCGCATCGACAACCCACGGGACGCGATCCGCAACGGGATGGCACTCTTGCCGGAGGATCGCCGCAATCAGGGTGGGGTCATGCAGCTGTCGGTGGCGGCCAACGTGACGCTGCCGAGCCTACGGCGGTTCTCGTGGGCCCGGAGCGTCCTGCGCCTGCGCGCCGAGCGGCGTGCGGTCGCGGAACGCGTGCAGGAGCTGCGGATCGTGACGCCCTCGACGAAGCAGCTCCTCAAGTTCCTCTCCGGCGGCAACCAGCAGAAGGTCTTGATCGCGAAGTGGCTGATGACCGGCTCGCGCATCTTCATCTTCGACGAGCCCGCCGCCGGTGTCGACGTCGGCGCGAAGCGCGAGATCTACGCGCTGATCGCCGGCCTGGCACAGCGTGGAGCAGGCGTGATCGTGATCTCCTCCGAGTTGGAGGAGATCGTCGGCCTCTGCCAGCGCGTCCTCGTCCTGCAGGAGGGTCGCCTCGTCGGCGAGCTGCGGGGCACCGAGGTCTCCGAAGCGGCGATCCTGAGCCTCTGCTTCGTCGCCTGACCGTCGTGCCCGCACTCCACCGGCCGCCGTGCCGTCAAGGACGCGGCGATCGGGCCCCGGGCAGCCTCACGTCGTCAGGCCGGCGTCGACGACGAGGTTCTGCCCCGTCATCAGGCTCGAGTCGTTGGTGAGCAGGAAGGCGGCCGCCCGCGCAATCTCCTCGGGTGTGCACGCGCGGCGCAGGGCGGACATGCTCTCGAGCAGCTCCTGCCCCTTGTCTGGGTCGATACCGAGCTCCTTGGCGATGCCCGGCATCGCTGATTTGTAGATTGCCGCGTCGGGCATCGCTCCCGGCGTCAGGACGTTCACCCGGACACCCTCGGGCGAGACCTCCGCGGCGAGCGTCCGCGCGAACCCTGGAAGCGCCGACTTCGTCGCCGCGTACGGCGCCGCGAGCGGGAAGCCCCGAAGGATGCCGGCGCTCGCCACGAGCACGATCGACCCGCTGCGGCGCGGCACCATCTGGCGGAGCGCCGCACGGGTCACAAGGAACGTGGAGCGCATGTTCGTCGCCATGACGTGCTCCCACTCGGCGAGGGGCACGTCGACGAGGCGCATCGGCGTTCCGTGCGTCGCGGCGGCGTGGAGCACCGCGTCGACCGGGCCGAACGCGCCCAGGGCTGCCTCGAAGACCCGCTCGACGTGCGCCTCGTCGGAGACGTCCCCGGCGACGGCGACCGCGCTCGCACCCGCCCGCTCGACCGCCTCGACCGTCGTGTCGAGGGACGCCTGCGTCCGCCCCGTGACGACCACGTTCCAGCCGCGCCGGGCAAGCTCGACCGCGGTGGCGGAGCCGAGGACGCCGCCGCCGCCGGTGATCAGAACGAGCTCGCTCATCTGTGACCCCCGCGACGGGTCATGACCCGGCGCGCCCGCACGACGTGGCCACGCCGGCGAGCGGTGTGAGATCGTAGGCCAGGCACCACGCGCCCGCGGATCGCAGGCGCGGAAGCAACCGACGACCCCCGGCACGAGCCCGTCTCGCCGGCCGCAGAAGGAGAGCCATGCCTGCTCGGATGATCGACGCCCACCACCACCTCTACAACCTCGAGGAGAACCCGTATCCGTGGCTCCAGCTGCCCGAGCCGCCGCAGCTCTTCGTGGGCGACCTGCGACCGGTGCTGAAGACGTACGACATCGAGGACTACCTGGCCGACTGCCGGCCGTGCGGCGTGCAGAAGTCGGTGCACGTCGAGGTCGCCTGGGATCCGAGCGATCCAGTCGGCGAGACGCGGTGGGTGCAGAGCGTCGCCGACCGTCACGGGTTCCCGCACGGCATCGTCGCCTCCGCCCACCTCCACGAGGAGGACGTGGCGGACGTGCTCGAGCGGCACTGCGAGTTCGCGAACATACGTGGCATCCGCCAGATGCTGCTCTCCCATTCCGATCCTCTGTTCAACCTCGCCGAGCGTGCGGATCTCCTGACCGATCCGCAGTGGCGCGCCGGCTTCGCGCTGCTCCAGCGGCACGGGCTCTCGTACGACCTCCAGGTGTACCCGCACCAGATGGCCGACAGCATCGATCTGGCCGCGTCGTTCCCCGGCACGCAGCTCGTGCTGAACCACGCGGGCCTGCCGATCGAGCGCGCAAGCGGCGGCCTGGAGCGCTGGCGAGCGGGGATGCGCGGGCTCGCCGCACACGCGAACGTGGCGGTCAAGATCTCGGGCCTCGGCCAGGTCGATCATCACTGGACGGTCGAGAGCATCCGGCCGATCGTCGCCGAGACGATCGAGATCTTCGGCGTCGAGCGCTGCCTGTTCGCGAGCAACTTCCCGATCGACGGCCTCTACAGCGACTTCCGGACGCTGATCTCGAGCTTCGAGACGATCGTCTCCGCTCTCGGCCTCTCGGAGGCCGAGAGCGACGCGGTCTTCTACGCCAACGCGGAGCGGGTCTACCGACTCTGAGAGTCCGGCGACGCGGCGACGGGCCGATGCCGGGTGGCGGGTCAGGTGGTGCGCGCTCCGACGCGCGACAGCAAGACTGCGACGATGAGGACGGTGCCCTGGATGACGTTCGCGATGTACGCGCTGTAGTTCATGATGATCAGCCCGGTCTGGATTGTCTGCATGAACAGCACGCCGACGAAGGTTCCGAAGAGGTGGAACTGGCCGGCGCGAAGCGTTGCGGCGCCGAGGAACACGCCCGCGTATGCGGGGAGCAGCAGCCCGGTCGCGGCGTTCGCGTAGTACTGCTCGGCCTGAGCGGTGACGATGATGCCGGCCAGCGCGGAGCCGAGCCCGACGATGACGAAGCCGATCACGCGCACGACCTCGACGTTGACGCCGCCGAGTCGCGCGGCCTCCATGTTGCCGCCGATGGCGGCCATGTAGCGGCCGAGCACCGTGTGCTCCGTGAGGAACCAGAGCAGAACGAACACGCCGAAGGTGATCCAGATCGGAAGCCGGAGCGACAGGAAATCGGTGTTCGCGATTCTGGTGAACCCGCTCGGGATCCCCTCGAAGATGTTCCGCCCGCCGTGCGTCAGGCGCAGCTCGGCGCCGAGCAGGATCGTCCCCGCGCCGAGCGTGATCACGAAGGCCGACACGCGCGAGTAGGCGACCACCGCGCCGATCGTCGCCCCGATGACGGCGCCGAGCAGCAGCGTGAAGACGATGCCGAGACCGGTGTTCATCGAGTGCTCCGCGATCAGGACGATCACGAACGCTCCGAGCAGCTGGACGTTGAAGGCGACCGAGAGGTCGAAGTCGCCCATGATCATGGGCACGGTCAACGCGGCCGCCATGACCATGATCACGCTGCCGAGGTTGAGCATCGACTGCCAGTTCTCCCACGTCGCGAAGACGCTTGGCCTGGCGATCGAGAAGATCGCGACGACCGCGGCGAACGCGGCGAGCGTCCCGTAGCGGACGAAGTACGGCCCCACCGTCGCGGACGCGCGGCGGAGCCCTCGCCGTAGCCCCGGCGAGCCGCCGGCCGCGGTCGGCGTCGTTCTGTCAGGCGTCCCCATGTGTGCTGTCACCGCAGCCGTCGCGGGGGGCTGCCGGAGCAGCCCCCCGCTCGAGCTCGACTTACTTGACGCTGAACCCCAGTGCCTTCCACCTGGCCTTGAAGATCGGGGCCGGGTCCGGGAACGGGTACTCGTTGCCCGCCTTCGGGACGTTGGCCGCGGTGATCAGGGCCGTCGGGATCGGAACGATGTTGTACTGCGCGGCGGGATCGATCGCCTTCTTCTTGCCGAAGAACTGCAGCAGCTGATCGGCCGCCAACCACGAGATGTTGTTGTACGCAGCATCCGCGAGCCCGGCCGCCGCGCCGCCCTTGCGCAGCGCCGCGAGCGTCTCGGCGCCGGCGAGGAATCCGAACACCTTCACCGTCTTCTCCCTGCCGAGCTGCTTGACCGCGTTGATCGCCGCCTGGAACTCGAAGTCCTGGTCGGCGTAGACGCCCGTGGCCTCGGGATGGGCCCGGAGCATGTCGAGCGTCGACTTGGTCGCGTCCTGCACGGCGTTCGAGAAGTCGACCTGGTGGTTCGCGACGATCTTGATGCCACAGTGGGCGAAGATCGCCTTTGCGACGTTGTCGCGCCGTCCGAGCGCGTCGAGGGGCTCGAATATCTGAGCGACGACCTTTGCGCCCGCTGGGAGCACGTCGCACATGTACTGGGCGATGATCGCGCCGAGCGCGCTGTCGTTCGGCGAGATCTGAGCGGCGTACAGCTTTTTCGGGTCGGGGTTCGGGCTGCCGATCACGATCGCCGGGATGCCCTTCTTCTTCGCCGCCGTGAGCGCCTGCTGGGCCTGCGCGGGGGCGACGGCGATCGAGACGATCGCGTCCACGTTCTGGGTGACGAACGACTGGATGCCCGAGGCCATCTTCGCCGGGTCGCCCTGGGCGTCGACGACGTTGACCTTCCAGCCGAGGGAGCTCGCCGCCTTCCGGAACTGCGCCTCGATGCGCTGTGCGGCCGGGGAAGCGCCGAGGATCTGGAGGAACCCGACGGTGATCTTCGGCGGCGCGGCGGCGTTCTTCTGCGACGCCGCTCCTGCCGTCGTCGCCGCAACGGTCGCGAGCGACACGGCCACGGCAAGGGTCAGCAGGAGGCGGATCCCTCCACGAGTCAGCTTGTGCACGAAATCTCCTTCCGATGGTCGAACTGCGCGGTCCGTGGATGTCTCCACACCACGGAGGGTGGGTGGCGATGAATCAAACAGATGTTTGGTGGAAAAGTCAACGCCGGCGCCTTGCCCGAGAGTTGACCCGCCTCGTGGCGAACGCCCCGCTTGCTAGCTGACAGGCTCGCGGGCCAGCGTCGCGGCGAGGCGGTCGAGCGTCACCGGGAGCTGCAGCCGCAGGGCCGCGAGGCGCAGGTCGTCGGAGCGACCTGTGTCGAAGGCCCGTGTCCCCGCAAGCGCGTAGTAGGCGAGCCGCACGAACCCGAGCACCCGGTGCCAGTGGAACCGCTCGGCCTCGACGGGACTCCCGCTCCGCTCGGCGTAGCGGCGCACGAGGGCCTGCTCGTCAACGCCGGGCAGCTCCCAGACCGGGATGAAGCACCAGGTCACGTCCGCGATCGGATCACCGGGCGCGGCCATCTCCCAGTCGAGCACGCCGGTGATGCCGTCGCCGTCCACGACGAGGTTGCCCATCCTGTAGTCGCCGTGCACCAGCGCGGTTCGCCGCGGCGGCGGCTGGGCGTGATTCTCGAGCCACCAGAACGCTGCCGGCACCGCCGCCGGCAGCGGCTCGAGTCGCTGGAAGAGACGGCGCAGGCCGCCGAGCTCGAGCAGCGGCGAGCTGACGCCCGCGCCGATGGGCGTCCGCGCGACGTCCACCGAGTGCAGGGCGACGAGGATGTCGATCGCCTGCTCCGCCAGCGCCGTCCGCCGCGGCTCCGGGATGTCGTGCCAGCCGACCGGGACCTCGCCGGGCGCCCGCGCCATGACGAGGAAGGGACGGGAGAACGGATTGCCGTCGCCGTCGTCGAACCAGAGGAGCGCCGGCGCCGGGACGTCGCTTCCGGCGACCGCCTGGAGCGCCGCCCGTTGCGTGACGATCGCGCGCGAGCCCGAGGCCGGCGTCGGCAGCCGGAGCACGGCGTCGATGACGCGCGCGCCCGTCGTCACCCGCACGAACCAGGTCTCCTGCGACAGACCCACCGTGGCGCGATCCCAGACCTCGACCTCGGCGTCGACGCCGCGCCCGCGCAGCCATGTCTCCAGGCCGTGCGCGACCTGTGCCCGGCCGTCAGCCACCCGAGGCCGCCGACCAGTCGACCGGCACCACGGCCGACCGGTTGACGCCGGACAGCCGCCGCAGCGCCTCGAGCACTCCCCGCTCGTCCTCGTCGCGCAGGGCGGCCGCGAGCGCGCGCTCTTGGCTGTCCCGCGCGTCCGCGCCGGCGTTCTCCGCGCCGAGGTTCCGCAGAAGACCGCTCAGCGCGTGCAGCTGCGCGCGCACGTCGGGCTCGGCGACGCGGCCGGCGAGCGCGACGACCGCGTCCGCGAGGCGGTCGGCGGCGACGGGCGGCCACGCCGAAGGAGCCCCCTCGCTCACGAGCCCGCTGCGGAGACGCCGCCGTGCCGGCGCTCGGCCTCCAGCTCGGCGGCGATCTGCTCGCGCAGGCGGAACTTCTGGATCTTGGTCGCCGACATCGGCCAGTCGGTGACGAAGCGCACGTGCCGCGGCACCTTGAAGCTCGCGATCTGCCCCCGGCAGTACTCGATCGCCTCCTCCTCCGTCCACTCGTAGCCCGGTGCCAGCTCGACGAAGGCCGCCGGCACCTCTCCGAGCCGGTCGTCCGGCGCCCCGACGACCTGCACGAGCTTGACCGCCGGGTGCGTGGAGAGGTGCGACTCGATCTCCGCCGGGGCGACGTTCTCGCCGCCGACCTTGAGCATGTCCTTGAGCCGCGACATGTACGTGACGAGGCCGTCCTCGTCGATCACGCCGAGGTCGCCGGAATGGAGCCAGCCGCCCTCCATCGTGACGGCGGTCAGCTCGGGGTCCCGGTAGTAGCCCTGGAAGAGCCCGCGACCGCGCACCTGCAGCTCGCCGGGGCGGCCTGGCCCGAGCGGCTCACCGGTCTCCGGGTCGACGGCCCTGACCTCGATGTCCGGCAGCGGCGCTCCGTGGGTCTCGGCCTGCTGGTCGGGCGTCGCGTCCCACTCGTTGCACGTGATCGCGCCGCTCGCCTCCGTCATCCCGAAATGCCCGCCCACGTTCACGGCCCCCGGGAACGCGCTCTGAATCAGCCGCATCGTGTCCGGGGGCGCCACGTTGAGCATGCCACGCACCCGCGAGAGGTCGCGCGCCCCGAACGACGGGTCCTTGACCAGGGCCATGACGATCGGCGGGAACACCGAGTAGAGCCATGTCGCCCGTTCCCGCTCGATCGCCTCGAGGGCGGCGGCGGGCTCGAAGTGCGTCATCGAGACGAGGGTGCCGCCCAGCTCGAACGTGAACAGGAGCGGGCCGAGGCACGACATGTGGAAGAGCGGCAGGGCGTCCCAGACACGATCGTCCGCCGTGATCCGGAGCTGCCGCGCGGCGGAGCACCAGACGTGCAGCACGGAGTCGTGCGTGATCAGGCAGCCCTTCGGCTGCGCGGTCGTCCCCGACGTGTAGAGCATCAGCGTCACGTCCGCGGGCTGTAGTCGGCGGCTCCCCTCGAGGACGCGTGACTCCGGGACCTGCTCGGCCAGCTCGTCGAAGCGGCGCCGCGACACCATCCCCGGCGGCTCTCGCTCGCCGAGCAGCACGACGCTGCGCAGCCGGGGCGCCTCTGCGAGCCCGAGCCGCTCCGGATCCGTCGCGGCCGCGACGCCGGGCAGGCTCTCGGCGATCCGCTCGACGAAGTCGACGTGCTCCTCCACGATGTCGCTCGTGAGCAGCACGGCGAGATCGGCGTTCTCGATCACGTAGCCGAGCTCCCGGGTGCGGAACCGCGTATTCACAGGCACGACGACCGCGCCCAGGAGCTGGGCCCCGAAGAAGGCGAACACGAAGTCGGGGCAGTTCGGCATCAGGATCCCGACGTGGTCACCGCGCCCCACACCGAGCGCCGCCAGTGACCGGGCGGCCCGGAGCGAGCGCTCGACGACCTCGCGGTAGCGGAAGCGCGCCGGGGGAAAGACGAGCGCCTCGTGGTCCGGCCGGCGCCCGGCCGTCCGGAGCAGGACACCTGCGATCGTCGCGGGCTCGAAGGGGTCGGTCATCCGGCTTGATCCTCTGGACGGTAGCGCGCGTGGACCCCGAGGCCGACCTCGACGTACCCGTGGCCGGCCACGCCGCCGCATTCGAAGCGGCAGGCGTTGTCGTAGAGGCCGTCGAGCTCGGCGCTCAGCTGCGGGTCGGTCAGGTCGAAGCGGTCGGCGCCGGGATCCGCGCGCCCGGGGACGGCTGTGTACCCCACCGTCTCCATCCACATCCGGCCTTCGGCCTCGAACGCGAGCTCGCGCGCGGCGCCTGAGGCCAGCGTCACCGAGATCCGGCCGTCGAGCAGCTTGCGACCGTCGAACCGCAGCTCGTGCTCGGCTTCACGGACCGTGTCGGCGAGGCCATTCTCGTTCAGCAGCCAGCCGTTCGTGAACACGCGCTCGCCCGACGCGGTCTCGTAGAGCAGCAGGTAGAGCGCCTCTCCGGGCAGCTCGCAACCGCAGAAGACATGCATCCCCCGGCGCGAGGCGCCCTCGTGCTTGCGCAGTCCCCAGCCCCGGTCGCGAAAGCCGGCCCGGGACTCGTACCGCCGCTCCTCGCCGTCGGCGCGTACGACGCCGGAGTACGTGCCCGACTGGAAGAAGTTCATGTAGTCGGTGACCACCTCGCCATGCCGCTCGATCCGGTTGCGCCCCGAGGCGACGGGTGGGAAGCGCGCCTCGTACGTGAGATCGAACGAGAGCCCGTAGCCCGGGTCGTCGAGCACGAGCCGCACCGTGCGCAGCGGGACGAGCGGCTCGATGCGGATCGGGCCGACGTCGGGGCGGTCAGGGTCGTCGCCGATCGCGAACGGCTCCCGCACGCGCCGCGCGAACTGGACGTCGCCGGTGTTGAGGCCCGCGACCGCGGTCCGGCGGCCGGCATGCGGCCACACCGCCCGTCCGGCGCCGAGCACCCAGCCGTCGCCCAGGTTGACGAGGTGCCAGCAGCGCTCCGCCCAGGCGGGGTCGACGTGCGCCGTGGTGGCGGCCGGTGCGACCGCCTGGTGCCGGAACGACTCGTCCGGCGTGGTCACCGGCAGCTCGGTCATCGAGGGCTAGGCGACGCGCACGTCCCACTGCGGCGGCGCGCCGTCGACCGCCACCTCCGTCTCGAGCATCGTCCCGCAGCCCGGGCAGATGAACTGCCGGAAGACCACGGTGCTGTCGGTGTAGATCGCCGGGTCGCGCAGCGTCGGATTGCCCTCCGACAGCGGCTGCTCGCGCACGAGCGCTCCGTGCTTGAAGTTCCGGCCCGCCGGGCCGAGAGCGTGCCCGCAGCGGCGACAGCGGATCTCGCCGTCGACGACGTGGAGGTACTCGGTCAGCCCCCGCTCGCTCACCACTCCTCCTCCGGTCCGTCCCACAGCTTCCCCTCGGCGAGCCTGGCTCGTCGCTGCGCGTCGCGCCTCGAGCTCGTCGCCGCATCGTCCACCGATCCGTCCCCCGCGAGAACCACGCCGTAGGCCTGCTCGCCCCAGGCGGCGGTGACGCGGCCGGCGGCGACGTCGGCGGCGACGCGCCACGGCTCGCGGTCCAGCGGGTCGCCGTAGCCGGACGCGCCGGCCCACGCGCAGACGAAGACGTCATCGGGTGTCGGGGCCCTGTCGAAGGACTTCGCCGGCACCCAGTCGACGTCGCCGCCGAGCTCGGACGGATCGGTCGGCATCCGTCCCGAGCGGGCGATCTGCTCCTGCACCTTCGCGCCCTTGTGCAGCGCGTACTTGTTCGTCGAGCTCGGAAAGCCTCCGAAGAGGCCCGGTCCCGGCACGGCCAGCTCGCTCGTGATCGTGAACAGGTTGATCGAGCCCGTCTTGTGCGGCACGAGCGCGAGCTCGGCGCTGTTGCCTCCGCGGAACGTGCCCGCGCCGCCCGAGTCCGGCAGCTCTTTCCGCCAGAGGTAGATGAAGGGGTAGAAGAGCTCGTTGTCCTCGACGTTCGGCATCGTCGACTGCAGGTCCCACGGCCAGCCGCCGGTGTCCTGCCCGTCCCGCCACGACAGCGCCGGGAGGGCGGAGCCGACCGGATCGAGCAGGAACGAGCTGTAGCCCGCGCCGCGCTGGTCGACGCCCTGGATCGCGACGATCGGATAGGCGAGCACGCCCATGCAGCTCTGCACCTCGCTCCGCATCGCCTCGTCGGTCGAGGTCGCGAGCATCTTCGAGATCACGAGGCCCCCGAGTCCGATCGACTGGATCAGGATCAGCGCCGGGGCGCCGGAGACGGCCGCGGGTCGTGTCGCACAGTTGATCAGGCCCGGCTCGACGTCGAACTCGCAATGCCGCAGGGCACCCTCGATCACGAACATCTGGTCGTAGAGCATCTGCGAGGCGAGCATCGAGACGACCGCGCCCTTCCAGGCCGCGAGCACACCGTTCAGCGTCCCCTGCTGTGCCGCCGAGCCCTCGTTCGAGAAGATCAGCCGGTCGCCCTCCTTCGTCAGCGTGACGCGGTTCCGGTAGAGGCCGCGGTCGCCGGGCAGCGCGACCTCCATCCAGCCCTCCTGGGTCCACTTCCCGTCCGGGATCGACTCGAGCCGCTTCACGAACGCGGCTTCCGAGTCGTTCTGGAGCTTCCGCATCGTCGCCTTCACGGTGCCGGCCCCGTACCGCTCGATCAGGCCGACGATCCGATCGCGCGCGATCGTGCACCCCGTGATCTCCGCGCGCAGGTCGAGCGCGACGAGCTTCGGCACGCGGGAGGAGCGGAGGTAGTACTCCTCGATGTCGCGCCGCATGGTCCCGGCCTCGACGATCTTCACCGGCGGGATGCACGGCGTCTCCCAGAAGACGTCCACCGCCATCGGGTTGAAGCCGCCCGGCGCCGTGCCCCCGAGATCCCACTGGTGCAGCGTGTTCGCCACCCAGCAGAAGAGCTTCCCCTCCCAGAACACGGGCGCGTACACCGCGACGTCGGACTGGTGCGTCGCCCCGACCCAGGGGTCGTTCGTGAGGAAGATGTCACCGTCGTTGATGCCGGGGTTCTCGGAACGGTTCTCCATCGTCCACTTCACCGCGGCGCCGGCGGCCGCCGAGAGGTACTGGAGGAAGGGTCCGAAGAAGACGAAGTCGCCGTTCTCGTCCAGGATCGACGGATTGAAGTCGTGCCCGTACGCGCAGATCGGCGAGCCGGAGATCTTCATGATCGTGTTGCCGTGCTCGGTGTTGACGTTCCAGAGCGCGTGCCTGAGCACCTCGTGCGTGATCGGGTCGACCGTGTCGTCGGCCTCGGCGTGCAGCTGCAGGCTCTCGTGGATCCGCAGCTGCTTGGGCGGCACGTACGGGTAGTCGATCCCGTCCCAGGAGATCTCTTGCTGGACTGACGCGGCCATGCTCTCCCCTTCTAGACGGTGATCACGAAGCTGCCGTAGTCGTCGACCCGACCGCGCTGACCCGGCTGGACGACGATCGTCGTCACGCTCATCTCGACGATCGCGGGCCCGGGAACCTCGGCACCCGGGCCGAGAGCCGCACCGTCGTAGATGTCCGTGCGCTGGAAGCCGACGGAGTGCCAGTACACGTCCCTTGCCCCGGCCGGCTCGACCTTGCCGGTGGGCTCGAGCTTGGGCAGGGCGGGCGTCCGAATCTTGCCACGGCCCACGACCCGGAAGACCCCGGCCTGGACGCCGGCGCCGGTGAAGGCCGAGCCCGCGCCGTAGATCGACTCGTAGCGCTCGATGAAGGTCTCGATCTGCTGCTCCATGTCCGCCGCGGTCAACTCGCCGGCCGGGACCGGCACGTCCACGTGGTGGATCTGGAGCGAGAACTTCATGTCGGCCTGGCGGCTCAGCTCGATGGTGTCGTCGTCGAAGCCCTCGTCGCGGAGCTGCGCGTCCGCCCGCTGCTCGAGACCCGCGAAGACGGCGTTCACGCGCTCGGCGTCGAACGGCGCCGAGAGCAGCTCGGCGTGCTCGTAGATGTGGAGCACGTCGGAGGACATGACGCCGAGCGCGGACCACGTCGAGGCGAGGTCGCCGAGCGGGACCACGACCTCCGAGCAGCCGAGCTCGCGCGCGAAGACGGAGGCGTGCGCGGCGCCGGCGCCGCCGTAGGCGTAGACGACGAACTGCCTCGGATCGAGCCCCTGCTCGACGGTCATCTGCCGCATCAGGTCCGCCATCTGGTACTCGACGATCCGTACCGCGCCGGCGGCCGCCTCGACCGGATCCATGCCGAGCGGCTCGGCGACGCTGCGCAGCGCCCGCTCGGCGGCCTCGCGGTCGAGCGTGATCCGGCCGCCGAGGAAGTTGTCCGGGTTGTAGCGCCCGAGCACCACGTTCGCGTCGGTGATCGTGGGGCGCTCGCCGCCCTGCCCGTAACAGGCCGGGCCGGGATCGGCGCCGGCGCTCTCCGGCCCGACGCGCAGCGTCTGCGACTGCTCGTCCACCCAGATGATCGAGCCGCCGCCCGCCCCGATCGACTCGATCAGGAGCCGCGGCATGTAGAACGTGTACTGGTTGATCACCGTCTCCGAGGACGAGATCGGCAGGCCGTCGTGGAGGAGCCCGACGTCGAAGCTCGTCCCGCCCATGTCGCAGGCGATCACGTTTGTGTGCCCGAGCACGTCCGCGAGGAACTTCGCACCCGTGACACCTCCGACCGGGCCGGAGCCGATCGTGAACAGCGGCGCCTCCGTCACCTCGCTCGCGGGCACGACGCCGCCCGCGGCCTGCATGATCAGCAGCGGGTGCTGGTAGCCGCGGTCGCGGGTCGCCCGGTCCAGGCGCTGCACGTAGTTCGAGGTCGAGGGGCCGATGTAGCAGTTGATCGCGGCGGCGGCCGTGCGCTCGTACTCCCCCGGCTTGGCGATCAGCTCGTGCGCGCAGCTGACGAAGACGTCCGGCGCCAGCTC
>Ga0315281_10009206_pt1 | contig 13708 bp, 12 predicted proteins | sample YL17G07_0_MG_FD_204540 | JGI IMG/M metagenome (GOLD analysis project Ga0315281, IMG submission 204540) | Sediment microbial communities from Yellowstone Lake, YNP, Wyoming, USA - YL17G07_0 | ecosystem: Environmental > Aquatic > Freshwater > Lake > Sediment | place: USA: Wyoming | collected...
CTGCTTGCTCCTGTTGAATTACCTGTGGGCGTGATCACCGCCGCCTTTGGAGGTCCTTTCTTCATTTACCTGTTAAGGACGAGAAAGGTGATCAAAACATTATGATTGAAGTCAATTCCATCTCCTTCCGTTATCATGAAGATTGGGTGCTTCAGGATGTCTCTTTTCGCGTGGAGAAGGGAGAGTTCGTCGGAGTGATCGGACCCAATGGATCCGGGAAGACCACACTCCTGAAGATCCTTTATCGTCTTCTCTCACCCCAGAAGGGAGAGATTCTCTTCGAACTCGTTCCCATGAAGAAGATGGATCGAACCGATATCGCCAGGAGGATTGCTGTGGTGGCTCAAGAAGCTCATCTTCTCTTTCCCTTCAGTGTCCTCGAAACGGTCCTGATGGGAAGGTCTCCTTATCTCGGACAGTTGATGTTTGAAAGCGAAAAGGATCTGGAGATTGTAAAAAAGGCGATGGAGTGGACGAACATCCTTCCGTTTTCTGAAAGACCCATGGACGAACTCTCCGGCGGAGAAAGGAAGAGGGTCTTCATCGCCAGGGCTCTGGCTCAGGAACCGGAGGTCGTCCTTCTGGATGAACCCACGGTCAACTTAGACATTCATCACCAGATGGACTTTCTCGATCTCATCCTTACTCTCAATCGAGAGAGAGGCCTGACCATTATCATGGCCTCTCATGATATGAACATCGCCTCTGAATTTTGTGATCGGCTCATTCTTCTTCAGGGAGGAAGGATTTATAAAATTGGAACTCCTGAGGAGGTTATCACCAAAGAAAATATCGAAAGCGTCTATGGTTGCGAAGTATGGGTAGACCAAAATCCTATTTCGGGAATGCCCCGAATTAATCTCATGAAAAAGGGAGTTTATTAAAAGATGAAGCTTTGGAAAGAAATTGAAGTTGCACAAAGGAAGATTCAAAAAGCAATCCTCCGGACTCCAACCGTCTATTCCGATACCCTCTCAAAATTGACCGGCAAAGAGGTCTTTCTCAAGCTGGAAAACCTCCAGAAGACCGGCTCTTTCAAAATCAGAGGGGCCTACTATAAATTGTCCCAGTTCACTCCTTCGATGAAGAAAAGGGGGGTGGTGGCCGCCTCCGCAGGAAACCATGCCCAGGGGGTTGCACTGGCTTCCTCCATCCTGGGAATCCATTCAACCATTGTCATGCCTGAGGGAGTCTCCCTTGCCAAACAGATGGCTACTCAAGCCTATGGTGGGGAGGTGGTCCTCTTTGGTCAAAATACAGATGAGGCCCTCCATTATGCGAAAAAGCTAACAGAAGGTGGTAAATTCTTTATTCATCCTTTTGACGATGAACAGGTCATCGCTGGTCAGGGAACGATCGGACTCGAAATTTTGGAGGAAGTTCCCGAAGTAGAGGCTATCATCGTTCCGATGGGTGGCGGAGGCTTAATCTCAGGAATTGCTACAATCGTTAAAAGAAGAAGGCCCGAGGTGAAGATTATAGGCGCCCAGTCTATTCATGCCCCTTCCGCCTTTTACTCTTTGAAGAGAAAAAAGATTATTGAGGTGAAGGTAAAACCTACATTGGCTGATGGGATTGCTATCCAAAGGGTGGGAGAGATCACCTTCCCTTTGATCCAAAAGGGAGTGGATGAGATCGTCACCGTTGAAGAGGACGAAATCGCCTCAGCCATCCTCACACTGATGGAGAGAAAACGTATCGTGGCAGAGGGCGCAGGGGCCACTCCCTTGGCTGGGCTCCTGTCAAGAAGATTAAAGACCAGATTGAAGAAGGTCATCCTGGTCATCAGCGGAGGAAACATCGATGTTCACCTCCTCGACCGGATCATTGAGAAAGGCCTTGCCCAAACAGGAAGGCTCGTCCGTATGAGTATCCTCTTAAGAGATGTTCCAGGAGCTCTGGCAAAACTGACGAGTCTGGTCTCTCAATACCGCGCCAACATCCTTCATATCATCCACGAGCGAGCAGCAAAAGATATTCCCATTGGGTTCTCAAAAGTGATATTGGTCTTAGAAACTCGTGGTGCAGACCATATCCGAGAGATTAAAAAAGGGTTTGAAGAGAGGGGGTATTCTCTCCAGATGATGAGTTGATTCCCTCATCCTCACCAATCCCCCTTGAGGGGGGAACGGAAGGGGGAGACAGAATTCATTGAAATTTTGTAAGAATTTCAAATCTGTTTACAAATTTATCTTTTAATTGTACGATGGTTTTAGTTTGTTGGGGCGGTCCTCTGTCCCTGCGCGCTGCAGCGCTTCGGCGCCCAAGCGTGGCCGGCTAATTCGGGAGCCCATAGAGGGACTCCCCTACATTTCTTGATGGATGATTTAATTTTCTAAAGAACAAGAAAGGAAAACAGCATGGCTGAAGGGGAGCATACCTTAGCGGTCTTCATCGATTTTGAGAACCTTGCCCTGGGTTTTAAGGGCAAGAGGGATAAACGATTCGAGATCCGGAAGGTCTTAGAACGACTGGTCGAGAAAGGGAAGCTCATTGTGAAGAAGGCCTATGCAGACTGGGCCGATTACTCAGAATATAAGAAGCCCCTTCATGAGGCGGCCATTGAACTGATCGAAATCCCGAAGCGTGCGATGACCGGAAAGAACTCTGCAGACATCCGTCTCTGCGTGGATGCCCTTGACCTCTGTTACTCCAAAGAGCATATTGACACCTTTGTCATCGTTTCCGGCGACAGCGATTTCTCCCCCCTCGTCTCCAAATTGAAAGAGAATGGCAAGCGGGTGATCGGCCTTGGGATGAAAGAATCGAGTTCCAACCTTTTGGTCGATAACTGCGACGAGTTCATTTATTATGAAGACTTAGAACGACCCCTGGGCATTCCTCCCAAGATCGAACAGGATCTCCCTGAGAAGAAGAAGGAGGCTTTTCAACTCCTGGTGGATTCTGTGGTGGCCCTCGTCCGTGAGAACAAGGAAGTGCTCTGGTCCTCGATGGTGAAAGAAACGATGAAGCGAAAGAAACCCTCCTTCAATGAGTCCTACCATGGCTACCGCACCTTCAGTGATCTCCTTGAGGATGCTGAAAAAGCAGGGATCATCCAATTGAGAACCGATGCCCGAAGCGGGACCTATGTTATCATCGGTTTTGGCAAAGAACAGAGAAAGATTGAGGCTAAGGAATTGAAAGAATCAAAAGAGCTGAAGGAACGGAAAACCCAGAAGCCTCGCTGGCGCTCACGCCCAAGAAAACCAAAACCGAAGACGCCTTTACCTCCATCTGAGGCTCCCGAGGTTCCTAATGCTCCGGAGACAGAACCGATCGTATAATCCTCCTTCTCCCCCCTTTAGCCGCCGGCCCAAGAGGGCCTCTGGCCCGGAGGGAAAAGGGGGATTGGGGGGATTTCGATTTCTCATTCTCCTCCTCGCTTTTCTCATCCTGAACCCCCTTCCAAAGATCTCATTCGCTCAACGAGACCTCGGCATACCGGTCAGAGAGGCCATCATTTGGGGAGCTTATGTCGGCCCGGGAAAAACAGGAGAGATGGATACGATTTACCTCTCTTTTGGACAATACAATGCCCCTCTTTTCCTCCTCGCTGTTCATCCCGATACAGGTCAAATCCGACAATTCACCAGTCCTCTATCCTCTGAGATGGGTTCGTGGGGATTTACCATCGATCATGAAAACCGTATCTATCTTGGGAGTTACTATTCTGCTCACCTCCTGCGTTTTGATCCGAAGACTGAAAAGTGGGATGACCTTGGGCAACCTGCGGGAGACTCTGAGTCTTTCATCTGTAAAATCGCAACGGGAAGAGATGGAAAGATCTGGGGAGGAACTTATCCCTCTGCAAAGCTTTTCTCTTATGATCCAAAGACCGGGGTGAGTGAAGACTTTGGTCAGATGGATCCAAAACAGTTCTACTGCTATCCGACAGCAGGAGAGGACGGCTTAATTTACTGTGCGATCCAGTTCGAGAAGATAAACGTTGTCGTCTTTGATCCAGAGAAAAAGACCAAAACCTCTCTCATCCCGGTAGAGGAACGAGAACCTGGGCGGGTGAGTTTATTCAAGGGAAAAGACGGAAAGATCTATGCCACACTCTCCAATTCGAGCAAATGGTTTCTCATCGAAGGAGGAGAAAGGCTGGTCGAGGTCTCTAAGTCCGATATTCCTTTTATTCCCAAAACCCTTCCAGATGGCCGAAATTTCCAATTCATCGACAACAACATCCTCAGAATCTGGAATCCTGTGACCAAAGAAGAGAAAGAGATTCTGCTCCACTATGAAGCCGCGGGCTCCTATATCTTTCTTGTCGGCATGGGCCCGGATAGCAAGATCTATGGGAGCAGCATGCTTCCCCTCCGCCTCTTCGTCTATAATCCGCAAACTCAATCTCTCACTAATCTTGGCAAGGTCCCGAATGTCAATGGGGAGATTTACTCAATGGGGCCCCTCGATGAGAAACTTTACCTTTGCTCCTACCCTGAAGCGAGGTTATCCATCTATGATCCAAAAAGACCTTTAAGAGTTGGCAACAATGATGATGCCAATCCGAGAGACCTGGGACCCATAGGCGGCGGGCAGTATCGACCGAGGACGATGGTGGCTGGTCCTCATGGGAAGGTCTACATCGGAAGTTATCCCGACTATGGACTTCTGGGGGGTGCGATCAGTGTCTATGATCCAGAGAAGAATGAGAAGAGGGTCTATCGCCACATCGTCCAGAATCAGAGCATTGCCTCCCTCGCCTATATTGAAAAATTCGATCTCATTGCAGGAGGAAGTTCTGTGCGAGGTGGGACTGGAACACGAGCTATCGAGAAAGAAGCGAGGCTTATCCTTTGGGATCCGAAAGAGGAAAAAAAGATTTTTGAGATCATTCCTGTTCCAGAAGCCAAGACCATCCTTTCCCTCGCGGCGACCGTGGATGGATTGTTTTATGGGATTACAGACAATGAGAAGGTCTTTGTCTTTGATTTAGAGAAGAGAGAGGTCAAAAAGATTTTTGATCTTGGATTTAAGGAACCGAGAGAAATCTCTCTACAGCTTGGACCGGACTTAAGACTTTATGGATTGGCTAAAGAGGCAATCTTTTTCATCGATCCAAGAAACGACGAGGTATCCCTTGTTGTGAAACCCCCTGTCCCAATTCATTCAGGGATGGCAATGTCTGGTCGAAAAATCTATTTTGGTTCAGGGGCAAGTCTCTGGGAATTTGAAATTCCCATCGAGCCCGGTAAGCCAGTTGAATAAAATTCTTTTCATCCTCAGTCTAACAGAAGTTTGTCTTCAACGACGTGATGACAAAGGTCTTCGGCCGCTTTCCCTTCAACTAAAAGCGGGGCTTTCCATGACCAAAACCACTACCACGATCCCCCCCTTGACGGGACTCTGAAAAACCCTTGCCACCTATAGAGGATGAGTTGAAGTGCTGGCCTCCACCCTGCGGAGGTGGGCTGAAAGATCTTTCACTGCCCCTGGCAGGTGGACTGAACGACCGGGTTTCGCCTGCAGAAGGCCTTTGAAAGTTCATGCCGTTCTGTCTGTTTAGGCTGTTCGGTCGGCTGAAAGTCCTGTCGCTCGTTCCAGTTTGGCCAGGACTTCTATTCATCCTGCGGTCGATGACGGGTGGTCTGCCATAATTATCATTTCGACCATTGAACCCCGAAGGTCTGCCTTCCCTGTTATAAACTTGTTTATCGGTACCGCGGCCAGACCTTGAGTTGGCGGAATTTCTATTGTTGGGTCCACTACCTGTTGGCGGCGCTGAAGTATTGCTCGAAGCCACCCGGTCGCGGCTGCGCTCAAAGATTGACCGGGCACCATTCCTGGCCTCTGTAGAATTAAATCCTCTCGTAGGAGGTGTATCCCTGTCCCCAAAAATCCTTCCGGTATGTCTTCTCGCGGGATCCACTGCAATAATCCTTCCGGTCTTGTGGTCTCTAATGTGATTGGTGATGACAAACGGATGCCTGTTTTTGATGATCCCTCTGTGGAAATCATGGAGGATAAAGAACCCCGGGAAGAAAAACCCAGAGCACCAGAATGGGCTGGGGACCCAGGCGTACATATAATAATAATCCCAGGGCGGGGGATAGTAAGTGACAACCGGTGGCCCTTGATCATAGTAATAATTGTTGATGACCTCAGGTCTTGAATACTCACCGTAATCTCTTGGTGGTTCAACTCCCGCGTACTGACTTTCGGTATCCGCTCTAACGGGTAAACCTTGCTGGGCAGCAAGATCCTGCAACGCCGTTATCGCCTCATCCTTCGCCATACCTAATTTCCTGGAATCCACTGCTGAACCGATGGCATTTTGCAGTTCCCCAATGATACCAGGCGTCACGGGATAATCGGCAATCCATCCGTTTTTGGGTGTAATACCGACCGAGGCCAACATGTTCTCAGCTTCTGCCTCACTCTTGGCCTGCCCAATCTTGAGTGCCTCAGTTAGTTTGATCGCAAAGTCTCCCTCACGGATCAGGGTCTGTGCAATTGGAGGCGCCTGCGTTACCGCCCCCCCTGACTGTGCACCAACGGTTTCCTTTCCGGAAGGAGCTTGGGAAGCAGATGAGGGTTCCATTTTGGCTACGTTCAGTTCTTCAACCTTATTGCGATAAGCAGGAGGGACTTTGCTATAGTCATCTGCAAAGTTTACCACACCTGCCTCGCCAACCCATTTGTAGATAGCAGCCGATGCAGAAGAGACGAAAATAAGTATTATGAATAGAATAAAAGAGAGTTTCTTCATCTTTTCCTCTCCTTTTCAATTAATAAACGGGCATCATCATTCAAGATACATTTTCCTTTGTTGCCCGGTCCGGTAAACTCTTTAATCTGTTAGACGTATTATCTTGGTTTTTTATTCAAGATTCTTCAAACCTCTCTCCTCACCCAGACTTTTTACGTTGTCCGCTTGTAGCGTATTACTTGATGAAATATCCTGCCACTTTCCACTTACCATCCTTCTTCAGCATATAAGTTACAGTTTTGACAGGGAATTTCCTGTTCTCAAAACTCATTTTGCAATTCAGATATACCCGTAACGGTTACGAATTGTAATCTACACCTCTTCGTTGAACGCGTCAATTCTTATCGGATTATGTCTCTTCATGGAATACGCAGGTTAAATCAAGGAAGCAATATGGAAGTAATGATTGATCAACCTAAACCTCTATCCCTTAGGAAGGCATGATTCTTGGATGATTTTCTTAAGTTCCTTCAGCCTTTCCTCTTGTTCCTTGAGCAGAAGGTGAGATTTTTCAACGGAGATGGGTTTGAATCGCACTTGATCTCCTGGCTTGAGTTGTGCCACCTTGGGTAAATCCGTTGAGATGATCGTGGCAATTTTTGTATAACCTCCGGTGACCAGCTCCGTTAATATGATGAGGGGTTTCCCATTGCCGGGAACCTGAATTGAACCTGAAATCAAACCCTCTGAAATGATTGACTCCTCCACATCGGATCGTCTTTCGATCTTGGGCCCTTTTAATCGAACTCCCATTCGATCGCATTGGGGAGTGACCTGATAGGATGAGGAACAAAATGTTTGAACCCCTTTTTCTGTAAAGTGGTGATCCTGAGGTCCTGGGATGACCTTGAGAGGGTCCTCCTTATCCAGAGAAGGAATCCAATCGCTTGGAAATCGAAGCCCCAATTTACCCAGACAAGATGGGATATCAGGCGTATAAAGGATGTCTCCTCGTCTCAACTTCCTTCCTTCCAAACCACCAAAATTACCTGAAAGATAGGTTGAACAGCTCCCCATGATTTTTGGAACAACAAGTCCCCCACTCACAGCCAGATAAGCACGGCAACCTGCCTTGACTTTTTTGAAAGTGATGGCATCGCCTTCCAGAAGAAGATGGGCTCTCCACATCTCCAACGGTTCCCCGTTTAATGTAGGGGAAAGATCTCCACCCGTAATGGCAATGACGACCTCTTTCATGGCCTTTATTTTCAAGCCCATGAGTGTGACCTCAAGGCAGGCCTCTTCTTCTCTGTTTCCAACTAATAGGTTGCCGACCCTGAGGGAGAAAGTGTCTAAGGCTCCAGAGGGAGGAACCCCAAACTGACTGAAACCATAGCGACCCAGATCCTGAATCGTAGTCAGAATACCAGGGTCTAGAACTTCAAAAACCTCTATGCGTCCCAATCGTAACTCCCTTTGGGCAACCGCAGAGAGTTGCCCATACTTTTTCATTCGTCGGGTTACACGCTATGCCCTATGCGCCATGCGCTATGCGTATGTTCACTCCTGCCATTCTTTAAATTCTTTCTCGCTGATGGGATAGAACTGGACGAAGTCTCCCATTTGAAGAAGAGCCGGAGGATCTTTCTCAGGGTCGAACAGTTCTACCGGGGTCCGACCGAGGATCTGCCAACCTCCCGGGCTCTCCATGGAATAGATCCCTGTCTGCCTCTGTGCAATGGCCACAGAGCCTTTAGGAACTGATAGCCTCGGTGTTTTGAGCCGGGGGGTCACCAATGCCTGAGGTAGTTCTCCCATGTATGGATATCCAGGCATAAAGCCGATCATATAGATGAGATAAGGTTTGCTGCAATGGAGTCGGATCACTTCCTCAGGAGAGATCTGATGATACTTCGCCACCTCTTCTAGGTCAGAGCCATAGATCCCACCGTAGACGACCGGGATGCGTGTCAATTTGGGCTCTGGGAGAGGAGTTTGTTGAAGCCCTTGCTCTATCCGTTCTAATCTTTTTTTTAAGTCCTCGATGGGGAGAATGATGGGATTGTAAATGATGAGTAAAGACCGGTAGGTCGGAACCGTTTCAACGATGCCTTCCATTGCCTCGGCCTGGATGGCCAGAGCCATCCTTCTCACCTTCTCGTTGATCTCGCGACTGATCTCGTCTCCGAATTCAAGGAGAAGTCCACGATCACCCATCAGATAAAAAAGTGTTTTAGAATAAAGGCCCATGGAATTAAATGTCAAATTTCAAAGTTCAAATGAAATCCAAAGCTCAAATGACAAAATTTAATCAGAGCAAAAAGTTCTTGGCATTCACCCATTTGACATTCATTTGACATTTGGATTTTGGCATTTGGATTTGATTACCTCCTTGCAGAAGAGTCGAAAGTTTGTGTCGTTACCAAGTTGATATCATATCAAGGAGGTAATTAGACAAACCATTTCATCGGAATGACGGTCACGCCGGCATTCTTCAATTCCTGTCGAATCTTTTTTACCATCTCGACAGCAGCAGGATTATCGCCATGGACACAGAGCGTATCCGCTTTGAGCTCGATCTCTGTCCCATCCACGGCAATCACCTTTCCCTCCAGGGCCATCTTCAGCGCTCTTTTGGCGACGATCTCATGATCGTGGATCACGGCCCCTTTCTCTCTTCGAGAAACCAAAGAACCATCTTTATTGTAGGCTCGATCCGGAAAGGCTTCAAAGGCAATGCGGATGCCGTGGCGCTTTCCAATCTCCAGAAGAGGCTCCCTTTTCGAAGAAGCCAGGACAACCAGAATGATATCCCGATCCACCTTCGCCAACGCCTCTGCGATAGCTTCCCATATCTTGGGATTCACCACGGCCATATTGTAGAGGCTTCCATGAGCCTTCGCATGCTGAAGTCTCAGTCCTTGCGATTGGGCAAAGGCCTGCAAAGCTCCTGTTTGATAAACCACATCATCCTGAATCTCCTCAAGGGTGGCATCGACATTTCTTCGTCCAAATCCTATGAGATCAGGAAATCCAGGATGGGCTCCCACCTCTACGCCACACTGCTTTGCCAAGGCGACCGTCTTTCTCATCACACCAGGATCCCCGGCATGGAAACCACAGGCAATGTTGGCTGAGGTGATGTAAGGGATCACCTCTTCGTCAAGTCCCAGCTTGTAAACGCCAAAACTTTCCCCGACATCAGAGTTCATGTCTATCTGGATTTTTTTTGTCATATTCCCTCCTCCAATACCATTTGAATAGCCCCTTTGGGACAGACGGAAGCACAGATGCCACACCCCTTACAATAATCTAAATCAATTAGAACCTCTCCAGTTTTCTCTTCGCGAGTGATACAAAGATCTGGACAGAGAAGATTGCAGACCTCGCACGATTCGCATTCCCTTAAGCTGAGGCAGCGTTGAGCTTCCTTAACCGCTTCTTTCTCGACAAGACGAGATTCAACCGGAGAAAATCCTTTCCTTCGACTTTTTAGTGAAAGGGTCTTTCGTTTTGGCTTTTTTAAAGCTTTTTCCTTACATTCTTTGATCATTCCCATTCTCTTTAAGATATACGCTATGCACTTTGCTCTATGCGCTGTGCATTTCTTACGAAAGATAACGAGCGATGGATTCTGCTCCTTTTTTTCCAGCAGCGATGGCATCAATGGCCCATCCTGGACCTGTCACTACATCTCCGCCAGCAAACACTCCTTTCATACTGGTCTCACCCGTTTTCGGATCGACTCGAACGGTTCCATCTCGATTGATCTCCAACCCATTTAACAATTTTCGATCCACTCTTTGGCCGATGGCTGCAATAATGGTATCCGCAGCAACCCTATACGTTGAACCCTCGATTGGAATGGGCTTCCTTCTTCCCATTTCATCCGGTTCAATCAACCTCATCCTGATACAGTCCAGAGCAACCGCTTTCTCTCCTCTTCCGATGATTTTAATGGGGGAGGAAAGAAAATGGATTTTCACCCCCTCACGTATCGCTTCCTCCACCTCTTCTTGGATCGCGGGCATCTCCTTTTTCGATCTTCGATAATAGACATTCACTGTTTCCGCACCCAGCCGGATTGCCGATCGGGCGGCATCGATGGCTACATTTCCGCCGCCGATGATAGCCACCTTTTTCCCGATCTTCAGGCTCTTTCCTAAATTGATATCCCTCAAGAACTCCACCCCATGGACAACTCCTTGGAGTCGTTCACCAGGAATATTTAATCTTAAACTCCGATGAGCACCGGTCGAAAGAAAGGCTGCCTGAAAACCAAGTTTCTGAAAAGCTCTCCTCTTCCCATTGAAGTGAAAGGGATGATGGGTCTTCATCGCAACACCCAGCTCTCTGATCCCATCGATTTCCATTTTGAGAATATCTCTGGGCAATCGGAATTCTGGTATCCCAACTGCCAACATCCCCCCAAGCACAGGAAGTGATTCAAAAATCGTCACCTCAAAACCAAGGAGGATTAAATCATTGGCAGCGGTCAGCCCTGCCGGTCCGGAGCCGATCACCAGAACCTTCCCGTGTCTCTTTTTCAGTGATCTCCTACTAATCTTTCCTCCATTTCGCTCGTATTCTGCAACGAACCTTTTCAAAAGTCGAATGGGAATCGGATGATCCACCCCTTCTCTCAAACACGCTTCTTCGCAGGGATGGTGACAGATAAATCCGCAGATGGCAGGCAGGGGATTAACCTTCCGGATCAGTTCTAAAGCCTCTTTAAATTTTCCCTTGGCAATCAGAGAAACATAACCCCTTGTATCCTGACGAATGGGACAAGCCTCCTGGCAAGGAGGAAGAGGAACTTTATCCTTTGGAGGTTTTTCTTGAACCTTTCCTCGGTAGAGGGTCCCACGGAGGCTTTTCTCTTCCTCTCGGTATTCTGGAATGAGTTCAGCAGGGCATCCCCTGATACAGACATCGCAAGAGTGACAGCGATCCGGTTGGAGGACTGGTCTGTGTGTTCTTCCTTCAAGCATTGTTCAACTTCCCTAATTCCATTCCCATCCGAAGAGCTTTCAGGTTGATCCTTCGGAACCGTTTGTCAATATGCCGGGCAAGGGCTTTTTGAAGGGCTTTGGATGAAACAATTTTCGTTGTTTCAACGAGAACACCCAGGAAAACGATATTGACCACTTGCTTGTTTTTCAATTTCTTCACTGAGATTTCTGTAGCAGGAACACCCAACTGTTTAACTTTTAATTCCTTTTTTGGAGTCACCAGCCCCTGGTCATATAAAATGAGTCCAGACTCCTTAACATCTTCACAATAGGTATTGTAGGCTCCTTGTGACATGGCGACCAGAATGTCTGCAGTGGTGAGATGAGGAAAGTTGATCGGACAATCCGAAAATATAATCTCCGATTTGCATCCAGAGCCTCTGGCTTGGGCACCATAGGAATTCGACCCAGCGATATATTTCCCTCCCATCACTCCAGCCTGGCCAAGGAGGAGACCTGCTAAAACCACTCCCTGACCTCCCAAACCGCTTATACGAACCTGCTTGATTTCCATCATGATGAAAATTCTCCGGTGATGATTCTCTCTGCCAGGTCCTCCTCAGTCAGTCCCTTTGCCTCTTCTTCTAAAATGCATCGTCGAATGAGGTCCTGAATCATCTCTTCCGGCCGGTCAAGACGATTCCTCCTTCCGTATTGTGTCGGACAAGGGGAGAGGACATCGATAAAAGAGAATCCCACGTGGAGGAGGACCTTCTTAATGGAGTTGATGAGAGAGACAGGCTGGGTCACAGAGTATCGGGCCACATAAGTCGCTCCTGCTGCCTCCACCAACTTGCACAGGTCAAAAGGTCGATAGGGATTCCCCTCTCCTGTTGTAGAAGTTTTTGATCCTTTCGGTGTGGTGGAAGCGACCTGGCCTCCGGTCATGCCATAAATCATATTGTTAGCACAGATGACTTTGAGGTCAATATTCCGCCTCGCTGCATGAATGAGATGGTTTCCACCGATCGAAGAAAGGTCCCCGTCTCCACTGACCACCATCACGCAGAGATCCGGATTGTAGAGTTTTGCCCCTGTAGCAAAGGCCAATGCCCTCCCATGGAGGGTATGGAGCGTATCTCCATTGAAGTGAGGGCTTGGGATCCAGGCAGCACAACCGATGCCGGAGACAAAGAGCATCTTCTTCATGTCCATTCTTAATTCATCGATCGCCCTCAAAATAGCGTGCATTAAGATGCCGTGGCCACAGCCCGGGCAGAAGGGTGTCGCTTTGACACCAGGCCGAATATATTTCTCCATCGCTCTGCCCATCACGCGACCCTCCTTAATATCTCCAGAATCATTTCAGGCCGTATCACCTCTCCATCGGTCTGATTGAGAGGGATGACATCACAGCGGCAGAACTTTTTCACTTCACCCGCCACCTGTCCCAGATTCATTTCAGGAACGATCACTTTTTTAACTTTCTTCCCCAACTCTGTGACAGCTTCATCCGGAAATGGCCAAAGGGTCTTGAGCCTCAACATCCCCACCTTCATCCCTTCTTTTCTCAGGCGATTTACCACGTAGAGGCTGGTTCGAGCTGTAAATCCATAAGCGATGATAGCTATTTCAGAGTCCTCTAAAAAATAATCCTCTATCTCGACAATCCTACTTCTGTTTTTCAGAATCTTTTCATTGATCCGACCCACCAATTTGGCGTGGACCTCAGGATCATCGGTCTTCCGAAATCCTAATGCATCGTGAGTGGAACCCGTTATCAGAAGCCGTTCACCCTCTCCAAAGACAGGCATTGGTGGAACAGCGTCTTCCTCTTCTGTTCCAAAAGGGGAGCCTCCTTTCTTCTTCTTTCTATCCCAAACCTCCACCTTTGCGCGGATGGAGAGATTCTCTCTTAAATGGCCAATTGCCTCATCTGCCATCATCAAGGTGGGAACTCGATAACGCTCGCTTAAATTGAAGGCGCGAAGGGTGAGGTCATACATCTCCTGAACAGACCAGGGAGAGAGGGCGATCACCTGGTAGTCACCATGGGAACCCCATTTGGCCTGCATGATGTCACCGCTTCCGACCCGGG
>Ga0315281_10009208_pt1 | contig 13708 bp, 12 predicted proteins | sample YL17G07_0_MG_FD_204540 | JGI IMG/M metagenome (GOLD analysis project Ga0315281, IMG submission 204540) | Sediment microbial communities from Yellowstone Lake, YNP, Wyoming, USA - YL17G07_0 | ecosystem: Environmental > Aquatic > Freshwater > Lake > Sediment | place: USA: Wyoming | collected...
CGAAATCGACTCGGCGTCATGGCCGAACACTCCAAAGGCGCGAGCCCCTGCTTCGTTCACTCCTGAAGCACACGCCTCTTTTTTTACGCTTAAAATAGGACATTATTTATGCAGGAATCAATAATTGAGAATCCGCCTTGACGAACTCAATAACGCGGTCAGCCTGCCCCTTGCGATTTGCCGTTTTCGCAACAAAAAGAACACGATAAGCAAATTTGGGGCTGTTGAATTCTTCCTCTGATAGTTGCCCTTCGAAGCCCTCGACAAATGCTTTTATATGTGACGGCATCGTGTCGGGAGACGGAAGAGCTTCGGCTTGTTCATGGCCGATGGAGGAAAACTGGAGGCTAAATGCCAGATGTTTGTCAATGCCGTACCGCTCCCCAAAAAGCCTCTTTATGGATTCGTTATAATTTAAGCAACACGCTTGGAACTTTGCACTGAGCGTATTATCAAGGCGGGTCGTCATCTGGTGTTCAATCTCATGTCTAATGCCTATTAAAAAGCGAAGGTTATTCGCGGTATCACGATCAACTGGTGATTGTGTTTCATTCAAACAACGTTCTAGTTCCCAACGCTTGTGCGCTCCTGACTTGGTCTTATCAAACATGCGGCGTTTGTCCAGTTGCTTGAAGTAGCGATATTCGATCTTGTTCTTGCGGTAGTAAGCATGAAGCAAATAGGTCCAGGCGATATTCATCAGAACAATAAATATCTCAGATTTGAACGTAATAAGAGGGCTATTGAATATTTGCACCGCGGCCAAAGCTGCCTCGCGAGACTTCAAGAGCAATTCTGTAGTTACGGAGAACGTGCGCCGAACGCGGGGCTTTTCGGGCATCAGATTTGCCTCTCGATGAAGCGGTCCAAATCGTTTACCCGCAGTTCGCCAGAAATGAGCTTCGGCATGATTGAATCACGCAGGCTCGCGAGCGTACGATTTTCTTCTGTCGCCACGTTTACACGAGCGAAGAGCGGTCTGGCAAGCATTCCGAATAGGGCCATAACTGGATCGGACGGAGACGCGACAACGAATTGAGATAACGCTTCCGCCGGGACCCGTTGCCGCCCACTCGACCCGGTCATGTTTTGTATCGCGAAATCTCGGAACCCGTCGCTGCGCGCTAAGCAGTATGCATATTCGGTAGGAACCGGCGCCTTAGGTCGGAGAACAATATATTCAGTCGAACCCCATCCGATTTGCCCTTCCTCCAGAAAGTCAACAAAGGCCGTCTTGCCGTTCTCAAGGCAGGGTGTTATTCGGGCAACCAAAGTATCCCCGTTCATAAAGCGCATGCCCGAGCTAAAGGGCCGCTTGATCACTACGTCCGGAGAGTGGCCTCGTATCGGCATATTCGCCATATCTAGGTAGGGGGCAACATCTCCTTTATGCAGCGTCCGGGTTGGATTAACGTTAATCACCTCGGGTAACGAGGCAACCGGCCACCCCTTCGGAATTTCTCCGCACTTCGAATCGTCGAGCGAATCCGGGAAGAGGTCGGCGATGTGTTTTGGTAGGCCGGGGTTGCGGCCTTCGACTTTGGCGCGGACGGGGTCGAAGTCCACGAACCACGACTTGAAGAGAGCTCGTGCCATGGCCTCCATCGTCTCGTTCATTCGCCGGTTCAGCTCGATCTTGTCGTCCAGCGTGCCGAGGATGCGGGCGATGGCGCGTTGTTCAGTTATGGGAGCAATGGGAACCGAAAGTGCCCGCAAGTCCGTCTTGTTGAACTTCGGCTGGGCGCTGCCGGACAGAATGCTGCGCAACGACGCCTGGCCAGAGTCACTGACCAAGTAGTAGTAGAGGAAATCTCGAAGAAGTATGCTTTCGTCCTTGGGCCGACAGAGCACAGCGTTTGGCCCGAGTGTCATATATATCCCAAGGTCTGGCACACGAAAGACAGTGCCCGCGTTTGCACCGACATTGGCGACGACGATATCACCTAGCACTAGTGAGCTCTTTCGCAGGAATTCGAACGACGCTTTATCAACGTAGACGAAGTCCCCACTCCACCCGTTATTGTAATCATACAGGCGAACGAGAACTGCATAGTCCGGCACAGTTCGATAGGTGACATTCCGTCGAAGAGACTCGAAGCTTCCGTTCGCTACGTAGTCCGTAACTATAGCGATGTCGGAAACTCGAATAGACCTCCAGTCAACCGCCATATCCCAACTCCTTTAAGTTGGCATCGATGATAGCGTCGAGCTTACGCCCTTGAGTCGACTGCTCCCTCAACTGAGCCGTCAAGCGTTTCATTTTTTGGTCAAACGGCTCATCACCTTCCGGGGCGGCCTCCGCGCCGACGTAGCGCCCGGGTGTTAGAACATGTCCGTGCTTATTAATCTCGTCAAGCGTCGCGCTTTTGCAGAATCCGGGCACGTCGGCGTACTTCCCCGTGTTTTTCTCCCCACGCCAGGCATGGTAAGTGCCGGCGATGCACGCGATATCCTCGTCGGTGAGCTCGCGGTGAGTGCGGTCCACCATCCGGCCAAGTTTTCGGGTATCGATAAAGAGCACCTCGCCGCGGCGATCACGGAAGCGGCTGTTCTTCCTATCGCGCGCCAGGAACCAAAGGCAAGCCGGGATTTGCGTCGAATAGAAAAGCTGTCCGGGGAGCGCCACCATGCAATCCACCAGGTCGGCCTCCAGAATATTCTTGCGGATCTCGCCCTCGCCCGACTGGTTGGAGGACATCGAACCGTTGGCAAGGACGAATCCCGCGAGTCCCGTCGGCGCGAGGTGGTGTATCATGTGCTGGACCCAGGCGAAGTTGGCGTTGCCCGGGGGCGGCACGCCATACTTCCAGCGCTTGTCGTCTTTCAGCAATTCGCCTCGCCAGTCGCTCACGTTGAAAGGCGGATTGGCGAGGATGAAGTCGGCTTTGAGATCCGGGTGGCGGTCGTTATGGAAGCTGTCGCCGTGGGCGATCTGGCCTTCGATGCCGCGGATGGCGAGGTTCATGCGGGCCAGGCGCCAAGTCGTGTAATTCGACTCCTGGCCGTAGATGGCGATATCGTTCTTTGCCTTACCGGCGTTGCCATTCCCGGTAGCATGGGCCTGGATGAACTCGATCGACTGCACAAACATCCCGGAGGAGCCGCAACAGGGGTCGTACACCCTCCCCTTGTACGGCTTAAGCATCTCGACGAGCAGGCGCACAATACAGCGCGGGGTGTAGAACTCGCCGCCCTTCTTGCCCTCGGCGCCGGCGAACTGAGAAAGGAAGTATTCATAGACCCGGCCGAGAGTATCCTTGGAGCGGCTCTCCGAGTCGCCGACCATGATATTGCTGATGAGGTCGATCAACTGCCCGAGCCGCGATTTATCCAGGGCCGGGCGGCCGTAGTCCTTGGGTAGAACGGCCTTGAGCGTCGGATTATCGCGCTCGATGGCTGCCATCGCGTCATCCACAAGTTGGCCGATCGTGGGCTGCTTGGCCTGTGCTTTGAGGTGTGGCCAACGCGCTTCGGGAGGCACCCAAAAGATGTTTTTGGCGCGGTACTCGTCAGGGTCCTCCGGGTCGGCGCCCAGGGAACGCTCGGCCACGAGACGGGCATGGTGCTCCTCGAATGCGTCCGAGATGTACTTGAGGAATATGAGGCCGAGGACGACGTGCTTATACTCGGCCGCATCCATACTGCCGCGCAGGGCGTCGGCCGCGGCCCAGAGCTTGGCTTCAAAGCCGAGCGTGGTACCGTTCTTGACGGGTTGGACATTAGGGGTGCGTGTTCTAGGGGACATTTTGGGCCTCTCGAAACTAAATATCTTTATCCTTTGAAAACCTTTTCGTTGTGCCAGACGAGTAACTCTTTGAGCGGCCGGTCATAAGGAGCCTTAGGGAGGTGCCTTAGCGAATGCCCAGCGAAGGGATAATACGACCGACCGTTTTCGAATTCTTCTTTCAAGCGGCGGCTGACTTCGATCTTATATTCCGGAGTAACCGTAATGTAGCCGCGGTCGAAGAGGCGATGGAAATCGCTCCTAAGGAGGAGGCCGTTGTTCACTGCATGCGGTCCCGTCTCATTGAAGGGCTTGATGTGGGCGGCTTCGAGGGCGGGCAACGAATGCTCCTCCGTGATCGCGCAGGCACGGTCATAAGCATCCGTGACCATGATCCGGAAGGTCCCCTGGCCGAGGCGCGGTCTGACGAGCATTTCTTTTCCATATCGAGCCTGCTCATCGATCCTTTGCTCGGGAATCATATAACCCGGCAACTTAGCCAGCCGCATTTGAACCCTTTCCCAGAGGGATTTCCCCGGTTCCTCGGCGGTCGTGTAGTGCTTTCCCTGCTGGATCGCGGGCTGCCAATCGGAAGGAACAGGAATCCATTCCGAGCGGTCAAAAAAGAATGGTTGTGTCAAGAGGATGCAGCCGATCGTGAAATCGTCGCGGCTATCCGGGCTTTCTCGACGGCGCTTTGCGATCAGGGCCCGCATCTCGCTGAAGGACTGCGCTCCGTTCTTGACGTCGAAAGCCTCCCAGGCCAGGCTGATCGGAAGCGTTGTCTGCTTGAGGAAATACCCCCCGCCGACAATATAGTTGAGCGGGCTGTGGAGCTTGAAAAGGAACGGTTCTCCAGGCTGAAGGACCCTGAAGGCCTTGGAGCCTCCGCCCGGCTGCCAGAAATTCACCTCGTCGATTCCCGGGAGGCGCGAGACGACATCGAACCAATCGTTGTCCGTGACACCGATCCAGAGGTTTCCCATCATTCTTGCTTAAAGCGGCCAATCAGGGCCGGGTATACTCCAACCCCAGCTATAAAGACCCTACTTTTCACCGTTTCTTCATGACTCGGGAAAATATTCTTGCCAACCAAGGCCGTTGAGGTAGAAGTCAATAAGGATGGGGGATCTTACTTCCCGGCCACGCCCGAACTATAAGTCTTGCCGCTGAGGGGTGTCAAGACGGGTTTGCCGTTCTCTTCTGGGGAAGGTCCAGAGGATTCTGCTGATATTAAGATAATTGAATGGTGTTCTAGCCCTTCCTTAAGCCACAGGTCTGCGTTTTGGCCCCGGGATCGAAGAACACGGGCAAGTCGGCCTATAATAAGAACTATCGAAATCCGCGTCTCATTTCTCAGTCGACGAAATGAATTTACCTGCTATTTTCGTCGCCAGCTCTTTCAAGAGTCTCAAGCTGATCTCTCAGTTTTCTGATTTCCTTATCACTTACAAATCGGCTCTTAAGTCTGCGGTACGTGTACTGTTCGTCTAAGTTAAAAGCTCTCCTTAGGCAACTTAGGGCTTCACGCTCGTTCCGAAGATGGCCGAAACATACGGTCAAATTGAATATCACCTTTATATTGTGGGCATCGATCGTGTCTGCTCGCTTCAAGTAAATTATGGCGTCTTGGAATTTCTTTTGTCCCATCAGAAGGACAGCCATGTTATTTAAGCAAATGACGTATCCATTATTTCGTTCAAGCGCGTACCGATAATACGTTGCGGCTTCTCCGAATTTCCTGAGTTTGAAGGCACAAAATCCCATGTTGTTATAGATCCGCGCTTGGAGTATGTCTGATAACGCAGTCAGGCTTGGCTCTATGCCCTTATAAAGCGCCAAGGCTTTTTTGTAGTCTTCCCTGTCGATATACTTTGAAGCATTGGCCAAGTGCGTTTGGAGAGGATTCTCAAAAGAACTAAGGGCGATATTCGATATTAAAACAGCGACAGCCATAATGGCGAATCGGGAACTTATTCCGCTACTTATCATAGTGTTTCTCTAACGCTTCTATTAACAAAAGGGCTAAACGCCTATTCTTAGCATCGTTATACGCATCAGCTGCTTTTGTGGCGTTCCGCCGGTTTCCGATATAAAAACGCTTGAATATGAAGAACGAGCTCAGCGCGGCCTGGAGATAGTTTTGACTCGCAAGATCACGGTAGAGCAAGTATCCAAAGATTCCATTCAGCGCCAGGGCATTCGCGCCGCCCTTCCAGTCTTCAGAGTATAACTGACCACTACCCGGGACGAATGTGGACAGGATTTTTGCGAGATTCTTGGATTTCAGGCGGATGCTCTTTTTACCCATGATGAACTGTTGAGCGACCTCCTGTATAGGATCGTCTTCCGGCGTCGTGGGCGGAAGCTCGATATATAATTGGAGCGCGGACTGGGCTTCATCCCAATAGTCCTCATATAGCGCGGTAATTGCCCGTAACAAGATCGCGCGCTTCTGAACCTCAACCGATTCCGCAGAGATCTCAAGCTTGAGTAGGGCGAACTTGGCTTCCGAGTGCCGGCCGAGAGCTAGCAAGACAACGGCGGCAGCTAGCCGCTTTGAGTCGAAATCCCATCGGCCAGGCTTCCATTGCAACGACGACTGGAATGCATCTAGGGATTCTTGGAAACGTCCAATATTTCTCAGGCAGACGCCCAACTGGTAATAGGAATCGCCGACAAAGGGATCTCCAGGTTCTCGATGAAAATGGATGTAACGCTTATATTCTGTCGCGGCTTCATCATAATGCATTGAATAAAAGCAGACATCTGCTGTTAAAAGTGCACTGTCATGCCCCAAAAATGAGAAAAGGAAGATAAAAGCAATAGGTCCAGCGATCATCATTTTAGAAATGTGAGCGGATAATCAGGCGGACTTCATCGTATAGGTTTTGCCTGATCCGCACATTATAGATTTGGACGCTCACAGCCGATCCATAAATGTTACCGACGTAAAGAATTGAACCCAAAATCCCAAAGGCCCATCCTTTAAACGATGAAAAGCCGTCTTTATGGAATCCGTCGTATGCCTGCCATCCAGCTAATCCGATAGTAAAAAAGGAATATATCCCGTCAATTGCCCTGTGCGAATAGAATCTCCCCAGTCCCGGGATCACGGCCGAAAGGAATCCTGCGACCAAAGGGCTTCTGTGAGCCAGCCTTGTCCCTTTATAGGAAATCGATTTAAGAGATGCTGACAGAGGATCGGCTTCGCTGGAGGAGGAACTGTCAAGATAAGTTAGGGATTCCTTCCACTTGTCTTGCATCAACAGACTCGCACATAGCAACACGACCTTCTTTTGCTGATAACGCTGATTATCTTCTCCCGTGAAAGTAATATTGGCTAAGTAGCTTTCGGATACTTCATATTTCCCTAAAGAGAACCAAGTTAATGAGCTCTGAATAATGGCCTCTGAGCGAAGAAGGCTATCCCGAAATTCCTTGGCCACTCTCTGGAAATATGTTAAGGCCCTATCTTCGCTCCGTCCCAAGCGATAGCAGACCCCGATCCGTAATAAGATCGGGCCAGCTTCCACTTCCGAAGGAGAGAAAGAAGAGAGATAACGTCTATACTCCATAGCGGCTCGAAGATAATCGCCTTCTTCATAGAGATTGTCCGCGAAACGGAGGATATTTTGGGGGGCAAAATAGGAAGGGGATTGCTGGGCATAGATACCCGGGGCGCAGAAACTAATAAGGACGAAAACCCCCACGCTTCGGAGGAGAATGGCACCGCTCATCTTTTGTGTATTCTCCCCAAGCTGTAGGCTTCTAGTGGGAGGTCCACTGCTCGGCGGGTTATCGGGTCGATTGGATGATATTTTTGAGCCAAGGGATGACAGCGCAGAAGTCTATCGGAGGTCATAAGCATTCCCTTGAAAATCCCGTACCTCCCGATGGCTGCCTTTGAAAAGGCCGAGCATGTCGCCGTGTAGCTGCACGAGTCTTCGTCCTGCGTGGAGACGTATGATTGGTAGATGGTGATTAGGCCAAGAAGGACAGCTCGTATTTCGGGGGGAGCCTTTCCGGAGGGACTTAACGAGGGCTCCTTCTGTGGAGCCCTTTGAAACGGGCATAGTTTTAGCACATATCCTAGGTTTTGATCCCGACGATTGGCCAAAGTAGAACCGTTGGTTAAAAAGATCACCAGGAGAAGGATGATGATGGGCCAAAAGTGATTTCTTACCACTTTACGTTTTTCGTTATAGCACCCGCGGGAACAGCAAAGTTGAGGATATCCGCCGGAATGCTCTGATTGAACTCCAGATCGCGAAACACAATTGCTTCTTGGGAGGACGAATCCTTCTCGTGAGTCGTTATTCTGATCTGTAAGGGAAAACTCACACCCTGAAAGGAGACATGATTATCAAAGACAATATCGGAACATATTATTCCCTTAGGGTCTTTCGTTTGCACATTTAGAAGTGCGTCATTTTGATGGGTCAACACAACCTCCCCGATAATCTGGATGAGTTCTTTCGGGGGGGTCCAATGAGAGATAAGCCGCTGCCGTTGTTTTTCATACCGGCTCAAGCGAAAGCCTCTGGCGGAGAGGCCGAAATCCTCCTTGGTTAGGTCAAGAAGAAATTGGAAGAAAGGTAAAATAAAAGGATTTCTTGACTCAATTTTGAATGCTTGATTGGAATTCGGATAAAAGATGAGAAGAGTATTGCCCTCAAAGACCATCCATTGATCAACGGGCTCCACGATCTTAAGGATAATTTTGTCAACTTTTCCCGAGAGATAATAAATTGTCCCCTTCGCGCTTTCTAACTTGCCATTAGCTTGCACCTCGCGAAGGAACCCGCCGGCCATCGCCTTAAAGGACATCGGAAAACTCAAGATGGAACACAGCAAAAAGATCCCGGTGGCAAAGCAACTGCGGCGCACAATCTCCAATCTATTCATATGGATCAAATAGAAGACTCCCCTCTTACGGCCCAACCCCACCCGCCAACACTGATGGTTTCTCGAAATAGGCCCCATTTTCCTAGTATTATCGATTCCCCTCCCCGATTCTTGGCGAATATTCTGGAATGGATAAAGAAATTCCTGCTCGCTTACTTCTCTTCTAAGTACCCGATTAATAGTCCAATGATGACGAGGCTGCTGCAATCAAGACAACTGATAATGCAACTTGGATCCCGGTTCCGATAAGGCAACCCGTCAGGGCCTTCCGCATCTGAATTTTTTTGCCCTCTTCCTCAAAAGTCTCCGAATAGACAGCCACATAGTCCGGCGATTTCCCGATTAGGGCGGATGCGGGAGTCCTGGGTGGCGACAATAGTGCAATTGCATAGCCTATCACGCCGAGAAAAATCCCAATAATTAGCCAAGTCCCCCCATTCACCTTCGCCCGGGCGTCAGCGCGGGCTTGATTTGCTGCATCCTGCTGTTGGCCGAGCACGGGAAGCATAAGTAATAGTAAGGAAAGGGCGCCACAGACAGCCTTGAATAAAATAGAACGGTATCCCATCATAGTTCTCCTTTCAACGATTGATATCTAATTTCCCTTTGGCTTAGGGCAACAACTCTTACTATGGCTTGGCGAGCGGATCTTTCGGCGGCATCGCGTAGTAGCGCACGCTCGATCGGCCCCAAGAGCGGGAAAATCCTTCGCTTTTAAAAAAGCCCCCATCCTATTACCCATCCATTAAGTAGACTGATAGTGACAATTTCTTTCCCACTTTGTTTGTCCCGCTCGAAAAAGATATGTTGAAAATGGGAGACCAGTTGGCTATAGTTTCTTCCAACAGCTGGAGGTTTTCCTGGCGGACGCCTGATGGAACTTGAAGATCTTCTTAAAGACGTTCATTTCCTGGGGAAAATTTCGGCTTCCATCCGCAACATCATCTGCGGCAATTTTCCCCAAACCACGGCCGGCGAAAGAGAAGATATCGACCAGGAAGTCAAGCTCAAGCTGTGGAGACTGGCTACAGGCGGGAAAAAAATTGGCAATATCCGGTCCTATCTATGGAGGGTGGTATATACGACGGCGCTTGACGTCATCAGCAAAAGGCTAAACAGCATGCCCTTTGAAGAAGCCTTAGAAACCGAACATCTCTGGCTCTCCGATCGGCTCGACCTTCTGCCGCCCGACCGATTAATGGAAAAGAGGGAGCTGAAGGGTATGATCGAAAGCGCGGTCGAATCCCTTCCAGAGAAAAGAAGGCTGGTTATCAAACTCTATCTCACGGGCATGGGGATAGAAGACGCGGCTGCATTCCTAGGCTGGAGCGAAAATAAGGTCAGGCACCTCCTCTACCGGGGTCTTCATGAATTGAGAGAGGAGTTTGAGGAGGGGACTTCCCGCAAGGCGCAGAAGGAGCCGACCCCCCCGCCCCTCAGAAGAAGGCTCGTTTTAGGGGAATCCGATGAATAAGCCCTTCCCTGGCAATTGCCCGGACGACGAGTTATTCGTAAGGGCATTTATGAAGGAGGCTGACCTCAAGGAAAAAGAAATTCTCATCTCTCACGTCTTGGACTGCCCCCGCTGCCGGAAGAAGTTTTACGTTATGCAACAGCTGCAGAAAGAAGTGCGCACTATCAACATCCCACGGGAAGTGAGGCATTCCACATTTCGAATAAACCAGACGGTTGCCGTCTTGGCCGGGGCGTTATTGTTTCTGGTCGCGGCAATCTTCTTTCTTATAAAGCTCGATAAGAGCCCAGCTTACAGAGGAGATGGTTTTGGGGTGGTGGTATTGATCGCCCCCGAAGGGACCCTCAAGAACCCTCCCGCGGCTTTCAGTTGGCGGCCAAAAAAGGGAACGGATGCGTATAGCTTCAGACTCGTCGATGATGACCTGAACACCATCCTAGCAACCGGCGGTGTACAAACCAAGTTATCTCTTGGCGAAAGCGTTCGGTCAAAACTGATCAGGGGAAGAAGTTATATCTGGACGATCGAGGCATTTGACGACCAAGGCAAAAAAATCGCCTCTGGGTCAAAATCCTTTAAGATCGATTAGCTCCGCTAAAAGCCGCGCCTTTTTAAGGGAATCGAGGCGCTAAAATCACCCGACAAAATGAACGGCGCCCAGTAGAAAGGATGCCGGTAGCGAGTTCCCAGGAGCTTGATCTTGCTCAGCCGTAACGCTTCGGCTTTCGGCTTCCCCTCTGCCAAGTAGCTATAAAAAGCCCCCATCAAGATTGCAGTTGATTGATCGTTCACGCTCCATAAACTCGATATAACGGATCGGGCGCCCGCCGCATGGAAAGCGACGGATAGGCCTAGGATGCCCTCCCCTCTTGACAACTTCCCGATTCCAGATTGACAGGCCGAGAGCACGACCAGGTCCGCGTCGATAGGCAAATGGCAAATCTCAAGTGGTTGGAGAAAGCCATCGTCTGGAGAGTCGGGCTTCTGCCTCAGGACCAGGGCAGACCTCCACCAATTCTCGTCATCATAAAAGCCATGGGTGGCAAAATGGATGATATGGTATTCGGAGAGATGCGCATCTATGATATTGCTTTCTTGAGCATCCTCGTTAATCAGGACGGAACATCTCGCCGGATTAAATAGCTCAACGATCGCCCGGACTTCTTTCGACGCATAAGGGAGAGCGGGAAAATGGTAATTTATGCTTGGTGACAAGCCCGTAACAGTCCTGTCCTCATCATTAGCCACGGCCAGTATGTCCATCTTTTTCTTACGGCTATCCGCCCGCAATAGAAAAGAGATCGAAGGGGCGTAAGCGATCTCAAATTCCTCGACAAGATATCTCGCTCTTCCTTTCCCCGGATTCAGTGTCATCGGAGCCGTATCATCTTCGATTATCAAAGTTTCAAACGGGAGATAACAGAGCACGTCGTCCGGAATGAAGACGAGCCTCCTGATGCTCTTGTCCAGGCCTTTCAGGAACGGAGCTAGGAGCAGGCGATAAAGGCGTTCCCCGCCCCGCTCACCCAAGAATTCGTCTGCGATTCCGAGCTTGAGGAAGGCGAGATAATTAAGGACGAAAGACCGGAGAGCCCCCGTATCTTTGATACGGACGAACTGCAGGCTCTGGGACGTCACCATAAAGGCATGCGTGTTGTCTTCAGCAGCCGTAAAAACAAACAAGGCGGTATCCGAACCGAGAGACTCCATCAGAAAACGATCTTTAATCGTGGGTTGAGGAGGCCTAGGATCTGAACTATCGTCATGCATCCGCCTCAACTTCACCATCAGATTATTGAACTCGTTCTCTACTTGATCCAGGCTGTTTGTCAGGGAATGCATTTCCGGACCGGAAAGACCTTCTTTTTGAAGGCGCCACTGAATGAGAGAAGTGCGGCGAGTAATGCTCTGTTGTTCACGCAGGAGTTCCGGCGTCAAATTTAAGTTTAGATCCGACCTAAGATCCTTAAGGCTTTCAAGGAACCCTCCGGATCTCGATCGCTCGGCGTAGAAAAGCGCTTTCCGGTCAAAACCTTTGGCAGGGTATGTCTGATCCAGCTCATAAAGCAAAGAGATAGCCGCGTCATAAACCTGCAATTTGTCCTGAAAAAAGCCTTCCTTATAAATTCTGAGCGGCGCGCCCTGTCTTATGTTTTCGACAGAGACGATGGCCTTTTCATAATAGTCGAGGGCTATGGAGGTCTTGCCGAGCTTCTCGGCGACTCGGGCCAGGCCGTAAAGAGGGCGCCAGATGAGTTCCTCGGTCTTCAGAGTTTGTCCCGTGCTTAATGCATTCTTGTAATAGGCCTGGGCGGCGGCCAGATCTCCATCTTTAGCATGAAGATCCGCCAGGAGAATGGCCAAAAACCAATCCTGGAAGTGGCTGCGCGATGCACGTTCGGGGCCAGACGCCTTGTCTTCCGAAAAGAATTGGAAGAACGCGGCTTGCAATATCGTAAGGGATTTTTTGTTCAGATCCGGTATATTCAAAACGCGGGTTTCCGGTCCCTGAGTTATTACGGAGGTGCCGGTATGATTGGGAGGAACGCTAGACTCCGTAACAGTTTGTCTACAATTCCAAATAGTGACTCGGTCCACTGAAAAATAAATGTGATGATACCCCGAAAATGCTGCTTCGCAGTTGGTGATCAAGCCGTTAAACAGTCGAATTCCATAGGCATCATTTGTAGCAACTGCGACCCTGGAATGATCAACGATAATGTTCGATAAAATGGCCCGGCCGACATTTTTCTCGGCATCATTGATGAAAAGTGCCGCTTCGTTGATATTCAAGAAGGCAAGATCGTGACCTTCCCATTCGATATCGGGACTTTCGCGTTGGACAATGCCGCATTCGGCATTCTTTATAATAAATCCCTCAATATCTGCCTTGGCTCTGACGATGAATACCGAACTGGAACGGAGCTGGGTTCCGTAGATGACAGCTCCATATAAGTTTTTCGCTTTGATTCGCACGCGCTTGTCAACAACGACGTTATCTTCTAAGTAAATCCCGTCTTCAACTTCGACGCAGTCGCCGTCCTTTGAGAGCGCCACGCCCGCTTGTATGGTTGGAGCTTCCTTAGGGACGTTGATTGTCCTGGATAAGAGAGGCACGGACCCGACGCTGCAGAGAAAGAGGGCAGAATAGAAAATGCGGGTACAGAATTTAGGCTCCCACTTTCCCATAACGCTTGCTCTCCCTGACAAACAACTTCCCAAGTACATAACACTTGCATCGGAGTCATGTCAACGGGAGGCCCCCCCGTGCACATTTCAATTTGTTTTTACCAAAACAGATGTCTGGGGGCCGGATCAAGCGCGCAGCCCGCGCCAATACTTGGCGCAGAACGCTTCGGCAATCCCCCAGAGATCGGCGGTCAGTATCTCCCACACCCTCTGCCTGATCGAGGACGAGACCGGGCCATAAAAGGCCTCGGCGATCCCGCCTGTGATGCAGGCCAACGTGTCGCTGTCGCCGCCCAAGGAAACGGCGTTCCGGACGGCGTCCTCGTAGGAGGTGGAGTCAAGGAAAGCGATGATCGCCTCGGGCACGGTCCGCTGGCATGACTCGTCGAAGCCGTAGTCCGGCCGGATCTGGT
>Ga0315281_10009209_pt1 | contig 13707 bp, 11 predicted proteins | sample YL17G07_0_MG_FD_204540 | JGI IMG/M metagenome (GOLD analysis project Ga0315281, IMG submission 204540) | Sediment microbial communities from Yellowstone Lake, YNP, Wyoming, USA - YL17G07_0 | ecosystem: Environmental > Aquatic > Freshwater > Lake > Sediment | place: USA: Wyoming | collected...
CAAGCGCGCCTTCGGACCGTTTGCTGCTTTCATGACCGGGTGGACGTACTGGGGCTCGAACCTGCCGTACTTCCCCGGACTGCTGTACTTCGCCGCCGCGAACGCGCTCTTCATGGGTGGACCGGCGTGGCAGTCGCTGTCGACCAACAGCACGTATTTCCTCGTGGTTTCCACGGCCGGTCTCGCGATCGCGGTGACGATGAACGTTGTCGGGTTGAACGTGGGGAAGTGGCTGAACAACGTCGGCGCGATCGCCGGCTCGATTCCTGCGATGCTGCTGATCGTGCTGGGCGCCGTCGCGTGGAGCCGCTTCGGATCGGCGACGCCGATGAATCCCGGCGCGCTGATGCCGAGCATGCACATCAAGGACATGATCTTCTGGTCCACGCTCGCGTTTGCCTTCGGCGGTGTCGAAAGCGGATCGACGATGGGGGAGGAGATCAAGGACGCGCGGCGGACCGTGCCTCGCGCCATCCTCGCGGGCGGCGCGATCATCACGGTGTTGTACATCGTCACCACGCTGGCGGTGCTGCTCGCGATGCCGAAGGCGCAGGTGTCGGGCCTGCAGGGCATCATGCAGGCGATTCAGGTGATGACCGCGAAAGTCGGCGTCGGCTGGCTGGCGCCCCTGGCTGCGGCGGTGGTGACGCTGAACGCGCTCGGCGGCGTCGGCGGCTGGTTCGCGGCGACCGCGCGGCTTCCGTTCGTCGCCGGGATCGATCGCTTCCTGCCGAAGGCGTTCGGCGACCTGCATCCGAAGTGGCGGACGCCGTACGTCGCGCTGCTCGTGCAGGCGGCGATCGCGGGCCTGTTCGTGTTCCTCGGTCAGGCGGGCACGTCGGTGCACGGCGCGTACGACGCGCTCGTCTCCATGGGCATCATTGCGTATTTCATCCCGTTTCTGTTCATGTTCGCGGCGATGATCGTGCTGCAGCGCGAGCCGGCGGGTCCCGACGTCATGCGCGTGCCGGGCGGAAAGCCGGTGGCGATCCTGCTTGCGGCGACTGGGTTCATCGTCACCGCGGTGTCGATCGTCCTTGCATGCATCCCGCCGGATGAGGAGCCGAACAAGATGCTGGCGGTCGTGAAAGTGGTGGGGTCGTCGGCGGTGCTCGTCGCGATGGGCGCGGTCGTCTACATGCTCGGGCGTGGCCGGGCACGGTCCGGGCCGGACGCCACATGATGAACACACGTGCAGCCATCTTCCTGTTCACGCTTAACGCGTCGACGGCGTTTGCCGCGCAGCGAGCCCTCAGCCCTGAGCCCTCAGCCCTGCGCCATACGATGCGCGTGGACTACTATCACACGGGCAACGCGAAGGAGGAGCGCTTCAGCATGGACCGCGTCGTGCTCGAGCCGCTGCCGTGGCCCGGCAATCCGGCGCGGGCAATCGACGACACGAACCGAGGGAAATATTTCTTCGAAGTCGTCGACCCGGCCAGCGGCGCGGTCCTGTATTCGCGCGGCTTCAGCTCGATCTACGGCGAGTGGGAGACGACCGGCGAAGCGAAGGACCTGGATCGTACGTTTTCCGAGTCGCTCCGCTTCCCCGCGCCGGACAAACCGGTCCGCATCGTCGTCACAAAGCGAGATGCGAGGAATGTGTTTCGCGACATCTGGAGCCTCAAGGTGGATCCCGCCGACAAGTTCGTCGTGCGCGGCGCGGAGGCGGATGCCGGGCCGCTGATCAAGCTGCACGAGAGCGGCGATCCCGCAAAGAAGCTGGACCTGCTGATTCTCGGCGACGGCTACACCGCGCGTGAGCGCGCGAAGTTCGAGCGCGACGCGAAACGGCTTGTCGCCACCTTGCTCGCGACGTCGCCGTTCAAGGAGCGCCAGAGCGACATCAATATCTGGGGTCTGTCTCCCGCGGCGGCCCAGTCCGGGATCTCGCGGCCGTCGCAACACATCTACCGGCGATCGCCGGTCGGCGCGACGTACGATGCGTTCGACTCCGAACGCTACGTCCTGACCTTCGAGAACAAGGCGTTCCGCGACATCGCCGCGAACGCACCGTACGACGTCGTCGAGATTTTGACCAACAGCGCGACATACGGCGGCGGCGGCATCTACGGCCTTTACAGTACCGTGGCAGCCGACAGCGTCTGGGCGCCATACATCTTCGTGCACGAGTTCGGACACCACATCGCGGGGCTCGCCGACGAGTACTACACGTCGGACGTGGCGTACCTGCCCTCGGCGGATCGCGTCGAGCCGTGGGAGCCGAACGCGACGACGCTCGTCGATCCCGCCGCGTTGAAGTGGAAGGATCTCGTGACGCCTGGCACGAGCATCCCGACGCCGTGGCCGAAGGACGAGTTCGAGCGCTACACGAAAGAGATTCAGCAGACGCGCCGCGAGATTCGCGCGGCGAACCGGCCGGAAGCAGAGATGGACGCGCTCTTCCGCGACGAGGAGAAACGCGACACGACGCTGCTCAACGAGGGGCCGCACGCCGGTAAAGTCGGCGCGTTCGAAGGGGCGAACTACGAAGCGCGCGGCTCCTTCAGGCCGCAGGCCGATTGCATCATGTTCACGCGGGACAACGTGCCGTTCTGCCTCGTCTGCCGCCGGGCGATCGAGCAGATCCTCGACTTGTACGCACGCTAGGCGGGCCTGCCCAGGCTGCGGGACGTGCGCCGTGCCTGCCGGGGCGGCCGGGGCGCGGGCCTGCGGGCCCGCTTGACGGAGCATCCGCGCATAAATCACACTAGGCGCCCGAGCGATACTGTTCAGGACTGAAAGGCGCATCATGAAGGACGACTTCGACAACGGAATGGGAATCCCGGACGATGAACTGGCCGGCGGATCGGCGATCTCCGAGGGCGATGTCCTGGGCGGCGGCGACGGCGACGTCGATCTCGAGGCGCCCGAAAGCGAACCGGTCGGCCGTGCGTCGGGCGGGGCACGGGCGATGCAGTCGTCGGGCGGCGCCGGCAAGGCCGCGCGGAAGGCCGCGCCGGTAGCCAAGAAGAAGGTCGCCGCCAAGAAGGCCGCGAAGCCCGCGGCGAAGAAGGCGAAGAAAGCGGCGAAAAAGAGCGCGCCGAAGAAGGCCGCGAAAAAAGCCGCCAGGAAGAGCCCCAAGAAGGCCGCGAAGACAAGCGGTTCGAAGAAAAAGAGCGCCAAGCAGGGCAAGAAGAAGGGCGGCCGCCGCCGCTAGTCGTTCGGGCCTTCACTGCGCTATCCTGTGTAGTCGGCCGTCCGCCATGGGCGGCCGACGATCGCGGTGAGGTGGCCGAGAGGCCGAAGGCGGCGGTTTGCTAAACCGTTATACGGGCTTAAACCTGTATCCAGGGTTCGAATCCCTGCCTCACCGCCACCTTCTTGAATTTGGTCATCTAGTCACCTGGTTATTTGGTCATTTGGATTTGTTCATTGAACTAGAACGACCGCCCATTCAATGACCCAATCAAATGACCAAATAACCAGATGACCCAGTGACCAAATTCACCGTTCCTAGAGTCAGATTCGCCCCCTCTCCCACCGGCTACCTGCACGTCGGCGGCGCGCGCACGGCCCTGTTCAACTGGCTGTTCGCGCGGCGTATGGGCGGCGTGTTCATCCTGCGCATCGAGGACACCGACCTCCAGCGATCGTCGGACGAGATGATCGCGGGCATTCTCGACGGTCTGCGCTGGCTCGGCCTCGACTGGGATGAAGGCCCGATCGTCGGCGGTCCGCACGCGCCATACCGGCAGTCCGAGAGGCTCCATCGTCATCGCGCGATGGCGGACCGGCTCGTGGCGCAGGGCAGCGCGTATTACTGCTACTGCACACCGGACGAGCTGAAGGCGAAGCGCGAGGCGGCGGAAGCCGCGTCCGGCGGATGGATCTACGACCGCACGTGCCTCAGGCTCACGCCAGACGAGGTGGCCGCGCGCGAGCGCGACGGCCAGCCGCGCGCCGTGCGCTTCAAGGTGCCGGCGGGCGAGACGGCGTTCGACGATCTCGTCCATGGCCCGATCGCGTTCGACGCTGCGAACATCGAGGACTTCGTCATCCTGCGATCCGATCGTCAGCCGACGTATCACCTCTCGGTTGTGTCCGACGACATCGACATGGCGATGACGCACGTCGTGCGCGGCGACGATCACATCTCCAACACGCCGAAGCAGATCCTCTTGTATCAGGCCGTCGGGGCGCCCGTGCCGAAGTTCGCGCACGTGCCGCTGATTCTCGGGCCCGACAAGAAGCGCTTGAGCAAGCGCCACGGCGCGACGTCGGTGATGGAGTACGCGACGCAGGGGTTTCTGCCGGAGGCGATGATGAATTTCCTCGCGCTGCTTGGCTGGTCGCCTGGCGGGAATCAGGAGCTCTTCACGCGCGACGAACTGGTCGTCGCGTTCTCGCTGGAGGGCATCAGCGGCGGCAACGCGGTGTTCAACCCCGAGAAGCTCGACTGGTTCAACCAGCAGTACATCGTGCGGTTGCCGGCCGACGAGCTGACGCGTCGCATCAAGCCGCTGCTCGAGGCGGCCGGACTCTGGAACGACGAGTACGTCGCCGGCCGTGGCGAATGGTTTGCGGCTGTCCTGGATCTCTTCCGGCCGCGCGCGAAACGGCTCGACGATTTCGTCACGCAGGGCCGGTTTCTTCTGACGGATGCGATCGAATTCGATCCCGCGGCCGTGGAGAAGCACCTGCGCGCGCCCGGGGCCGCCGAGCATCTCGCGGCGCTCGATGCGGCGCTGGCCGCGTTGCCCGTTTTCGACGCCGCGACCACCGAAACGGCCGTGCGCCAGGTGGCCGAGGCCCTGGGTGTGAAGGCCGGAACGCTGATTCACGCCGTGCGTGTGGCGATGACCGGGAAGACGGTCAGCCCGGGGCTGTTCGAGGTGCTGGCGCTGCTGGGCCGGGACCGCGTCCGCGCGCGGCTTGCCGCGGCTGTTTCGGGTTCGCTATAATCAGAGTTTCCGCCAGCGGGCTCGCGCCCCATGCTGGGAGATCGTTCAACGGTAGGACACCTGCCTCTGGAGCAGGTTATCGGGGTTCGAATCCCTGTCTCCCAGCCAGACTTCGCTCACCCTTCGGGCGAGCTTCTACCAGGCAAGCGAACACATCTGATGGCGAAGTCTGTCTCGCCGTAGCCCGCGAAGTGGGCGAAGGCGGACCTCCCAAATCCTGCAATGACTCGATGGACCCTTCCGCGCAGAATTTTCGTACCGCCGGAAGCGATTCGACTCGTTTCCTCGGAGGTTCGAATGGCCCGGAGACTGCTCCGGCAACCGCCATGAAAGGCATCGGCAGACGATTTGTCTACATCCTCCGCAGCGATAGCAATCCTTCGTGCCACTACGTCGGTCTGACAAGCGATGTCCAAAGCAGGCTGGATTGGCACAATGCCGGACCGTCAGGTCACACCGTCACTCATCGGCCGTGGTCGATCGTTGTGTCCCTGGAATTCCCGGAGGAGCAAGCGGCCGTGCAGTTCGAACGCTACTTGAAGTCGGGTTCTGGGCGGACATTCGCAAAGCGCCATTTCGGATCGAATGAGTCCGGCCACCGACAGCCCGATTCAGTCACATCACAACTCGCCTTCGGTTCAACATGGTCTCGCCTCGGCTCGTCGTGAATGGGCGCGAATCCCTGCCTCCCAGGGCTCTCGCCTTCAGCAACTTCGCGACCCTACAATATCCGCACCCCCTCCTTCGTCTACAACCGTAGATGAAGGACCCGCCTTCGCTGAAGCTACGGCGAGGCAGGACGCGATGAGCCTGGAGCCGATGGCACTCGAACAGGACCAGCGAATCGCCGACGTCGTCACGCGGGAGCAGTCCCGGCTGCGCAACTTCATTCGCCGGCGCGTGCCCGACCCGCGCGACGCTGAGGACATTCTGCAGGACGTCTTCTACGAGCTGGTGGAAGCGAACCGCCGGCTGATGCCGATCGAGCACGTCACCGGCTGGCTGTTTCGCGTGGCGCGCAGTCGCATCACCGATCTCTTCCGCAAGAAGAGGCCGGAGCGCTTCAGCGATACCGCCGTCGCAAACGAGGACGACGAGCTGCTGCAGTTGGAAGACCTGCTGCTTTCGCCCGATGCCGGACCGGAGGCGCTTTACGCCCGCAACGCGCTTCTCGATGAACTCGAGTTGGCGGTCGACGAGCTGCCCGAGGAGCAGCGCGAGGTGTTCGTTGCGCACGAGTTGGAAGGGCGCAGCTTCAAGGAGATGGCCGCCGAGACCGGCGTGAGCGTGAATACGCTGCTCTCGCGCAAACGCTATGCGGTGCTGCATCTGCGCCAGCGATTGCAGAGCATCTACGACGAATTTACGAAAGGGTGAGGAACATGAGAAGGAAATGGATTTTCATCGCTCCGCTGGCGATTCTGGGAATGCTGCTATTTGCTTTCATCGGCGGCGAACTCGTGAAGCAACTGTGGAATTGGCTGCTGCCGCCGCTCTTCGGGTTGCGCCAGGTTACCATCTGGCAAGCGCTTGGACTTCTGGCGCTGTGCCGGATCCTCTTCGGAGGATTTGGATTCTCTGGCTCCCATTCGCGCAGTCGCACCCCTGAGGAGCGGGAACGATTCCGGCAACGCATCCGAGAACGTTGGGGTTTCGGCTCATCCACCAGCGAGAGCAAGGGGTAATGACGGCTGGCCGACCTGCACCGATAGCATCGAGATGGATCCGCCGTCGACGCCTTCGACCGGGAACGTGATGAGGTCGTCCCGCTGACGGGTGCCGATCACGTACAGCAGCGGCAGATAATGATCCAGTGTCGGGATCGACAGCAACGCTTCACGCCCGAGCGTCTCATATTCGATGAGCGGCTTGGATTCGCCGGCTAGCAACAGGCCCTTAGGCGCGGCGTCGGTCGTTGGGCGAGAGTGGCTGCGCGTCTGCGGCGTCGGATACGGGAGACAGGGAGCATACCGTCTATACTCTCCCCGTCTCGATCAGCAGGAGGTCCGATGCGTATCTGGACGGCGTTGCTCGTGGCGCTTGGCGTGTCCGTGTCGGCGGCCCTGCTGCCGCCTGCGCGCGCGGCCGGCCCCGCCGGCCCGACTGTGACCGGGCCCATTGCAGCGACGGTGGCCGTCGGCGACGCCGCGCACGATTACCCGTTCTACGCGTCGATTGTCGACCTCGCTCGCACTGGCTACGTCGAGCAGGAGTTCTTCATTCAGGGAACCGCGAACCGCTACGAGACGCCCGCCGCCGCCGACGGCCGCGTCCTCGACGGCGGCCACGCGTACAAGACGCGCATCGTCGTCCGGCGGCCGAAAGACGCTGCGCGATTCAACGGGACGGTCATCCTCGAGTGGAACAACGTGACGGCGGGCCACGATCTCGACATCGACTGGTTCCAGTCGCACGACCATTTCGTCCGCGCCGGCTACGCGTGGATCGGCGTCACGCCGCAGCGGATCGGCGTCGAGGCGCTGAAGGTGTGGAACGCGACGCGCTACGGCACGCTCGACGTCACCGACGGTGGCACGATTACGAACGACGCGCTGTCGTACGACATCTTCGCCGCCGCGGCGCGGGCCGTGCGCGCGCCGGGCGCCGTCAACGTCCTCGGTGGCTTGAAGGCCGAGCGCCTGTTCGCGACCGGCCATTCGCAATCCGCGGGACGGCTCGCGACGTACGTCAACGCCGTGCATCCGCTCGCCCCGGTCTTCGACGCCTTCGTCGTGCACGGCGGCGGCGGGAAGATCCGCACCGATCTCACGGTCAAGGTGTGGAAGCTGCTGTCGGAGACCGACGTCCTCGGCAATCAAGCCGCCATCCGGCAGCCGGACACGAGAAGTTTCCGGTCGTGGGAGGTCGCAGGCGATTCGCACGTCGACATCCAGTTTGCGGCGTACTCCAGGCAGCTCACGGCGCGCGACGGCGGTCCGGTTGCGCCCGGGTTCAGTGCGGGACTTGGCGGGCGCGCGACGGCTGCGTCCACGACCGCGGCACCCGCGGCCGGTGGCGCGGTTCGTGGAGCAACGGGAGGCCAGTGCGAGCGACCGCCGTACAGCCACGTGCCGTTCTATCAGGTGATGAACGCGGCATTCGATCATCTCGTCCGCTGGGTGAAGGACGGGACGCTGCCTTCGCCGGCGCCGCCGATCGAGATCGCGTCGGCCGGACCGCCCGCGGAGGCCCAGCGCGACAAGGCCGGCAACGCGTTGGGCGGGATTCAGCTCGCCGAGCACGCGGTGCCGACCGGTGTGAACACGGGCGTGAACAGCGGTCCAGCCTTCTGCCGGCTGTATGGATCGCACGAGGACTTCGACGCGGCGACCCTGGCGGCGCTGTATCCGACGCACGAGGCCTACGTGTCCGCTGTGAGGAGCGCGACGGAGAAGAACGTGAAGGCCGGCTTCATCCTGCGCGTGGACGGCGACGCGACGATCGCGGCGGCCGAGCGATCGGCGATCGGCAGGCGGTGACGACGGGTATCAGGCCGGAACAGCGCCACCCCGGTTGGTGCCGTCCTTCTCAGCGAACACAGATCACGGGCAGGATCTCGCCGATCGGCTGACGCAGGACCGCGTCCGCCAACTCGTCGAGCGGCGTGGGCTCGGCATTCACAATCACGACGCGAGCCCCGGCCGCTTTCGCGAGCGGGACGATGCCGGCGATGGGATAGACCTGCAGGCTGGTACCGACGGCCAGCAGGAGGTCGGTGCGCTCGGCGGCGCGCATCGCGCGGTCGATCACGTCCGGATCGAGCGACTGTCCGAACGAGATCGTCGCGCTTTTCAGAATTCCGCCGCAGTGCTCGCACGGCGGATCGTCTTCGCCCGCGCGCACGCGATCGAGCACCGGCCCGGCGGGCCCGCGCCACGCGCAGTTCATGCACATCACCTCGCGCATCGTGCCGTGGACTTCAATCACCTTGTCGGGCGCGTGTCCGGCGCGCTGGTGCAGGCCGTCGATGTTCTGCGTCACGAGCGCGTGCAGCGTGCCGCGGCGTTCGAGGTCCACGAGCGCCCGATGCCCGGCGTTCGGCGCGGCGCGCCAGGTGGGGTGATCGAGGCGGCTCTGCCACGCGAGCCGGCGGACCTCTGGATCGGACATGTAATGCGCAATATTGGACAGCCGCTCGGCCGTCGGATTTCGCGTCCAGACGCCTTGCGGGCCTCGGAAGTCAGGGATGCCCGATTCCGTGGAGATGCCGGCGCCGGTCAGCGCGACGATGCGCGCCGCCCTGTCCAGCCAGCCGCAGACCCTATCGACAACGTCGGTCATCCCGCACGTCCAGTGATCGCGCATCTTCTCCCACTTTGCCGCGTTGCGCGAGGTGCTTTGTGCCCTGACCGGCGATCTATACTGCCCATCGAAGGAGTCTGAAATGAAACGACTGGCGATCGCCGCGTGCCTGTGCTCCCTGCTCGCGGTGCCCGGCGCGGCGCTGGCGCAGGGGGATGATCACACCCAGCATGGGGGGACGGCTTCCTCCGATGTTGGAATCGTGAACTTCGAGACCTCCTGCGCGCCAGCCGTGAAAGGCGCCTTCAACCGCGCCGTTGCAGAGCTGCACTCGTTCTGGTTCCCCGAGGCGCGCGCCGGGTTCGAGGGCGTGCTGAAGACGGATCCTGCCTGCGCACTGGCCTACTGGGGGATCGCGTTGACGCAGTGGGGCAATCCCTTCGCCGGCCTGCGGTCGCCGCAGGCGATTGCCGCCGGCAAGGCCGCGATCGAAAAGGGCCAGACGACCGGATCGCCCACGCCGCGCGAGAAGGGCTACATCGGCGCCGTGACCGGACTGTTTTCGAGCGCCGATCCAGGCACGCAGCGCGCGCGCGTCGTCGCGTACGAGCACGCGACCGAGACAGTGGCCGCGCAGAATCCGACCGATATCGAGGCGCGCATTTTCTGGGCGCTCGCGATTGCGCAAACCGCGTTGCCCACCGACAAGTCGTTCGCGCAGAACCTGCGGGCCGCGGAGATCCTCGAGCCGCTGTACAAAAAGATGCCGAACCATCCGGGGTTGGCGCATTACATCATTCACACCTATGACGTACCGGCGCTGGCCGACAAGGCACTGCCTGCCGCGCGCGCGTATGCGGACATCGCCCCGGCCGTTCCCCACGCCCTCCACATGCCGTCGCACACGTTCACGCGCGTCGGCCTGTGGAAGGAGTCGGTGGCCACCAACATAAAATCCGCGGCGGAGGCGGAGAAGACCGGCGGCACAGGCGAAGCGCTTCATGCCATGGACTATCAGACGTACGCGTACCTTCAGATGGCGCAGGACGCGCAGGCCAAGGCCGTGCTCGAGCATGCGGTGAAGGCGAACGCCGCTGCGCCGAACAGTCCTGGGCCCGCGGGCGGCGGCGCCAATACGTTTGCCATTGCAGCGATTCCCGCGCGGTACGCGATGGAGCGGCTCCAGTGGTCGGACGCGATGGCGCTCACCGTGCAGCCGGCCCCGAACACGCCGTACACCGAGGCGATGACGCGCTTCGCGCGCGCGGTGGGCGCGGCTCGAGCGGGAAAGCCCGCCGAGGCCGCGGCCGATATTGCCAGACTCAGCGCGATTCACGATCGCGAGATCGAAATGAAGGACGCGTACTGGGCCGAGCAGGTGGACATTCAGCGCAGGGTGGCAGAGGCCTGGGTCGCGTATGCGAGCGGCCAGAAGGACGATGGGATCAAGCTGCTGGGGGCCGCCGCCGACGCGGAGGATCTGACCGACAAATCGGCCGTCACACCAGGGCCGCTCGCCCCGGCGCGCGAGCTGTACGGATTCATGCTGCTCGAAGCGGGCCGGGCGAAAGACGCGCTCGCGGCGTTCGAGGCGGTGACGAAGAAGGAACCGAATCGCTTCCTCGCGCTTTACGGCGCAGGGAAGGCCGCGGAGGCGTCGAAGCAGCCAGCCAAGGCAAATGGCTACTACAGGCAGATCGTGAAGATCTGTGCGGACGCCGCGGCGGATCGGCCGGAGCTCGTCTACGCCAGGAAGATGGCGAAGTAAGGACGCGTCGGTCACTGGACTTCAAACGCCAGCAGCACATTGCCGGGGCGTCCAAGGTGATCGCCGTAGCCGGAATTCAGATACAGCATGCCGCCGACGATGGTCGGTCCGGGGCCCTGGATTGCGCCGCCACCCGCGCGAACGCCGTTGAGCGTTTCGAACTCGCGGTTGGTGTCGAACTCCCAGATCACCGAACCGTCCTTCGTTGAATGCGCCCGCAGCGCGCCGTCATTCGAACCTGAAAACAGCACGCCGGGAATGAGTGTGGGAGCCGAGATCAACGCGGCGCTGCAGCCGGCACCGCCGACACACTTGAGCGGCGGCGGAGGCGCGTACCACGCGCGCTCACCGGTCGTCAGGGCGACGGCATGGAGGCCGCCGGGCTTCGGCGTGCGAATATCGGAAACGGGTAAGTACACGCGGTCGCCGTCCACGGCCGCGCCCCACTGAATCCCGCCCCAGATGGATCCTTCGCCGGCGTGATACTGCCAGAGCTGAGCGCCCTCTTTGTCCGGATCGATCGCGAACGCGTTGCCCGACTTCTGCGCGGCGATGATGACGTCGCGGCCGTCGGGCAGCGTGGTGAGCATCGGCGGCGTCCCGAGGTCGAAATCCGGGCCGGCCTTCTCGCCGCAGTTCGCGCTCCCGGCGCGACAGCCGAAGACGTCCCCGGCGGTCAGCTGCCTGATCCACGTGATCGCGCCGCTCTTCATGTCGAACGCGACGATCGCATCCGCTGTCGGCTGAGCCGGCGCGCTGTAGGTGTTTCCTGTCCCGGCGTAGACGAGGCCGCGTTTGACGTCGATCGTCGGCGCCGACCAGATGCCGACACCCGACGGCCCCCAGAGCGCGACGCCCGCCGCGTTCTTTCCGACGGCTTTCGGCTCGGCCGCCGTGTAAGTGTTCCAGACCACGGCGCCGGTCCTCACATCGAGCGCGTTCAGGCTGCCGCGAAACGTGCAGCACTCGTAGCCTTGCTGGCTGGCCGCGGTTTCCTCCATCGATGAGACCGGCACGTACAGGTGGTCCTGATAGAGCGTCGGCGAACCGGTGATCCGCGCGTACGGATGCTCGTCGAGCTTGCGCGACCAGAGCTCGCGCCCCGTTGCCGCGTCGAGCGCGTAGACGTTCGCGCCTGTATCGCCGAAGTACACCGCGTAGCCGCTCGCGCCCTCGCGCGGTCCGAACGACAGCGCCGTCCGCACGCCGCTCTTCGCGGTGAACGTCCAGTAGATGCACCCGCTCTTCGCATCCAGCGAGTACACGGTCCCGTTCTGGCTGCCGACGAACACGCGGCCGCTCGCCACGGTCGGCTGCGACCATGCCGATGTGGCGTCGGGAAATCCGAACGCCCATTTCAGCGAGAGGTTCGGCACCTGCTCGGCGGTCAAGCCGGCCTGGCTCGCGGGCTGGAAGCGCGTATTAGTGACCGATGGCGACCAGCCGGCCCACGAAGGCGATGACGCGGGATTCGGCAACGACGCGCCTGTGGGCGACGGTGCGGCGCACGTGCCGATCGTCGCGCCAGTGATGTCCGAGCCGAACGCCTTGCCGCTCAAGTGCTCGGCGACCGCGCGCCGCTCGGCGCCGCTCAAGCGCCCGCCCTGCGGACGCATGCCGCCGGCCGTCAGCGCCGACAGGATGGCTTCAGGCGATCGTCGATTCAGAATGTCCGGGCCGGGCGCTCGCGATCCCGGAACGCCATCGTGACACGAGGCGCAGTCGCGCGCGAAAATCGCCGCGCCGTCTGGGGCCTGCGGCGCCGCGAGGGCGAGGCCCACGAGGAGAAAGACGGCGTTCACTTCGTCACGGTGACCGTCACGTTGTCATATGTGAATACCGCGCCGTCGCTCGCCACGGCGCGAAGCACGTAGGTTCCAGGCTCTTTGAACGTCGCCTGCGTTGTCCACTTGTTCTCCGGCGGCGGCTCGGGGATGAAGTACGGCGGCGACCACGGCGAGTTCCCGTACGCGCGCGTGTCGGTCCACGTCTTCATCTGCGTCGGATCGAACGTCACCGACGCCGCCTTGCCCCGGTACACGATCCACGACAGCCGCAGACCCGGTCCGCTCGAGGGGACGATCGACCCAGGCGCCCGATAGAGCGCGTTCGGTGACATCGTCGGCGCCGGCGCCGCGCCGCGTCCTCGTCTGGCTGGAATGTTGTCCGGATCCTTCGCGAACGCGACCAGCGTCAGCGGCGCACCGACCTTGATGCTGCGCTTCTTCTCCCCGTCGACCTTCAGCTCCGGCGGAATGTTCGTCCGCAGCTCGTCGCGCAGGCTGCCGAAATCCCCGCCGACTTCCGTCGAGATCACCTGGTTGTCGATGATGTAGTCGTTCTTCAGCGACGCGTAGGCCTTTTCGACTTTCCCGTGCGTCTTGAGCGTCCAGATGATCTCTTTGTCGCCGAAGTCCTTCGGGATCTTGATCGTGAACAGGAACGGGTTGCGCCGCGGATAGAAATGTGTCGGCTGCCCTTGATCCGGTCCGCCCGGCTCGATGTTGTTGTCGGGACCGACAGGAATGTCGAACTCTTCCTGCCAGTTCTGATTCATGTACCCGAACACCATCGTGAGCGATCCGTCCGCCTCGGTCCGCCATCCCTCGTACGCCGGCGACACGACCTGCCCGCTCGAGTACGTAAACCGCGTCTGCGCGCCCGCCACCTCGAAGCACACGAGCGCGACAAGCGCCGCGAACAACAGTCGCTTCATGCCTTCAGCCCCCAATCCCCAATCCCCAATCCCCAATCCCCAATCCCCAATCCCTAATCCCTAATCCCTAATCCCTA
>Ga0315281_10009210_pt1 | contig 13705 bp, 14 predicted proteins | sample YL17G07_0_MG_FD_204540 | JGI IMG/M metagenome (GOLD analysis project Ga0315281, IMG submission 204540) | Sediment microbial communities from Yellowstone Lake, YNP, Wyoming, USA - YL17G07_0 | ecosystem: Environmental > Aquatic > Freshwater > Lake > Sediment | place: USA: Wyoming | collected...
AGCTGCTCGCGCATGCGGGCGACGTTGTCATACGTCCACTTGTGGGGGTGGATGCCCTGCTTGATGGCGGCGTTCTCCGCTGGCAGGCCGAAGGCGTCGAAGCCCATGGGGAAGAGGACGTTGTAGCCGCGCATGCGCCAGTACCGGGCCTGCACGTCGGAGGGGGCCATAGCATACCAGTGGCCGATGTGCAGGTCGCCCGATGTGTAGGGGAGCATGGTGAGGTAGTAGAACTTGGGGCGCGGGTCATCGTCGGATGTGCGGTAGAGGCCGTCGGCGGCCCAGCGCTCCCGCCACTTCGTCTCGATCTGAGACGGCGCGTACCTATTTACGGTCATGCTCCTGGTCATGTTCCTCCTCGCGCAACACCAGCTCCCTGCCCAAGCTGAGAATGAGGGCTTCCAGGCGGCGCACGACTGGCCTCGCTTCGAGGAGAACGAACACCAGGAGTGAACCCAGGCCGGCTACCAGGTAGAGCTCCCGCGCAACGGCCATGCCGATGGCAGCGGCCGCCCAGACGGTGGCGGCGGTGGTGATGCCGCGCACGGTGTAGCCCTCGCGGAAGATGAGGCCGGCGCCCAGAAAGCCGATGCCACTGACGATGCCGGCGGCGATGCGGTCCTCACTGCCCATGAGGCGGGAGACCTCGGTGAAGAGGGCGGAGCCAGCGGTCACCAGGGCCACGGTGCGGACGCCGGCAGGGTAGCCGCGCAGCTCCCTCTCCAGGCCGATGAAGGCGCCGAGAAAGGCAGCGAAGGCCAACCGCGCCAGGATCGCTAGCTGGTCAGCGTTGTCCAAGGTTCTCCCTCGGTTCTAAACGCAGACCCCCCGTCCACAGGGACGGAGGGCCAGTCCGCGGTACCACCCTGCTTGAGACGCCGTGGGACACTGCCCTTCGACGGGGCTCATGGCACTGCCCGAAGGGCGCCTCCGGCTCTGGCGCTGTAACGGGCGCGCCCGGCGCTGGCTGGGGAAGGGTGCGAACTCTCTTGTCTGGGGTCATGGCCCCGCCGCACCACTCTCCTTCACCGGCGCTGCTCCCATCCGCCCATCGGCGGACCCGCCCAGAGGGCGGAGGCGAGTTCGGCCCCGGTGCTGGCTCGCAGCGACCGCCAGCTCTCTGCCGTGGGGGAACCCGGGACCAGGAACCCGGAACCGGGGATGAGGTGGGGCCTGGTTCCTGGTTCCCTGTTCCTAGTTCCTTCCTGTGGGCCTACTACTCCTGTTCGCGGCAGTTGCCGGAAACAAAAAAGAGCTTGGTGGAGCTGGGGGGATTCGAACCCCCTACCTTTTGTCTGCCAGACAAACGCTCTCCCTATTGAGCTACAGCCCCACCCTGGCCACCCTATGGTAGCAAAGGGGCTAGAGGGTTGCAAGGTCGAGGCCGCCGTGGCCGGTTTGACACTGGCTTCGAGCCCCGCCTAAAATGCGTCGGACTGGAGGAAACGCGGCGCACCCCGCTCGGCCGGGGTGCTGTCACGATCACAAGGCTTGCCACGTCGGCAGGCAGGGGCGAAGTGGAAATCGATGGCTAAGAAGGCCAGCGCGAGGCAGCAGCCGATGCGCATGGAGGTGACTCTGGAGCGGGGCCCGCTCCACGTCGGGCTCATTCCGCTGCTCGCCGCCGTCTACGGGCTGGGCGTAGGCATGTTCCTGGCCGTCGAGCCCACCAGGCCCTGGATCCTCCTCCTGACGGCGGCTCTGGTGGCCCTGGGGACGGACGGCATCATCCGCTCCTATCCCTCAGGCGTCTTTCGCGATGTGGCCGACACGGCGCCGTACCTGCTGCTGCCTGTGCTCCTGGCCCTGGGGGCCGGCCTCTTCTTCGAGGACACTGCTACCGGCTACTGGGTCTGGCCTGCCGCCGTCGGCTCGGCGATCCTCCTAGCGGCTGCGCTCTACTGCCAGTACGTCTGCGTGAACCCCCTGGCGCCGGCCTATCCTCTGGCACGCTTCATCCTCACTATGACCACCTACCTTACGGCCTTCGCCTTCTACGCCGTGGTCTATAGCTACGACGTTAGCCTGCTGCCGGCGGCGGCCGTCGTGGGCCTGGTGAGCGTGCTGCTGGCCAACGACATCCTGCGCGAGGCAGAGGCAAGCCCCTGGCGCACCCTAACCTACGCCGCCGCCATCGGGCTGGTGGTGGCGGAGGCCCGCTGGTCGCTGCACTTTCTGCCTTTGGAGGGCTTTCTGGCGGGGGTCTTCCTTCTTCTCGCCTTCTACGTGAGCACCGGTCTTGTCCACCACACCCTGATCGGGAACCTCACCGTCCCCATCCTAACCGAGTTCGGAGGGGTCACACTGGCCGGCCTTGTCGTTGTCGTTCTTGGCCGGATCATCGCTGGAGGGTAGGGCTGAGCCCTGCCCCATGCCCTTGCAGACCCACCTCGGCGTCGATCTCGCCTCCTCGGAAGCCACGCGTAACAGACTCGCGCTTGCCAACCTGGGGCACCCCTGCGAACATGGGGGCCGGGCGGGGCGTAGCGCAGTCTGGTAGCGCACCTGAATGGGGTTCAGCCCCCAAGGATGCAAGCTAGTCTCACTCTAGCTCTATTTATCTCCCAATTCCTCTATCATGCGAAGCTAGTCTAATTAGGTGCACACAGGGGGCAGGGCTCGCTCGGCCAGTTCGAGGTCGGGGTCATGCCGCCGGCGGTTCTCCCGCCGAGGTGGTGGAGGTGGGCTGGGCGGCTCCTCCCATCCGGGAGGGCGTCCGCAGAGGTGGCAGTAGGCGGCGTCACCCCAGGAGCCGAGTAGGGCCCCCTTGCAGAAGGGCCTCTGGCAGCGGGTGAGGGTCATCTTTGTTTTGTGGTGGAGGCGCCGGCCCCCCGACAAGGCCAGCGCCCTCCACCCTCCATTCCAGGCGGGGAAAGGACAAAAAGCCCGCCTGGTGTAGCTGGCTACGCACGCGCCCCCAAGATGACAAAGGCACTCCTGGAGTCGCCCCCATTGGCCGGTGTGATCGCGCTTTGCAACCAGGCCCGGCCATCGAGACGCTGAACGGCGCGAAACACCGTCTCGTCCGAGGTGAATTTCACGTGCGGGCTCGACTCGATACGCAACTCGGCACGATCGCCCACAAGATAATACGCGAAATCGTACAGTCCTATGTCGCCCGCCTGCCCCAACTGGGGCATGAACTCGCTGAAGAAGATGGGCCGGCCCAAGAGGTAGAACTGGCCGTCCCTCTCGTTCAACACCTGAACGGGGCTGCCGCCTATGCCGACAGCGATTGACAGCTCCAACAGCTCAGGGATGCACTCGTCGCTTGCGACCCAGACCGCCCGCCGGCGGGATCGCGACAGGAGCCTGGCGAACATGTTCGTCAGGTTCTCGTAGACGATGGTTCCGTTCGGCTGGTCGGTTTCCTTCGTGACCGTGATCACGGCGGGGCTGGACAGCACGCCGAGCGGCTGCCCCACGCCCGAGCCGGTGAGGAAGGCCTGATCCTCTGAGGCTGCCATCGCCTGGCCGAACAGGAGTTGCAATGTCGCGTCCAGGGTGGGCACGGCGTCCTGTAGGAGCTCGTTGGGAATGTCACTCCGAAGACCCAATTTGCTGGCCTGCAAAACGACGCGGCCAAACTTCGGACCGGAGTCCACGAAGCTTGCGCCTTCCTCGATCCACTGGCACACGACACCACCGAAGAACGATGATTCGTGGCTCGTCACGTCGAGGCCTGGCACGACCTGGCGCGAACTCGCCATCGGGATGACCGTTGCCCGGCTCCTGACGATGGACTCGTCAAGGGCGACGGCCAAAAGTTCGGCTCGGAAGGCCTCGGGGACCAGGAAGCCCCCAGCGCTCGGCTCGACGCTGCTCAGGTTGCGGATCACGTCGGGCATGCCGTTCCGAGCGATCCCCTGGGGACTCACCGCCCGGAGGAACGCGCCGAAGTCGGCGAACTGCCCGTCCAGTTGTCGGCCAGGGGCGCCAGCCCAACTAGCGATCTGACGGTTCAGGATGCGCCGCGGGCCGTCGCCGTTGCCGTCGGCGACGCCGCCCAGGGGCGGGCGGTTGACGCGGTGTGCACCGCGCTCGGCTAACGCATCATCGACTCCCTGGTCGATGTTCTCTCGGAGGGTCGCGCGGCTGTAGGCCCGTACGACTTCGGACATCTGCCCCGCTTCGATGGCTTCCGCACACCGCTTCGGGTCATTGAGAACGGCTTTCAGCCCCTCAATCGTGTTCGGGATCTTCATGGTTCACCTTTGCTGTTCCGGGGCCTCCTTGCGCCCCTTCTTTTCCTCTCGTTCTGCTGGTCGCTCTGGCTCGCAAGGAGCGCTGGCGTCTCTGAAACTGGAGCTCTGGCCCACTGGGGGCGCGGGCTCTCTCTTGGGGCTCTGGCGCACGTGGCGCACGGGCCCGCTGGGGCCAAGAAGCTCACATGGAGCAAGGAAGCCCACGCGTTCAGCGTAGGGGGGAGAGGGAGACGCGGCGATACCGCGAAATTGAGGCCTTAATTCCAGACTGAGGTTTTCTCAGTCCTTCTCCAGGTGACGCCCGATGGCCCGACAGCGCTGCTCCGCAAACGGAACCTCGTCCGTCTGTGCCCACTCTTGGGCGAGGAACTCCTCGCGCACGGCCGCATATTCGCTGTCGAACTCTTCCCAGGTTGCCCAGCGGCTCCTACTCCGCTCGAACGCACTCGTTGGCGGATGCCAGCCTGCCACGAAGGAGAGCAGGTCATGGAGGGAGAGTGCGTCTAGACTCCTAGCCATGCCCCTTGACCTCATGCGTCCCCCCTTTCATGGCGCCGCCCCTAGGAACCGACGGAGGCCGGCGAGCAGCTCCTCTACGTCCGCAATGACCCACGTCCCCCCATAGCAGGGCGCCGCCCGCCTCAGGGGGACCAGGCCGGGCGGCAAGTCCCACAAGAAGTGCAGCAGCAACCGCACCTCAGGGTTGCCTTCGTCGGCGCCCTCGGGGACCGCACCCACAAGGGCGCGAAGGCGTGCCGTCTCCGCTTCCCCGAGGGCCGGTGGTGGTATTGGCCTCGCTCTTGCCATAGTCGCTCCTTTCTCAGCCCCATCGGGCTCGCGCCAGCTTTCGGCCCGCCCAACTCTTGCGCTCACCCGCCGGCGCGTCGGAGTCAACCGTGAGCACGCCCAAGAGCCGCTGCGCTGTCAGGCGTCCGGCCCGAAGCTGGGCATATAGACCGTTGACGATAAGTTGATTCTGGCTACCGGGAACAAGAATGGGCTCGGCAGCCAGGGCTTGTTCCAGTCGGGCGTTGTCATCCTCCTGCTTTGCTGCCCGCGACAAAGTCAGCAGCTCGTCTGGGCGCAGCTCCCATTGGGCGGCGTAGGTTCGCCATAGCTTCTGGCCCGCTGGGCCGAGGCCCGGCGGGCAACGCGGTGGCTTGTAGGCCTCAGTCACGTTTCACCCCCCTGGAAAAACGCCCGCGTGCGCAGGCATGAGCGCAGGGCGGTATCGCAAACGGTCAGGAAGCTGCGTCTCCGTAAGATTATTTGGCCCCTACTACCCATCACAGCGTCACCTCCGAGGGTGGGCATCGTGGCTGCGCGGGACCGCCGGCCTTCGCCCGTCCAGTGATGCGCTGGTGGCAGCGAGTACATAGCCCTCGCAGGTTGCTGCGGGCATCCGTTCCGCCGCGGGCCTTCGGGATGATGTGGTCAACCTCAGACGAAGGGGCGCCGCAGAGGCGGCAGGATGGCTCCTCGGTCAGCACCCGCAAGCGGACTTGCTGCCAGGCCCAGCCATATCCCCGCTGTGTGCTCGAGGTGGGCGGCCGTTGCCAGGGCTTGGGTCGGTGCACCGGACAGCGCCCTCCGCCTTGAACTAAGGCTGGGCATCCAGGTTGTGAACAGGGCGATGCTGGACTTCGCGGGGTCATGCGCGCACCTTCCCCCACGCCTTCGTCTTCGACGCCGCCTCGATGATGAAGCCACATCGGCAGCAGACCAGCTCGCCGTTCGCCCTCCTGATACCCGGAAGGTGGGGGCGCCCCTGCCAGCACGGGCCCGCCTTCATCGCCTACCCCCATCGTCAATTGCTAACGGCCAGGTACGCAAAGTACCCCCAGTAGCCGCCTCTCCTTTATGTTTTCCTTGTGTTTCCTCAGGGTAGTCTGCGTACCTGAGGGTTAACAATTAACGGCCTCTGGGCCTGCTGCCTTCAGGAACGCTGCAAGCTGGTCGACGTTCATGCCCTCCGCAACGTGCTTCCAGTGTTCGGACTTTGCCTCGGACCGCGCCCGGCTCTCCTCTTCGCGGGCCTGTAGCTCTGCCCTAAGTGTAGATATTTGTTTCTCTACACTTACGGGCATCTTCCCGGTAGCGAACCAGCGCTGATCCGGCGTGCGCCCACGCTTGTAGCGTGTCGTCCTGCCGTGGTAGGCGATGGGGTCCGTTAGTTGCCGCCGGTGCCAGCCCTGCCACGGGCTGAAGGTCCAGCAGCCGGCCAGGCCGCGCACTTCTAGGTTCCTCAGGGCACGGTAGGCACTCTGGTAGCGGCCGCGGTACCGCATCCAGTCGTCTAGCGGCACGTTGACTGCCGCGCCAGCGAATCCAGCACGGATCGCCAACGAGCCGATAGAGATGGGCTGCTGATCCTCTTCGATGTCCATCAACCTCTTGTGCCAGGGGTCCGGCCCCTTGTAGACGGGCAGCGCTGCCAGCAGCAACCGTTGCAGGTTCCCCAGCCCCCTACTCACGGCTGGCCTCCTCGCGCTGACGGGGGGTAGTTTGCGTACCTGGGTCGATGGCGGCCCTCTCTAGGAGATCCCTGGTCTCGTCCGTCACCGCCCATTGGTAGGCGGAATCGCCCTCGCGCAGCACTAACCCCAGCATCCACATGTCCTCTAGGGCCTCACCGGCGCTCTCGGTGGGCAGGTCGGCCCCCTGACCCACCTGTCGGGTTGCCATCCACCCTTCGGCTGCCAGCAGGACGGTCAGCACGGCAAGGCGCTGGTGGGGTATGCCGTCCAGGGCAACCCGCCGGACCGTGGCATAGTCCTCAGCCGATACCAGCACGCGCTCCCGCCAGTTGGCTAGGGCCTTCGCCAGCTTCTGGAGTTGCTTCACCAGCCTGGTCCCGATCTCGCGCTGGGGCGGGTAAAGGACATAGTGCCGACGGTCACGGGCGACTGCCGAACGCAGGGCCGCGGTGATCCGGGCCAGGGCGCGCAGTTGCTCTAGGAACCGCTGCTCCACCAGTATGTCCGGCGAGGTCCACTCGCCCGCCCGGGTGAGGTAGCCGCCTATCGTGCGGCCCAGCTCTTCCCGCATCTGCTTCTCCTGGCCCTCGAGCTGGGAGGCCCGTGCTATGGCACCGTCCTCATCTCCCACGACGTTGACGCGCAGGAAGCGTTCACCTAGAAGGGCATGGACAGTCCGGTACATGTCGATCGCAGGGGTAACGCCCGCGATGACCCCGAAGGTGGCATGGTAACCCTTGATCCCGACGCCGCTGCCAAACGACTTCTCCAAGTAGCCGTCGTAAGCCTCTCGGAGGTCGGCGAAGATGGCCGTCGAGTCCTCCGTCTTCTTGCTCAAAATGGAGGTGAAGTCCTTGATGATGAGCAGTTTGCCGTCCAGATGGGGCAGGAGATCGATGTCCGTTCCCTTCCCCTTCAGGCCGCTTATGAGGCTCTGCGGCGTCAAGGTCGATATGCTGACGACGCGGGGGCCTTGCAACGCCCGCAGCATCTCCGACTTAGTGCCGCCGGGGGGCGCCACCACCTGAAGCCATAAAGGATCACCCGGAAGGTAGATAGCCCCAGCCGTCGCCATGATGGTGTCTATAGCCTCCACGTCGGTCATTCGAAGCCAACGCCCCACCACCTCCAGCACCTCGGGCCGGCGGATGTCCGGCTGACCGCTGGCTATCGCCGCTTCCACGGCCGCCATTTGAGGCCCCCCGGAGGCATCGCCGGTGCCCTGGTCTGGGCCTTCCCCGTCCAGGAATGTCGGGCCAGGGGCGTACCGGGCCACTGAGGCCGCGATCTTCTGGATCTCTGCGTCCTCTATCGCCGGCTGACACCGGGCCGTGTTCTCAGCTCTCAGGGCGGCCAGAATGGCCGTCTGCGATGCCCCCCGGCGCCGCATGGTGCCGGCCAGCGAGGTCAGAGTTGCGTTACGCTGGCCCTCCCCGATGATCTCCCCGATGGCCTCTATGATGTGGTGGCCGTCGCGCTTGTCGCTCAGGAGCGTCAGCAGCCACGCGGGGAGCGGCGGTGGCGCCAGGCGATCAGGGTGGTGTTCGATATCCCACTCGTAGACCCCACCGCTGACATGCTTTGAAGGCGACACGATGATGTAGCCGCCATCGCCTCGCACGTCGAGGCCAGGGCCGAGAACGCCGGCGGAGTTCTTGATGGGGACGCCTGGATGCTGGAAGAGAAGGTGGGTGCCGCCTCCGCCAGTCAGGCTCTCGGGCGTAGGAGGGAGCTGGCCGTGCTGCTGTTGAAGATCATAGAGGGTTTCGGTGCCGCCCTTATCCGGGTCCACATCCAGGACGACCAATCCGCTCGGGGCACCCGTGACTATGGCGACATTGGCCTCCGGGCACTTCGCCCACCAGGACCGGATCATCGCCGGCTCGGCAGTACCCTCCTTCAGGCCGTGCTCGCCGCGGGGATGCTTGCCTTGGCTCTTGCATGTGGGATCGCCGCACGAGCAGCGGCGGTTGATAACGGTGTGACATTGGAAGACGGGCCAGCCGCGTTCGGCGTAGGCCAGGGCGGCCACCAGCATCTTGTTCTCGGTGGTGACGACGGCGGGGTCCGTCATCGCACACCCCCTTGCCGTGCCAGGCAACGGCTCCGGTGTCGCCTGCGGAGCACCACGCGCTGACAGTGGGGGCAGAAGCGTTCATTGGGCTCGGGGAATCGGCTTGCAGGCGGGGGCATTGATACGCTAGAATCATGGTGACGAGAGTCCATCGCCTCGTCGCCGTCGCCCTGGCCGCCAGTTGCCCGCTGGCGGTCTTCGTTTTCGTTCACGACTCCTTTCCCTCCTTTCGCGGCAGGGGTATGCCGTGCCAGCGGCACAGCGCCATGCGAAGGCCCCAGGCCGAGCCAGGGCCGTGTCGCTCCACGGTCTTCAGGCCGCCTAAGCGGCCGGCCGCTACTGCCAGATGTGACTTGCCAGTTAGGGGATCGCGGGCCGCAGCGTGCCGCTCGAGGGCGGCCGCTCGGCGCCGTAGGTTGGCGATTCGCTGGACCTCGGGATCGGAGTAACTGTGCACGCCCCCATTTTCCAGGAGGCGTGCGAAGCTAGAAAGGCCAGCAAATTAAGGCCTAGATTTCAGTCGGGTCTTTGTTTGCGCTTATCCTCAGGGTGTTGCTGTGCTGCAATGTTATAGCGTTTCCGGCCCCATTCCACTGCGTCAGACGGATGTTTCTCGGGCCCCTTGGGCCGCAACCGGGCGTAGATGTCCGGCCAGTCAAGTTTCCACCTTGTCCGCAACTCGTACACCCGCTCGCATTCCACCATTGGGGGGCCAGGCTCCCGCTTCCTCTTCTGACGGGAGCCCTTCTTTGCGCCCGGTGTCCCCTTTGCGAACCGTGCTCGCTGGAGGTCCCGAACCTGCCGACGATGCTCCTCGGTCGCTCCCGCCGGTATGATGGCGTCCCCGCTGGGCAGCAACGTAGATGGGTTATCGGGGCCGGGGTGTTGGAGGGCCATCCGTCCGGCCGCTTCGGCGGCGAGGCCAACTGCCCTTTCCACATCGCCAAAGAACCAAGCAGCCTCTTGCTCGACCTGGTAACTGAGAAAGGACCGAAGACCGTCACGATCCAGTTGGTGAACAACTGCCGGCGCGATCTCTGTGGCGAGCGTCACCAGTCCCTCTAATGCCGCGTGCTGCATAGGCTTGAATTCTTCCGGTGATAGTGTCGGATGACCCATGTACGCCGAGACAAGAATGAATAATTTGAACTCTACAAAGGCTTTGTACGCCGCAGCGAAGCGGGCATCCTCCAAGAGACGCTTCAGGCCCGGCTCTAGAAGGGACCGCTGGCGCTCCCATTCCTTGTTGAGCCAGGGGCGGGCCCCTTCCTGCCAGGGGCCGAATTCGCCCAGGTCAACGCCCTTCAGCAACCGATCCAGATCATCGTTCATCGCTTCCGCTCCTTCTGCATCATCCGGACCACGGGGCTGTGCTCCTCGTGCGCCCTCAGCGCCCGGCTTCTGGCCGTCGCCTTCGTGTAGCGGTACAACATCGCCCAGGAAGACCAGCCCATCAATTCCTTCAAGTCTATGGGGTCACCGCCGGCCTCCAGGAAGCCGATGCCAGCCGAGCGGCGGAAGGCATGTATCCCCCTGTACTCCAGGCTAGCAGCAGCAAAGTGACGCTGCATCAACATACGGACGCTGTTGACCTTCATCGCCTCGCCGTTCCTGAGGGCGAAGAGGGGTGCCGTAGGCCCCAGGGCGTCCCATCCGCCGCGCCGCCGTAGGTAGCGATTCAAGGCGTTGGCGACTTCGGCCGAGTAGGCCACCAGGCGGCCCTTGCCGCCCTTCCCAGCCCTTACGTGGGCATGGCGGGCCTCGCGGTCGATGTCGCGCAAGTGAAGGTCGCAAGCCTCCTGGCAGCGAACCCCGGTGTCCAGCAACGTCAGGACCAACAGGCGATCCCTCAGCGCCAGTACGTCGGTGGCCTTGTTCGGGATCGCGGCCAGTAGGGTGATAATCTCTTCGTCGGTGTAGTGGGCCATCACCTGCTCGGGAATGCGGGGCATGGGGATGCGGGCCATCGGATGATCCTTGCGGATGTCTTCGGCCACGGTCCAGGAGAAGAAGCTACTCAGGGAAGCGTACCTGTTGCGGATGGTGGCCGGCCTGTTCCCCCTGGCCTTCAGGCTCCCCAGGAAGTCCTCGACGTGCTCCCGCGTCAGATCGGCCAGCAGGGGCATACCCTTGCCCGCCGCATGCCGGGCCAGGGCGACAATGGCCTCTTTGTAGGTACTGACAGTCTTGCGGGAGATGACCCGGTCGGACCGGACTTGCAGAAAGTCCAGGAAAGACGTAAGATCACTGGCGTCTTCCGGTCTGATGTCCCCTCCAGGGACGGCTCGTTTAGGTGCACTAACATGCAAGCTAGTCTGTTCTGTTTTCACGGCCAGCCCCCTTTCTCGTCCCCCGTAGCTTCGCACAAGTGCGCCTGTGTGTCAATCAGGGTCGGGGCGTAGCGCAGTCTGGTAGCGCACCTGAATGGGGTTCAGGAGGTCGCTGGTTCAAATCCAGTCGCCCCGACCATCTTGATTCTTCTCCCAAGCTGGCCCCAGGAAACGTCTTAGTCAGGTGGCCCCTTCTCAAGCTCACACTCAGCACCGTTGTGCTTGCCCGCCCCGAATGTCTTTTCACCACAACGTGGATCACACGACCAGGCGTCAGGATTCCGAAAGGCATCTGCGTCACGCTCAGGGGAGCAGCGTTGACGGTCGCATCTGAGCTGTTCTAGAGTTCCAGTGTCAATCAGAAAGTTGCGAACCCAGGGCAAAAGTGGAGGGGGTTCTTCCCCAAGACTGTGACCTTTGAGAGCTGGAATCACAGTCATTGGAAGAAGGGCTGCCAGTACGAGGCGGATGAGCCTTATGCCGTTGCAGAAGTCGCGTGGAGGTGACTACAGCATGTTTCAAAAAGGCAGGTCGAACAGATTCAAGGTTCTTCTGGCCCTGTTTCTCCTGGTGGTGTTGACACTGCCAACGGCCGTGTCCTGCAAGGAGGAAGAGGAATCCGCCAAAGGGACGCCAACGGCAGCGGCAACAGAGGTTCTCCTGGATCCCGTCAAGACAGACGCCGGCTACGTCTCCGGCACGACCATCGGCGAACCCGGGAAAGAAGTGCGGATCTATCGCGGGATACCCTATGCCGCCCCGCCCGTCGGAGACCTGCGCTGGAAGCCTCCCCAGCCCGTCGAGCCCTGGTCGGGGATACTGGAATGCACCGCCTTCAGAGATTCCGCGGTCCAGCCTGAGGTCGGCTTTGCTCCGGGGCCCAAGAGCGAGGACAGCCTCTACGTCAACGTCCTGACCCCTGCCAAGAAGACCAGCGAACGTTTGCCCGTGCTGGTCTGGTTCCACGGCGGCGGCTACAGCATCGGCTCGGGCAACCAGCCGCCGTACACATGGCCTTCCCTTTCCCAGCACGGCGCCATCCTCGTGAGCGTGAACCATCGCCTGGGGCCGATAGGCCTGCTCGCGCTCCCCGCGCTTTCCGAAGAATCGCCGAACGGCGTCTCCGGCAACTACATGTTCCTTGACCTCATCGCCTCCTTGGAGTGGGTGCAGACCAACATCGCGGCCTTTGGCGGCGACCCGAACAACGTCACAATTTTCGGCGAGTCCGGAGGTGGCGGCAAGGCCGACGCCCTCGTCGCCTCGCCGTTGGCGAAAGGCCTCTTCCATCGCGCCATCTACGAGAGCGGCGCGAACGTAGAGCGCCCCGGCGGCCGCCGGACACCGACTCTAGCGGAAGCCGAGGCGCTGGGCGAGCAACTGGTCGCGAAGCTCGGTGTGCCCGCAGACGACCTCGCGGCACTCCGTGCCGTTCCCGCAGAGAAAATCATAGAAGCCGGGTTGGCTCTGGCCAGAGAAATGAACGCCGCCGGACGCGGCTATACCACGGCGGTGGACACGCTCGTGGTGGACGGATGGTTCATGCCCGACACCCCAACGAACATATTCGCGCAGGACAAGCAGAACAACGTACCCATCCTGCTGTGCGCCAACATAGGCGAGCTGATAGCCGAGAAAAGCTTCCTTGTGGTGCCCGAGCTGCTAAGAGGGTATGTGAAGCGATTGGAATCGACGGACAGGCTCGGCACTAATGGTTACGCCGCCATATTCACCCAGGTGCCCAGCAACTGGAAAGAAGACGGCGTCCTCGCCAATCACGGGCTGGAAGTGCCGTACGTCTTTGGCGCCCTGGAGGTGATGAACACCTCAGTGTTCTTCGAGATATTCGAGAAGCCTTCCGGTGCTGTGCAGCAGGACCCGGGCCTCACCGAAGACGACGAAAAGGTCGCGGATGCAATGATGACCATGTGGGCCCAGTTCGCCAAGACCGGAGACCCGAGCGTAGAAGGCTTGATCGATTGGCCGACGTGGGACCCCGCCAGCGACCAATACCTCGACATAGCGTGGCCGTTGGAGGTCAAAACCGGCTACTCGAAGATCGTCCCGGAAGAATAGGCCAGTTGGCGCCTCCTTCTCCGAGGGGTTCTGTCATCACGCAGAACCCCTCGAGGTTCATGTGCAACCGGCAAGGGCGTCGACACCAGCGCAGTGCCAGCCACCCCTTGCTGGCGCGTACCGAATCTGAACAGGGCGCTTTCGCCTCGAGGGTTGGCCTCCAAATGAGGTTCAGAATGGCCCCGTCCGGCGTCGAAATGCGGCCGGAAACTTCCTCACGGCGCACCTTAGTTAGCCTCCCCCGCGGCAGGAGCCAGAACGGCTTTGAGGTCCTGGGTTGGAGGCTTCGTCTAGGCAATGGCCGCCTCTGGTGTTTGCTCCAACCCGGCCCATGCCTTCGTTCCTTTGACGCCTGATGTACAATTGGCTCGGCCAACGCCACTTTTGCTCCTCCCCACAACTGGCGCGACCATGTAGCCGGTCGGCGGCCCAAAGGGGGCAATGAGTTTGGCCGTGCCGTCACAGCAGCCGAAGGTGGAGTGAATCAAGCTGGCAAGAGGGGCCAGCAAGGAGGTCGAAGTGCGAAAGCTACTTCTCTCACTA
>Ga0315281_10009211_pt1 | contig 13705 bp, 11 predicted proteins | sample YL17G07_0_MG_FD_204540 | JGI IMG/M metagenome (GOLD analysis project Ga0315281, IMG submission 204540) | Sediment microbial communities from Yellowstone Lake, YNP, Wyoming, USA - YL17G07_0 | ecosystem: Environmental > Aquatic > Freshwater > Lake > Sediment | place: USA: Wyoming | collected...
TGCAACGAGAGCCGGGTGGAATGAGTCCCTCGACAAGTATGCCGGCGTCCTGGCAGTGAACGTATTCAAGAAAGGGAAGAAATAGCTTAAGGCAATCCGGGCTTGCTACGGGCTCCGATTGGTGTAAAAGGAATCCTATACGTGCCCCTTTTTGCAATATCCTTAAACTGGACTTATTTTGCCAAACGGACGATTTTATAGTACCCCCAAAGCTGGGTGAGATTTCCCTTTACCGGAAGAATCGGCACACAAGGGCGATTTATGTCCGGATTTGCTCCCGGACGACCAGTAAGTGGCTTTTAACGATGTGCCGAATAAAATCTCAATGGAGCCGGATTGGCAAACGGAAGGCAAAATGGGCGGAAATTATCGACGGAGAACAGGATTACGACGGAGGGGTAAATCCTGTCCGGTTTTCTGAATGTGAGATGGGGGGGAATTTTGGATTCTTGTTGATGATCGGTGTAAGCGCCGTATGAGAATTATTCGATTCGATCTCAAAATGGTGATATTCAATTGGAGGCATATTTCACTCCCCACTCACTTCTTTTTTCTCGCATAAATCCGCATAATCGCAGAACCTGCAGGTCTGGTATGCCGGGGTGGGATCGAACTGTTCAGAACAGACTGCGGAGATAATTGATTTGGCGGTTTCTGCAAATGCACCGACCGTCTCTTCAGTCGGGAAATAATCGACCATCTTGTTCTCCTTAATGTAGTAGAAGGAAGCACGTGCGGGGAGTTTGCCAAACATCTCTTTGATGGCGAGACAGTAGAGGTTGAGCTGAATATCACTGAGAACAGAATTTTTCGTCAGCGACGAAGGTTTTGACCCGGTCTTGAAATCGACCACCACATATTCACCTTCGGGAGTCTGTTCTATGCGGTCAATGTAACCTTTCACCTTTCTCCCGTTGAGCGGAAACTGGAATTTCTTTTCGGCAGCGACAATGGTGTTCCTGTTTGCAGCCTGCCAGGAAAGATACGAATCCAGCATTGCCTCAGCCTTGACCCGGTCCTCCAGTTCATGAGTCCGGGATGCATACGCCTCGGATGACCAGCAGGAGTTGAGCAGTTCGATGGCACGCTCTTTTGTCGGAGTCCCGCCCTCCAGCTGGAACTTTGAGAGGCGTTCAATCACCGTATGAACCGCTGTCCCCATCGAAAAGTAGGTCTGGGGCAGGGTCGGCACCTGCAGTACATACACAAACTTGTAGCAGAGCGGGCAGTCCTCGTATTTTTTCAGGGCGGATGCAGAGAAGTGGTGGTCCTCACCAACCAGCAGTACAGGTTTATGTTCGAATGCTGCGAGAAGAGCCGGGTCATCTGCCGGTACCGAGAAGAATGTAGCCGGATCGAATGATGCAAGAGGTTGTCCTTCTTCCAGGAGCCGGATCTTTTCCAGCTCAACGATACGCTGGATAGCCGTTTTCAGGTGCATCTGTTCGACCGCACGGTGTGCCTGGTCCCTGATCTTCCGTTTGAGGGTATCGACCGGATTATCCGGTACTTCGGTGCCTTCCTGCTGCTCCATAATGACCGCGGTGATATCCATAAGCGGGTTGCCCGGGTAGCCGAGTTCGAACAGGAACTGCGAGGGTTTTGCATCGGTCTTCCGCTCACCGTATCTCCGGGCGAGCGTGAAGCAGAGTTTATCCTGTGCCCGGGTCATGGCGACATAACAGAGCCGCCGTTCTTCCTGCAAGAAGAGGGCTTTTTCATCATCACCAATCTTCAGTCCTTTTGCCAGGTCATTGGGTACAAAGAACGGCTTTGTCTGGTACCTGAGGGGGAACTTGTCTTTGACCATATCGACAACAAAGACCACCGGGTACTCCTTTCCCTTGCTCTTATGCGCGGTGAGGATCCTCACTGCGTCTTTGTCCTCGCGTTCACCTACTTCGACAGAAACACCGGAGAGCAGGTCAAGATACGCGAGGAAGTCCCTGAGCGAGCCCTGCCGGCTCATGGCCTCAAAGTCCTGCGTGATTCTGGTGAATGTGTTGAGTAAGAGGAGGTCCTGGCCGCTCTCTTCGTTCAGTGCCCGCTGGTAGAGATCGGTGGCATTGCGCAGGAGGTCATAGATGAATTCGCCAAGGATGACCCGGTCTTTCTGCACGATGAGATGCTCAAGGGTGTCAACGATACCTTCGACCAGGTGTGCCTGGTCCGGCACAACAACACCGGCTGTCATCATCGCTTCGAACACCCCATCATTGCCCTGCACACCCCACGTCATCTTTTTTGCAACCGCATTGATCTTCTGGACAACGGTTTCAGGAACCCCGTTGATCTTCTCGATCCGGTTCAGGGGAATACCTGCCGTAAGCGGGTTGTCGACTGCCCGTAAGTAGGCGAGGATATCCCGGATGACCGGCGCAGCAAAGAAGTCCACTTCCCCAACAAACTCTGCGGGGATCCCGTTCTTTTTCAGTGCCTTGTAAAACTTGGCACCTTCCATCCTCCGGCGGCAGATGATGGCAATGTCGCTATACGTCAGGGGACGCTCAATTCCCTCGGTCCTGGAGTAAAAGGGCGTCCCGACCAGCCGCTGGATCTCTCCGACGACATACAATACCTCGCCCAGTTCGTCCTGGCATTCCGCAACCGTTACCTGCTCGCCTGGTGGGTTTGCGGTGATCTGCCGTTTCTCGTGGCGGTTCGGGGCGAGCTGCATCAGCTGGAGGGCGAGCTCAAGGATTTTCTGCGTGCTGCGGTAGTTCTCTTCCAGCAGGCACTCGGTGCAGCCCATAAAATGCTGTTTGAAGTCCTGCATGTTCGTCAGGTATGCTCCCCGGAAGCGGTAGATGGTCTGGTCATCGTCACCCACCACACACAGGTGGTCCCCGGCCAGCTGCTTGATGAGCTGGAGCTGGGCATAGTTGGTGTCCTGGAACTCATCGACCAGGATGTGGGTGAACCGTTCGCGGTACCAGCGGAGGATGGCAGGCCGTTTGTCAAAGAGCCGAACAGCCTCGTGGATCATATCATCAAAGTCGAGCAGGTTTTCAGCCCGTTTGTATTTCTCATAAGCCCGGTAGACCTTGAGCAGGTCCGAAAGCTTGTCCAGGTATTCCCGTTCTTCCACGGTGAGTACCTGCCCTCCCTTCTTTGTGGTGAGATACGCATCCAGTTCATCCGGGCTGATCAGCTCGTCACGGAACGCACTGATCCCGTCAATGACCGACTCGATGATCTCGATAGCGTTGTTCCCCACCTCAATGTGCTTAAACCCGAACGTATCAATATTTTTCAGTCCCCAGACCAGCTGGTTTGTCCGGCTGATGATCCCCGATGAAAATGACAGCCCCGATTCCAGCACGTTGTCTTCCAGTATAGACAGGGCAAAGGAATGGAAGGTGCTGACGGTGAGATCTGATGTGCTTGTGGTTTTCTCTAACCGGTCGAGCATCTCGTGAGCGGCTTTGTCGGAGAAGGTGAGGGCCAGGATGTTTTCCGGTTTTACGCCTTTACTGATGAGGTGGAGGATCTTTTCTGTTATTACTCTTGTTTTACCGGAACCGGGACCAGCGAGGATTAATTGTACGCCGGTGTCTGTGACGGCTTTATGCTGGGAGGGGGAGAGGGGCATGGTTATTGGAGATGTTGGGTGGGGATGGGGAAAAAGGGTTCTTTATCCACTATCGGATAATGAGTTATCTGATTAAATTTCTGACGTAAATTAGAATATGCAGGTTCAAGTTCCTTTGTTTTACTTGCATTATTCAAATGAGTAGAGTTTTTCCAATGTTCATCAATCTCTCCGAATTTTTCTCAATGACCCAAAGATTCCATTTTATTTTTTCTGATTCCAAGAACCCCTCTCATTCTATTTTACTGGTGAAAAATGGGGCAATTATCAAAACAGTATCCTTATCATTATAATTATCATTCAATAATGCTATAAATGGGAGGAGATGAACGAAATTGGCAAAATTCTGTCCTGAATGTGGGAATCCACTTATAAGCGAAACATCAAAATTTTGTGATAAATGTGGCGAGAAACTTCCCTATGAATCTCCTTCCATCCAATCACCAGAAAGTCAACCAGCACATTCAAGATATGACGTCCCGCCAGCAAGTTCTGATACTTCTACTGTTCAGACACAAGCACCCCAACCACAAAGTCCAACTATAGAAACTACCACAAAAAAAAGATCTGCGGTTGAATGGTTTATCATAATTGGAGGGGGAATAATTCTATTGATAATCCTTTCCTCATTCGTCGCTGGAATGTTTTCTGGAAGTACCAGGGATAATTACCAATATTGCAGTGCCAATTACCCCGGAACCGTGTATGATCCTGTATCAAAATTGTGCGAACATACACAAACCCCGTATCCCACTTCAACACCAGCCCAACAAACAAATACTATAAGTGAAAATGACAGGTTATTCGCTTCGACAGCTGCGCCTTATTTAGTTACTCTTCAACTCGAGGCAAAACAAATTTCTAACGCCGCTACTTCATACGATATGGATTCATTGTCGTATTGGTCAAGTAAAATGAGCTCAACGTGTTCTGAAGCTATGGATGAATTAAGCGGTATTCGGGTATCTCCAGAATTCCAACCAGCAAAAAACGAGTTACTTTCAGCTTTATCTGACTATAAAAAAGCAGGAGACAGCGCTGTTACCGGTGTGAATTATTTTGATAAGGGACAAACATCATTATCCACGAGCTATTTGGAAGCAGCAGTCACTTATACAAATAATGGGAATGCTAAAATAAAAACAGCTAATCGTCTTACCAGAGATTATCTCGATAAATATGGATAATAATCATTTCTGCAATTTTTCTTAACTGCGTACTATGCCAGCACATCTGTGCCGAAGGTTGAAAAGCAATAATAAAAACGAACAGTCTTCAGTAATGCACAACGCTCTAATCGACACGATTAAATAAGAATGTATATCGTCATTCAAATGAAAAAATGGACGTGTATGGCAAAATTCTGTCCCGAATGTGGGAATCCACTTGTGAGCGAAACATCAAAATTCTGTGATAAATGTGGGGCTAACACCGGCGAGCTAAAAACTGATAAACAAAATCAGGTAACTAAAAGCCCCGAGAAAAACTATGCGAGCAATTACATATTGATAGCGCTTTTAATTTTTGGAGTAGTATCTGTTTTTATCAGTCCAATAATCCTCTTAATAATTGTTATAATAAGTGCAATTATGGTACATTCTGATGCAAAATCTATTGGAGCAGGTAAACAATCAAACAAAGAAACGATGGAGTCGATTTCCTGGAGTCCCTTGAGCTGGGCTATTCTTGTGTTGCTATTATGGATTTTAATTTTACCCTTCTATCTGATTAAAAGAAAAGAAATTTTCTTTCATGGATCATAAATTCAAAAAGATTTCACAATATTTTTTGAAGATCTTCTTTTATGGATAATCTATACAACTTTCCAAATTATCTGGTCGGCAGCGATAAAGTCTATTCATAGTTTTTTTAACACCTTTGATTACACCATATTTTTGTATAGCCAAAATTCCATAGTTTGAGCACGTAGGATGGAAACGACATCTTATGCCTTTCTTTCGAAGTTGTGGGGAAATGAAATTCTGATATATGTGTATTAAAAAAATACAAAATTTCCTGGGGACATTAATCAATTTCATGAATTACCTGTTCCTTTGAAACAGCTTTTGAACCACAATTTGGGCATTCGTTCAAACCAGTTTTTTCCCGAGACATGAAGGACATTGGCCAGCAACAACAAGAACATGCAGAAACAGTTTTGCCAAGATTTCTCGTCCTTGCAGCAAAATCATCTAAAACCTCAGATTTCCCATAATACCATATTTTTCCACAACCCTGGCAGGTACATTTCGTTTCCTGAATTTTTCTTGTCATTTATGGTTTCAATTCGAGTGATTCCAAAATTAATGTATCTATTTTATATATCCTGCTTAATGCAAATAAGGAAATTATGCGAGAGGAAATTGCGGTGTTGGATCTTTAATTTTTTTTATTTTTATCGTTGGATGTACATCTTCACAAACAACTTCAACCGGATGTGATCGACAGACTGTTCAATTCCAAAAATTTTTCCTCATGTTTCAGGATATAAAGGATCCCAGGCACTAAAAAATATGAATCATAGATCTGTGTTTTCCCGTTTTCCCTCCGGACGACTTAATACCTATTTTACTTATAATATGCGTCGTATGCCGCTTTACTTGGAAAGTGAGACGCTAATTTCGAAATATCTATATGATCAATCAGGTAGGGATAATCTCTGTCTATAGAAATTATCGAGAAAGAATCTAGTTCCGGATATTCTCTATACCACCGGGTCGTACCCGCATCTCGCCACACGAAATCTATTGTATATTTTTTAGTGACGGAATCAACATCATAAATGACTACGCACATGTCTCCTCCGAGATCACTACGGTAAGGACTACTAGTTTCCCAGATAATATCCCCCACTCTATATTTTGAAATGATATCCCCGGGTTGGTTTACATAAATTTTATCTCCAACCTTGTATATCGAAGTGGCTTTCACGGTAGGATTGACTGTCGGTATAACAGTAGTTGTTGGCTGGGCTATTGCTGTCCTGACTGGTTCTTTTCCTACACGATAAACCAGAACCTGTGGAAATTCCGGCATTATAAAAGTATCAGTATTTGAATTATAGACTAAAGCCTGGGTTTTACCATTAGTGTACGAAATAAGATATTCATTTTCACGAACTTTAGACCATGTTCCGGGAGATGTATTCGGATCTAATGAATCGGTAAAAGAAAATCGACTGTCCGGGAAAAAGCTAAATGTATATATTTTTGAGCCATCAGAAAGGGTCCATTGCCAAATTCCTACAATTGGATCTGAGGAAATAGATGCTGCTGTTTTGGTAGGTGTAACAAGTGAATTTTGATTTCCACCAACACATCCAGATGTTATGAGAGCTGTCATCAATAACATGATAAAAAGAAGATGTTTCATAAACCCGTTTTTTATTTGAATGCCGATATATTTTCTTATTTTACTTCGGCATACAAAAAGTATCACTTCAATTAAAGAGAGCAGAGATTTGCATGTAAGTTGACTTATTATTTTTTTTGGTATACGTGAACGCCACTGTTTTGGTCCTGATTTCCATTGTCGCTTTCACCCGCAAGTCCCTGTACGATGCTCTTGAAAGCGGACATAAACTATGTCACTATTTTTGGAAACTCTGGCACGCTGCACTTACTTATCCCACGTATGCACTATGTAAGAGATGTGATTATTCTGTACCCGATGGGAGACCCCAACCATGACCAAGACCCAGAACAAAGGCACCAAACCCCGCGGGAACCGTAATAGTATCCGATGTGGTAGATGCGGTCAGCTTATTGGCGTGACCAGCTACAAAGACCACGCCTTTTTTTGTGGTGAGTCAAAAGAACTGAGGGTGTAAAACCTTAGACCAATCGAGACCCGCGAACAAAATGAGCGTGGATCTGTGCAGAGGATTGAATAATCATGGTACAACACCCACGAAATTATCACAGGAAAGAGCGGATGTGCAAGCAGTGCAGCGGCCCCGGTGTTGAACCCGGCGATTGGGTTGAACTTGTGCGAGCCGGTCCCGACGGTCTTGGCGTCAACGTCCTCGTACACCATCTTCGCGGTGTAACTTTCCCGTATCTTTTCAACCGGGTCGTGGGTCTCCCCGGCGGTCATATACGATACACATGCAAACGGGTTGTCGGTGATAACCGACTGGACGATCAGGTTGAACGCCTCCCCTTCCAGCATCCCCCGCCTGGCTTCTTCCTCGTCCGCTCTGTAATCTTCGGCCGGTATTTTGTTGCCGGCACTTCCTCAAACATATCCTCAGACAATCGTTTTCCTCCGTTCTTTTTGTAAGAATCAATCATATAACCGTACACGTATCGTATCACCAGACATTGCATCCGACCGTTTCATTCCCCTGTTGAAGGAGAACCGTTTTGTTCTTGAGAAGATGCAGCTCTGATACTGTCGAAACGGACAAAATGGACATGACATAAAGGTTGTCCATTAGTATTATGAATCGGAGAAAAACATAGAATGAGAAGATGGCTGATAAAAAGTATGAATCCCTGAAGATTGAGAATATCGTTGCATCCGGTGTCGTCGCCGATTCCGTTGATCTTGTTGAGTTTTCAAAAAAGGCCGGGAACTGCGAACTCAATAAGAAACGGTTCCCCGGTGCAGTATATCGTATCGAGGATCCTAAGATTGCGTCCCTGATCTTTTCGTCGGGAAAGATAGTGCTCACCGGCATCCGTAACAATAAGGCGCTTACGGACGGACTTGCTATCATCATCAAATCGTTAAAAATGGCGGGTGTCGACACCCTCAAGGAGCCAAAAGTTGCGATCACCAATATGGTCTGTTCATACGATCTCGGTAAATACGTCAATCTCAACAAGGTAGTCATCACACTCAATGTCGAAAATATCGAGTACGAACCCGAACAGTTCCCCGTGCTTGTATACCGGATCAAAGATCCCAAGATCGTCGTTCTCATCTTCTCTTCAGGAAAGATCATTCTCACGGGTGGCAGGAACCTGAAAGACATCAAGAAGGGGATTGACGTCCTCGAACAGAAGCTCGAAAGCATCCTGTAAAAGAGAAAATATTTTTTTTGCTTTGGAGAAACAACCATAAACCCGTTATTACCCATCGACGCGGGTCACATCAGCATCCACACAACAAAAACCGGTTCTTCCCTGGCGCTTCCGGAATGCCTATATCAAGGTCAGGCCCGACGGGAGCTATTCGTGCAACCATTGCGGGTATGACAGCACAAAGGGAAAGAAGAAGTGATTGTTTTTCATATACAACCATTGGTACGCAGTGAGAGTGCAGGTTGTGAGCAATAAAGGCAGGAGAACTAGTTGTTATTCTTAAACTGATATCACATAACCAATCATTTTTTTATCCAGAGACTATCATCATCCTACTATGGCACCATTGAAAATCCGTGAACTGCAAAAAATGGTAGGATATAAATTCAGGGTTCGAAAGCATTTGGTTCGTGCACTAACACATCCTTCATTTTCTGAAGAAGAGAAAAAGAAAAAAGTGGATCCCAAGGACTGTCCCGATCAACAAGCCTATAGCACTCTCGGAGACGCAGTTTCTTAAGACAGGGTTAATTTTGTTGCTCATGGATAAGAAAAAGGAGACCAAAGGAGACATCACTATATCTAAAGCGGATATTGAAAATAATCTGAAACTCGCCGATGTCGGGAAGCGCCTTCAGCTTCTTGAAAATGATGTAATTCTGCATACAATAAAGAACCAGAAAAAGTTGGAGGAAGCTTCGGAAAAAATGCTTGCAGATACTGTTGAAGCAATAATTGCAGCAATTTTTATCGACAGTAAATATTCCATGAAGAAAACAAAAAAATCCATTCAGAAAATTTTTTCAGAGGAATTGGAAGAACTGGAAAAAGTTACCTGATGTGAAGGCCTTTGACGAGGTCTGAGAAATATTTTTCGTTTATTTTTTTTAATGGGTAAGATAGATTCGCACGGAAATCACTTCATTTCCTGATCATTAAATCAATATTCTCTCTTCCTCGGAATAACCCCTCTCACTCTGCCACGGGGATTATCAGTGTCGCCACGATACCGGGGGATTACGTGACAATGACAGTGCATAACGGTCTGGCCAGCGGTAGCTCCGACATTGAAACCGATATTGTAACCGGCAGGTTTTTCTGTTTTCTCGATCTCCCGCTTACAGTCATCAAGCAGTTCGAGTATCGCACATTTTTCCTCACCGGTCAGGTTAAAGAAATCCGGTTCATGGCGGAACGGGATCACCAGCATATGTCCTTTGGCCACCGGATACCGGTCCTTCCGGGCATAGCATAATGCATTCATTGCGACGATTACGTCAGCGTGCGGGGAACAGAAAGGGCAGGTCACAGGTTCCATATGTTCACCGCAAATCATCCATGAATGCGTGGCAGTCCGGACACCACCACCCGATGGGGACGTAGTGCTGCCTGCGTTGTGCATCGTAGACCCGGATATAGGTCCTAGACATATGCCGCTGCCGTGTCCGGGCATTCCGTGAGACAGGCCGACAGTCATTCGGGCAGAGAGGGCTTTTACACATATAACAAATCCCTATGGTACCGGCATGATAAACTTTTTGACTAACCTTTTCTCCACTTGCAGGCTAATTGTTGCCTAGACCCTGAGCAGGTCCTCCAGTTTGTGATGAATCTCGTCTTACCGGAGCCGGGGCCGGCGAGGATTAGCTGGACGCCGGTTTCTGTCACGGCTTTTGCTTGTGAGGGGGAGAGGGGCATGGTTGGTTGATATTGTGCGGGGGTAGGGAAAAAGGGTGTGGGGGGCTCTATTGATGATTCCCGAACTGGTGTTCCGGTGCTTTCTGGTATCTAATTTGTTTTTGCCTGGATGATTTCTTCATCCAACCATTTTTTTATTGAATCTAAGGGACCATTTAATTTAAATTCAACAGGCCTTTTTGAACCAGTCCATTTAATTAATCCTTTAATTTCTAAGATTCCTAAAGCCATATAAATTTTATAATGTTCTGCTTTACCTTTGAATGGTCTATCTGGAGCAAGTTCTTTGCCTTCAAGGAGTGAGAAAATAATATCTTGATTTACTAGATCTTGATTTTTAAAAACATCAATGATAGAATTTACAATTTTTATAAAATGAATGCGTGGGCAATAGTGAAGATAGGGATCTTCTTTTCTTGCATGAGCTATGATAGGTAATTCTAAAAGTTTAATTATTGATTTAATATCGTCATGTTCGATGTCTAAAATTTCAATTTTATCCCGACTGGTTAAACTAGCATCAGTAAAATAACCTAATTTTCCCTCTTGTATTGATTGCATTTCATCAATAATGGTTTTAAATTGATTAAGAAATTCTTTTTTTTGTAGATTTTGTGTTAAAAGATCATTAAGTTGTGGACTTCTATCTCCTTTTCCAGCAAAAAGATTTTTTAATTCAATTAATGTAAATGGAAATTCTGAGTGAGCATTTACTAACTGAATTAAATCATCAGTTTTTAGTAAACATACACCGTGATCATCAGCTCTTTTCTCTAAATTACCTCCAGAAAAATTTGGACCGACTACAACTACAAAATCGGATTTATTTTTTTGTTTATGGTCAGTTAAAGAGAGCCAATCTATTTGACTATCACTAATTTTACCTGAAGCACTCGTTTTTCCATCAACATTAATTTTGTAAGATTCTTTTCCAATATTTGCTGTCAAAATTACATCGGTATCTCCACTACCACCAATAAGTTCAGCTTCAAAACCAAGAAAATCGAATGCTAATTTAATTGCTTCTTCAAATTCATTCGGAGATTGGCTTTTTATTTGGGTTTCTTTTAATTTAGAGATAATATCTTTAACTAAATCTTCATTTTCCATTTTAATCGCCATTATCGAAATTAGAATTCATCATTTTATGAATTAAAGCTTTCACCAGTTTAGTATTAAAAAAAGGTGATATCAGATCTGATGGGTTGCAAAACGCTTGATAACTATAACCCCAGAAATATATGCGAGGGATTGGATTCGAACCCACTTCCCTTTCATCCCATCTTTTACCCATATTCCGGAATCTTTGCGATGACCGGGGGAGGAAAATTTATCGATGATTCCCAAACTGATATCGCGGTGCTTTACGGTACATCTCGAAATAATTCCCGATCAGGTCATTTTCCAGCTCTTTCAGGTTATGCGGGAGAACCGGTTTTTCTACGATGTAATAGGAAAACAACAGATCTTTTTCACCCAGGAATTTCATCGCATGAGACCTGAGTCGTTTCGCACAATCTTCTGACTGGCCGATGTAAATGAGGTCCCCGGTGTCCCGTTCGAACAGGAGGTATAATCCTGCACCTGGTGGTACGGTCCCAATCATCTCACCGTCGAGCGGTAGTCTCCCGCTCCATCTGATTCCCATAAAGTCCCGATCCCCCGGTGTCCCAATAACCGGTAAAGGCGGCACGCTCGGCCCGCCCGCCGGATTATCCAGATGGTTTTCTGCGAGTTTCCCGCCCCGTTTGTTCTCTTTCCGGTTCGTGGATTTCCGGTATCGCGGGTGAAATCTCCCGAAGTTGCAGAGCGTTGATTCACCGTATTCCTGCCGGTAGCGATAGAGGAGAAAACTTTCCATTCCCCGTCTTCCACTCTGTGAAGCATCCAGCGGAGTGGCAGAGCATTCGTATTCAAACCCCTCTGCATCCTGCCAGGCCCAGAGCGAGGGGGCAGCCGTATGGGGATCGTTCCATGGCATCAGGTCTGTTCTTTTGAGGGTGTGGCGGAGTTCGTTCAGCCGTTCGTGCACGGTTCTTCTGGTTTCGCCGATGTACATGAGGAAGTCTTTGCCGATCGGACGGATGCGGTAGTGACCGGGTTCTTTGGGGATTTGCCGGAATTCTTCTTTTGTGGCAGTGAAGGGGACCCAAGGGGTCCAGGGCAGGGAGAGCCAAGTTGAGGAGAAGTATACTCTGGCGGGGAGTTCTGCGGTGAGTTGGTCGGGGTCGGGCGACATGCGTGATCAGGGTTTGGGTGGGGAGCAGGATAATGGGTGGTGGGGCGGGTAAAAAATGATATCGTAAAATTCTTAGATAGAATTATCGTATGATGGTCCATAAAAGATCTTAAATGTCATTTGAAGGTCTGGCATATAGATACGTTATCAAATTAGATCCTTTTCCAGAACGATGGATTCCCTTAATTAGTATTTATGATCCAGATCTGCCATTATTCCCGATTATATATTTTCATGTATTGTCTCCAAAATTAAGACCAGAGCAAAGACCACAATATCTCGAAAGGGTATACGGGTATGTTGAAAAAGTAAATTTTTTATCAAATGATCAAGCTGATGTAACAATCATCACGAATAAAAACCTGAATGATCCGACGGTTTATCTTGAATTTGGCGAATCCATTATAAATGAAGTTAAGGAACGGTTTGGTCTGAACAATCCGGTAATAGACACGGATATTTCTTCTGTTTTTAATTCAGCATCTGGGGAATCCCTCTTAAAACCAAACTCCGTACTTAAGGAATTATGGCAAAGGACAACCCCGCATGCATATGGAGGTAAATTACCTTTTGGAAGATTATGGGATCCAGTTTTAGGTCTGGCCAGATTTGTCGCGAGTTTTTATTCTCCGGGTGGACGAAAGAGTGAAATGATTCAAACACATTATTTTGCATCAAGATTCGGGGAACCAATACAATCCGCGGGACAACTACCACAAATAAATTTCTACCTGTTACCAACGTTCAATGAATTAATTGACATTTTAAATCCTTTGAGTATCTTTCCAAACTATGAAAAATTAGTAACCATTTCTGATGCATTCCAAAGAAATTATTGTCAGATTTTATCTTTTGAGGGTCTGACTCTATCAAAATTTTCAGGAAATTCCGGAGGAGGTGGTTTTAATGGCGAAAAATTATCAAAAATTCTAAATGGGGAACAGATTCCACCAGAATGTAGGTATCTCGCCACCGAGTGTTTTAATGCATTTGATAAAGGACCTGTTAGACCTGTGATTTTTCTGATGATGTTGGATGATCTCAGGAAGGGTAGATTAAAACCTAAAGATCTGAACTCATCGCAGTGTGGAGCACTTTATGATTATCTGGAAGGTAAAGGATCCTATCAATCTCCAAAAGTAATAGAAA
>Ga0315281_10009214_pt1 | contig 13704 bp, 12 predicted proteins | sample YL17G07_0_MG_FD_204540 | JGI IMG/M metagenome (GOLD analysis project Ga0315281, IMG submission 204540) | Sediment microbial communities from Yellowstone Lake, YNP, Wyoming, USA - YL17G07_0 | ecosystem: Environmental > Aquatic > Freshwater > Lake > Sediment | place: USA: Wyoming | collected...
CGCGCCAGATCACGCTGCCCCTGCTCGGTTCTAACGAGCTGCTTTGGCCGGGTTTCACCGGCGCGTGGCCGAGCAGCGGCCCGCAGGGCAACCCGTTCACCCCGATGGGCGCCTGGGGTATTCCAGCAATCAATACATTGATCCTGCTCACCTCCGGTGCGACCGTGACCTGGGCGCACTGGGGTCTGCTGAAGAACAGCCGCAGCCAGTTGGTGGTTGGTCTGATGCTCACTGTGGCGCTTGGCCTCGCGTTTATAACGCTGCAGGCCTTTGAATACGTACATGCCTACAAGGAACTTGGGCTCACGCTCAAGACCGGCATCTACGGCGCAACATTCTTCATGCTCACCGGTTTCCACGGTTTCCATGTGACCATGGGCACGATCATGCTGTTCGTAATCCTGATTCGCTCCATGGCCGGTCACTTCAAGCCGGACAATCATTTCGGCTTCGAGGCAGTCGCCTGGTATTGGCACTTCGTGGACGTGGTCTGGTTGGGTCTGTTTATCTTCGTCTACTGGGTGTAACGAAACGAAGGGGACAGGGAGGATAGAAAGGCGCTGCTCAGGCAGCGCCTTTTTTGTTTGTAGCGGAAGAACGAAACAGTTAACGCAGGCCCTGCGGCGGTATAATTCCGAAATAATATCCCGCCATCAACAGGCAGAACAGCGTGATGGACAGCGCTACGCGCGCCGTGAGGGCGGTGGCCATGCGTGAGCCGTTGCCCTTGCCATTGTCTTTGTACATAAACACGAGTGCGGACAAGAGACTGCCAACAATCACGAGCAGCATAAGGATGACGATAATCTTGATGAGTAGTGGCGGCACGGGCGGGACTCCGGGGTGAGCGTGAACTGGAATTATAAGCGAATTGCTATAGCTGGGGCAGGGCCGTGACGCCTGCGCGTGCGTTCATTCGTATGCGCATCGGGCGCCTGCAGTTGCACGCTGGCCTGTGGCCGACCTTGGTGACACTCGCGCTGCTGCCGGTGCTGATCGGGCTTGGACTGTGGCAGCTCGACCGGGCCGAACAGAAGCTGCGCTTGCAGGCGGAATACGACCAGCGCCTACAGGAGCCCGTGGTACGGTTGATGTCGGTGCTGGAGAACCCCGAGTCGCTGCGTTTCCACCGTATCTCCGCACGCGGCCATTTCGAGCCGGAACATCAAATTCTGATCGACAACCGTGTGCAACAAGGTCAGGCCGGCTATCATGTGTTGACGCCCTTGCGTCTGGAAGACGGCACGGTGCGGGTGTTGGTAAACCGGGGCTGGGTACCGTTGGGACGCGATCGTTCCGTGTTGCCGGTTCTCGATACGCCCAAGGGCTTGATCAAGGTGACCGGCTTGGCCACCGTCCCACAAACCAAAGGTTTCCATCTGGGCGGTGCCAAATCACCCGGTAAAGCCTGGCAGCCAGTCTGGCAGTTTCTCGATCTCGATGTTTACAGGAAGAATGTGGCATTCCCGGTGCAGCCTATTGTGATCCTGCTCGATCCCGACAACGCCAACGGCGGATTTGTGCGTGAATGGGCGCGTCTGGATGCCGGGATCACCACGCATCAGGGTTATGCGTTCCAGTGGTTTTCGCTGGCCGTGACACTCGCCGCCATCTATATATTGTTGAACACCCGAAAAAACGACCATGCAAAAAACCGGCCCGACAAAGATTGATAGCGGAGCGCAGCCCGTGCCGCGCACCCGCCTGACACTGATACTCGTTGTAGTTCTGTTCCTGCTGCCGGTCGTGTCAGCAACCTGGCTGTATGTCAGCGGTTGGCGACCACAGGGTAAAAACCTCCAGTATGGTGAACTGGTGCAACCTGCACGTCCTGTAGGCGAAGCCGAGCTCACGAGTGCAGATGGTGTGCCTTACCGGATTGGCACGCAACGCGGCAAGTGGGCGCTGGTCTACTTCAGCTCGTTGCCATGCAACGAAGTCTGTGTAAAGAACTTGCACAAGATGCAACAGGTGTGGCTCACCCAGGGACGTGATGCGTCGCGTGTGGAACGTGTGCTGATCGTGGCCGGTTCGAGCAGCACAGCTCTGCGCGAGTTTGCGCAGTACAATCCGGGCTTGACCATCTTGAGCGGCCAACGCGTAACGCTTGAAAAACTGGCGCGTAAGTTTGTGAGCAGCCAGGGTACGGCGCTCGAAGTTCCCGGACGTGTGTATCTCCTCGATCCGATCGGCAATCTCGTGTTGAGTTATGCGCCAGATGCGGACCCGAGCGGAATGCGCAAGGATCTTGCACGCTTGCTGCGCCTGTCGCAGTTGGGGTAACCAGGCATGATCAGAACCAGCAAATCACAACGTTTCTTTCGTCTTGCGCTGTTTTCGGCGTTGTTTTCCCTGTTGCTGGTGTTGCTGGCCGCCTGGGGTCGTATAAATGAAGCAGGTCTTGGCTGTCCGGAATGGCCGGGTTGCTACGGGCGGCTGTTTGCACCGCTTACGGCGCAGGATGTGAACGAAGCGCGCACCTATTTCCCGCGCCAGCCGGCGGAGGAAGAGAAGCTGCTCAAGGAGACCTTGCACCGTTATTTTTCCGGTGCGCTCGGCCTGTTCATTGTCCGACTGACAGTGCTCGGCTGGCAGCTCAAAAAGCATGTGCGCCGCCAACAGGTTCTGATCCCGGCGCTGGTATTCGTGCTTGTGTTTGCGCAGGTGATTTTTGGCATCCTGACGGTAAAGTTGCAGCACAAACCACTCATCAGCATGTTGCACCTCAGTACCGGACTTAGCATTCTCGGTCTGTTGTGGTGGGTGGTGCTTCGCGAACAGCGTTTCTGGCGGCCAGTTACATCAGTTCCGGCCGCTGTTCTGAGTCGTCTGCGTCCACGAGCGCTGTTCGCGTTGCTGCTGGTGATTGGCCAGATCGCACTCGGAGGCTGGATGAGTGTGAATTATGCCGCGCTCGCCTGCCCGGATTTCCCCGTTTGTCAGGGCAGTTTGTGGCCGTCCATGAATCTTTTCGATGGCTTTGCCCTGTGGCGCGATATCGGCATCAACTACGAAGGTGTACTGCTGAATCTGGAAGCCGCTACCGCTATACATATGGCGCATCGCGTAGGGGCTATTGTGACGTTGTTGTACATCGGCTGGCTGGCACTGCACACCATCCGAATCGGCTCCGGTAGCAATCTGTGCCGTTACGGCATGATGGTGCTGGCGTTGCTGCTCACCCAGATTGCGCTCGGCATCACGAACGTGCTCGCACATCTGCCGCTTGTCATTGCTGTGGCACACCATGGCGTGGGAGCAATGTTGATGCTAAGTCTGATTACCCTTAACCACGCGCTGCGTCCACGGCCGTGAAAACATACAGGAAATTTTTCGCCATGAAGCCAACCAGTATCGACCTTATCGACGCCGGGCACTGGCAACGGCTAACGGGGTGGCCCGCCCTATGAAGCTAAACGCGACTCATCTTGCTCTTGAGTTTCTGGAGTTGACCAAACCTCGCGTGGTGGCGCTGATCGTATTCACCGCCCTGGTTGGAATGTTCCTCGCAGTACCGGGTATGCCTCCAATCGACAAGCTGTTGTTGGGCACGCTGGGCATTGCGCTCGCCGCTGGCAGTGCCGCTGCCATCAATCACCTGCTCGACCAGAAGGCGGACGCGGTGATGGCACGTACCCGTGGCAGGCCACTGCCAACAGGTCAGTTGCGGTCACTGCAGGCAGGACTGTTTGCCGTGCTGCTGGGCGGATTGTCCATGCTGGTGCTGGTCATGGGTGCAAATGGATTAACAGCACTGCTCACCTTTATCTCACTGATTGGTTATGCAGTCGTCTATACCCTTTGGCTCAAACACGCCACGCCGCAGAATATCGTTATCGGTGGCGCTGCCGGTGCCGCGCCGCCGGTGCTGGGTTGGGCGGCTGTCACGGGTGAGGTCACAGGCGATGCGCTGTTGCTGTTCCTGATTATTTTTGTCTGGACCCCACCGCATTTCTGGGCGCTGGCCCTGTATCGCGAAAAGGAATACGGCCGTGCCGGCATCCCGATGCTGCCGGTGACACATGGTAACGAGTTCACGCGCCTGCACATCCTGCTGTACACCATACTGCTGACGGCGGTCACGATCATGCCATTCGCCAGCCACTTGAGCGGAGGCTTTTACCTTGCTGGTGCAATGCTGCTGAACGTTGTTTTCCTGTATCACGCCTGGCGACTGTACCGCCGCTACAGCGACGTACAGTCACGCCGCACATTCATCTATTCCATTCAGTATCTGACGGCGCTGTTCGCGCTGCTGCTCATCGACCACTACCGCTTTTATTTCCTGGAAGCGCTGCAGACGGTGCTTTACTGATGCCGCAAAAAATACTGCTGCGCGTATTTACGGCGCTTTGTCTGATTCTCGTGCTTGTCGCCTGTAATAAGCAGCCGCCACCGTTCCGGAACACCGAACTGGAAGGGGTCAAGTGGGGCAAGGACTTTGAACTCACCACACACGCCGGACAACGTCTGAGCGGCGCTGATTTACAAGGCAAGTTGCAGGTGCTGTTCTTTGGCTACACGCACTGTCCGGACATTTGTGCGCCGACTCTCGTCAAACTTGCGCAATTGTCAAAAGCGCTGGGCGTGGATGCGGGGCGCGTCCAGGTGCTGTTTATCAGTGTTGATCCGGAGCATGATAGTCCGGCACAGCTGAAAAAATTTGTCTCCGGATTTGATCCTTCATTTATCGGTCTTACTGGCACGTCCGATGAGCTGGCTGCACTCGCCGCTGACCATATGGTGTTTTTCAAGCAGGCCAAGGACGGACGCATTGAACACACCGGCATGATTTTTGTGAAAGATCAGAAGGGCCGGTTGCGCTTGCTCATGAAGGAATCCGTACCGCTCGACGACATGTTGCACGACCTGCACCTGTTGCTCGCCAGTTAAGGGCGGGAAGCAGTTACTGGCTTAAGTTGCTATCCATTTCGGGTTACCGGTGCGATAGATCCAACCGCGCCGAATCATCCACTTTTCGATCTCGACAGAAACCAATACGACTGCTGACATGGCCAAACAGAAGGCCAGTTCGCCGAGGCTCAACGGCGCAGTCTTGAAAATCAGGTTGAGCCAGGGCACATAGATCACCGCGAGCTGCAGGGCGAAGGTGAGCAGTACAGCACCAGCGAGCGGCATATTGCTTGAGATTCCCTGAACAAAAAGAGATTCACGTTCGGAGCGGATCGCGAGTACGTGAAACATCTGCGTGAGCGTGAGCACGGTGAATGTCATGGTCTGCCAGTGCCCCGAGCCGCTGTGCAGAGCCCAAGCCTGGGTGAAAATGCAGAGCGCACCGATCAGGGATCCCACCCAGACAATATGCTGCCAGATGCCATGCGCGAAGATGCTCTCGTCAGGCGGGCGTGGCGGGCGGTGCATGATGCCGCGCTCCTCCGGCTCGGCGGCCAGTGCCAGGCCCGGGAGTCCGTCGGTCACGAGGTTCACCCAAAGGATGTGGATCGGCAGTAGCGGGATAGGCAGCCCCAGGAACGGTGCCAGGAAAATCGTGACAATCTCGCCGGAATTTCCCGCCATCACGAAGCGCACGAACTTGCGGATGTTGTCGAAGATGCGCCGTCCCTCGCGCACCGCGCGTACGATGGTAGCGAAGTTATCGTCCAGCAGGGTCATGTGCGCCGCCTCTTTGGCGACATCGGTGCCGCTGATGCCCATGGCAATACCGATGTCGGCGCGCTTCAGAGCCGGGGCGTCATTTACCCCATCGCCAGTCATGGCCACGAACTCACCTTGTGTCTGGAGCGCCTGGACGATACGGATCTTGTGTTCCGGTGCGGCACGCGCATAGACGCGTACCGTCAGAACGTGTTTGGAAAACTCCGCGTCCGACATTTTTGCCAGTTCACTGCCGGTTAAGACTTCGCCGTGTGCATCGATCAGGCCGAGTCGCCGGGCGATGGTGCGCGCTGTTTCCGGATGATCGCCCGTGATCATCACCGGTACGATACCGGCGGTCACGCAGTCGGCGATGGCCGCGGCAGCTTCATCGCGCGGTGGATCAAGCAGTCCGGCGAGACCAAGAAAATCAAGATCGGTCTCGATGAGCCCGGACTCGAGTGGTGGCGCCGTATCGAAACGCCGTCGTGCAAATGCCAACACGCGCAGGCCATCGGCGGCCATACGCTCGGCGACTGCAAGTGCCATGTCGTGATCTATGGACGGAGAATCTGCGCGATTGTAATGGCCACGACAGAGGGTCAGGATCTTTTCCGGTGAGCCCTTTACGTACGCTACGAGTGTCTCGCTTCCAGCGTCTGGCCGGTGCAGGGTTGTCATGCATTGTCGCGCTGCATCGAATGGCAGCTCCGCAACCCGCGGTTGATGGTCGAGTAATTCACTGGCCAGGAAACCGGCATCGCGTGCCGCTTCAAACAGGGCCACTTCCGTCGGTTCACCGACCGGATTACCGGCATGGTCGAGATGGGTGTCGTTGTTGAGCGCCATGGCGGTGAGCAATTCGCATAGCACCGGGTCGGCCGGAATTGCCAGCGGCGGCGGGTGGCGTTCGCCGCCGGCCTCGTATATTTCCTCTACGCGCATGCGGTTAAGTGTGAGCGTGCCAGTTTTGTCCGAGCAGATATAGGTTACCGATCCGAGTGTTTCAACCGCCGGCAATTTGCGGATCAGTGCCTGGCGCCGGACCATCTGGTGCGCGCCGAGCGCCAGTGCTACGGTGACCACCGCCGGCAATGCCTCGGGGATCGCGGCCACCGCCAGGCTGATGGAGGTGAGCAGCATCAGCAGCACCTGTTCACCGCGTAACACCCCGGCGGTAAAAATCACCGCGCACAGCGCCAGCACCGTGATCGCCAGCACATTTCCGAAGCGCGCCAGGCGTTTCTGCAGCGGGGTTTTGCTGTCCTCGGCCGTGTGCAGCAACCGCGCTATGCGACCGAGTTCCGTATCCATACCGATGGCCGTGACCACGCCGCGAGCGCGGCCATGCACCACCAGCGTGCCTTTATAGGCCATGTTAATGCGGTCGCCCAAGGCAGCGTTGTCTGCAATCTGCGCATCGACTGTTTTGTTGACCGCTGCCGATTCTCCGGTCAGGGTTGCTTCTTGAATCTGGAACGCGGCCGTCTCAAGGAGACGAATATCGGCGGGCACTACGACACCGGCATCCAATAGCACGATATCACCCGCAACCAGTTCCTGGGTGGGGATGTCGTGTGAGCGACCGTCGCGCAGAACGCGTGCCAGGGGGGCCGCCATGCGTCGTAAGGCCATAATCGCCGCTTCGGCACGATATTCCTGAATGAAACCGATCACGGCATTGAGTACGACAATAACCAGAATCACGACCGTGTCGGTGACACTGCCGATGACGCCCGAGACCACGGCGGCAGCCAACAGCACCACGATCATGAAATCGGTGAACTGGCCGAGGAACATGCGAAGCGGACTGCGTCGCCGATCTTCGATAAGAATGTTCGGGCCGTACTGCACCAAGCGTGTTGCTGCCTCTGCTGCAGTCAGTCCACGATCAGGTTCTACCGCCAGTGCGCGCAGGATCTCGGTGACCGGGCGCACATGGGCCGGTAAAGTGTCATCGCGTAAAGTCATTCGCTGCGCAGATGGAGCAGCAAACTGTTCAAGAGAGGGGTCCACGCAGGCCTCCTGTCTGTTCACTCTGCTATATGATACCCGTCCAGGTTTGATGCGAATTGATGCGGGACAAAAAAGAAGGGCCTCGTGAGAGGCCCTTGTGAATGCTGCCAGTGCCGAATGGCTGTCTGGGCACCGTTCTCCGCGGCTGCTAGGCCCCGAGACTGTCTGGTTCGATAACGCGCTTCATTTCGGTGAGCGCCTTCTTTTCAATTTGGCGGATGCGTTCGGCTGACACCTTGTATTCCCGCGCCAGGTCATGCAGCGTCGGCTTGTCATCGTCCAGCCAGCGACGGCGGATGATGTCGCGCGAACGACTATCGAGACGGGCGAGGGCAGCGTTCAGATTGCGGTCGCGTGCGGTTTCGCTGTCGCTCTGTGTGAGAACGCGCTCCGGGTTATAACGCATGTCCTGCAGGTAGCCGGCGGGACTGGCGCGGAACTGCTCATCGTCCATGTCGTCGTGTGCGTCGAATGGCACGTCCGGGTTGGTGAGCCGCGCTTCCATTTCTTTCACATTCGCCGTCGAGACGTCGAGGTTGGCGGCAAGCGCGTCGATTTCGCCCTGGTTCATCCAGCCGGTGTGCGTACGCGATTTGCGCAGGTTGAAGAACAGCTTGCGCTGCGCCTTGGTGGTCGCGACCTTGACGATGCGCCAGTTACGCAGCACGAAGTCGAAAATCTCGGCGCGGATCCAGTGCACGGCAAACGACACCAGGCGCACCTTGTGCTTGGGATCGTAGTGTTTGACCGCCTTCATCAGGCCGATATTGCCTTCCTGGATCAGGTCGGCCTGCGGCAGGCCATAGCCGCTGAAACCACGCGCGACGCGCACCACATGGCGCAGGTTCGTGAGCACCAGCTGGCGAGCGGCGTCCAGATCGCCATGTTTGCGGAAACGATTGGCAAGCTTGCGCTCCTCGACGGCGGTCAGCACTGGCGCCGCATTGACGGCACGGATGTAGGACGCGAGGCCCGCGTCATTCGTAAGGTTCATGCCGAAGGGCATCAAGGATGTGTGTGACATATTCAGCCTCCCTAATAAGGTTTGTTACGGAGCACCTTTATTCGGTCCCCATATTAGCACTCGTGTCCTGAGAGTGCCAAAACTGCTAAAAAGTTCACGATCATGGTCTCCGGAAGCGCCCCCGGGTTCGTTGATATTCCGCAAATAGCAGGAATTTTTCGGGGAGAAATGCCTAATGCAATGCTATCTGGCGCAGCTGCCAGCCCACTGCCAGGCGTGCGCCGAGCCAGCCCAGCAGGCCTCCGGCCATGGCCAATGACAGTCCCTGTTCGGCCCCAAGGCCGGTCAGGGCAAAGCTGCTGCCATAGAGTCCGGCCAGTTCCCGGGCTGGTCCGCTGAGCAGCAGCAGGCTGGCCTCCACCAGCAGCCAGGCCAGTAACCCGCCGAGCAGGCCCTGCAGCAGGCCACTATAGAGAAATGGCCGCCGCACGAAACCCGGAGTGCCGCCCACCAGCTGGATGATCTCGATCTCGGTCCGGCGGTTCACTACGGCGAGGCGGATGGTGTTGCCGATAATCAACAGCACGGCCAGTGATAACAGTGCGGCCAGCATCACCACCCCGCGCTCGGCCAGTTGCAGGAGCGCTGCCAGGCGTCGCAACCATTCGATGTCGAGCTGCGCGAGATCTACGCCCGGCAAATGTGCGAGCGTCGTCATCAGCGACTCGGCAGCAGCGGGATTGTCCACGGCCAGGCGCACGATCAGCACGGCCGGCAACGGGTTGCTGTCCAGGGCATTCAGCGCGGCGCCGAAGCCGGATTGTTTCTTGAACTCGGCGAACGCTGCCTCGCGCGAGATGTAGTCGACGCCGGTTACCGACGACATGGCGCGGATTTGCTGGGCAAGCTTGTGTGCCCCAGCCTCAGTCACGTTACGCTTGAGGAACAATGAGGCCTGTGCACCCCGATCCCAGCCGGCGCTGACACGCTCAAGGTTGTCGAGCATGACATACAGGCCGCTCGGCAGGGCGAGGGTGATGCCGATGACAGTCAGCGTGAGCAGAGTGGCGAGTGGTGCGCGCGCCATTTGGCCGAGGGTGGCCAGCAACACCTGTGCATGACGTAGCAGATAATTCATTCGCTGATACCCGTATCGCGAACCAGTTCGCCGCCCTTGAGCGTGAGCACGCGTTTGCCGAGGCGTTCCACCTGGCGCAAATCGTGGGTGGCAATCAGCACGGTGACCCCATGCCGGTTGAAATCATGAAACAGATCGAAAATCGTATCCGACAGTTGCCGGTCGAGGTTGCCGGTCGGCTCGTCGGCTAACAATAGCGGCGGGCGGTTCACCAGTGCGCGCGCGATGCCGACACGTTGTTGTTCGCCACCCGACAGCACGATCGGGTGGAGTTTCTCTTTGCTGAGCAGGCCGACCATGTCGAGTGCGGCGCGCACGCGTTTCGGGATGTCGCGCTGGGCCACACCGCTTGCCACCAGCGGAAGGGCGACATTGTCATACACACTGCGGTCCGTGAGCAGTTTGTTATCCTGGAACACCACGCCCAGTTCGCGCCGGTAGTGGGGTACGCGCCAGCGCGACAGGCGCACCAGGTTCTTGTTGTGGACCAGGAGCTGGCCGCGAGTCGGGCGTTCGATCAGGGTCAGTAGCCGCAGCAGCGTACTCTTGCCGGCGCCCGAGTGGCCGGTGACAAACACCATTTCACCTTTGGCGACTGTAAAGCTGACATCACGCAGCGCGACGTAATCGCTCGGTCCGCTGTGGTAGCGCTTGGAGACGTTGTTGAGCTGGATCATCCGGTCGTTACGTTCCCGGATTCCGGCAGTAGGGCGTCAACAAACTCCGCCGCGCTGAACACACGCAGATCGTCGATGCCTTCGCCGACGCCGATGAAGCGGATCGGCAGCGGATTCTTCGCCGCCATGGCAAACAGCACGCCACCCTTGGCGGTGCCATCGAGCTTGGTGAGTATCAGACCGGTGACGCCGACCGCGGCCTGGAAATGTTCGCGCTGCGCGAGGGCGTTCTGGCCGATGCTGGCATCCAGCACCAGCAGCACCTCGTGCGGCGCCTGCGGGTTGATACGTTCGATCACGCGCCGGATCTTCTTGAGCTCGTCCATCAGGCCGCTCTGGGTGTGCAGACGTCCGGCGGTATCGATTATCAGCACGTCCATGCCGCGTGCGCTGGCGGCGTGCAGGGCGTCGTGCGCCACGGCGGCGGAATCTGCCCCGCTGTCCTGTGCGATCACCGGTACCCCGTTGCGTTCGCCCCAGACCTTGAGCTGTTCGACGGCCGCAGCGCGAAAGGTGTCGGCCGCGGCCAGCATCACCTTGTGTCCTTGCGCCTGCAGGCGGTGGGCGAGCTTGCCGATGGTGGTGGTTTTGCCGGCTCCATTCACGCCCACCACCATAATGACAAAGGGGAGCGGTGCGGCCACCGGGATTTCCAGAGGTCGTTCACACGGGGCAATCAATTCCAGCAGGGCAGCGCGCAATATGGCGCGCATACCGCCGGGGCTTGTCGCTGTGCGAATTTTCTCGATTATCCGTGTGGTCGCCTCGACGCCCACATCCGCCTGGAGCAGCGTAGCCTCCAGTTCGTCGAGTTGCCCCGCATCAGGCGCGTGTTGCACGCCCAGCAGCTCGGCAAATCCGCGCGTCAGGGTCTTGCGCGTCGCCGCCAGGCGTTCGCTCAGACGCGCGAGTGTGCCTTGTTTCGGGGAACTTCCTGTGAGCGCCATGTTCGTATTGCAGTTGGTAAAAAATCAGCTATTTTTGTGCAGGCATGCCTTCATTCGATCGGTTATCCTATCACCCGCCGCAGGCTGGATTAAAGGAAATACATGTCATTTTTGCGAATTGGTTTGGCGCTCGCTGCAGGCTTGCTTGCAGCCTGCAGTCCGCTACAGGAAGCCACCCTCGACAACGGTCTCAAAATCGTCGTCAAAGAAGATCACCGCGCACCGGTGGTGGTCTCGCAGGTCTGGTACAAGGTCGGCGCGAGCGATGAGCCGGATGGACTCACCGGTATATCACATGTGCTTGAGCACATGATGTTCAAGGGCACCAGCGTCCACAAGAACGGTGAGTTCTCGCGCATCATCGCCGAGAATGGCGGGCGCGAAAATGCTTTTACCGGCAGCGATTACACGGCCTATTTCCAGCAGCTGGAAAAATCCCGCCTGGCCATCGCTTTCGAACTGGAGGCCGACCGCATGCGCAACCTGGTGCTGGACGACCAGGAATTCGCCAAGGAACTGCGCGTGGTGATGGAGGAACGGCGCCTTCGCACCGACGACCAGCCGGAGGCTTTGGCCTACGAGCGTTTCATGGCTACCGCCTACACCACGCATACGTACAAGAATCCGATCATCGGCTGGATGCGCGATCTCGACAAGCTGAATGTTGCGCAGCTGCGCAGCTGGTACCAGCGCTGGTATGTGCCCAACAACGCCACGTTGGTAGTAGTGGGCGATGTAAATCCGCGCGAGGTGATCGCGCTGGCGCGCCAGTACTTTGGTCCGGTGCCGGCACGCAAGCTGGAGCGCACACAGGTATCAGAGGAGCCACCTCAAACGGAGACCCGGCGTTCGCGTATCAGCGCGCCGTCGCAAGTACCGGCCCTGTTCATGGGCTACCACACACCGGCGTTCAGTTTGCATCCCGATGACTGGGAACCGTACGCGCTCATGGTGCTGAACGGTGTGCTGGACGGCGGTGGCAGCGCGCGCTTTGAGAGCGAGCTGGTGCGCAAGCAGCAGATCGCTGCCAGCGTCAGCATCGGGTACAGTCCGACCGCCCGCCATCCAGTATTGTTTCTGGTCAGCGCCACACCTTCGCGCGGGCGCACCCCGGCTGAGTTGGAGGCTGCGATCCGCGCGCAGATCCGGCGCATTCAGGACGAACCGATTGCATCCGCGGAGTTGGCGCGCGTCGAGGCGCAGGTCGCGGCCAGCGATGTGTTCACACGCGACTCGGTGTTCTACCAGGCCATGCAGATGGGCACGCTCGAAACCGTCGGACTCAATTGGCGGATGCTGGACCAGACCGTCGAACGTGTGCGCTCTGTAACGGCTGCACAGGTGCAGGCGGTGGCAAAGAAATATCTCACCGACTCCAATCTCACCGTTACGGTGCTCGACCCGCAGCCAGGCAAGGCAAAACCGCGTTCCGCGGAGCCGTTTGGAGGTGGCCATGTGCGCTAACTCCGTCCAACACAACAGGCAACGTCGAATGCAAGCAGGCCTGCAAACTATTATTAATTTGTTTCTGGGCACGACGCTGTTGCTTGCCTCGTTCGCAACGTTCGCATCGCCCAAGATTGAACACTGGACGCTCAAGAACGGTGCGCGCGTTTATTTCGTCGAGACCCACGACTTGCCGATGGTTACGCTCAATGCGGTATTCGACGCCGGTTCGGCGCGCGAACCGCAGTCGCGCAACGGCCTGTCCATGCTGACCAACCAGTTACTCAATGACGGCACTGGCGCGTTGGACGCCGACGCCATTGCCGCTACCTTCGAAGGCCTGGGTGCGGAATTCGGTTCGAGTAATGACCGCGACATGGCCGGCGTCAGCCTGCGCAGTCTGTCCGACCACACACTGCTCGATCCGGCGCTGGATCTGTTTGCGCGTGTCGTGGCGGCGCCGTCCTTCCCGGTCAACAGCTTCGAGCGCGAGCGCCAGCGCGCGCTGCTCGGTCTCAAGCAGGCCGAGGCCTCGGCAGGGGATGTCGCCGCCAAGGCGTTTTTTGCCCAGCTCTACAAGGGTCACCCATATGCCTTGCCGCCGGAAGGCAGCGCGGACGGCCTCAAGGCACTGAGCCGTGACGATTTGACGGCCTTCCATGCGCGCTACTATGTCGGGCGCAACGCCGTGCTGGCGTTGATCGGCGACATCAAGCTGGGCGAGGCCAAGGCGATAGCCGAACGTGTACTCGGCGGGCTGCCGGCCGGTGAGGCCGCACCAGCGCTACCCAAGGTGACGGATGTCGTGCCGCGCGGGCGCGCCGAACGGGTGCTGGCGCATCCCTCGACCCAGACGCATATCCTGATTGGCGAGGCCGGCATGGCGCGCAATGATCCGGA
>Ga0315281_10009215_pt1 | contig 13703 bp, 20 predicted proteins | sample YL17G07_0_MG_FD_204540 | JGI IMG/M metagenome (GOLD analysis project Ga0315281, IMG submission 204540) | Sediment microbial communities from Yellowstone Lake, YNP, Wyoming, USA - YL17G07_0 | ecosystem: Environmental > Aquatic > Freshwater > Lake > Sediment | place: USA: Wyoming | collected...
TCAGGCCGGCGCCGCCGGCGGCGCGGGCGCGGTGATAGGCCAGCAGCGCCTCGTTGACCACGCCCTCGACCGGCAGGCTGGTGTCGTGGCCGGTGGACATGATGCGGTTCTTGAGCGTGACGCCGCGCAGGGTGAGCGGGGTGAACAGGTGGCGGAGGGAGGTGGGGGGCATGGGAGGGGTAGCTCGCTGGGTTCGGGTTGCGGCGAGCGGATAGTAAGGCGGTTTCCGAGCCAGGGGAATCGGCTTGCGACGGGGCGTCGCGAAGGCGCGCGACCGGCGCCGTTTCTAGGCCCGCTTCGCGGCCAGTTCGTACGGCTTGATCAGCAGATCGGCGGGAATGCCCCAGGCCGCGCCGATCTTGCGGATGACGTCGAGCGACATGGCGCGCTGGCGGTTCAGGATAAGCGAGGCCAGGGCCCGGCCGACCAGGTCGGCAAGGTCTTTCTGGCCGCGCCCGCTGTTCCGCATATGCGCCTCAAGCAGCTCGATCGGGTCCGCCTCATCGACCGGGAAGGCGCCATCTTCGTAATCGCTGACGAGAACGGTCAGAACCTCGAGGCGCGCGTCCTGGTTCTTGGTCGGCTTCTCGGCGGCGAGCAAGGCGTCGATCTCGGCCAGGGCGGCCTTGTGGTGCCTGGCATTGTGGATGGGGCGGATGGCGTTCATGCTCATTCTCCTTTCGGCCGGCTCTCAGATCGTCTTGGCGTCGATGCGGTCATAGGCCGCATGGGTGCCGATGAACCGGATGTAGATCGCCTTGCGGCGATAGAGGATCACGACCACAAGCCGGAACTTGTTACCGCCAAGATCGAAGATCGCCCGGTTGCGCGGCAGGAAATCGACCCGGGCCCCGAACGCGTTCTTGATATCCTGCGGCCCCGACCAATCGGACTTCCGGCAGACGAGAAACCATGCTTCCAGCGGCCCCTTGGCACCCGCATGCGAGGTCCAGAACCTGGTCAACGTGCCGCGAGCCACGATCCTCATGGGCGTAAACATAGCATGTTTACACCGCGTAAACAAGAACAATGTTTACGGGGCGTAAACTCTGGTCCTGGTGTCCTGGCCGGTGGAGATAATGCGGTTCTTGAGCGTGACGCCGCGACGGGTGAGCGGGGTGAAGAGGTGGGGGAAGGAGTGCGAGGGCATGGGGGGGTTTGGTCCCTGGGTTCGGGTTGGCGGCGGGGGCGGAGGGACCGGATATTAGCGGTGGGGCGGTGGAGCGGCGGTGCGGTTTGGGCGCACGGAGGCGTTACGTTACTGCCGATACTGCCGATTGTCACCTGGGTGTGGGGATTCGCCACGCTTGCGCCTGGGAAGACGGCTGAAAACGCCCGCCCGACCAATTCGGTCCGCTGTCATCTCGATGCACCTCCAGGTGCTGGAAGTCCAGACGGCACACGACCGTATATCAACCGAATTTCTGCACCTGCTACATAGAAGACAAAATCGAAGTTGGAGGGCTTTCCGTTTTCGCCGATGATGGCCTGCAATGCCCTTTCGACTTGGTCAACGTCGTCCCCAAAAAAGTACGTGTTCAGCAGAACCAGTCCAATTCTCTTGAAACCTGCAACATTGGCCAGCTTTTTCGCTTTGTCCTCCAACGCATATTTCAGCATTGCTTCGATGTTCCGGGTTATGTTGGATGTCATGTGCCCGCCCGGAGCCGTAGCATCATCATGTAAACCAACAGCAACGTCCCAATCGTGACCGTGAGGGAATGCGGTGATAAAACCGCCCGAGAAATCGCAAGAGCCGAGGCGCTGAGAAATAATGAATTGCTCCACCGCCCTCTGTACGTCCTTTTTCCACTTGCTCCATTTGACCTGAGTTGACGGCCCACTCAAAACGAGTAGATATTTTAGCCTACGCATATCTGCGGTCACGCCTCCTAGATACTCGCCAAATTTCAATAGAGGAGTGTCTGTCTCTGTGCGAGGTTTTTCCTCATAATTACGAATCAGGCGTTGATTGACCCTCGTCACTTCGATCGCCCACTTTTCGCCGGCCACCTCACATATGATATCTGGTGGGTCGCCCGCGACAAGCTTGCAGGACGGGGCGGCGAATCCTGCTTTTCGCAGGAACGCTTCAACAAGCTCCAAAGCATATTCCTCATCGGTCTGATTCATGCTGGACCTGGGTAGATCGTTGCTCGTCTCAATCACGCCAAGGAACTGAGCCGACCGGGTGCGTCTATTTGAATTGGCGTACCAGGGGCCCACTCTTGAGCTATTGATGCAACGACCATACTGTGCGTTCGCCTGAGAAACCAAGATAGAAAGCGCGTCCTCTCTCAGCAACAAGACACAATGAATACGCAATCAGGCAGGAGCGCCTCCATGAGCCAGCACGTCGTCCGTAACTCCATCGCCAGCGCTCGGCCAAGCATGCGCGGGAATCTTCGCCGTACCGTCACCGGCGAGAATCGCCCGCGCCTACCGCTCGGTTCGCGGTTGGCGGAGCGTTTTGCCCGCGTCGGCCTCATCCGGCCCATTCCGGAATTGCGCGGCCGGCCGCCTAAGGACTACGACCGCATCGACGTGTGGAAGGTGAAGCATGGCGATTAAGGTGAAGCCCATCCGCACCGAGGCGGATTACGAGGCGGCACTGGCCGAAATCGAGGCGATGTGGGGAGCCAAGAGCGGCACGCCCAGGGGCGACCGCCTCGACGTGCTGGCGACGCTGATCGACGCCCACGAGGCCCTGCACTATCCAATGGACCCGCCCGACCCGGTCGAGGCGCGGCGGCAGTCGCGGCTGATGGCTTCGAGCCCCCATGCGACCGAGGATCAGGCGTTCGTGGACGCGATTTCAGACGTGAAGTTGAAGTAGGGCTCGTCGGCCCTATTCGGGTCTCCCTCACCCCTTCCCTCGCGCTTCGTCCCCCGCGCCTCGATAGGTTCATGCTTCGTCCCTCGTCCCTCGACAAGCTCGGGATGAGGAAGCTCGGGATGAGGATGAGCGGCGTGAGGGGTGGCGTATGGGCGCCCGCCTCGCCGCTTGCCGCCTGCGCCGCGATTGTGCACTCTCCGCGCCCGCCGAATGAGGACGACGCGCATGGCCGACGCCGAACAATTCAACGCCGATCAGCTTGCCTTCTGGAACGGGCCGGGCGGCCAGACCTGGGTGGCGCGGCAGAAATACACCGATATCACCTTGGCGCCGGTGTCGGCGGCGTTGCTCGCCCTCGCCGCGCCGCGCGCCGGCGAGTTTGTGCTGGACATCGGCTGCGGCTGCGGCACCACCACGCTGGAGCTTGCGCACGCCGTCGGCCCCGCCGGCCGCGTGGCGGCGCTCGACATCTCCGCGCCGATGCTGGCCGAGGGACAGGCGCGCGCCAAGGCCGCCGGCATCGCCAATGTCGATTGGCGGCAGGCCGATGCCGCCACGGCGGCGCTGGACGGATTCGATTTGTTGACCTCGCGTTTCGGTGTGATGTTCTTCGGCGACCCGGTGGCGGCCTTCGCCCATATGCGCCGCGCCGCCAGGCCCGGCGCGCGGATGGCGTTCGTGTGCTGGCGGCCGGTTGGCGAAAACCCGTGGATCGAGCTGGCGTTGCAGGCGGTCTATCGCCATGTGCCACGGCCGCCGAAGCCGAACCCGCTGGCGCCCGGCATGTTCGCCTTCGCCGACCCGCTTCGCGTTACCCAGATACTCACGGCGGCCGGTTGGGCCCCGCCGCGGTTGGACAAGCTCGACCTCAGCCTCGATATCGCCGCCGGCCGTGGGCTGGAGGACGCCGTGGATCAGTCGAGCAAGATCGGCGCCGTCAGTAGCGCGCTGCGCGACCAGCCGGCGGAGGTCGCCGCCGCCGCCATCATGTCCATCCGCGAGGCGCTGGCGGCGCATCTGGATGGTGCCAGCGTACGCCTGCCCGCCGCGATGTGGTTGGTCGGCAGCGCGCCCGCCTGAGGGGTGGCGTATGGGCGGGGGCTCGAATCGTTGCTAGAGTAGCCGCCGCCCGCATAAGGAGGCCCCGAGCCCGCCATGATCCCCCGCTACAGCCGCCCGCAAATGGCCGCCATCTGGTCGCCGGAGAGCCGCTACCGCATCTGGTTCGAGATCGAGGCCCACGCCACCGATGCCATGGCCGAGCTGGGCGTCGTGCCCAAGGCGGCGGCCAAGGCAGTGTGGGCGCGGGGCAAGGTCGATCCGGCCCGGATCGACGAAATCGAGCGCGAGACGCACCACGACGTCATCGCCTTCCTCACCAACTTGGCCGAGCATGTCGGGCCCGAGGCGCGCTTTGTCCACCAGGGCATGACCTCGTCGGACGTGCTCGACACTTGCTTGGCCCTGCAGTTGACGCGGGCGGCGGATTTATTGCTGGCCGATCTCGACGCCGTGCTGGCAGCGCTCAAACGCCGCGCGCTCGAACATAAAATGACGCCCTGCATCGGCCGCAGCCATGGCATCCACGCCGAGCCAACTACCTTCGGCCTGAAGCTCGCCGGGCATTACGCGGCCTTCGCCCGCGGGCGCGAGCGGCTGGTGGCGGCGCGGGCCGAGGTGGCGACCTGCAAAATCTCGGGCGCCGTCGGCACCTTCGCCAACGTCGATCCCCGCGTCGAGGCCTATGTAGCGAAGAAGCTGGGTCTGGCGGTGGAGCCGGTCTCGACCCAGATCATCCCCCGCGACCGCCACGCCGCCTTCTTCGCCACGCTCGGCATCGTCGCCGCCTCGGTCGAGAACCTGGCCATCGAGGTGCGGCACCTGCAACGCACGGAAGTGCGCGAGGCCGAGGAGTATTTCGCGCCGGGGCAGAAGGGGTCTTCCGCCATGCCGCATAAGCGCAACCCGGTGCTGGCGGAGAACCTGACCGGCCTGGCCCGCATCGTCCGGGCGGCGGTGACGCCGGCGATGGAGAACGTCGCCCTGTGGCACGAGCGCGACATCTCGCATTCGGCGGTCGAGCGCGTGTTCGCGCCCGACGCTACCATCGCGCTCGATTTCGCGCTTGGGCGGCTGGCCGGCCTCGTGGACAAGCTGGTGGTTTACCCCGAGGCGATGAAACACAACCTCGATAAGCTCGGCGGCATCATCCATTCGCAGCGCGTGCTGCTGGCGTTGACGCAGGCCGGCATGGGCCGCGAGGACGCCTATCGCACGGTGCAGCAATGCGCGCACAAGGCCTGGGACAGCGGCGCGGATTTCCGCAAGTTACTGGCGGCGGATGCGGCGGTGGCCCGCTGCCTGAAGCCGGCCAAGCTCGCGGCGCTCTTTGACCTCGGCTATCACAGCAAGCACGTCGAGACGATCTTCGCCCGCGTCTTTGGCAAGGAGCGGCGCAAGAAGCGGTAGGGGAAGGCGCGGCGCGCCGGCCCGGCGATGACAGAATAGAGGCGAGGCCTATTTCATGTCCTTCATGAGTTGGTCGCGAGCGAGGGCCAGCAACTCGGCCATGTGCTTGCGCAGGCGGTGCTCGTTCATGGCCACGGCCTTGGCGGCGCAATCCGACATGATCTTCTGCACCACGTCGTCGTCGCCCGGGCGGTCGAAATCGGACATGACCACGGTCATGGCGTAAGCGTCGGCCGCTTCGCCGGCAAGGCCCATCTCGCCCGCCACCCACAGCCCCAGCAGCTTGTTGCGCCGGGCGTTGATTTTGAACTCAAGCTCCTTGTCGTGCTTGTACTTTTGCTCGAAGCTCTTTTCGCGGTCGTCGAATTGTGCCATGGCTCGGTTCCGTAGTTTCGCTCTTCAGGGGATAGTCGATCAGGCCCCGGTTATAGCCGCTTCCGGCCGCCGGGTGAAAACGAAAGTTACAACGCCGCCAGCATGTGCAGCATCGTCATTTTGTCGAGGCCGGGGCACGCTTGGCCGCTGATCGTCGCCAGCAACCGCGACGAGATGGCCGGCCGTCCTTGCGCGCCCCCAGGGCGGCATTGGCCGGATCGGGCCGAGGTCGTGGCCGGGCTCGACCGGCTGGCCGGGGGTAGCTGGCTCGGCCTCAACGACCACGGCGTCATGACGGCGATCCTCAACCGGGTCGATAGCCTGGGGCCGCTGCCCACCAAGCGCAGCCGGGGCGAATTGGTGCTGGAAGCGCTCGATCACGCCGACGCCGGGGCGGCCGTCGCGGGCTTGCGCGAACTCGAACCCTCGGCCTATCGCAGCTTCAACATGGTGGTGGCCGACAACCGCGACGCCTTCTGGCTGCGTAGCCTGGGCCTGGCCCAGGGCTGGATCGAGGCCTGGCCCCTGGAGCCTGGCCTCGGCATGATCACGGCCCATGACCGCAACGACCGCCAGACCAGCCGGCGCATCGACGCCTTCCTGCCGCGCTTCGAGGCCGCCGCCGCGCCCAGGCCCGAGGCTGGGCTCGACGGCTGGCGGGAGTGGATCGCCCTCCTGGCCGAGCGCACGGTGGCGCCCGGCGGCACGCTCTATGACGCCATGAACATCGTCGGCACGGGCGGATTCGGCACGGTGTCGAGTTCGCTCATCGCCCTGCCGGCGCCCGGCGCTGGCGCCAAGCCGGTCTGGCTGTTTGCCGCCGGGCGGCCCGACGAGGCGCCCTATCGGGCGGTGCCGCTGGCGCCGACCGGCGCCCGATAAGCAAAGCCGCCGCAACGGCTTGGTGGCGGCCGGGCCTGTCGTTGTGTTGCCCCCGCACTCCTGCTATAGCAGGCTCATGGCAAGACGACGGCGCATCTACGAGGGCAAGGCTAAGGTCCTGTTCGAGGGACCGGAGCCGGGAACCCTCGTGCAGTATTTCAAGGACGACGCCACCGCCTTCAACAATCAGAAGCGCGGCACCATCACCGGCAAGGGCGTTCTTAACAATCGCATCTCCGAATACCTGATGACCAAGCTGAACGAGGCCGGTGTGCCGACGCATTTCGTGCGCCGCCTCAACATGCGCGAGCAACTGGTGCGCGAAGTCGAGATCATCCCGCTCGAAGTCGTAGTCAGGAACGTCGCCGCCGGCTCGCTCGCGAAGCGCTTTGGGCTGGCCGAGGGCACGGCCCTGCCCCGCTCCATCGTCGAGTTCTATTACAAGTCCGACGAACTGGGCGATCCGATGGTCTCGGAGGAGCACATCACCGCCTTCAGTTGGGCGGCGCCGCAAGACCTCGATGACATCATGGCGCTGGCGCTGCGGGTCAACGATTTCCTCTCCGGGCTGTTCCTCGGCGTCGGCATCAGGTTGATCGATTTCAAGCTCGAGTTCGGCCGGCTCTGGGAAGGCGAGGAAATGCGCATCATCCTGGCCGACGAAATCAGCCCCGATAGTTGCCGGCTGTGGGACGTCAAGACCAACGAGAAGATGGACAAGGACCGTTTCCGCCGCGACATGGGCGGTGTCGAGGAGGCCTATCAAGAGGTGGCGCGCCGGCTCGGCATCCTGCCCGAGGGCGGCCCCCGCGACATGAAGGGCCCGGAGCTGATGCAGTGAGCCGCATGAAGGCGCGCGTCCATATCACGCTCAAGGCCGGCGTCCTCGACCCCCAGGGCAAGGCCATCCAGCACGCCCTGCACACGCTGGGGTTCGGCCAGGTCGGCGATGTGCGCCAGGGAAAATACATCGAGATCGAATTATCGGGCGGCGACCAGGCCCAGGCCAAGACCGAGGTCGAGGCCATGTGCGCCAAGCTGCTGGCCAATACGGTGATCGAGAATTACGCCATAGACCTGGTGCCATGAACGGGCGTTTCGCCCTCCCCCACTTGCATCCTTCGCGACCCTAAATGAAATCCGCCATCATCGTATTCCCCGGATCGAACCGCGAGCAGGATGCCCGCATGGCGCTCACCGCCATCGCCGGTAGCGAGCCGCTGCTGGTCTGGCACCGCGACGCCGGCTTTCCGGCGGTCGATCTGATCGTCGTGCCGGGCGGGTTTTCGTACGGCGACTATTTGCGCTGCGGCGCCATCGCCGCCCATTCGCCGGTCATGCGAGAAGTGGCGGCGCGGGCCAAGAAGGGGGTCGCCGTGCTCGGTATCTGCAACGGTTTCCAGATCCTGACCGAGACGGGGCTGTTGCCCGGTGTGCTGCTCAGGAACGCCAGCCTCACCTTCGTCTGCCGCAACGTCGGCCTCAAGGTCGAGACCAGCCAGAGCATCTTCACCGCCGGCTACAGCGCCGGGCAGACTCTCAGCATTCCGGTGGCCCATCACGACGGCAACTACTTCGCCGACGCGGCGACGCTCGATCGGCTTGAGGATCGCGGCCAGATCGCCCTGCGCTATTGCGACGACCAGGGCCAAACGACAGCCGCCGCCAACCCCAACGGCTCGGCCCGCAACATCGCCGGCATCTTCAACGAAGAGAAGACCGTGCTCGGCCTGATGCCGCACCCCGAGAATGCCATCGATAGCCTGCTCGGCTCGACCGACGGGCGCGGCCTGTTCGAGGGCCTGGCCGGGGCGCTGGGGTAGGCTTGCGGCCGCCGTTCACGATTCTTCGGGATCGCCGACCGACGGCGTATGCCGCGCCAAATCCATCGCGTCGTGCAGGAGCCTCAAGACCTCGATGACCGCCTTTTCGTCATCGCAACCGATTTGGAACAGCACGAAATGCCGTCCCTTGTGCCCGTCGCGGGCGACATGGAGCGTCAATAGTCCCCTGCCGATTTCGTCACTCGCCTTGGCGCCGGGGACCATCGGCCCATCGGTCAGGGCCTCGATGGCGTCGGACAGGGTTTTCGCGTAGGCGCTCGCCTGGGCCTCGCCAAACTTTTCGGCCGTCCAGCCCAGGATGTCCTGGAAGTCCGCCTCCGCCGTTGCCGTCAGGCGAACGCGCCAAGAGCGTTTCGCCGGCACTACTTGCGGGCCGCTCCGGCGGTGCGCCGCGCCGCGACCCTGTCGGCAAGCGAGGCGAGATGCCGGCCGAGCGCCTCCGGCTCGTCGAAGGTGCGGAAACGGCCCGCCTCGATGTCGGCAATACCGGCGCGCGCGGCCTCGCGCAGCGCCTTCAAGCGCGCCTTGTCCTCGGCGTCGCGGCCTTCGATCAGCCGCAACCCTTCGCGCAGAACCTCGCTCGCGTTCTGGTAGCGGCCGGAAGCGACCAGACGCTCGACCAGCGCCGCCTGGCGCGGGGTGAGAACGACATTGCGGGTCGGCATGGGTCGGGCTCCAGCGGTTGTAGACACTGTTGGCATAATATGCCATGACTGTCGCGGCGGCAACGGAGATCAGGCTAGGCCGTCAGGCCGCCTCGACGCCCGCCACCAGCCGCCGACCCGGTGCAATCAATGATTGACATGCAATCATTGATGCGGGAACATTCGGGCATGGCCAGCATCACCATCCGCAGTCTCGACGACGGCTTGAAGGCGCGCCTCAGGGTTCGTGCCGCGCGCCATGGACGATCCATGGAGGACGAGGCACGCGACATGCTGCGCACGGCGCTGGCACGCGAAAAGCAGCCGCCGCTCGACCTCGCGGCGGCCATCCGCCGCCGTTTCCGGCCGTTCGGCGGCGTCGAGTTGGCGACGATGCCACGCGAGCCGATGCGCGAGCCGCCCGATTTCGAGCGATGATCGTTCTCGACACCAACGTGCTCGCCGAGTTGATGCGCCCGGCCCCAAGCAGGCAGGTGGAGCGCTGGCTTCGCGAACAGCCGGTCGCCAGCCTGTTCACCACCACGATCACTGAAGCCGAAATGCTTTTCGGCGTCGAGCTGCTACCGCCCGGCAAACGCCGCGCCGCCATCGAAGGCGCGGTCGAGGCGATGTTCGACGAGGATTTCGCCGATCGCGTCCTGACGTTCGACGGCGCGGCCGCGCATGCCTATGCGACGATAGCGGCGGCGCGCCGGAAGGCCGGCCGGCCGATAGCGCAGTTCGATGCCCAGATCGCCGCCATCGCCCGCTCCAGGGGTGCCGCCATCGCCACGCGAAACGTCGCCGACTTCGCCGATTGCGGCGTGCCGGCGATCGACCCCTGGGCGGAGTAGCGTCCGCGCGACAAAGCATTTCACGGTCGACCACCGTTCGGAGTTCGGGTGAAATCGGCGGTAGGCAACCCGAGTGGGGCAACGGTGACAATAGCCTCGCATCCAAACCACGATGAGGATTGGTTGAGTCTGTCCCTCCTGGATGCAGTCCGCAGAAACCTACGCACCAAGATCATGTGCACCACCTGCGGGGCCTTGGAGTTCCGTACGGGTCTCATGGTTGGACTTGAGCGCGCTGCGAGCCGGCCGCCCCGGGCAGAGATGGGCCTCGACGACGCCCACGCAATCGGCAGGGCGCTCGCGCGGGTAGATGCCCCTGTCGGTGAGGCGTCAAAAATGGAGGCAGCGGTCCGGCTGATATTGTTCGAAATCCGGCGCATGATCGGCGCGGCAATGGAGCACGAAGTCGAACCCATTCTTGCAGGAACTTGGGCCGGCAACGTGCTGGCCCGTATGCAGGCGCATCAAAGGGCGAGAGAGGAAGCGCACCGGACCCATGGCGAGAATCAGGCGCACCTCCAGCAGCGCCGCGAGGAGAAGCAGCGGTTAAGGCAGAGGGTGCATACCGAGCGGCTTGCGCGGAAGAAAGAACGCGACCGCCTCTGGCGCGAGGCGCATGGAAATATCGAATCGTGAACGACGGGTCGTTCGGAAATCGAGGAAATCGCAGATTGACGGGGGGCAAATGTTCTCGCAGCACGTCGCTGATAAACTCAAGTCCTATGTCTATCGCCTGATAGATCCACGGAATGGCGAAACATTTTATGTTGGCAAAGGCACCGGCAACCGCGTATTCGATCATGCCAAAGGCGAACCGAGTGCCACGGTCGATGATCTTGACGAAAAACTCTCGCGTATCCGGGAAATTCGACTCGATTGGTTCGAGGTTGCACATGTCATTCACCGACACGGTATGACCAGCGATCAAGCCTTCGAGGTAGAGGCGGCACTGATCGACGCCTATCCCGAAGTGACGAATCAGATCGGCGGGCGATCATCGGGCGAACGCGGGTTGATGCACGCCGATCAGATCATCAGGCGAGACGAGGCCCCAATGGCCGTTTTCAAGCACAAGCTCGTGCTAATCAACATCAATCGGTCGGCCACAGAGCGCGAAAGCGTGTACGAGGCGGTCCGCTATGCCTGGAAGCTCAATCTGGAACGGGCGGCGAAAGCAGAGTATGTGCTTGCCGTCCGGCAGGGCCTTATCGTCGGTGCGTTCATTGCCGACAAATGGCTTGAAGCTACGACTCATAATTTCCCGAGGTTGGCGGTCGATCTCCCCGGTCGCCGGGGATTTGTCGGCCACGAGGCCCCCGAAACGGTCTCGAACGAATACAAGGGACGGCGTGTGCCGCGGAAGCGCGGCGAGGCAAACCCCGTCCTTTACATCGGTTGACGATCCCGCCCGCCCAAGGCACAAGGCTGGCGGAAAGCCCCTCACCCAGCACCCGAACCCCAATGCCCCCAGCCAAGACCGCCAGCCTGCCCATCACCCCCGCCGTTGTCGCCGAGCACGGGCTGAAGCCGGACGAATACGCGCGGCTGGTGAAGGCGATGGGGCGCGAGCCGAACCTGACCGAGCTTGGCATCTTTTCGGTCATGTGGAGCGAGCATTGCTCCTACAAGTCGTCGCGGATCTGGCTCAAGACCTTGCCCACCACCGGCCCGCGCGTCATCCTGGGGCCGGGCGAGAACGCCGGCGTCATTGATATCGGCGACGGCCAGGCGGTGGTGTTCAAGATGGAGAGCCACAACCACCCCTCGTTCATCGAGCCCTACCAGGGCGCCGCCACGGGTGTTGGCGGCATCATGCGCGACGTCTTCACCATGGGTGCCCGCCCCATCGCCAACCTGAACGCGCTGCGCTTCGGCAGCCCCAATGACCCCAAGACCCGGCATCTCGTCGCCGGCGTCGTCGCCGGCATCGGCGGCTACGGCAACTGCATGGGCGTGCCGACGGTGGGTGGCGAGGTCAATTTCCACGACAGCTACAACGGCAACATCCTGGTCAACGCCATGACCGTGGGCCTGGCGCGGGCCGACCGCATCTTCAAGTCGGCCGCCGCCGGCGCCGGCAACCCGGTGATCTATGTCGGCGCCAAGACCGGGCGCGACGGCATCCACGGCGCCACCATGGCCTCGGCCGAGTTCGACGAGGATTCGGACGCCAAGCGCCCGACCGTGCAGGTGGGCGACCCCTTCACCGAAAAGCTGCTGCTCGAAGCCTGTCTCGAACTGATGGAAACCGACGCCATCATCGCCATCCAGGACATGGGCGCGGCGGGGCTGACCTCGTCCTCGGTCGAGATGAGCGCCAAGGGCGGCATGGGGATCGAGATCGACCTCGACCGCGTGCCGGTGCGCGAGACCGGCATGACGCCTTATGAAATCATGCTCTCGGAGAGCCAGGAGCGGATGCTGATGGTGCTGCGCCCGGCGGCCATGGCCCGCGCCCGCGCCATCTTCGAGAAATGGGAGTTGGACTTCGCCGAGATCGGCCACCTCACCGAGACCGGCCGCATGGTCCTCAAGATGCATGGGCGGGTCGCCGCCGACATCCCCCTGCGGCCACTGGTGGACGCGGCGCCACTCTATGAGCGGCCGTGGACGCCGACGCCCAAGCGCCCGGCCATCGAGGCGGCCAGCGTGCCGGCAAGCCAGAACCCGCTGCACGACCTGAAGACGCTGCTGGCCTCGCCCGACCTCGCCAGCAAGCGCTGGATCTGGCAGCAATACGATCACCTGGTCATGGGCCAAACCGTGCAGCGCCCGGGCGGCGACGCCGCCGTGGTGCGGATACCGGGCACGGGCAAAGCCCTGGCGCTGACCAGCGACTGCACGCCGCGCTATTGCCTGGCCGACCCGGAAGCGGGCGGGGCCCAGGCAGTAGCCGAATCCTGGCGCAACCTGACGGCGGTCGGCGCCACGCCTATCGCCATCACCGACAACCTCAATTTCGGCAATCCCGAGCGCCCCGAGACCATGGGCCAGATCGTCGGCGCCGTGACAGGCATGAGCGCCGCCTGCCGGGCCCTCGACTATCCCGTCGTCTCGGGCAACGTCTCGCTCTACAACGAGACCAACGGCAAGGCCATCCTGCCGACCCCGGTGGTGGGCGGCGTCGGCTTGATCGAGGACGTGACGCGCCTGGCGAGCATCGCCCTTGGCCGCGCCGGCGAGACGCTGCTGCTGGTCGGCGAGAGCCGGGGGCATCTGGGTTCGACGCTTTACCTGCGCGAGCTGCATGGGCGCGAAGACGGGCCGCCGCCGCCGGTGGACCTGGCGGCCGAGCGGCGCCACGGCGATTTCGTACGCGGCCTGATCGAGGCCGGGCGCCTGACGACCTGCCACGACCTGTCCGACGGCGGGCTGTTGGTCGGGGTAGCGGAAATGGCCATGGCCGGGGGCATCGGCGCCAGCCTGGAGCCGCCGGCGGGCCTGCCCGCCCATGCCTGGCTCTTTGGCGAGGACCAGGGGCGCTATGTGCTGGCGGTGGCGGGCGAGGCCGTGCCCGCGATTCTGGCCGAGGCCGCCAAGGCCGGCGTGCCGATCCAGGCAATCGGCCGCACCGAAGGCCATTCGTTGACTCTGCCCGGCGGCCATACCATATCGGTGGACGAGCTGAGGCAGGTCCACGAGGCCTGGTTGCCCGGCTACATGGCCGGCGGGAACTAGAACAAGGATAGCAGCCCCATGGCGATGGACGCGGCCGAAATCGAACGCATGATCCGGGAGGCCATCCCCGGCGCCGACGTGGTGGTCGAGGATCTGCGCGGCGACGGCGATCATTACGCCG
>Ga0315281_10009216_pt1 | contig 13703 bp, 10 predicted proteins | sample YL17G07_0_MG_FD_204540 | JGI IMG/M metagenome (GOLD analysis project Ga0315281, IMG submission 204540) | Sediment microbial communities from Yellowstone Lake, YNP, Wyoming, USA - YL17G07_0 | ecosystem: Environmental > Aquatic > Freshwater > Lake > Sediment | place: USA: Wyoming | collected...
AATACCTGATCCCTGTCAATGAAGTTAAGCATCTGGGATAGCCTTGCCTCAATGCACATACCTATTGCAACAGCCTCACCATGAAGATATTTTTTGTACTCTGTAACAGTTTCTATTGCATGGCCTACTGTATGGCCATAATTCAAGATTGCCCTTAACCCTGCCTCTCTCTCATCCTTTGATACAACTTCCGCCTTTATCTCGCATGAACGTTTAATAATATGAGTTAGTGCGTTTTTATCAAGTTTTAGAATTTTGTCCCTGTTGACCTCAAGAAAATCGAACAATTCTTTATCCTGTATAACTCCATATTTTATCACCTCGGCAATGCCGGCCAGTAATTCCCTCTTAGGCAGTGTTTTAAGTGTTTCAGCATCAATCCATACAAGTCTTGGTTGCCAGAAAGTCCCTATCATGTTTTTACCGAGCTTATGATTTACTCCTGTTTTACCTCCAACTGAACTATCTACCTGAGCAAGAAGAGTTGTAGGGATCTGGATATAAGAAATCCCCCTCATATATGTAGAAGCTGCAAACCCCGTTATATCACCTGTAACCCCGCCCCCAAGTGCAATAAGTGCTGAAGATCTGTCCAGCTTATGCTCGAGAAGTTCGTCGTATATATGCTGTAACCAGAGAAGATCTTTATATTCCTCACCATCAGGGATAATTACAGTAAGCAGATCAAACCCTGCCTTCTTTACCGATTCTAATACACGTTCACCATACAATTGAAAAACAGTCGGATTACTAACAATAGCGATCTTAGGACCCAACTCAAACAATTTAAGTTTGTCCCCAATTCCTTCAAGGGTATTGCTTCCTATAAAAATATTGTAGCTTCTTTCAGCCAGTTCAACCCTTATCTTTTCCATTAAGATTCCTTTCCAATTCTGAACTTTCGGCTAAAAAATATTAACAACTCTTCTGTCATTCTGGCTTGTCCAGAATCCTTCTTTATTCCCCCTTAGCAAAGGGGGATTCAGGGGGTTGTTTCAAAAAGATTCCAGACAAGCTGGAATGACATCCAATCGAGCCATAATATTGAACTCATTGTCCCCTGTCGCGTTGTACTTAACACATAAGACTATTTATCTTTCACCCTTTCTATTATATGCTCTGCTATCTGTAGAGGCGTCTTGCCCTCTGTATCTATCATGATATCTGCCTTCTCATAGAATGGTCTTCTAAAATTTAAAAGCCCTTTTATCCTTTCAAGAGGATTTTCTACTTGCAGTAATGGCCTGTCATTACTATTGCTTGTTCTGCCAAGGATTGTTTCGGGTGTTGCAATAAGACATATAATAACTCCATTTTCTCTCAAAATGTCCATATTCTCCTGTTTTAGCACCGCACCCCCGCCAGTAGAAATGATACTGCTTTTATCTTTTGAAAGTTTTGTTATCATCTCTGTCTCTATCTCTCTAAACCTGGGTTCGCCGAACTGTTTAAATATCTCGTTGATTGTCATCTTTTCGGACTTCTCTATCTCTGTATCAACATCGATCAACTTCATGTCAAGGAGTCGAGCAATTTCCTTCCCTACAGCAGTCTTCCCGGTTCCCATAAAGCCGGTGAGGACGATATTTTTCATAGTTCACCTACCTTTTAGGCATGCTGCTTGCTATTTTATTCACCATTAAATTTATATTGTAATTGTTACAGGATAAGAGGTCAATCTGTTATATTTAAAATATGCTAAAGGTTATTATTGGAATGAGTGGAGGGGTTGACTCTTCTGTCACAGCATATCTTTTGAAGGAGCAGGGATATGATGTGGAGGGACTCTCCTTTATTCTATGGGAAGCAAAAAGCCGAACCGGCGCTACAGCATGCTGCCCACTCAATGCAATGGGGGACGCATCAGAGGCTGCCCGCCATATAGGAATTCCACACAGCACAATTGATGTTAGAGATGATTTTTTGGAGAAGGTGATCAAGCCTTTTGTTAATGCCTATTTCGCAGGATTAACTCCTAATCCCTGCATATTATGTAACAGATTTATCAAATTCCCATCACTCATGAGGGAAGCAGAAAAAAGAGGTGCTGGATATATTTCCACCGGACACTATGCAAGGGTGGAAAGAAGTCAGAAGACAAACAACGATATGGTTTTTCTCAAAAAAGGAATTGACCCAAAGAAAGATCAATCATATGTCTTATATGTCTTAAAACAGGAAGAACTAAAAAGGCTGATCCTACCCCTCGGTTACTACAGGAAGGATGAAGTGAGAAAAATCGCACAGGTGCTCAACCTGCCTGCAGCAAAAATGGCTGAAAGCCAGGAGATATGTTTTATTGAAAGTAAAAACTATCTTAATTTTATTGAGAGGCTTTCTTCTGTTACAGGGAACCCAGGTCCTATCGTTGATGTGACCGGAAAAGTCATAGGAACACATAAAGGAATTCATGGATATACCATCGGCCAGAGAAAAGGGCTGGGGATATCTTCTCCTGAACCTCTTTATGTTATAAAGATAGATGCTGACAGAAATACAGTGTTTGTGGGTTCGCAGGAGGCTGCACAGAAAAAGGAGTTTTTTGTTAAAGACCTGAACTGGATTTTGCCTATTTGGGAGGAGGACGAGGCAATGCCTCGTCCCTACAGGGCATCTGTAAAAGTTCGGTCCATGATGAAGGATGAGCCGGCAACAATATTTCAGGTATCAGATAAAACTGTGCAGGTTGTTTTTGATAAGCCACAGTGGGCGCCGGCTCCTGGGCAGTCCGCAGTCTTTTATGGTAGTGACATATTAATAGGAGGCGGTGTTATAATATAATTCTAAAATTCAGTTTCCTGAAAGGAAAAAGCAATTAGATGTTAAGAGGGAAAGGTCTAACCCTTGAAAATATTTTAGATGAGTTAAAAATAATCTGTAAGGAAATTTACGGTGAAAACAACATAGATCTTATAAAAACAGCGTTTAATGACGTTGCGGCTCTTTTTTCCGGTAAAAGAAAGGGGTTTCAGAAATGTGATACAAGGTACCATGACCTTATGCATACCTTACAGGTTATCCCTCCTTTTATAGGAATTGTAGATGGATGGAATAAAAATAAAAACACCCCTTACATTACAAGAGAATTCTTTGATATAGGGGTCATTGCAGTTTTGTTACATGATACAGGCTATATAAAAACCGAGGATGACATTGAGGGCACCGGGGCCAAATATACTTTTACTCATATACATAGGAGTGCTGACTTTGCAGGTCTTTACCTTCCCCAGTTGGGGTTTAATAAGTATAAAATATCCGGTGTCCGGAATATTATTATGTGTACAGGGGTAAAGATCGACTACACAAAGATTCCTTTTAATTCTGATGAGGAACGTACTGTCGGATACGCACTTGGAACTGCCGACCTTTTAGGGCAGATGTCTGCAAATGATTATCCGGAAAAACTACCTATACTTTACCGTGAATTTGAAGAAGCATACCTCTATGAAGGAATAGAAAAATTGCGCAAAAGAAAGGCGATTGTATACGAAAGTGTAGATGACCTAATCAGTAAGACCCCTGGTTTTTATGAGGTTATAGTATTGGGACGTTTAAAAAATATGGGTTCTATGTATAAATACCTGACCTATCATTTTAAGGATTCAAGAAACCATTACATAGAGGCTATCGAAGAAAATATTAGAAAGATAAAGCTTGCTTCTTCACCTCAGTAAAGCCTGTTAGAAGGTATCTGTGGTTTTTCTAAGGGGGTAAATTAATCTCAGTGTGTTAGGTGCTACCTCTATTTTTGCAGGGGTCATGCCGAAGTAATCGCCGTCTATCTGTATATGGGCATTACCATCTATCTTTATCCTCTTTGCCTTTAGATATTCTACATCCTTAAATCTTAAGTGGCTTCCTGTTGCAATACCAAAGACATACCTTAAAACGTCTAAACGTTTTTTCCCCTTAAAAAGGCAGATATAAAGAGTCGGGTCAGTAAGTCTTGCATCAGGTGTAATCTTGAAATCCCCTCCATATTTTGCTGTCTTGCTAATGATTGCAGAATATCCAGAATAAGTTTTTCCGTCGATGTCAAAGGTTATTTCACGTGGATTAAACCCGGAAAGGACTTTTAGTCCACTATAGATGTAGGCGCCCTTACCTGAAATTTTTTTAAAGGTCTCATTTATCCCAAAAACTGCCTCACCATCAAAACCGATGCCTGCCATAAGAACGAAATAGCGAGAGACGAGGGACGAGGGACGAGTAATCGCTATCTTTCCGAGTGAGATGGTTTTTGTAGTGCCGGTGACAGCGATTTCCATAGCACCTTTTACATCCTCGGGAATACCGATTTCCTTAGCAAGCACATTTGTGGTTCCGAGTGGAAAAATCGCCATTGGTATCTCTGATCCCGCGATGCCATTAATAACCTCATTAAATGTACCATCGCCGCCTGCGGCAATAATCAGGGAAGGTAATTCTCTTATTGCCTCTCTTGCAAGACTTTCTGCATTCCCCTTTTTTTCCGTGAAAAGTACCTCCACTTTATATCCCTTTGACATCAGATAACGAGATGCCTGTGCTATTTTTCTATCTGATGCTCGTTTTGCTGTGGGATTACTTATAAGGACGATTGAAGATTTCATCTGTTGAAATTATACCTCTGCATGAAGCAACTCTTCCAATTATTACAGGCATTCTTTCAAGGTAATTTATTATTCCTTCAACATTTATCTCTTCCTTTATGAAAAATGCCCTTCCTCCGCTTTTGCTTCCTGTATGCTTGATATTTGGTATCCTCAAATATCCAATTTTTTTAGATGCTACATAGCCAGTTGTGTAAAATGGGTCGTCAGATATACATAATTCAGCTACCACGTGCTCACAGGATGCTACCTTCGATGCAAGGATAATTGCCTCTTTGACAGTATCTGTATTAATCCCGAGCTTTGAAAGCCTTAATGAAAGCGCCTTTAAGTCTGACTTATTGATTCCAAGCCGAGATACCCTGATCCCTCTTTCTTTATCAGGCTCAAGACGATCGCCTTTTTCTACTGTGATAATGGCCGCACCCCTCATGCTGCCTTTCTTGATTAATTCAAAAGCTATATTAATAGCCCTTTTTGATATCCCTAAGGATTGAAGCAGCTTAATTGCTATACTTTTCCCTTCAGCAGGTGTGCTATTGTTAACTGTTGATAGAGGTAATGCTGAGATTTCTTTTAGCTTTTGCTTTATATCCTCAATTGTAAATATAATTTTATCAGCTTTGCCTTTAGGATGGCTTAGTGCCCTTTCAATATATCTCTTAACGATTTTTTGAATCTCTGATGCCTCATAAAGCCCTTCTGCGCCGGATATATGAATTTCAGTGAGTTTTGACTTTTGACTTTTGACTTCTTTTGATGCCCTCATCCTAATGCTATATATATTTTTCATAGAAGTGATTATATCGATGTCTACCAAGAATTGACAATCCTAAACTTAATTTTAAGTAATACTTAATTTTATCAATTTTATCGCCTGACTCTGATTACTTACCATCCTCTATACTGAAATCTAAAAAAGTGTTACTATATCGTGTCTTAAAAGGGTAGTTACTTATTTCAATTTCAATTAAAGGGTTAGTGTAACTTAAGAGTAAAGATAGAAAGGTGATACTATATGCCAAGGCGTGATGATATCAAAAAGGTAATGATTATCGGTTCTGGCCCTATTGTCATAGGCCAGGCATGCGAATTCGATTATTCTGGAACACAGGCATGTAAGGCGCTCCGAAATCTTGGCTATAAGATTGTTCTGGTCAATTCAAACCCTGCAACTATTATGACTGATCCCGGGATGGCCGATGTGACTTATCTGGAGCCACTCACTGTTGAATCCATGGAAAAGATTATAGAAAAAGAGCGGCCTGACGCAATCCTACCCAATTTAGGGGGGCAAACTGGCTTGAATCTAACTGCAGAATTGTTCCGAAAGGGTATCCTTGAAAAGTATGGGGTTAAGATAATAGGAGTACAGGCAGATGCCATCGAACGGGGTGAGGATCGCATTGCCTTTAAGGAAACGATGAAACAGTTAGGGATAGAAATGCCAAGGAGCGAACCAGCCTTTAGCGTAGAGAAGGCTGAGGAAATAGCATCGAAACTTGGGTATCCCGTTGTTATTCGTCCTGCATATACACTTGGTGGAACAGGAGGCGGACTTGTTTATAACGTGGAAGAACTGAGGACTGTTGCCAGTCGCGGTATTTCCGCCAGTCTTATCGGTCAGATACTAATTGAAGAGTCTGTTCTTGGGTGGGAAGAATTAGAACTTGAAGTTGTACGTGATGCTAAAAACCAGTGCATCACTGTCTGTTTCATAGAAAATGTTGATGCTATGGGAATCCACACAGGAGATTCTTATTGTACGGCTCCAATGCTTACTATTGACCAGGATCTCCAGAAACGTCTGCAGAAGCACTCCTATGACATTGTGAAAGCGATTCAAGTAATCGGAGGGACGAACATTCAGTTTGCACATGACCCAAAAACAGGTCGGGTTGTGGTCATCGAGATCAATCCGAGAACATCACGTTCATCCGCCCTTGCTTCAAAAGCTACGGGTTTCCCAATTGCACGTATTTCCGCACAACTGGCTGCAGGCCTGACCCTTAATGAAATTCCCTATTGGAGAAAGGGCACACTGGAAAAATACACACCATGGGGCGAATATGTAGTTGTAAAGTTTGCCAGATGGGCGTTTGAGAAATTCGAAGGAGTTGAAGACAGGCTTGGAACTCAGATGCGTGCAGTTGGCGAGGTGATGAGTATCGGGAAGACTTATAAAGAGGCATTTCAAAAGTCTATCCGGTCTTTAGAAATCGGTCGTTATGGACTTGGTTTTGCAAAAGACTTTAATCAGAAACCCCTTGATGAACTGATGGAACTGCTGGTTTCGCCATCGAGCGAACGTCAATTCATCATGTACGAAGCCCTTCGAAAAGGCGCTGACATAAATACACTCTATGAAAAGACTTACATAAAACCATGGTTTATTGAACAGATGAAAGAACTTGTGGAACTTGAGGAAGAGGTTCTTAAGCATAAAGGCCGGAGTTTGCCGGACGATGTATTGGTCCACTCAAAGAAAGACGGTTTTTCTGACAGATATCTGTCACAGCTACTCAACATACCGGAAAAGCAGATTCGTGAACACCGGAAAAAGTTAGGGATCGTTCAGTGTTGGGAACCTGTACCGGTAAGCGGGGTAGAAAATGCAGCATATTATTTTTCAACTTATAATGCACCTGACAAAGTACCAAGCAGCGATAGGCAAAAGATAATGGTAATAGGTGGTGGACCCAACCGCATCGGTCAGGGCATAGAGTTTGATTATTGCTGTGTTCATGCATCCTTCGCCCTTCGAGATGAGGGATATGAGACCATCATGGTTAACTGCAATCCTGAAACAGTCTCGACTGATTATGACACCTCGGACAAGCTGTATTTTGAACCTATTACCGTCGAAGATGTCTTATCTATTTACGAAAAAGAAAAACCGGAAGGCGTTATTGTGCAGTTTGGAGGACAGACACCGCTTAATATTGCGAGAGAGTTATTCGAAGCAGGGGTTAAAATCCTTGGCACATCCACAGAAACTATTGATCTTGCTGAAGACCGTGACCGGTTTCGTCAGATGATGAAAAAATTAGGTATTCCGATGCCAGAGTCTGGGATGGCAAGTACCCTTGAAGAAGCGCTGGAGGTAGCAAAAAAGATCGGTTATCCCCTTATGGTCAGACCTTCCTATGTCCTCGGAGGACGAGGCATGGAAATAGTTCATGATGAGGAAATGCTAAAACGATACGTATTGGCAGCGGTAGAAGTCACTCCAGACCGTCCGATCCTTATTGACAAATTCCTGGAGAATGCAATTGAGACTGAAGCAGATGCCATTTCTGATGGAACAGATGCGTTCGTCCCTGCGGTAATGGAGCATATAGAACTTGCAGGCATCCATTCAGGGGATTCTGCTTGTGTGATTCCGCCAATCAGTATACCAACCAAGCATCTGGAAACTATTTATGAATACACAAGAAAGATAGCGGTTGAGCTGAATGTTGTAGGTCTTATGAATATTCAATATGCCATAGCCCGTGATACAGTTTATGTCCTTGAAGCAAATCCCAGGGCATCTCGAACGGTGCCACTGGTTTCAAAGGTCTGCAATATTCCCATGGTGCGTATAGCTATTCAGATCATGCTGGGCAGAAAACTCACCGACCTGGGTCTTAAACAAAGGCATTTCCCGCATTTCGGAGTAAAAGAAGCGGTCTTTCCATTTAATATGTTTCCTGAGGTTGATCCGGTTCTTGGTCCGGAAATGCGTTCTACCGGGGAAGTCCTGGGCATGGCTGATTCCTTCGGCTTGGCCTATTACAAAGCTCTTGAAGCAGCCCAGCAGCGTCTTCCTGTTGAAGGAACGGTACTTATTACTGTTTCAGACGAGGACAAACCTGCTTCGCTGCAAGTTGCAAAACTTTTTGAAAGGTTAGGATTTAAGATCAAGGCAACACGAGGAACATATAAGTTTTTAAACGAAAACAGTGTCCGGACCGAGCCTATCGATAAGTTGCATGAAGGACGTCCAAATATTGTTGATGCTATTAAAAATAAAGAAATCCACCTGGTAATCAACACGCCAAGCGGGAAACTAAGCAAACATGACGATTCTTATATCCGTAAATCAGCAATTAAGTATAAAGTCCCTTATATCACTACGTTAGCTGCGGCTGTTGCTGCTGATCGAGGGATTGAAGCCTTTCAGCGGGGACATGGCGACGCTAAATCTCTTCAGAGCTACCACGCTGATATTAGATAGAAAAAATCAATAAATCTATCAACCACTCTCAAGTCTTCTGCGCCTCAATAATTTGACAGTATCCTTAGATTTGTGCTTTAATAAATCTACCTTTAAGAATGGCCCGGTGAGGCTGAGAAGGTAAAGGAGGCAGCGTGAGCTGCAAGAATCTTAATACAAAACAAGCCTTCCACTCAATGAGGGGAAGGTTTTTTTATGCCTGTTTAACCCGAATAGTGCAGACATTGCTCAAAAATTTATTTAACTCGATGCATTTATTTAAAATATTTTTATTTGTTATACTTACCAAAATATTCCGAAAACCGTCAGTTAAAGGTAAATCAAGGTATCGAAAAATAAATTTTTTCACAACATCTGCACTATTCGATTGTATTATTTGGGTTAATTTACCTTGCGGAGTGATGACAAAATGCCTAAAGAATTAATGAATAAGAAAGATATTGACAGGGCTTTAATGCGGATGTCACACGAAATCATTGAAAAGAACAAAGGGATAGAAAAGCTCTGTCTTGTCGGAATACAGAGAGGCGGGGTACATCTTGCAAAAAGACTTGCCTCAAAGATACAGCAGATTGAAAAGAAGGAAATATCTGTCGGCTCCCTCGATATAGCTTTTTACAGGGATGACCTGAATATAAGGAAGGAGCAGCCTGTTGTCAGAAGGACGGAAGTGTTGTTCGAAGTCACAGATTTAAAGATTATACTCGTTGATGACGTCCTTTTTACGGGCAGGTCTATCAGGGCAGCACTGGATGCATTGATGGACATGGGAAGGCCTGCATCAATTCAACTCTCAGTCCTGATAGACAGAGGACACAGAGAACTCCCAATAAAGGCTGACTATGTAGGGAAGAACATACCCACTGCACTAAGTGAAACAGTTGAGGTTCAGCTCGTAGAAGAAGGGTTGGAAGACAGAGTAATACTCGAAAAGGTGAGCAGTGAGGAATAGACAGTGCTGACTAATAAAGACCTGCTTGGCATAAAGGAACTTTCTGTGGAAGAAATAAATCTTATCCTCGATACATCTGCAGGGTTTAAGGATGTACTTGGAAGGGATATAAAAAAGGTTCCTACCCTGCGCGGTAAGACCACGGTTAACCTATTTTTTGAACCATCAACAAGGACAAGGACTTCTTTTGAGCTTGCAGCAAAAAGGCTCAGTACAGATGTCATCAACTTCTCTGTACCAACGAGCAGTGTAGTTAAGGGTGAGAGCCTGATTGATACAGCCCTCACGGTCCAGGCCCTCGGCGCCGATTTTATAATAATAAGGCATTCCTCATCAGGGGTACCACATCTCCTCGCAAAAAAACTCAGGGTTTCAGTAATAAACGCAGGAGATGGTACAAATGAACATCCAACCCAGGCGCTCCTCGATGCCTTCACAATAAGAGAGAAGAAGGGGAAGATTGAAGGACTTGAGATAGCTATTGTGGGAGATATAGCCCACAGCAGAGTTGCAAAATCAAATATTTATAGCCTGAAAAAGCTTGGGGCAAGGCTAAGGTTGATCGGGCCTCCGACCTTAATACCAAAAGAGATGGAGGTAATGGGTATTGATATCTTTCATAATATGGAAGACGGCCTGAGGGACGTGGATGTTTTGATGATGCTCAGGATACAGATGGAGCGGCAAGGTAAGGGGTTTTTCCCATCCACAGAAGAATATTCCAGAAACTGGGGGCTAACCTTAGAGAGGCTCTCGCTTGCAAAGGATGAAGTTATAGTCATGCACCCCGGGCCTATGAATAGGGGGATTGAAATCACATCAGAGATTGCAGATGGTCCGAGATCAGTAATCCTCGAACAGGTAACAAATGGCCTTGCAGTCAGGATGGCAGTAATGTATCTGCTTGCAGGAGTTAAAAGATGAGGATATTAATCAAAAACGGTCATATCGTAGACCCATCACAAAAGATTGATGAAGTTGGGGATATTTTGATTGAGGATGGAAAAATTAAAGAACTGATGATGCAGGATGCAGGATACAAGATGCAAGATAGAAAAATTAAAGATCATGAATCAGACAGTAGGATAATTGATGCCAAGGGTTTATATGTACTCCCCGGGCTTGTCGATATGCATGTGCATCTCAGGGAACCTGGCTTTGAATATAAGGAAACTATAAAAACAGGGACAATGGCTGCAATTAAGGGTGGCTTTACAACAGTCTGTTGCATGCCAAATACATACCCTGTCAATGACAATGCAAGTGTCACGGAATTCATAATAAGAAAGGCTGCACAGAAAGGTTATTGCACAGTCCTACCAATTGGTGCAATAACCAAAGGTCAGAAAGGCAAAGAACTTGCAGAGATAGGCACAATGATAAATGAAGGGTGTATTGCATTCTCTGATGATGGACATCCAGTGATGAACAGCCTGATTATGAGAAGGGCTCTTGAATATTCAAAGACATTTGATGTGCCTGTAATCTCTCACTGTGAGGATTTAACCCTTTCTGAAGGCGGGGTAATGAATGAAGGGTTAATGTCTGTAACACTTGGACTGGGTGGGATACCGGCTGAGGCAGAGCAGATAATGGTTTTCAGGGATATTTTATTAGCAGAGCTTACAGGCGGAAGATTGCACATTGCCCATGTATCAACAGAAGGCTCGGTAAATTTAATTCGGGATGCAAAGAAAAGAGGGGTAAATGTAACAGCAGAGACATGCCCTCATTATTTCAGTATCACTGAAGATGCTGTTAAAGGTTTCGATTCAAATGCAAAGGTGAATCCGCCGTTAAGGACTGAGCGTGATATCAAAGCTATAAAGGAAGGGTTAAGAGATGGCGCTATCGATGTGATTGCAACAGACCATGCACCACATCACAGGGATGAAAAACTAAGAGAGTTTGACATGGCGCCTTTTGGCATATCAGGACTTGAAACAGCATTGAGTCTAAGCCTGAGGCTTCTTGAGGAAGGTATATTAACTATGAACCAATTGGTCGAAAAGATGGTGCTGAATCCGTCCAGGATTTTGAGGTTAAATAAAGGCGCTTTTAAGGTCGGCGCTAATGCAGATATTGCAATTGTGGATATAAACAAGGAGTATAGGGTCGAATCAGAAAGATTTGTATCAAAGGGTAAAAACACGCCTTTTGAAGGATGGGTTTTAAAGGGAATGTGTTTTTTAACAATATGTAAAGGAAAAGTATATGAGTGGTAAAACATTATTAGTTCTTTCCGGTGGAATTGTTTTCGAAGGTAGGAGCTTCGGTTATGAAGGCGAGACCATCGGTGAGGTTGTATTCAATACCTCTATGACAGGTTATCAGGAAATACTTACTGATCCATCATATAAAGGGCAGATTGTTACCATGACATATTCCCAGATAGGCAATTATGGTGTTAATGAAGAGGATGTTGAGTCTTTAAATGGTCCAAAGGTAGAGGGGTTTGTTGTTAAAGAGTATATTGATATTCCAAGCAACTGGAGAGCATCTATGTCTCTTGGTCAGTACCTCAGGGATAACAAAATAGTTTGCATAGAAGGCATTGATACAAGGGCATTGACAAGACACCTTAGAAATCACGGTGCCCAGATGGGGATAATCTCTACTGTTGACCTTAATCCTGAACGTCTTTTAGAGAAAGTCAGAAAACATCCAGGAATCTCCGCCTTTGATCTGGTAAAGGATGTAACAACAAAAAAGATATATAAATGGAACAAAGGTGTATGGAAATGGCAACCTGCTATCGCAGAGGTTCAAAGTTCTGAAGACAAAAACTCACCCCCCCATCCCCCCCTTACCAAGGGTGGGCAAAGGGACGTTAAGGTTGTTGTTTACGATTTTGGTGTTAAGTTTAACATCCTGAGAAATCTTGTAGAGGCAGGCTTTGATGTTACTGTTGTGCCTGCTCAAACGCCGGCAGAGGCTGTACTTGATATGAATCCTGACGGGATAATCCTGAGCAACGGCCCTGGAAACCCTGAGACAGTAACCTATGCAATTGAAAACACAAAAAAGCTCTTGGACCAGAAGCCTGTCTTTGGAATCTGTCTTGGTCACCAGATACTCGGCCTTGCAATGGGAGGCAGGACATACAAACTTAAATTCGGCCATCATGGTGGTAATCATCCTGTTAAGGATTTATCTACAGGCAGGGTTGAGATAACATCGCAGAACCATAATTACTGTGTTGATATAAACAGTCTTCACGGACAGGTCAGGCTTACACATAAGAATCTTTACGACGGAACAGAAGAGGGTATGTCTCACGTAGAGTTCCCTGTATTTTCTGTCCAGCACCACCCGGAGGCAGGACCAGGACCAAACGATTCCGCACATCTTTTTACGAGGTTCAGGGAGCTAATAGAAAAAGCTTAAATGCCAAAAAGAACTGACATAAAAAAGATCCTCCTTATCGGCTCTGGCCCTATCATCATAGGCCAGGCATGCGAGTTTGACTATTCAGGGGCACAGGCATGCAAGGCATTAAGGGAAGAGGGCTATAAGGTGGTGCTTGTCAACTCTAATCCCGCAACAATTATGACAGACCCTGAGATGGCTGATGCAACATATATAGAGCCATTAACTGCTGATTTCCTTGAGATGATAATAAAAAAAGAAAGGCCTGATGCCCTTCTCCCAACGATGGGCGGACAGACTGCCTTAAATTTAGCTGTAGAACTTGCTGAGAAAGGAATTCTCGATAAATATGGTATTGAACTTATTGGCGCAAAGCTTGATGCAATAAAAAAGGCAGAGGACAGGGAACTTTTCAAAGAGGCTATGAAAAAGATAGGCCAGGATGTACCAAGGTCTGCCTATATCGGCTCATTAAAAAACGGGCTCGATGCAATAGAAAGTATCGGATTCCCTGCAATCCTGAGGCCATCTTTTACCCTCGGAGGTACAGGTGGTGGAATTGCTTATAATC
>Ga0315281_10009217_pt1 | contig 13703 bp, 14 predicted proteins | sample YL17G07_0_MG_FD_204540 | JGI IMG/M metagenome (GOLD analysis project Ga0315281, IMG submission 204540) | Sediment microbial communities from Yellowstone Lake, YNP, Wyoming, USA - YL17G07_0 | ecosystem: Environmental > Aquatic > Freshwater > Lake > Sediment | place: USA: Wyoming | collected...
TGCAGCCAGACGTTCCGCCCCGAAGGGCTCGCCGGAACTGTTTTCAGTTTCCGGTAATCCGTCGGAGTAGAGAAACAATTGCCCGGCGCTGTGCCAATGAAAAATTTCCGGTTGCTCTTGGAAGCTTGCGCCATCCACCAGCCCCAGCGGCGGGTGGCGCGATTCAAAAGTTTTTTCCACCGCTCCATTCTGATTGACGTACAGCACATCGGGCAGACCACCGTTCCAGACTCGAATCTCGCAGTTGCGCGCGTCTACGGCCGCCAGGGCCGCAGATGCGAAGCGGTCGACGGGCATCAGCACGCGAATCTTGCGGTTCATTTCTGCGGCGATGGCGCCGATGCCGAAGCCGCGCTTGGTCATGGAATAAAACACCTGGTTGAGCGGCAGTACATTCAGCGCGGCGGCCAGGCCATGCCCGGTCGCATCCGCCAGCAGCAGATGCAGCACACCGTCGGGGGTGCGCGCCGCCGCCACCAAATCGCCGGAAAACTGTTGTGCTGGAAACAGGCGGAAATCGATTTGCGGGTCGTGCAATCCCGGGTGGTCGACTAGACGTTGCATCACGTGGCCACTGATGCGTTGTTCCTCGTTGTCACGTTCGCGGTGTTGTTCGAGTTCCGCCGCGTAATCGGCGAGCCGGTGTTGCAATAGCGCAATGCGCCGCATTGAGTTGATTTTGGCGTGCAGCATGTTGAACTTTACCGGCTTGGTGAGATAGTCGTCGCCGCCCACGGCCAGGCCTTTCACGATGTCTTCGTCCTGATTCAGCGCGCTTACGAAAACGATCGGTACCCAATGCGGCGTGTCGATGGCGCGAATGCGTTCTGCGGTTTCGTAGCCGTTCATCTCCGGCATATTGACATCCAGCAGCACGAAATCGGGTGGGTCTGCGGTGTAGCGCTCGATCGCTTCGCGGCCACTGCGCGCCGGAATAACCCGATGTCCCAAGCGCGACAGAAAATGCTCCAACAGCATCAGGCTTTCCGGGTTGTCATCCACGACCAGAATCTTCAATCCCGCGTTCATGGAATGCCGTGCCGGTCTAGATGATGGTGAACAGTTGGTGAAATTGCGCGATGCGCAACACATGGCTCACCACCGGGGGGCAGCGCGCGAGCACCACGTGTTTTTGCAGCGCCACGGCGCGTTCTTTCAGCAGCAACAACATGCCCAGTGCCGCGCTGTCCAGGTAGTCCACGTTTTGCATGTCGATCTCCAGCGCGTGCAGTTCCGCGTTGCGCAGCAGCGGGTCGTAGGCATCGCCGAATGCTTTGTGCGCCGTGTAGTCGAAACGCCCCTCCAGCAGCAGGTGAGCGCGGTCGGCGTGCAGTTCGGTCGTGATTTTCATCGGCGGGTCTCTCTTCGGGTGGTTCAGTCGGCGGCGGCCATGATGGCCTGGGGAATATTTTGTAACGGCAAAATCTTGTCGACGGCGCCTAATTTAACGGCTTCTTTGGGCATGCCGTAAACCACGCACGTTTTTTCGTCTTGGGCGATAGTGCGGGCGCCGGCTTCGCGCATCTCCTTCAAACCGCGCGCGCCGTCGTCGCCCATGCCGGTCATGATGATGCCCACGGCGTTTTTCCCGGCGAATTTAGCCACCGAGCGGAACAGCACGTCCACCGATGGCCGGTGCCGGTTCACCAGCGGGCCGTCCAGCACTTCCACGTGATACATGGCGCCGCTGCGTTTGAGCAGCATGTGTTTGCCGCCGGGCGCAAGCAACGCCAGGCCGGGAATCACGCGGTCGCCGTTGCGCGCTTCGCGCACTTCGATTTCACAAATAGAGTTGAGCCGCGCGGCGAACGAAGCGGTGAATTTTTCGGGCATGTGCTGCACGATCACCATACCCGGCGCGGTGCGCGGCAGTGCGGCGAGCACCGCCTCCAGCGCTTGGGTGCCGCCGGTCGAGGTGCCGATCGCCACGATGTGCTCGGTGGTGCGCGCCATCGCCTGGGGGCCTGGCGTTGACAAAATAGCGTCGGCAGTTAACTTGGGCGCGACCGTGTGCATGGGCGCGGGCTTGAGCGTGCGCAGCTTGGCCGCTGCCGCCGCTTTTACCGCATGCGCCAGATCCGACGAGGCGTCTTCGAGGAATTGCTTCACGCCCATTTTGGGCTTGGTCACGATTTCCACCGCGCCGGCCGCAAGCGCCTGCATGGTGGTTTCCGCGCCTTTTTCGGTGAGCGAGGAACAGATCACCACCGGCGTCGGGTGCTCGGCCATGATTTTTTTTAAAAATGTAATACCGTCCATGCGCGGCATTTCCACGTCCAGCACCAGCACGTCCGGCCATTCCTTGTGCATGTGCTGCAGCGCAAAAATGGGGTCCGACGCGCTGCCGATCACGTCCAGTTGCGGGTCCTTGCTTAACAGTTGCGTCAGCACCTTGCGCACCACGGCCGAGTCGTCGACCACGAACACTTTGATTTTTTTCATGGCATTTCCCCCTTGGGCACATGACTGACCGGCACGCGCTTGACCCACACATGTCCGTTCCAGATTTCAAAAATGATGGAGCGATGGCCGGCGCCGCCCAGTTCCTCGACGCTGGCCGTGAAACCGTGCAACTCCAGCAGGCGGCGTCCCGCGTCGACATTTTTTGCGCCCACGTGTGGCGTGTTTTCGCGGTAACTGCCGGGAAACATATTGCCGCCGCCGAACATCTTGACCTGGTACTCGCGCGGATGCGTGCTGCGGTGCTTCATTTCTCGCAACAACCACTCGATGGCTTCGTCGGCATAGCGCCCGTCCAGCTCCCAGGCTTTTCGGGGCGTCCTGGCGGGGAGCATGTAGTGACACATTCCGCCGATATGCAAGCGGGGATGCCAGCAAGTCACCGACACGCAGGTGCCCAGCACGGTGCGAATGCGGCTGTCCCGGTCGCCGAAGAAATATTCGCCCGGATGCAATACCACTTCGAGGGGCGGTTCGGTCTTTAGCGCGTTCATGGTTTGCGGTAGATCGCAGGCGCGATCCCTTCCAGTTCCGAGCTGACCCCTTGCAGGTTTTCCGAATGACCGATGAACAGCCAGCCGCCCGGTTTGAGTAGCCCGGCCAAACGCGCCACCACGCTTTGTTTCATCGGCAGGTCGAAGTAGATCATGACATTGCGCAGAAAAATCACGTCGAATTCGCCCAGTGCCGGCGGCGCCAGTTTCAGGTTGACTTGCGCGAAGCGCGTGCGTGCCCGCAGCTTGCGGTCGATCAGCAAGGTGCCGTCCTGCGCGCCGACGCCTTTCAGGCAATACTCCTGCAAGTATTCACGCGGGATTTCCTCCGCGCGCTGCATCGGGTATTGCCCGCGTTGCGCGCGCTCCAGCACACGCGTACTCAAGTCCGATCCCGTCACGTCCCACGGCGCGTCGCCCAGCACGCTGTGCAACACCATCGCGATGGTATACACCTCTTCGCCGCTGGAGCAGGCCGCACTCCACACACGGAAGGTGCGCCCGCGCGGGTGCTCGGCCAGCACACGCGCGCGCAAGAAATCGAAGTGTTTCGGCTCGCGAAAAAAATGCGTCTCGTTGGTGGTGAGCAGATCGATGGCGATCTGGGCTTCACCCGGTGCGCGCCCGCTTTGCAGCAGCGAAAAATATTCCCCGTAGCTCGCGAGCTGGAATTCCTGCAAGCGCTTGGCCAGGCGTCCGCAAATCAGCGGTTTTTTCGCCACCGACATGTGAATGCCCGCCACGTTGTACAGCCAGGTTTGAAACTGGGAAAATTCCTGGTCGCTGAGCGTTAGCATGGAGAGAGCATCGTCGGGTGCGCCGTGCGCACGAATGTTAAATTTAACTTGGGCTGCTTATGTTCCACCGTCGCCGGGCCGTCATGGCGATTTTCTCCGGTCAATTTTTTCGGTAGGAGCGCCGCCCCCGGCGCGCTTGGTGGTTGTCCCAAATGTCGCGCCGGGGGCGGCGCTCCTGCGAGTGGAAGCTCACGCCGCCGGCGCTGCGTCCAGCGCCGTCAGTTCGCCCGCGCCCAATTGCCCGAGCACCGTCAGGTCTTGCAACGACAGCACGTTGTCGACGCTCAGGATGATCACGAACTTGTTGTTGACCTTGCCCATGCCGTCGATGAAGTCGGTGCGGATTTTGGCGCCGAAGGCGGGTGGCGGTTCGATCTGGTCGCGCGGGATTTCCAGCACTTCGTTGACCGCGTCCACCACCACGCCCATGTCCTGGCGCTCGCCGTCGGTCTGCGTTTCCACGATCACGATGCAACTGCGCTTGGTGACGGCGGCCGACGCGCGGCCGAAGCGCGCCGAAAGGTCGACCACCGGCACCACCGCGCCGCGCAGGTTAATGACACCGCGAATGAAGTCCGGCATCGCGGGTACCGTGGTGATCTGCCCGTACTCGATGATTTCCTTGATGCCGAGGATGCCGATGGCGAACACCTCGCCGCCCAGCATGAAGGTGAGGTATTGCTGTTGATCGGGAGCGGCAGCCGCCGCGTGCGTAGCGTTTTTTACCAGCGCGTTCATGGCGGCCTCCTTAAAATTTCACGAATTCGTCGTCACCGCCGCCGCCACTCGCCACCTTGGCGGGTTTGGCGCGGCCAGCCGTCGCGTGCTGCGCCTGCTTCTTGGGCTTGGCCTTGGCGAAATCGAAGACCTGGCCGGCGGACTGCATTTCCAGCTTGAAGAAGCTCATCAGTTGTTGCAATTGCTCGGCCTGGCCGCTCATCTCCTCGGCGGTCGCGGCCAGCTCTTCGGACGACGAGGCATTCTGCTGCGTGAGCTGGTTCAGTTGCGACATCGCGGTGTTGATCTGGCCCACGCCCGAGGACTGTTCTTCGGACGCGGCGGAAATCTCCTGCACCAAATCGGAAGTTTTTTTGATCGACGGCACGATCTCGTCCAGCAGCTTGCCGGCTTTCTCGGCCAGCCCCACGCTGTTCTTGGCGACTTCGCCGATTTCTTGCGCGGCGACCTGCGAACGTTCCGCCAGCTTGCGTACTTCGGCGGCCACCACCGCGAAGCCCTTGCCGTGCTCGCCGGCGCGGGCGGCTTCGATGGCCGCGTTCAAGGCCAGCAGATTGGTCTGGTAGGCGATGTCGTCGATGATCCCGATCTTGTCGGCGATCGACTTCATCGCAGTTACGGTTTGTTTCACCGAGTCGCCGCCTTCGACCGCTTCTTTGGAAGCTTTAGAAGCCATGCCGTCGGTGACCTTGGAATTTTCCGAGTTCTGATTGATGGACGCGGTCATCTGCTCGACCGACGCGGAGGTTTCTTCCACGCTGGCCGACTGTTCGCTCGATGCCTGGCTCAAGGACTGCGCGGTGGCGCTGACCTCTTCCGAGGCGCTGGACAGCGCATCGGCCGAGCCGCGCACTTGGGAGATGATCTGCGTCAGCTTCTCGACCATGTTTTTCAAGGCGGCCAGCAACTGGCCGGTTTCGTCTTTGCTGGTCACGTCGATCTTGGCCATCAGGTTGCCCTCGGCCAATTGATTGGCCACGCCTACGGCCTGGTTCAGTGGCCGCGTGATGCTGAGCGTGACCCAGAACGCGACGCCGATCGCGAGCGCGGCGGCGACGATGGCCAAGGCAATCATTAAAGTGCGTGCGCCGTGATATTCGTCCTCCGCGTCCTTACCCGCTTTCTCCATCAGCGCACCCTGGAATTTGATCAGATTATCCACGGCGTCCATATAGGCGAGTTGCACGGGGCTCAGCTCGGTGAGCAGCAGGTTCACCGCTTCGTCGCGTTTGCCTTCGCCCGCCAGTTTTAGAAAATGATCTTGCCCGCCCACGTATTTCGCGCGTGCGTCGAAAATCGCCTTGAGCATTTCCTTGCCCTTTTCCAGCGTGATGATTTTTTCCAGTTTATCGAGGCTTTCCTTGATGACTTTGCGCGCGTCCTGCACGCGGTCGAGTTCCTTCTTGATTTGTTCCGGGTCTTTCATGATGAGCATGTTGCGCATGGAGCGCGCGATCTTGTTGATGTTGTCGATCACGTCGTTGGCTATCACCGTTTTCGGGTAGCGGTCATTGACGATTTTGTCGATGTTGTCGTTCAGGTTGGCCATGCGCGTGATGGCGATGAAGGCGATGGTGCCCAATAACAACAGCACCAGGCCGAAGCCCAGCCCCAGACGCGTGCCGATTTTCATATTGGTAAACATGAATGTGTTCTCCTCAAGGTGAAATGAAAAACTTCAATGAACGGCTACAAAAAATTTGTTACGCCACGCGTTGCCGGCGCGCGTCTTTTCCGTGCGCGGCGGCGGCCTGTTGAATCAGCGCCGGCACATCGAGAATCAAGGCCACTTCGCCGGTGCCTAAAATGGTCGAGCCCGACACCCCCTTAACGCGGTTGAACAGGTTCGCCAGCGGCTTGATGACGGTCTGGAATTCGCCCAGCAGTTCGTCCACCACCAGCCCGGCCTTGTGTCCGGCGTGCTGCACCACCACGATGCTGGCGCGGCGCCTGGTCTCGCCGGTGAGCGCGAACTGTTCGCGCAGCCGGATGAAGGGCAGCACTTCGCCGCGCAGGTTGACGTAGTTGTGATCGCCGGTTTCTTGCAGATGTTGCGGCGACAACTCCAGGCACTCCACCACCATGTCCAGCGGTACCACGTAACACGAGGTCGCCACGCCCACCAGAAAGCCGTCGATGATGGCCAGCGTCAGCGGCAGGCGGATGCGCACCGTGGTGCCGCGGCCTTCTTCGCCGTGGATTTCCACCGTGCCGCGCAGCGCCTGGATGTTGCGCCGCACCACGTCCATGCCCACGCCGCGGCCCGACAGATTGGTCACCGCTGCGGCGGTGGAGAAGCCGGGTTCGAAAATCAGGTTGCAGATTTCTTGATCGGTCAAGCTCTGGCCCTCGGCGACCAGACCGCGCTCGACGGCCTTGCGCAGAATCTTGTCGCGCGGCAGGCCGCCGCCGTCGTCGCTCACTTCGATGACGATGCTGCCGGAGTCGTGATGGGCGTTGAGACGCAGTGTGCCCTTGGCCGGTTTGCCGCACGCCGCGCGCGTCGCGGCGGACTCGATGCCGTGGTCCATGGCGTTGCGCACCAGGTGCATGAGCGGGTCGCCGATTTTTTCCACCACGGTTTTATCCAGCTCGGTGTCGGCGCCGCTGATGAGCAGTTCGATGTTCTTGCCCAGCTCCTTGCTGACGTCGCGCACTACGCGCGTAAAGCGGTTGAAGGTGTCGCCGATTTCGACCATGCGCAGATGCAGCGCGCCGTCGCGAATTTCCTCCACCAGGCGCGACATCACGTGGGTGGATTCGTGCAAGCGTGCATCGCCCGCTTTCTGCGCCAGCAGCGCGGTGGACGCGCTGGAGATCACCAGTTCGCCGACCAGATTGATGAGCGCGTCCAATTTGTCCGCGTGCACGCGTACGAAACGTGCTTCCTGCGCCTTGTGCTCGCGCAGTTGTTTTTGCTTGTCCAGCGCCGCGCTCACCACCGGCTGTTGCACCATGCCCTGGCTGACCAGAATTTCGCCGAGCGGGGACTTTCCGGTTGCCGGATTCGGTGCGGTTTCCTGGAACTTGAGCGCATCGTCCAGTTCGTTGTTGGTGAGAATGCCGGACTCGCGCAGGATGTCGCCGAGGCGGTCGATATCGCCGTTGAGATTCTTGATGCGTTCCAGATAGCGCGCCAAGTGGCTGGGCGGCGGCAGGATGCGCAGCGTGATGTCGTCGCGCACGAACTCAAACGCGCTTTCGATGGTTTGTTTATCCGCCGCGCTGCGCAAGTCGATTTCGAAACCGAGGTAACAACTTTCCGCGTCCATGTCGGCGGCCGCGGGTAGCTCGTCCAGCAGCGTGGTCATCTGCGCGATCTCGCCCAGCGTGCCGAGGTAGCGGATGAAGGACAACGGGTCCATGCCGTTGCGCAGCGTGTCGCGGCCGAAGCGCAGCGACAAGTGCCAGTAGTCGTGTTCTTCACTGCCGCTGCCGCCGCTGCTCTCCACCGTCACGGTCTGTTCCACCGGCAGCGTACCCTTGCCGGGCGGCGCTTCGCCCAGATACACGCGCAGCCGCGTCGTCAGCTCCAGCGCACGCGCATCCAGCGCGGCGTTGCTCAGCTCCTCATGTTTCTCCAGCGCGTCGATGAGGCCGTTGAGATGATCGCAGCACACGAGCAGGGTGTTGACTAAATCGCCCGCGATGCTAATGGTGTTTTCGCGCAGCTTGTCCAGCACGTTTTCCATCACGTGGGTGAATTTTACGATCGGTTCCAGTCCGAACACGCCGGCCGAGCCTTTGATGGTGTGCGCGGCGCGAAACATGGCGTTAACGGTGTCCGCGTCGGCGCTGGCGCCGTCGTTTTCCAGGCGCAACAGGGAGGCTTCCAGGTCTTGCAATAACATGCGGCTTTCGGCGATGAATTCGGGCAGGGCGGAACTGATGTCCACGTTCATGTGCGGTTCTCCTTGATTGAGGGCATGACCAGCGGGTCGCCGAAAAAGCGCGCGAGCTGCAAGGTGTCGATGACTTCCAGCGTGGCCGGACTATGCGCCGTCAGATGCACGGATTTTCCGCAGCGCCCGGCTTCCTTTTTCAGCAACGCAAGTAACTGCACCCCGGCGCTGTCCAGCTCGCCGACGCCCTCCAGGTTGATCTCGAGTTCCTGGCAGGAATGCAGTGCGAGCATGAGCTCGTTCTTCAAAGCCTGCGCCCGATAAATGGTCATGTCGCCTTCAATGCGGATCGTGGCCGAAGTGTTCATGTTTGCGTGTGTCGACATTTTTGGTCTCCTAAGGCAGTACCAGCTTTGCAACCGCTTCGAGCATTTGTCCCGGCTGGAACGGCTTGACCACCCACGCCTTGGCACCGGCCGCCTGGCCCTCTTTTTTCTTGCCCTCCTGCGATTCGGTGGTGAGCATGATGATGGGCGTGAACTTGTAGTTGGCCAGCTTCTTGACCTCTTTGACGAAAGTAATGCCGTCCATGTTGGGCATGTTCACGTCGCTGATGATGAGATTGATTTTCTGGCCGGTGAGTTTTGTCAGCGCATCCTTGCCGTCGCACGCCTCGATGGTGGCGTAGCCCGCGCCTTTGAGTGCCATACAGACCACCGCGCGCAAGGACGAAGAGTCGTCGACGATCAAAATGGTTTTTGACATGGTGAGGCCCCTTAGAAATATGAAATGCCGGTGCTTTGCTGTTGCGCCGCCGCGCCGAAGTGATTGTCGCGTTGTTCCGCCGTGGTGTAGGTCTTGGCCAGCTCGTCCAGCCAGCGCGTCGCGTCTACCGTGGTCGTGCCGGTGCCGGAGTTGCTGGCCAGCAGGCGTTCCAGTTTTTCGAGATCGCCGTGCACGTGGACCAGGATCTGGCTGACGCGATCCTGGAATTGCAGCGACACCAGCATGTCGGCAATTTCGTCGCGAATGCTGGAGCTTTCCGACAGCAATAATTCCGATGAGCGGGTCAGACCGTCGGCCGCGCCTGAAAATCGTGTCAATACTTGCTCGATCGACCGCTCGGAGTTGATTACGAGCTCGGAATCCTGTTGGGCGGATTGTTCGGAGATGCGCAGCGTCGCGGCGATTGCCGCGTTCACGGTGTCGACTTTTTCCCGGATGCGCAGCCCGGTCTCGCCGGACAAGGTGGACAGCTTGCGCACCTCGTCGGCCACCACTGAGAAACCGCGCCCGGCCTCGCCGGCGCGCGCCGCCTCGATGGCTGCATTCAAGGCCAGCAGATTGGTCTGCGCCGCCAGGCTGGCCACGTCGGCCGCCATTTTTTTCAGTTCGTCGGTGAACTGCGACAGCCGCACGATTTCCGCGAGCAGTGCTTTCTTGGACTCCAGTGCGGTTTTCAGCGAGGCGGTGACGGCATGCAGCTCGTGCTGACTGTGCTTGATCAATGCAACCATGCCTTCGCCCCCGGCTGTTCCGCTCATGCCGCCGGCGGCCTGCTGTGAGGTTTGGACTGCGGTTTCCAGTTTTTCCGTGGTGCCGGCAAAGCGCTGTGTCAGGTTTTCAATCGCCACCCGCATTTGTTCGCGCGCGGTGTCGATCTGCTTGGCCCACACCGGCAGCGCCTGCGCGCACAAACTGTCAAGCCCGGAAACCGCGACGTGAGCGGCGGCCTTATGTTCTTCCACGGCGGCGTGATGCACGCGCGCGGTGGTACGTTCCAGTACCCGGCGCAGACGTGTAGCGCCGAACATGGCCGCGAGCGCTGTGCCGCCGATGCAGGCAAAAGCGGCGAGCAGGCCGGTCTTGTTGAAACCGTTGATGAGCAGGAGCGCCGCGACGCCCAGCGCGCCCGGCGGCAACGCGGTGCGCCAGGCAATGTTCTTGAGCTCGTGAAGCTCATCGTCGGAAGAATGCGTCATGAAAAAGTGACCGCGTAACGTGGACAGTGGCTGGGGTATCGGCAGGCAATCAAATAGCTTTAGGCGGGTTATTCCCGCGCAATATATGTTGGGGAATTAATTCAGGTCGGTGGGAGCGGGCTGGGTGAGGCTGGGGTGCAGGCGATCAGGCGGTACGCGACCTGACCGGCGGCTTTGTCGCGTATGACAGTGAAGCTTGCCGGTAGTCGAAGCGGCGTGAGCGAACGTTCCGTTTCGATGTAGAGGTGAGCGTGTGCTGCGAGCCAACCGTGCCGTTCGAGCGCGGCGCAGCACGGCTCGATCAGATTTTGCTGGTAGGGCGGATCGAGGAACACGACGTCGAACGGCGCGGCGTCGCCGCGGCCGCTATTCAGAAATTCGAGCGCATCGCGCTGAAGCACGTGCGCAGCGGTGGTTTTCAGCAGCGCAATATTTTCGCGTAGTTGCTTCACTGCGGTGCCGTCACGCTCGATCATCACCACGCTCGCCGCGCCGCGCGACAGCGCTTCAAAACCCAGCGCGCCGCTACCGGCGAATAAGTCAAGACAGTGCGCCCCGGTGATGATCGGCTGCAGCCAATTGAACAAGGTTTCGCGTACGCGATCCGGCGTCGGGCGCAAACCATCGACATCCGGGAAGTGGAGTTTACGTCCGCGCCACGTGCCGCCGATGATGCGCAGGGTGTTGGGGTTTTTTTGCGGCATTGTGAAATTCGATGCGGTTTGATTTTGCCCGTAGGGGCCGACCTGTGTGTCGGCCCCTACGAATTACGCGGCGCCCATCAAGTTGTGGCCCAATCACGCGGCTGCAAATACACCTCGTACAGCTTCGCCTCGGGTGTGCCCGGTTCCGGCTTCCAGTTGTAGCGCCACTTCACCAATGGCGGCAGCGACATCAGGATCGACTCGGTGCGGCCGCCCGTTTGCAGGCCAAACACCGTGCCACGGTCGTAGACCAGGTTGAACTCGACGTAGCGGCCGCGTCGATACAACTGGAAGTCACGCTCGCGCTCGCCGTACGGCGTGTTCTTGCGGCGCGCGACGATCGGGCGATAGGCCGGAATATAGTGATCGCCGACGCTTTGCATGAACGCGAAGCATTTGTCAAAACCCCACTCGTTCAGGTCGTCAAAGAACAGGCCGCCGACGCCGCGCGGCTCGTTGCGGTGCTTGAGCATGAAATATTCGTCGCACCATTTTTTGTAGCGCGCGTAGACATCGGGGCCAAACGGATCACACGCGGCTTTGGCGGTGCGATGCCAATGCGCGCAATCTTCATCGAAACCGTAATAGGGGGTGAGGTCGAAGCCACCGCCGAACCACCAGATCGGTTCTTCACCGGGTTTCTCGGCAACAAAAAAGCGCACGTTGGCGTGTGAGGTCGGCGCATACGGGTTGCGCGGATGGATGACCAGCGACACGCCCACTGCCTGCCACTTGCGGCCGGCCAGTTCCGGGCGATGCGCGGTGGCGGAGGGCGGCAGTTGATCGCCGAACACGTGCGAGAAGCCGACGCCCGCTTGTTCAAATGTGGCACCTTCGGTCAGCACGCGCGAACGCCCGCCGCCGCCGCCGGCGCGATCCCAGCGGTCTTCGGCGAAGCGCGCCTGGCCGTCTTCCGTTTCCAGCGCGGCGCAAATGCGGTCCTGTAAATCGAGCAGATAATTTTTAACAATTTGTATGTCTGGTGCGCTCATGATCCGTCCCCGTTACGCTTTTTCCAAGCGCGCAGCGTACACGAGACCGGAGGCAAAAAAAATGGGCCGCAACTTGGGGGGAGTTGCGGCCCTGAGCTGTTACAAGGGGTTTCAGGAGGGGTTGAGAAAACAATAGCAAGCACCTCTGACCGGTGGAAGTAACCGTGTGTTACATCGATATCGCGGCCGTAGATAAGGCGTGCTATGCCGGGCGCAGCAGGGCGCCCGTGGCGGCGTCGCGGATTTCGGTGGGATTCGCTGCGTTACCGACTGCGCCTTCCAGCAGGTAGTCCAGGTCCGCGCCGAGTTGAGCGCGCACCTGTTCCGCAGTGCGTGCGGGTGATGCATTGCTGCGATTGGCGCTGGTGGACACCAGCGCGCCGCCGAAGGCGCGACACAGCGCCGCCGCCAGCGGATGCGCGGTAACGCGCACCGCCAGCGTGTGATGTGCGCCGCGCAGCAACGGCGACACGTCATCGCGCGCGGGCAACAGCCAAGTGACCGGTCCGGGCCAAGTCGGCAGGACGTGGGCGCGGGTGTTGTCATCAAGCGCGGCCAGATACGGCTCAAGCTGATCGAACGACGCGCCGATCATGATGAAGCCTTTGTGCGGGTCACGTTGTTTGATTTCCAGCAGCCGGTTTAACGCGCGCGTGTCGCGTGGATCACACCCGAGCCCATAGACCGCTTCAGTCGGATAGGCCACGATGCCGCCGGCGCGCAACGCGCTTGCCGCGTGAGCTAAGGCGCTGTCGAAATTCACCGGGTCAACTTTCATGCGACCACGCTAGAAGACTTGCCGCAGTGGGTCAAGGCGCGCGATGCAAGACCCCGGCAAGCGCCGCGTGATCGAGTATTTTCTCGGGCCGTTGCTGCAATACCAGGCCGAGAGTTTGCGCGAGCGGTGATTACGGGTGCGACCCGAATGGTTCACAAATGCGAACAGTGACGTTTCAAATCGACACCAAAATAAATCGGCGGCTAAGCCGCTAAAATTTCGAATTCAGTGGCCTTGGCAACCGGGCGCACGGTTTTGTTTTCCCGGTTGAGTTCCACGAATCCGTAACCCGCCAAGGTTTTCAGGGTTCTCGACAAATTGCTCGGCTTCCTCCCCGTCGCTTCGGCCAGATCCTTCAAGGACCCAGGCTTCATCTCCTGGATCACGTGCAGCAGCGCACGGTTTTCATCGCTCAAGACCTCGGCGACCGATTTGATGGAGGTAAACCAGATTTTGGGTTCGCCGCGCTTGGGCTTGTATTCGCCGCGCGCAATCGCCAAAGTCCGTGCCCGAATTTTCGCTTGCGACATAATGCCAATCACTACCGTTTTCATTGCGCTCACCTTTTTCTATGCGCCTCAAGGGCGCGGTCCACGTCCGCGAAAAAGTCCTTCAAGGTAGGCATCCACGAATTCATAGGGCACACCCTGATCTCGCGCATGCCGGTGCTTATGGTCGTATGCCACGCGCCAGCCGGCATATTTTCCTTTCTTGGGGTTCTTCACCGCATGCGCGTTGTCGTATCCCATAATCCGTTTGCCGTAAGGTTCATGCAGCGACAAGCTGTATTTGATGCCATGCGGCCTGCCCGCTGTCGCTTCTTGCACTGCTGACTCGATCTTTACCCAGTACCCACCATCTTGGTCGATGATGTAGCCGTCCAGGTCGAGCAAGGTATCCAGGCCAGTATCTCGGG
>Ga0315281_10009218_pt1 | contig 13702 bp, 12 predicted proteins | sample YL17G07_0_MG_FD_204540 | JGI IMG/M metagenome (GOLD analysis project Ga0315281, IMG submission 204540) | Sediment microbial communities from Yellowstone Lake, YNP, Wyoming, USA - YL17G07_0 | ecosystem: Environmental > Aquatic > Freshwater > Lake > Sediment | place: USA: Wyoming | collected...
CGTGATCGGTGAGCCGGTTTCGCGGACGCGGGCGGCCATCCGTTGCGCCAGGGAGACGACCTGCTCTTCGCGGCGATGGCGATAGTGCTCTACATCGAGGGTGACGCCACCGTTGCCGGGGAAGCGACGGCCGACGATCAGGTTCACCAGGTACTGCAGCGATAGGAGGGTGTCGCCACGACGACCGATGAGCAGGCCGAGGTCCTCGCCGCTGATATCGATGACGGCGCGGACCGCGCCAAGGCCGTCGCCCGGGGTGAGGGGTTCGCGGATGGTGAGTTCGCAATCGATTTCGAGGATGCGGAGCAGGTCATCAACGACGTGGGCGGCGAAATCAACCTCTTCGGCGTTGATATCGGGGTCGACATGGGGCTCTTCATCGCGCGATCGCCGTTCGCCACGCGGGGCGCGTTCGCGCGGAGGGCCGGCGGGTGCTTCGGAGGGGGTGCTACGCGCACCGCGCCCGCGTGGCCGTGGGGCTTCGGCGGCAGCCGGTTCGGCTGGTTCCTGTCCACGAGGGCGGACGAAGTCTTCGGCGGTGAGCTTCGGCGCAGCCTGCTCGTAGCCCGTACGCCCTGAAGGGCGTTCGGAGCGGCCGCTTGCCGGCCGTGGCGCGCGCGGTGGCCGCTGACCTGTGCCGGAACGCCCACCCTGGGGCTGACGCCCGCGAGGGATGCGAGTGTCGCCCGTAGCGGGCCCCCGGCTGGCGGGCTGCGAGTTGCCAGTCCGTTCTACGCGGACCATCGCATCGCGTGCGCCGCGGCCGAAGAGGCCGCCTTTCTGGCCTTCGTCCAGGACAACGAATTCGACTTCATCTCGGGTTGCCCCGAGTTGGGCGAGCGCCTTTCTAAGGGCGTCTTCGACGGTTTTGCCGCTTGCTTCGGCCTGGTCCATTGGGAGTCCTCGGTTCTCGATCAGGTTCGGTACGTGCGGGAGGCGAGTTCGATGAACTCGAAACTCCTGCGAGGGCTGAGGCGGCGGCGGGCACGCGCGCCTTGATGAGCGGTTCGATTTTCAACGCCGGGAACCCGTAGGTAACGATGTTGAAGCCAATGCCGACGGTGGTGTTGATGATCCAGTAAAGGCTCACACCGGCAGGGAAGCTGAGGGCGAAGAAGCCGAACATCAGCGGCATCATGTACGCCATCATCTGCTGTTGCTGCCGAGCCTTTTCGTCGGTTGTCGGCGTGACGGTGGTCTTGCTCTGTGCCCAGGTCGTCAGGCCCACCAGGACGACGAGGAACAGGCCGGCAGTCGATGAGCTGCCGACGGCACGCAAGTCCAACCCGAGGAAGTGTTCCTGGATTGGCACCGCGTGCTGAATGAAGCTCCACGGATAGAGGTGATTGTGGAGCTTCTCCAGGGCCTCCGGAGATTCGGGAAGCGTCTGGCGAATCGAATAGTAGAGGGCGATGAAGACGGGAAACTGGAGGAGCATAGGGCCGAGACAGCCGATCGGGTTCACGCCGGCTTCGCGGTAGAGCTTCATCGTCTCTTCCTGGCGTCGCTTGGGATCGCTGAACTTCTTGTTGATCTCCTGGACCTTCGGCTGGATCCCCTGCATCGAACGGGTCGAATGAAGCTGGCGGAGGGTCAATGGGAAGGTGACGAGGCGGATGACGATGGTGAAGGCGAGGATGGCCAGGCCAAAGCTGCCGAAGAGCAGGTTGTTGAGGATGACCAGGAAGTTGACCATCGGGTCCAGCAGGACGAGCGTGAAGACCTCGGTAATCAGGTCCATTACTGGCCGCTTCCTACGGGGATCGGGTTCACGGTCAATGCCTTGGGGTCGGCGCGGTACAGCTTGCCGTTCGTACTGGAAATAATAGCCGTGGCGCCATCCGCAGATGGGATGACATCGGCGCGGACGGTACCCGCATCGAGGAGCGGCTTGATTTCCTTCGCGGCGCCGGTGCGCGCATCGATGAAGTGGACGAGCGGCTTCCTGTCCGCGACCACGACGATATCCTGCACGATCGCGGGGGCCGCTTTCACCTTGTTCCCGCCGGCGTAGGTCCAGAGGCCTTTGCCGGTAGTTATGTCTACTGCGTAGATGGAACCGGAGAAATCACCGAAGTAGACGACCCCGTCTTTGACCGCGGGGCGGGTCCAAACCCAGTCCGAAGCCTGGAAGCCGCCGTTCGGGGCTTTCCCATCGGCCATGTTCACGATGTAGACCTGTTTGTTCAGGCTGGGCACAAAGAGGCGCGTGTCATCGAGCCGGGCGAGGTCGGCGATGGCGCCGCTGGCGTGGAACGTCCACTTCTTCTGCCCGTTGGCGAGGTCCAGCGCGAAGACGTCGCCGCCCATGGTGGCGACGTAGACGGAATCGCCCTTGATCACGGGTTGGGCCCAGACCGCGTCTTTGAGGGTGATGCCATCGGCGGGCCAGCCGGGAGCGCTGGTGTGGTCGGACTTCTTGAGCAGGTAGAGGTGGTTATCGACGGTACCGACGGCGAGGAAGTCGCCGGAGACGGCGATGCCGCCAACGACGCCGCCCGAGAGGTCCTTGCGAATCCACTTGAGGTTGCCATCGGCCTTGTTGATGGCGAAGACGGCGCCGCTGTAGGACGCGCCGTAGACGGTGTCACCGTCGACAACGGGGGTGGCGTAGATCGCCTTGAGGCTGAGGTCTTTCTGGTCGGGCTTGTTCTTATCGGGGAAGGTCCATGTGATGGGGGCATTGCCCTCGGCGGGGAGGGTGATCGCGGCAAGGTGGTCCTTGTTCTGGAGGTAGTAGGCGCTGGAGCCATCGAGAGCGGGGCTGGCCCATCCCTGTGGGTTCACGATGCCGCCGCACGAAGCCGTGAGGAGCGCGATACCGGCCAGGAGGAGCCCCGCCGCGAACTTGCGGGGGTTCTTCACCCGAGCATGGTAGCAGGGGAGGAATTAGGCGATAGCGGGATGAGGGGCGAGGACTGAGGACTGAGCGGCAGTGCGGGGGTAGCAGCGCAGGACGTTTGCTGACGCGCGCGGCTCGGCGTGTTCCACGTGAAACGGCCCGAGTGGCCTGAGGTCGGAAAATGTTTCACGGGAAACATCGTCGATCAGGGAACCGGGTCGTAGCCGCGGCCGCCCCAGGGGGTACAGCGAGCCAGCCGCCGCAGGGCGAGCCAGCCGCCTTTAGCCGCACCGTACTTCTCGATCGCCTGCTGCGCGTAGTGGGAGCAGGTGGGCTCGTACCGGCAGGTGGCGGGGAGAATGGGCGAAATCGCCTTCTGGTAGCCGCGGATGATGGCGAGAAGGAGCCGCTTCACGGCGTTTCCGAATCTACGAGCAGTTCTGCGCGACCAAGTGCTCGCTCGATATTGGTCTGGAGGTCTGCGAACTCCGCGGTGAGAGCGCCCGCGCGGGCAGTGACGATGACATCCGCTCCCGGGAGCACCTGGATCCGCGCAACGGCCTCGCGGAGGCGGCGTTTGAGGCGATTACGGTCGACCGCGTGCTTCGCGAGGCGCTTGCCGACCGCGAAGCCCCAGCGAGTAACGTCCAACGAGTTCGCGCGGTAGCGGACAACGAGAAGGGGCCCGCCAATGACGGTCCCCTCGCGGTAGGCAGTATCGAACTGGTCGCCCTTGCGGAGCCGTTGAGCGCGCTCCACGGGCTGAAAGGCCCCTACACCATCGTCAGGCGTTTGCGCCCGCGGGCGCGGCGAGTCTTCAAGACGAGGCGGCCGGCGCGCGACATCATGCGCTGGCGGAATCCGTGAACCCTCGCGCGGTGACGCGTATGTGGCTGATAGGTGCGCTTCGTCGACATGGCGAAGGTCTCCTGTGAACTGGCGTGAGCGATGAGTGTAGCAATCCGGGGGCGCTATGCGCGAATTCTGCCGGTCCCACGCGGGCAAAGGTTATTCGTAGGCCCTTCGGTAGAGCGCGTAGTACTCCATGACCGATTGAACGTAGTGCTGGGTTTCAGGGATATCGATAGCTTCAAGGAAGTCGGCTGGTTTGGATGGGCTTACGCGATCGGTCCAGCGGATGGCGTTGGCCGGGCCCGCGTTGTAGGCGGCAAGGGCGGCGAGCGGGTCGGCGTAGTGTTTGAGCTGGCCACCGATGTAGTAGGCCCCGAATTGGAGCGATACGCTCGGGCGAAGGAGGTCCGATGGCCGGAAGCCCTTGATCCCGAGGGCGCGCGCGATGCCGTCGCCGGTATCCGGAATCACCTGGGTGAGGCCGATCGCCCCCGCGGAAGACACTGCGGATGGGTCCCAGAAGCTCTCCTGGCGGATGAGCGCGGCGAAGAAGAGAGGGTCCACGTTGTTCGCCTTCGCGTAGGCGTCGAGCGACACGACATAATCCACCGGGTAGGCGAGTTGGGTTACGGCCTTGGGGACGAGCGCGGGGGAGACGCCCGTAGATTCGCGGAGGGCAACGGTGAGGCGCGCTGCCGTGCTGAGCAGTTCGGCATCGTAGGCTTCGTGAATGATGGCGAGCAGCCGCCAGGGGCCCGCGCCCGCCGCTTCGTCGATGATTGCTGCTTCGGCGCGTTCGTAGAGGCCAACAGCCATGAAATCGGACGCCGCTGAGGGCGGAGACGCCGCGGCCGGGCGCGGCCCGGCGTACGGAGTCAGCCAGGTCGCGATCGAATCCCAATCGACCGTGCGCGGATACGTCCGCGGGCGGTACGTCACGTCCGGACTGGCGGCCTGTCCGAGAGCGGTGACCGCGAGCAGGCCGTGGAAGTCGAACGGGCCCACGGAAGCCGCCTTCGCATATGCCTCGCGGGCCGCGGTGGCGTTGCCGATGCGCTCGTAGGCGCGCGCCTGCCAGTACAAGAGCCGAGCATCGGGTTCGACCGCCAGGTTCGTCCAGGTACTGATCGCCGCGCTGGCATCGCCGGCGGCGAAGAGGGTGTAGCCCGCGCGGAATGCGGCTTCGGCGGTGAATTCGCCAGCCGGCCCGCTGCGCACGAGCGACTGGTAGCGGGCCGAAGCTGACCGTACGTCGCCCAGCGTTTCGACCGTGCGGGCGGCCCAATACTGGGCGCGGTGGGCTATCGCCGAACCTGGATCGGCCGAAGCCGCAATGTCGTACCACTGGACCGCGGTGGCAAGGCTGCCGCTGTCTTCGTAGGCGGCGGCCAGGTAGTAGCTTCGGAAGGCGCGGTCGGCAGCGGATAGACCGGGAGCCACCGCGGCGACGGCAAGCACGCGGCGGGCATCGGTGTAGGCGCCTCTCCGGTAGTAGACGAACCCTTCGCGGCCCGGATCGACGGCATATCCCGCATCGGTCAGGTCGGCGATGGCTCGGCTTGCGAACGGGGAGGAAGGGGATTCGCTCATCACGGCGCGAAGCTGGGCTGCGAATGTGTCGCCATCGCCGCGTCGTTTTGCCGCCGTAGCGAGGGCATAGCGGTTCTCGGGGTTGGGCTGGATGCCGACGAGGCGAGTGAGCCAGGTGACCACGGCGGCTGTATCGCCAGCAGCCGCGGCGGCATCGGCCCGGTCGCGGTAAGCGGCGGCGCGAAGGGTGTTGGTTGCGGCGGGCGAGCCGAGAACAGCGTCCCACGCGCTGGCGGCGGCCACTGCATCGCCCGAACGAGCCGACGCGCGGGCGAATTCGGCCACGATGTACGGCTGAAGGCCATCGAGGGTGGCTGATTGGACGAATTCGCGGAGCGCTGCGAGGGCTTCTGCGAATCTGCCGGCGTCGTTGAGTCGCAGACCGAGGAGATAGGCGGCGCGGCGTCGGGTGGGGGAGTTCGGCGATGACTGTTCGAGGGAGCCCTTCAGGGCCTCGATCGCGCCGTCGGGATCGCCAGCTTCGAACCTCGCGATCCCGGCGCCGAGGAGGGCTTCGGGGCGGGCCGCGGGGTTCGTAGCGGCGATGCTGAGGTAGGCTTCGGCGGCCCCGGCGGCGTCTCCATCGCGACGGAGTTGCGCAGCCGCTTCGAGGCGGGATTCGGAAACTGGCGCGACCGTGGGTACAGGTGTGGCGATGGGTTCGCTAACCGCCACCGTGGGTGCGAGTACGACTGAGGCGGCAGGCGGCCCCGAGTCCTGGGATGAAATGTTCCACCAGGCACCGAGGGCGAGCGCGGCGGCGAGCGCGAAGATAGCGAGCAGGCCCAGCGGTGAGCGCAGGAGGACAGCGGGATTGTGTCTCCACCTCACTCGAACGATGCTAGGCCGCAGGACGATCGCGGGTCAAAGCCGCGGAAGGGGAGCGCCATGGTGCGGCCGTCGGCCACCGCAGCGGGGGAGTCGCTTTCGAGCGTGACCGCCGGCCTGAACAGCTGGCTGGAAGTGGACCTCGACGCAGTCACCGCGAACGTCGCCGCTATCCGCGACTACATCGGGCCGGGTATAGAGATCATCGCGGTGGTGAAGGCGAACGCGTACGGGGCTGGAAGCGAGGTCTTCGCTCCGGCGCTGGAAGCGGCGGGCGTGGACCGCTTCGCCGTGGTGTGGGTGCAAGAGGCCGTTGCTCTGCGGCGGGCGGGAGTGACGAAACCGATCCTGGTGCTGGGTCACGCCTTCCCCGGAGACGCTGTTTCGAGTCTACAGAATGACATAATGTTGACCTGTCACTCAAGGTCATTGGCCGAAGCGGTGTCGGTGGCAGCGGTTGCGGCGGGGAAAACTGCCCGGATTCATGTGAAGGTTGATACCGGATTGCACCGCTTCGGCGTGCCCCTCGATGAAGCCGTGACGCTCGCGGAGTACGCGCGTGGCCTCCCAGGCGTGGTGGTGGAAGGTTTGACCACCCATATGGCCAACGCCGACGAGGAGGACGACACCTTCGCGGAACTGCAGCATGAGCGGTTCCGCGAGGCGGTTCGCCGGCTCCCGTGGATCGCGTACCGCCACACGGCGAACAGCGCGACGGCGATCCGGCGGGGCGAGCTGCGGTACGAAGGGGTGCGCATGGGCCTTGCACTCCACGGGGTACTGCCGGCGCATACCGGCGGCCCAGCGGTCACCCCGGCGCTTTCGCTGAAGGCGCGGCTGGCGCGCGTGGCGGATGTCGCGCCGGGCGAGGGTGTGAGCTACGGGCTGACCTGGAAAGCCGCCAACCACGCGAAGGTTGGGCTGGTGCCCGTCGGGTATGCCGACGGCTGGCGAAGGTCGCTCGGGAATACGGCTTCGGTGCTGGTGCACGGTCAGCGGGTGGCCATGGTGGGCCGCGTGTGCATGGACCAGTTCCTTTGCGACGTCACCACGGTGCCCGGTGCGGCGGAGGGCGATGAAGTGGTGCTGTTCGGCAAGCAGGGCGACGCCGAGATCTCGATCGATGAGGTTGCGAGACTCGCCGGGACCATCAGCTGGGACATCATGGCTTCGCTGCAGGCGCGGTTGCCGCGTATCTATCAACGGAAGGGCGTGGTGGAGCGGGTGATCGCCGGGGGATAGCTGCGGCCTGGGGCCGGGGGGGCGCTCCCTTGCGGTCGCGGCTCGGCAAAGGAGCCATCTGGAGTTGGTTAGTAGCCGTTGTCACCGTTCGTGAATCTGAGGGCGTCTACGAGGACGCCGCCGACTGACATCTCCCAGTGGAGGTGCGCGGCCGTGGAAACGCCGCTGGAGCCGACATAGCCGATGATTTCGCCCGCGTTGACCTGCTGGCCTTCGACCGCGGCGAACGTGCTGAGGTGGGCGTAGCCGGAATACACGCCGCCTCCGTGGTCGATCACGATCATGTTCCCGTGGACGCGCAGCTGGCGGGCCATTACGACCTTCCCGGAATTGGTGGCGGCCACGGGCGCACCCATCGGCGCACCGATATCGGTACCGCCGTGATGGCCAGTGATGGGGCCACGGTTGTACGAGCGTTCTTCGCCGAACTGGGTGGTAATCGCGCCGGCGGCCGGCATCAGCCAGGGTCCGTTCCAGAGCTTCTGGGGTGTATATCCGCCATAGACCTGTTTGAGCTGCGCGAGTTCAGGCGCGCTGACCGCGGGGTCGAGCAAGGCTTCGAGCGACGCGGGTACGGTGATCGAATCGGTGGTCCAACGGGTGGCGCCGAGCGTGATGTTGACGTTCGTGCTGCCCTTGCTGCCGTTCTTGAGGACGAAGTCGATACGGGCAGGGTAGGTGCCGGGCTTGTCGTCGGCATCGGCGCCGATGAACGCGTACATGCTCTGCGAGCCCTGGGTGAGTTTGTACGTGCGGTTGATGAATGTGATCGAACCGCCGCTCAGTTCGCCGATGACCGAGATCAGTGGTGCCGCCGCCTGCGTGATCGCGGTCTTCGAGACAATGACTTCGGGCGGCGGGATTGAAGTGGCGGCGGGTCCCTGCGGGTTAACCTGGCTCGTCGGTGTGGTGCTGATCCGCACTACAGCGCCGGCGTCGTCGCCGCTGGAGCAGCTGCTTGCCACGAGGGCGAGCAGCGCACACGTCAGACCGGCTACCCGACCGACCATCCGCATTGGCGTAGCGTGCGCGGCTCCTGAGGTATGGGCGAATGTGACGAAAGGTGAGGGAAGGGCGCTAGAAGAGCCGTTTGATGATACCCAGGGCGCCCTGTTTCCACGGGACACGATGTGTGACGCCGGCTTCGGCGGGCCGGGCGACGTAGCTTTCGGTATACCAGCGGTAGTTCCGCACAAGGGCGTCCCGATTCGAGTAGCGGGGGCTGTACCCGAGCTGGCGCACAGCCTTATCGATGGAAACGAACGAATCCTTGCTGGCGGTTTCGTACACCCACTTGTAGAGCGGTGACAGGCGCAGTAATTCGAGCAGGCGAAGTGCCCAGATGACCGGCATGGCGGGGAAGCAGCGGATGTGTTTGCCGTGGCCAGCGGCATCGAGCACTGCCTGGTAGTCCTCGCGCATGTTCGTGAACTCCTTCGCGCCGACGTTGAAGGTGTCGTTCACCCGTTCGGACGGGCCGGTAAGGCAGAGGCGGATGGCATCACAGAGGTCCTCCACATCGAGGAGCTGATAGCGGTTGCGACCGTTGCCAAGGAGGGGAAAGTTGCGACCTTCCTGCGCCCAGTCGTAGAGGATCGCGAAGACGCCCAGCCGCTCCGGGCCGACGAAGGACTTCGGGCGCAGGATGGGCACGACCATCCCTTCGGCGCGGTAGCGCAGGCATGCCGCCTCGGCGCGGATCTTGGCGATGCCGTACGGGCCGACTCCTTGCAGGGCGTCGTCTTCCAGCAGGGGGTGGTGGTCGGGGATGCCGTAGACCGCGGTCGATGAGATGTGGACGACGCGTTTGACGCCCGCGCGGCGGGCCGCTTCGAGCACGTTTTCGGTGCCGTTGACGTCTGTGGTCATGATGTCGGAGGGCGAATAGAGGGGCAGAGCGGCCGCCGTGTGGACGACGTAGTCCACGCCTTCCATGGCGGAGGAGAGGGCCGGGAGGTCACGAATATCGCCCGTGATCACCTCGACCTGGGCCGCCTCGGGGTAGTCGAAAGGGGCTCTGTCGAAGCTGCGAACGCGGTAGCCGTGGCCGAGGAGGTGGCGCGCCAAGTTGATCCCAAGGAATCCTGCGCCACCCGTAATCAAGACGCGTTCTGTCGTCGGGCTAGCGCCGGCTGGCTGCTCTGTCACGCGGTTAGGGTCGCACAGACGACCGATAAAGTCTGCGGCGATGGCATACACGTCGGATTAAGGGTTAACCCTGATGCCCGGCAATCGGTTTGGCCCCGATGCGAGCGCGATCTGCCGGTCTCACGCGGGGGTGTCCGGCAGTAGCGAGGGTACCCGCTCTCTGCTGCTATGATCGCGCAGGGTGCGACCAGCGGCATGAAGGGTCGATCGAGCACGTTTCTCGGGGTCCTGGCGTTCGGAGTGGCGATCGCAGCGCTTGCGCCTCGCCTGCTGCGAGCGTTCGGAGCGGCGACGGTAGCGCGCGGCCCGGGAACCGAAGGGCCTCCGGCCCGCGTCCGAGGCTCACGCGCCCGGGTTCTAACGTCTTTGGCTGAGCCAGCCGCGCCCCCGGCCGAGGCACTGGCAGGCGGCGCCCCAGCGCCGGTCGAGATTCCACCGATGCCCGGCGATGAGGTCGCAGCGGCGCACTCGTGGCTCGCACCTGCGAAAGACGCCGCGCCTGCCGTCCAGCCCGTGCACGCCAGTGGGTGGCCGACTGCCGCGCCTCGATGGGTTGAACCCGGGGAGGAAGAAGAGACGCTTGAGACAGCCCCCTGGCTGCCGCCATACGGACTCGGGTGGGCTCCTCCGGGTACATACGCCCCGCCGAGGCCGGTGGAGGCCGGCGCGCCATGGGCCGCCGTCGCGGAGGTACCTCGGAGTGCGGGCGATTCCTTCGGAATGGCATCTTCGCTGGAGCCGCCGGCCGCTGCGCTTGCCCTTCATGCGGGCGTTCCGGACGTAGGGCCCGAGCCGCCGCCGCAGCCGACCGGACGCCCAATCGAGAAGCCCGCAAGCCGCTGGCCGGGGATCATTTCCCTTGGTGTTCTGTTCGCGGTCGTGGTGGTCGTGGGCGGAGTGCTCCTTGTCGCACTCGCGCCGCGGCTGTTCGGCTGGCAGTTCGTGCCAGTGGGCGGTGGGTCCATGGAACCGGCGATCCGAGGCGGCTCGGCGGCCGTGGTACGAGACGTGCCGCCCGCGGACCTCCGCTCCGGAAACATCATCACCTTCGATGACCCCGCCCGGCCGGGGCACCGCGTGACTCACCGGATTGTCGCGGTGAACGAGAACCACGACGAGTTCACGACGAGAGGTGATGCCAACGTCGCGAACGACCCGGCAGCCGTCCCCGCCCGGCTGGTGGAGGGACGTCTCGTGTTCACGATCCCCGCCGCGGGGGGAGTTGCCACGTGGCTGGACGCCCGCTACCGCTTCATCGGGACTGTCGCGACACTTGCGGGAATCATGGTGCTCTGGGAGTTGTGGAGCTTCGCCCGGGGCCGGCGCAAGGCCCGGGCCCTCGCGACTTGAGGTTGAGCTGCCGGACGAAGCCGTAAACTCGACTCGTGACTTCGCGCGCAGACTTCCTTGCTGCATTCGCCACCGGCGGCCACGAACTGTGGGTGGTGGGCGGCGCGCTGCGCGATGAGTTCCTCGGCCGTGGGCACGGGGATGAGGATTTCGCGACCGATGCGCGGCCCGACGAAGTAGAGGCGATAGCGCTCGGGCTGGGCCTGCATGTGAACGTGGTCGGCAAGCGGTTCGGGACGATCGGCGTGAACCTGGATGGGCGGTGGTCCGAGGTCACTACCTTCCGAGGGGAGTCGTACGCCGACGGCACGCGCTGGCCCGATGTCACCTTCGGGAGTTCGATCCGCGAGGACCTGGCGCGGCGCGACTTCACCGTGAACGCGTTCGCGCGGAATGCCGTGACCGGCGAGGTGCTGGACCTCTACGGCGGCGCGGCTGACCTGCGTGCGGGGGTGATCCGCGCCGTGGGCGAGCCGGTTGAGCGCTTCCGTGAAGACCCGCTGCGGATCCTGCGGGGTGTGCGCTTCGCCAGCCAGCTTGGGTTCGAGGTGGAGACCGGGACACGGGCGGGCATGCGTGCGACCAGCGAGCTGCTGGCTACGCTCTCGCAGGAGCGGGTGACCTCGGAGCTGGACAAGCTGCTGCAGGGCGCGCATCCGCGGCGCGGGCTTGAACTGCTTGAGGGCGTCGGCGCGCTCGCGGTAATACTGCCCGAGATCGCGCCGATGGTTGGCTGCGAGCAGAACCGCTTCCACCGCTTCGATGTCTGGGGCCACACGGTAGCGACGGTTGAGGCGATCGCGACGGATGCGGAGTCCCTTCGTGTGCGGCGCTGGGCGGCCCTCGTCCACGACCTGGGGAAGCCGGGGGTGCGGCACGTGAAGGCGAACGGCGAATGGGGCTTCTATCGCCACGAGACGGCCGGCGCAGAGCAAGCCGAGGCACTCATGAGCCGCCTGCGAATGGCACGCCGGGACGCGCTCGTGATCCAGTTGCTCGTTCGGCGCCACATGGACCGGCCCGACCCTGCCGACCGTCGCCAGGTGCGGCGCTTCATGTCGCGCTGCGAAGGCCACTGGGCCGACCTGGTGGCGTTGAAGCGCGCGGACAACGCGAGCCACACCTACGACGACAACGTCTACCACGATGCACTGGATGAGGCTTGCCAGCGCGCGGCCGCCGAGGATGAGGCGGCGCTGCGGGCGGAGAGCCCGCTCACCGGCGACGACCTGGTGACGATGTTCGAACGGGAACCAGGCCCGTGGATACGGGTGATCAAGCAGCAGTTGAGCGCGATGGTGTTGGACGGCGACCTGGCGCCGGGCGACCGGGAGGCGGCGGCGGCCGCGGCGAACCGGCTGATGGGCCGCGACGGCTGACGGTTGCACCTCTACAAGTTTCTTAACAAACGGTGTACCCTACGCGCCGCACGGGGACCGGTAATGGCCCCAAAGCACAGGTGATCCAGCCATGCTGCTTGCCCTCGATGTCGGCAACACATCGATCCACATCGGTCTATTTGATAATGAGACGCTTTCCGCGACGTGGCGGATTGGCGTGGAGCAGGAGAAGCTCCCGGACGAGTACGGCGTCCTCCTCACAACGCTCCTTTCGACTGAAGGCCTTACGCCGCGGGACGTGCACGCCTGCATCATTGGTTGCGATGTGCCGCCGTTGATCCCGACCTTCGAGGCGGTGTGCCGGAAGTTCTTCAAGCTCGAGCCGATGGTCGTCGGACAGGGGCTGCGGACGGGAATACGGATCCTCTACGACAACCCGAAGCAACTGGGGGCGGACCGGATCATCGACGCGGTGGCGGCGACGAAGCTGTACGGCGTGCCGGTGATCGTGGTGGATTTCGGGACGGCGACCGTCTTCGACGCGGTGAACGCGAACGGCGACTACCTTGGCGGAGCTATCGCGCCCGGGATCGGGATCGCGAGCGAGGCGCTGTTCAGCCGGGCGGCGATGCTTTACCGGGTGCAACTCGAATTCCCGCCCACGGCTATCGGCAAGAACACGATCCATGCAATGCAATCGGGGATCCTGTACGGGTATGTTGGCCTCGTGGAGGGGCTGGTGGCGCGTTTCAAGGCGGAGGTCGGCCAGGACGCCAAGGTGGTGGCGACCGGCGGACTCGCGCGCGAAGTGGCGGCGGAGACGAAGTGCATCGATGTCATCGACCCCGAACTGACGCTGACCGGCCTACGGCTGATCTACGACATGAACTGGCCGGGGTGACGCGATGACTGAGCAGAAGACCTCCCCTAACTGGTCGGACCTGCCGCTCGAAGGGCGGACCGTCGTCCTCGGTGTGACCGGGAGCATCGCGGCGTACAAAGCGGCAGACATCTGCAGCAAGCTCCGCCAGGCCGGTGCCCGGGTGGAGGTGGTGATGACCCCGGCCGCCTGCAAATTCGTGACGCCGCTGACGTTCCAGTCGCTGACCGGGCGGGACGTGGTAGTCGATATGTTCGTCGCGGCGGAGGCCGAGGCGCACGTCGAGGTGGCGCGCCGGGCGGATGCGCTTGTGATCGCGCCGGCGACAGCGGACTGCCTCGCGAACCTCGCCGCCGGGCAGACGCCTGACATGGTGACGTTGACCGCCCTCGCTACGACCGCCCCCGTGATCGTGGCCCCCGCTATGGACAGCCAGATGTGGGCGCACCCGGCGACGCAGGCGAACGTCGCCATGTTAAAGGCGAGGGGCGTGACGTTCGTGGGCCCGGAGGAAGGCCGGCTTGCGAGCGGGCGCACGGGAGCCGGGCGGCTCGCGGAGACGGCCGCGGTCATCGGCGCGCTGCGGGCGGTGTTGGGTGGGATCGACGGCGACCTAGCGGGACGTCACGT
>Ga0315281_10009219_pt1 | contig 13702 bp, 11 predicted proteins | sample YL17G07_0_MG_FD_204540 | JGI IMG/M metagenome (GOLD analysis project Ga0315281, IMG submission 204540) | Sediment microbial communities from Yellowstone Lake, YNP, Wyoming, USA - YL17G07_0 | ecosystem: Environmental > Aquatic > Freshwater > Lake > Sediment | place: USA: Wyoming | collected...
CCGAATTCGGCCTTGCGGCGATGTCACATCGCGCGGGCGTGCTCGGCTGGCCCGAGCCGCTTCCTCCGATCGCAAAGTTCGCGCTGACCTATGTCTTCGTGCAGGCCGAATTCGGCTTGTGCTGTCCTTTGAGCATGACCGACTCGCTCACCCGCACGCTGCGAAAATTCGGCACGCCGGAGTTGGTAGCGCGTTATCTGGACGGCCTGATCTCGACTGACATGGATCAACTGACCCAGGGTTCCATGTTCATCACCGAGCAGGGCGCAGGATCCGACGTCGGCGCGGTCACGACCATCGCGCGCGCCCAGGGCGAATCCTGGCAGCTCTACGGCGACAAGTGGTTCTGCTCCAACGCCGACGCCGGCCTGGCGCTGGTGCTGGCGCGCCCCGAAGGCGGCGCAGCGGGAACGCGCGGCCTGGGTCTGTTCCTGCTGCCGCGGGTGCTGCCCGACGGCAGCGCCAATCGCTACCGCATCATCCGCTTGAAGGACAAGCTCGGTTCGCGCGACATGGCGAGCGGCGAAATCCGCATGGAAGGCGCCACCGCCTATCTGGTGGGCGAACTCGGCCGCGGGTTCGCCCAGATGACCGACATGATCAACAGCTCGCGGCTGTCGAACGGAGTGCGCGCCGCGGGCATGATGCGCCGTGCGCTCTCCGATGCCCTGCATCTGGCGCGCAACCGCCAGGCTTTCGGGCGCCGCCTGATCGACCTGCCGCTGATGCGCCGGCAATTGCTGAAACTGATGCTGCCGGCAGAGCAGGCGCGCAGCGTGTTCATGCTGACCGCGACCGATCTCGCCCGCGCCGACCGCGGCGACGAGCAGGCGCGGCGCCGCGTGCGCATCCTCACACCCTTGATCAAATTCCGCGCCTGCCGCGATGCGCGCCGCGCCACCGGTGACGCGATGGAAATCCGCGGCGGTTGCGGCTACGTCGAGGAATGGTCCGATCCGCGCCTGGTGCGCGACGCCCATCTGGGCTCGATCTGGGAAGGCACCAGCAACATCGTGGCGCTGGACGTGATGCGGGCCATCCGGCGCGAACAATCGCTCGAAGCCTTGCACGAAGATCTGCAGGCGCGCACCCGGCGCGCCGGACCGCTGCGCGAGCGCCTGAGCGTCGCGCTCGAGCGCAGCGTGACGCTTGCAGGCGAGGCGGCAACGCGGAAAAACGACATGCTCGCGCGCCAGGCGGCGACCGCGCTGTACCGCGTAAGCGCGGCAGCGGGAATGGCGGAGGAGGCTGAACGCCTCGGGCAGGACGCACGGCGCGCCCTGCTCGCAAGCCTGGTGCTCGAACACCATCTGGACAGCCGCGATCCGCTGGCCCAGGCGGACGCGGTCCGGGAGGATGAAATTGCCCAAGCCCTGCTGGACGAGCAGCCGCTCGCGCCGGCGCTTGCCCATCGCCTGATCCAGCGCTGAATTCCATTTTCGTGAAACCGATCCGCGCGCGGACTTCCGCTGCGGATTACCCGGTCGTGCTTGCCGGCGGTTCGAGCCGGATGCTGTTTTTTTGATTTGACCACCGCTTCTGGGAGTAGCCATGCCCCGCCCGCTTTCACATATCCGCGTGCTCGATCTCTCCCGCGTCCTCGCCGGACCGTGGGCATCGCAGAACCTTGCCGACCTCGGCGCCGAGGTAATCAAGGTTGAGCGACCCGGTGCTGGCGACGACACGCGCGGCTGGGGGCCGCCCTGGATCAAGGACCGCGACGGCAAGGACACGCGCGATTCCGCCTATTACCTCTCCTGCAACCGCGGCAAGAAATCCATCACCCTCGACATATCCAGGCCCGAGGGCCAGGAAATCGTGCGTGCACTGGCGGCGAAATGCGATGTCCTGCTCGAGAACTACAAAGTCGGTACGCTGGCGCGCTACGGCCTCGGCTACGAGCAGCTGCGTGAACTCAATCCGCGCCTGATCTACTGCTCGATTACCGGTTTCGGCCAATCGGGTCCGTACGCACCCCGTCCCGGCTACGACTTCGTGTTCCAGGGCATGGGCGGACTGATGAGCATCACCGGCGAGCGCGACGAACTTCCCGGCGGCGGGCCGATGAAAGTCGGTATCGCCATCACCGACGTACTCACCGGCATGTACGCGAGTCTGGCGATCACCGCCGCCGTCGTCCACTGCGAGCGCGGCGGCGGCGGCCAATACATCGACATGGCGCTGCTCGATTCCATGGTCGCGTTCAACGCCAACCAGATCAGCGGCTACCTCGTCTCGGGCAACATCCCCAGGCGCTACGGCAACGCCCATCCGAACGTCGTCCCCTATCAGGTGTTTCCGTGCAAGGACGGGCATATCATTCTGGCGGTCGGCAACGACAGCCAGTTCGCCAGTTTCTGCAAAGTCGCCGGATGTCCCGAACTCGCCGAAGACGAGCGCTTCCGCCAGATGTCAGGGCGCATCGTCAACCGCGATGCGCTGATTCCGCGCATCGCCGAAATCATGAAGCAGCGCAGCATGCACGACTGGATCGGGGTGCTGGAGGCGGCCAATGTTCCCTGCGGACCGATCAACAACATGCAGCAGGTATTCGAAGATCCGCAGGTGCGGCACCGCGGACTCAAAGTCGAAATACCGACCCCCGCGGGCGTCGCCTGCCCGACGGTCGCGAGCCCGATGCGTTTTTCCGGGACACCGGTGGAATACACGGTGCCACCGCCGACGCTGGGCCAGCACACGCAGGAGATCCTGCAGGACCTGCTCGGCATGGACCGGCAGGCCGTGGATGCGCTCGCCGCGAAGGGGATAGTCTAGGCCGCGGACATCGTGGCGCTGGAGCAGCCGGGTCTGGTCATCCGGGCAGACTGAAACATGCGCCTGCTGCCGCAGACTGCGGCAGCCGGCGCAGCCCCAGGCAAAAAACGCGGAAACCCCCGTCCCTGCTTGTTCTCCGGTCGGCGGCGCCGGCTGGTGTCGGGTTTGCGCGACCGATCAGCCGGCAACCAGCAGCGCACCCCTCAGCATCTCGACGTCGATGCGCGTCACTGCGTTCCCAATGATCTCGCCGTCGGCATGCACGGCCAGCGGCGCGTCGGTTTCCATCACCACGCGGCAGGTGCGCAACACCGTCACCCCCTTGCGGCCGACGTGGCTGCCGCGCATTACGTGCGGCACCAAACCGAGAATTCCGCTGCGCGACAGCGCATCGGCCACGACCAGCTCGAGCATGCCGTCGGCCACATCCGCGGCCGGTGCGATGCGGAACGCGCCGCCGTAGGTGCTCCCGTTGGCAATCGCGACCAGGGTGATGCGGCCCTCGATCGCACCGCCATCGTGCTGGATGCGCGCAAAAGGAGTCCGGTATTGCAGCAGCAGGGTGCGCGCGAGGGCGGCGCCATACACCGCGTTTCCGTGCAGCCAAGGCATGCCGTTCGCCTCCAGCGCGACCTGCGCGTCGAATCCGGCGCCGATACCGTTCGCGAAACAGCGTCCATTGCAGCGCCCCGCATCCACGCGCCGGCGCCGGCCTTCGGCAATGCGGTCGCAGGCCAGGCGCCAGTCGTCGCCGGTGCCGAGCATCTTGGCGAAGTCGTTGCCGGTGCCCATCGGGATGAAGCCGATCGCTTGCGCTCCGGTCGCGACGCCGACATAACCGTTCACCGCCTCGTTTACCGTTCCATCACCGCCTGCAACCGCAACGCAGCCGGCACCGCTGCGCAGTGCCTCGGCGACGAGGTGCGTCGCATCGCCGGGCGTCCGCGTGTAGCGCGCCTCGCACTCCACTCCGCGTTCGCGCAACCGCGCCAGCGCCAGGGGCGCGAGCCGCCCGGCTTTGCCGCGACCGGCGCAAGGATTGACGATGAGTTCTACGCGTGGCACGGGAGTCGCGGTGCGGATCGCGCACCCGGACGCGCCGCGGTGGTCGAAGCGGGGTGAATGTCCGGGCCGGGCCGGAAGGAGTTGCGTTGCCGCATGGCAGGCGCGTCTGTCGACAAGGGAAGTTCTGCCCCGGGGCTACGCCGCGGGATTCAAATGCCGTTAGGCTGCTTGCGGCTGAACAGTGCGGACAACTCGCCGACGATGCCGCGGCGGAAAGCGAGCACGCAGATCACAAATATGGCACCCATGATCACCTGCACCCAGGAGCCCACCTTGTCGGCGAGTTCGTTTTCCAGGGTGACGATGAAAAATGCGCCCACCACCGGGCCGAAAATCGTGCCGATGCCGCCGATCAGCGTCATCAGAACGACCTCGCCCGACTGCGGCCAGTTGACGTCGGTGAGCGTCTCGAAGCCGAGCACTATGGTCTTGGTCGCGCCTGCCATCCCTGATAGCGCGGTGGAGAGCACGAACGCAAGCAGTTTGTGCTTGTCGACGTCGTAGCCCAGCGACAGCGCGCGTGCCTCGTTCTCGCGGATCGCTTTCAGCACCTGGCCGAAGGGCGAATGCACGGTGCGGTAAATCAGCAGGAAACCGATCATGAAAATGGCGAACACCATGTAGTACATGGTAATGTCGTTCTCCAGATCGAGGAAACCGAACAATTTTCCGCGCGGCACGCCCTGCAGGCCGTCCTCGGCGCCGGTGAATTTCGCCTGCAGGCAGAAGAAATAGACCATTTGCGCCAGCGCGAGCGTGATCATGGCGAAATAGATGCCCTGGCGGCGTATCGCCAGGCTGCCCACCACCCATCCCAGCAGCGCGGCAATGGCGACCGCGAACAGGATGCCGAACTCGGGGGCGAAACCCCATGCTTTGATACTGTAGGCTGCCGCATAGCCTGCAGTGCCGAAAAAAGCCGCGTGACCGAAAGACAAGAGGCCGGTGAAACCGAGCAGCAAATTGAAGGCGCAGGCGAACAAGGCGAAGCACAAGGCCTTCATCAGGAATATCGGGTATGCGCCGGTATAGGGTGCGACCAAGCCGAGCAGGACCATGATCGCAAAACCGACAAAGGTCTTCTTGCTCATTTTTCCTTACCGAACAATCCGGCCGGCCGCACCATCAGCACGATCGCCATGATCACGAATACCACGGTGGACGAGGCTTCGGCGTAATACACTTTGGCCAGACCTTCGATTATGCCCAAGCCAAGCCCGGTGAGGATGGACCCGAGTATGGAGCCCATGCCGCCTATCACCACCACCGCGAACACCACGATAATGATATTGGAGCCCATCAGCGGATTGATCTGGATCACCGGCGCCGCGAGCACGCCGGCGATCGCCGCCAGGCCGACGCCGAAGCCGTAAGTAAGCGTGACCATCAGCGGCACGTTGACCCCGAAGGCCTGCACCAGCATCGGGTTCTCGGTTCCCGCGCGCAGGTAGGCGCCGAGCCGGGTGCGCTCGATCACGTACCAGGTGCCAAGACAGACGATGAGCGAAGCCAGCACGACGAAGGCGCGGTAGTTGGGCAGCATCATGAACCCCAGGTCGGTCGCCCCGCGCAGCGCGTCCGGCACCGGGTAGGGCTGGCCGGACACGCCGAAGAAATAGCGGTACACGCCTTCGATGATCAGGGCCAGACCGAACGTGAGCAGCAAGCCGTACAAGTGATCGAGCTTGTAGATCCAGCGCATCAGCAAGCGCTCGACGACGATGCCGAACCCGCCCACGATCAGAGGTGCCAGTGCGAGCGACCACCAGAAGCCGAGCCCGAGAAGATCCAGCGCCAGAAAGGCGACGTAGGCGCCCATCATGTACAGCGCCCCGTGGCTGAAGTTGATGATATTGAGCAGCCCGAAGATCACGGCCAGGCCGAGCGACAGCATGGCGTAGAACGAGCCGTTCACCAGGCCGAGCAGCAACTGCCCGAGAAAAGCCTGAATCGGGACGCCGAAGATCTCCACTGCCGATTCAGGCCGTCACGGCCATGGAAGCAAGGACGAGCGCAGCGCGCTTCCCGAAGCTGTCGGGAAGCGGTGCGCAGTCAGCCAATGGAGACACGCCCAAACCCAGTCTTATTTCTTGATCATCGGGCAGGTCGATTTCGACAGAGGCTGGAACGCTTCTTCCGCCGGTATCGTAGCCTTCAGCTTGTAATAGTCCCAGGGGTATTTGGACTCTTCGGGCGTCTTTACCTGCATCAGGTACATGTCGTGAACCATGCGTCCGTCCTGGCGGATATGGCCATTCTTCGCGAACAGGTCGTTGATCTTGGTCTTCTTGAGCTCGGCCATCACCTTGTCGGCATCGTCGGTCCCGACCGCCTTGATTGCCTTGAGATAGGTAGTCACCGCGGAATACACGCCGGCCTGGTCGAACGTGGGCATGCGCTTGATTTTTTCGAAGAAACGCCGGCCAAACTTGCGCGTCTCGTCATTCGTATCCCAGTACCAGGCGCTGGTAAGCATCATGCCCTGCGCCGTCTTCAATCCGAGGCTGTGAATGTCGGTGATAAACAGCAGCAGGCCGGCGAGGCTCTGATTCTTGGTCAGGCCGAACTCATTCGCCGCCTTGACCGCATTGATGGTATCGCCGCCAGCGTTAGCGAGACCGATGATCTGCGCTTTCGAGGCCTGGGCCTGTAGCATGTACGAGGAAAAATCGGACGCGTTCAACGGGTGGAGCGCGTGACCTTTCACCTCGCCGCCGTTGGCCTTGACCACCGCTGCCGTATCGTCCTCGAGCGACTTCCCGAACGCGTAATCCGCGGTGATGAAGAACCAGGTCTTGCCGCCAGTCTTCACAATCGCCTTGCCGGTGCCGTTCGCCAGCGCATAGGTGTCGTATGCGTAATGCACCGTGTACGCGTTGCAGTCCTCGTTGGTGAGGCGCGTGCTTGCGCCACCGGTGACCATTAGGATGCGTTTCTTCTCGCCGGCGACCTTGCCTACGGCGATGGCTACGCTGGAGGTCGGAACGTCGAGTATCATGTCAACGTCGGTGTCATACCATTCGCGCGCCTTGCTCGCGCCCACGTCGGGTTTGTTCAGGTGGTCGACGAACACCAGCTCGACCGGCTTGCCGAGCACCTTGCCGCCGAAGTCCTGTATCGCCATACGCGCCGCCTCGACCGAGCCCGGTCCGCCGATGTCGGCATACAGCCCGGACATATCGTTCATGACACCGATTTTCACTTTGTCGCCGGAAATCGCACCAGGCTTGGCCGTCTGGCCAAGCGCAAGGTTCGAGACCATGCCTAGCAGCGCCGTACCCACCAATGTCGCAAGCAGTTTGCGTTTCATGTGTTTACCCCTTCCATTAAAAATCGAAAACGAAAATCAAACGCCCAGAAATTCGTGCAGCATCCCCATTTTTGACTGCATCTCGCCTGCGGAGAAACCTTCGACGATGCGGCCGTGCTCCATCACGTAAAAACGGTCGGCGAGCGGCGCCGCAAAACGGAAATTCTGCTCCACCATGACGATAGTGTAACCTTTCTCGCGCAGCATCCGGATGGTTCGCCCCAGCGCTTGCACGATCACCGGCGCCAGGCCTTCGGAAATCTCGTCCAGCAGCAGGAGCTGCGCCCCGGTGCGCAGAATCCGCGCCACCGCCAGCATCTGCTGCTCGCCGCCGGAGAGCCGCGTGCCCTGGCTCGCCCTGCGCTCTTTCAGATTGGGAAACATGCCGTAGATCTCGTCCACCGACATCGCGGTGCTTGCGACCTGCGGCGGCAGCAGCAGGTTTTCCTCGCAGGAAAGACTGGAGAATATACCGCGCTCCTCCGGACAATAGCCGATGCCCAGGTGGGCGATCCGGTGCGGCGGCAGGCCGATAGCCTCGCGCCCGTTGATCATGATCGAGCCGGTGCGGTGACCGACCAGCCCGAGTATGGATTTCAGCGTGGTCGTGCGGCCGGCACCGTTGCGGCCGAGCAGCGTCACGACCTCGCCTTTGCTCACGCTGAAATCGACGCCGTGCAGAATGTGCGACTCGCCATAGAAGGCGTGCAGGTCGGTGACGCGCAGGAACTCGACGCCGGTGTTCATGTGAATCAGTGCGCCCCTTCCAGCTCGCCTTCCGAAGTCCCCATGTAGGCCTCCATCACCTGCGGGTTCTTCGACACCTGCGCGTAGGGTCCTCCCGCGATGACGCTGCCGCGCGCCAGGACAGTGATGGTGTCGGAGATCCCCGCCACCACGTTCATGTTGTGCTCCACCATCAGGATGGTGCGCTTGGCCGAGACCTTCTTGATCAGGCTGGTGACCCTGTCAACGTCCTCGTGCCCCATTCCGGCGGTGGGCTCGTCCAGGAGCATCAGCTCGGGTTCCATCGCCAGCGTGGTTGCGATTTCCAGCGCGCGCTTGCGGCCGTAGGGCAGTTCCACAGTGACGGTGGAAGCGTACGCCGCCAGGTCCACGGCTTCGAGCAAGTCCATGACCCTGGCATCGAGCTGCCCCAAGCTGCCTTCGGATTTCCAGAAATGAAACGAGGTGCCGAGCTTGCGCTGCAGGCCGATGCGCACGTTCTCCAGCACGGTAAGGTGGGGAAACACTGCGGAAATCTGGAACGAGCGGATGATGCCGCGGCGCGCGATCTCGGCCGGCTGGTCGTCGGTGATGTCCTGGCCATTGTAGAAAATATGGCCTGCGGTAGGAACGAGGAATTTGGTCAGCAGGTTGAAGAACGTGGTCTTGCCCGCGCCATTGGGGCCGATCAGGGCGTGGATCTCGCCCCGCTGCACCTTCAAGTTGACGTCGCTCACCGCGACAAAGCCCTTGAATTCCTTGGTCAGTTTCCTGGTTTCGAGTATGCAATCGTCCATGCTCAGTGGCGCGTGAGATAGGGGGATAGGCATTATAGCGGTAGCCCTAGTGGAAGCAACCGTTCGAAAGCGTGTCACCGACACCCCGCCGGCTCCAGGCGGCTATTCGATCTTGAGTCCGGTGGCTTCGATGACCGGCTTCCACTTCGCCGACTCGGATTGGATGAATTCCGTCGATGACGCGGGCGTCATATCCATCGATTCCATGGCTAGCTTGGACAATTGCTCCTGCATCGCCGGATCCTTGAGGACTTTTGCGTTGGCAGCGGCGAGGGCGTCGACCACCGCCGCGGGCGTACCCATCGGCACCGCCACGCCGTTCCAAAGGACCGCCTCGAATCCTTTCATGCCGAGCGCTTCGTCCACGGTGGGCACGTCGGGCGCGAGAGGGGAGCGTGCTGCCGAGGCGATGGCGAGAATTTTCGCCTGACCGCCCTGGTGCAGCGACAGTCCCGACGAAAGAGCCTCGATCATGAGTTCGACCTGGCCGCCGAGCAGGGCGGGCTTCACCTGACCGCTGCCCTTGTAGGGGATATGCTCGATCTTGACGCCCGTCTCGTACAGGAATCGTTCCATGCTGAGGTGCAAATACGTGCCCTGACCGGGCGAACCGTAGCGCAGCTTGTTGGGTTGCGCGCGCGCTAGATCGACCAGGGCTTTCAAGGTCTGCGGCGCCGACTTGTTCGCCATGATCACCACCGCGGAACCGCCCACGACAGCGATGGTCGTGAAATCCTTGAGATAGTCGTACTGCGGTTTCACCGCCATCAGGTTGTACAGGGCCAGGCTGGACGCCGTGGAAAACAGCAGCGTATGTCCGTCCGGCGCGCTCCGCTTCACCTCGATGGTTCCGATCGCCCCGCTCGCGCCGGCCTTGTTGTCGATGACGACCGATTGCTTGAGCACTTTCGACAGTGCATTGCCGTAGTTACGGGCGAAAATATCGGTCGGTCCGCCGGGCGGGAACGGCACGACAATGCGGACCGGCTTCGTCGGATAGGTCGTTTGGGCGGGCGCGAAGGTGCTCGCCCCAAGACCAGCGGCGATGGCGGCGATACAGGCAAGCTGACGCAGCGTGCGCAACAAAATCATAGTTCTCTCCAATGGTTGATGGTCCTGACCGGCGGCGCGCGGGGCCGCACTGATTTCATACGCGCGGGCACGGTCACAGCCCGGCTTTGCGCCACCCCGGATCGGGCTCGGCAGGGTCGCTGCCGAAACCCGCGGCCCTGATGGCCGCGATGGCGCAGTATTCATCCTTGTCCGAGGCATCGCCGCTGATGCCCGCAGCGCCGACGGCCTGTCCGGCGGCATCGAGGATCAGCACCCCGCCGGGAACGGGGATGAAGCGCCCGCCGGATGCAGCGGCCAGCGCGCCCTGGAAAGCGGGACGCGCTGCCATGCGATCGCGGATCAGACGCGTCGGCATGCCCATGCCGAGCGCAGCCCAGGCCTTGCCGAAGGCGACATCAAAGCGCAGCAGGCCGCAGCCATCTTCACGCTTGAACGCTACCAGGTTGCCACCCGCGTCGATCACGGTCACCGCCAGCGGCAGCAGTCCTTCCTTGATGCGGATGGCGATCGCCGCGTCGACGATGCGCACAGCGCCCGACAGGGACAGACTGGAATGCACGGCTCGCAGATGCTCGGACATGGTGTACCTTTGCGTTTGGCGCTTCAGCGCCCCTTCCACTGCGGCTTGCGTTTGGCGACGAAAGCGTCGATGCCTTCCTGCGCATCTTCGGCCATCATGTTGCAGGCCATCACCTCGGCGGCCAGCTCGTAGGCCTCATCCAGGCCCATTTCCAGTTGCCTGTAGAACATCTGTTTCCCCGTCTTGATCGCGACCGGCGTCTTGGCGAGAATGGAATCGGTCAGCCTGCCGATCTCTTCGTCCAGCTGCGCCGGCGGCACGACGCGGTTGACCAGGCCGCGCGCAAGCGCGGTCTGCGCGTCGATGAAATCGCCGGTGAACAGCATTTCCATCGCCTGCTTGCGCCCGAGATTGCGCGCGAGTCCCACCGAAGGCGTGGAACAGAACAAACCCAGATTGACGCCCGACACCGCGAAGCGCGCATTGTCGGACGCCACCGCCAGATCGCACATCGACACCAGCTGGCAGCCGGCCGCGGTCGCGATGCCGTGCACGCGCGCGATCACCGGCTGCGGCAGGCGCACCAGCGCCAGCATAACTTTGCTGCATTGCCCGAATAGAGCCTTCTGGAACGCCTTCGCCGGGTTCGAGCGCATTTCCTTGAGGTCGTGTCCGGCGCAGAACGCCTTCCCCGCTCCCGCAATGATCACCACGCGGGCCTCGCCATCGGCGGCGATGCGCTCCAGCTCGGCCTGGAATTCGTTCATCAGCGCCCGCGACATCGCATTGAACTGGTCCGGCCGGTTGAGCGTGAGCGTCACCACACCCCGGTCGTCCTGTCGCAGCACTAATTTCTCCGTCGCCGGCGCCTCGATGTTCGCGCTCATGGTCGTGTTCCCCGTTGCGGATGATCTATTCGATGGCCTGCGTCGATCTCGCCTGCTGGCGCAACACAAATTTCTGGATCTTGCCGGTGGACGTTTTCGGCAGCACGCAGAAAACCACCGCCTTCGGAACCTTGAAGCGGGCCAAATGGCCGCGGCAATGTTCGATCATTTCCTGTTCCGTCACCTGTGCGCCGGCCTTCAGCTCGACGAAGGCGCAGGGCGTCTCCCCCCACTTGGGATCGGGCCGCGCCACCGCCGCCGCCGCCAGCACCGCCGGATGGCGGTACAGCGCCTCCTCGATTTCAAGCGAGGAAATATTCTCGCCGCCGGAAATGATTATGTCCTTGGACCGGTCCTTGATCTTGACGTAGCCGTCGGGCTGCATCACCGCCAGATCGCCGGAATGGAACCAGCCGCCGGCGAAAGCGTCCGCCGTCGCCTTCGGGTTCTTCAGATAGCCTTTCATGGTGATGTTGCCGCGAAACATGATTTCGCCCATGGTCTCGCCGTCCGCGGGCACCGGGACCATGGTCTCGGCATGCATCACCGCAAGCCCCTCCTGCATCAGATAGCGCACGCCCTGGCGGCCGTTGCGCTCGGCACGCTTGCCGATGTCCAGACTGGCCCATTCACCATGCTTGGCGCATACCGTCGCCGGCCCGTAGGTCTCGGTGAGGCCGTAGACGTGCGTCAGGTCGAAGCCGATCTGTTCCATGCCCTCGATCATCGCCGCCGGGGGCGCCGCGCCCGCCACCATCGCCGACACCTGGTGCGCTATGCCTGCGCGCAGACCCGGATCGGCGTTGATCAACCCGCTGTGCACGATCGGCGCGCCGCAATAATGTGTGACGCCGTGCTCCTTGATCAGGCGGAAGATCTGCACCGGATCGACCTTGCGCAGGCAGATGTTTACTCCGGCGTTGGCCGCCGTAGTCCAGGGAAAGCACCAGCCGTTGCAGTGGAACATGGGCAGCGTCCACAGGTATATCGCATGCTGCGGCATGCCCCAGGTGACGATGTTGCACATGCCGTTCAGATAGGCGCCGCGATGATGATAGACCACTCCCTTGGGATTGCCGGTGGTGCCGGAGGTGTAATTGAGGGAGATCGCCATCCATTCATCGGCCGGCGGCTGCCAGGCAAATTCCGGGTCGCCCTCTCCGAGCAGGGCCTCGTAGTCCTTTTCGCCGAGCATCTCGCCCGCGCCGTCGAATTCCCCGTCGTCGATGTCGATGACGACCGGGCGCCGCGCCACCTGCTCCAGCGCGCGCTTTATGGTCCCGGAAAACTCCCTATCGGTGATCAATACTTTCGCCTCGCCATGATCCAGCATGAACGCAATCGCATCCGCGTCGAGCCGCGTATTGAGCGTGTTCAGCACCGCGCCCAGCATGGGCACGCCGAAATGGCATTCATACATCTCAGGTGTATTGGCCGCCATCACAGCCACCGTATCGCCGACACCTATCCCGCGCCGGGCAAGCGCCGAGGCCAGGCGCCGGCAGCGCGCATAGGTTTGCCTCCAGGTGTAACGGCGCGCGCCGTGCACGACGGCGGTCCGTTCCGGATAGACGTAGGCCGCACGCTCAAGGAAGGTAAGCGGCGTCAGCGGCGCGTAATTGGCCGGGTTACGGTCCAGATCGGTTTCGAAGGCGTTGGCGCGGTCCATGGGCATCTCGGCTTGGAGCAATAGATACGGATCAATCTACCACAACTCGAGCGGAGGCCAAACCGCGTGCGCCAATCGGTCCTTCTTGGAATCGGTAACTCCTGGAATATCGGGCGCAGACTTTCGGCCGGCGTGGCCGGCACGTATAATTGCGTGAATCTTCCGGCCGCCGCGCGCATGCGATGAAATCCAGAACCGCGATCGTCCAGGACCGGATACAGCGTGATTACGCCTATGTTCTGACCGAACCCGAGGGCCGGAACTTCCATCCGGACACCGATTCGCCGTATACCCCATTGGAGACTACGCCCATGACTCAATTTCCACAGGATATCTACACCGAACCTTCAAATGTGGACGCCGATACACTCCGGAATCTAGGACCCCTTCGCGGCATGGCGGGAATTTGGCAGGGCCTGCGCGGCCTGGACGTCAAACCGAAAGCGGAAGGACCGAAGAAACAGGCCTACGTCGAGCATATCGAGCTGCAGCCGATCGATCCGCAGACCAACGGCCCGCAATTGTTCTACGGCCTGCGTTACCACACCCATGTAGTGAAGCCGGATCAGGTCAAGACCTATCATGACCAGGTCGGATACTGGCTATGGGAGCCGGCCGCAAACAAGGTGATCCACACGCTCACTATTCCGCGCGCCCAGATCGTCATGGCCGTCGGCGACGCGAGCGCCGACGCGAAGGAATTCGAGCTAATCGCCACTCATGACTCGGATAGCTTCGGCATTCGCTCGGCCCCGTTTCTCGAATATGCATTCAAGACCGTCGAATTCCGCATCAAGGTCACGCTCAATGCCGACGACACCTGGTCCTACGACGAGGATACGGTGCTGATGATCCGCGGCAGGCCCGAGCCCTTCCATC
>Ga0315281_10009220_pt1 | contig 13701 bp, 11 predicted proteins | sample YL17G07_0_MG_FD_204540 | JGI IMG/M metagenome (GOLD analysis project Ga0315281, IMG submission 204540) | Sediment microbial communities from Yellowstone Lake, YNP, Wyoming, USA - YL17G07_0 | ecosystem: Environmental > Aquatic > Freshwater > Lake > Sediment | place: USA: Wyoming | collected...
TCAGAGTCTCAACGGAAAAGAAGTGTCCTCGGATAGGGGAATCGCTGGAGGGGTTTATCCGTTCGCCAAGATCTATGCAATGGGCGAATGGCCCACACGAAGTGCGGTTTGCACCTCCTCGACTCTTCGTTCACTGCGGCCTTGCTGACAGGCTTTTGCACAGCCTGAGGGCTAGCCCGCATTATTCATGAACACTTCTGCTGCAATCGCTGATCCGCTGCTACGACAAGCCTTCGGTCGGCGGGCTCGCCCCTCAGACCCTCACCGTACTGCACGAGTACGCATCGGGTCCTCAGGGCTCCGCGCGCCGCTCTCGCGACGCGGCTCAGCGATTTCGCGACGAACCGTCATGAATAATGCGGGCTAGAGCCGACTCCGTCTCATCGCTTGACCCGCTGGATGTGTCGAGGGACTTTCTTATCGGTGTGGTGTTAGCTGTGAGCCGCGGTGGTTTCGAGCAGCTGCAAGGTGCAGTCCAACCGTTCTCGATAGGGTGAGGCGAGGGACTGAAACTCGATGCCGATCCCATGGGCCCCGGACCAGCGGACAATGGCACCCTGAATGAGGATCGGGGTTCTGTTTTCTGGGATATAGAGTAGGAGGTCCACCTTCATTCCTGCGAAGGCTCGGAAATGGCTTTCGAACCGGCATCCTTTGCGCGAGAGATCCAACGCTCTGTCTATCTGATGGAGGTGACTCTGGTAGACGAGAGTGCCGGAAAAAGTTGCCGGGAATCGGGAATATTGTCGCACCACCATAACGTGGTTCTTTTCTGCGGTCTTGCCGCGGGATGGCCGTAGAGATTCTCAATGGTGGGAGTATGCAGATGCGGTGCCCAGATGGAAGCCATGGCGATTGTCCATTTCCCCGTGAATATGCATGCTTGCAAGCACTAACTCAGGCGGCCCTGTCCGTTCATGCTCATCGGCGAAGGCAATCGGAAACAGACAGGAATTGGAGACATTGCACTGTTCTGATTGACTCGCCCGCGCTGGCTCTTTGATGCCATAGTTGCTGCGCTGATCCGTGGGCGCTTGTCTCTGCAGCTGGAGTGGGTGGCTGGAGTTGAAGATCAGAGGGGTTGGGGCTCTGTGGCCCGGTTACTTCGCAATGGTGATGCTGGGAACTCCGACGCGAGGCACCTCGCTGACGGTCATTTGGAATAAGAGATACAGCATTTGGAAGGCCTCGCGGTTCCAACGTGCTAACGGTCCCGTGGTGTTCACAGCGTAGTATTTTCCGCGGGACTGGATCGACAGATCTGCTCCTGAAGGCGCTTCATCTGACAGCACGAGTTCCATGGTATGGATGGGATTTTCGTAGACCGTTGGGGTTCGAGGATCTTTGTCGACGTAGTACTCGGGGTCTTCTCCGATCGATCGGCCCAGAAAGTTGAGAATGGTATAGAAGCTCCGAAGCCGGAAATCTCCCTTGATCGGGTATTCCCCTCCGACGTGCCCCGGTCGGATGTCGAAGGAGACATCATTGAGCGGCCACACCTCCGTTTCGTCGATTAACCGGGCCCGTTCGTCCGGTGGGAGTGCGTAGGGGTCGTAGTTGGTGATGAGAATTGGTCCCGTGATTTGTTTTTGAAGGGTGTAGCTGTTGTCTTTCTGGTTGTAGGTGACGAGATACTCTTTCTGTAACGCCTGAAAACCTTCGGCTGTGACCGAGTTGGCGGGAATGGTCCAGGTCCGATGGTAGACGAGCGGTTCGGCATGGAGCTGGTTCTGGTCTTGAATGGCCGAAAGGTGCGTCACCACCCGGCGGAACATCTCGTAGCCTTTCCGATCTGCCGGCGTATTGCGGTAGGCGACCTCCTGGCCATTCTCCGTGATCCGCAGTTCCTGCGCCATCAGCCGGAGCAACAGATCGATGTCGTACCGCTGCCGGAGGAGGAGAAGGAACTTGGTTTCCTGATAGGGGGTCAGGAGCCGCTTGGTGAACTCTTCCCCTTCGATCGGCACAATACTGATGGTGGGGTTCTCCGCCACGCTGCCGCCGAAGATCGGCATGAGCGCTCTGCTGGCCTCTCCCGTGAGAGCCGGAGTGGCTCCGGCACTGACACGGAAATCGAACGTCGCGGCGATATTCGAGACGCCGGTGAAGTGAATCGGTTGATGCTGATGGGCGCGGGCGATGTTGATGAGCAGTTGCTTGGAGATGGCATCTGTGACCGCCTGATCATAGGCCGTCACGGCGCGATTCAGCGTGATGGGTGAGAGGCAGCCGGTCACGGCCAGGCTGCATATGATTCCTGCTAGGATCAACCACGTGAGAGATTTTGAACGCTGCCCCATCGTCATGTGAACCACCTTCGAGCAGGCCCGACCATCTTTCTCCGTAAGTTTGTAGCATAATCGGCAGAGGATGCCTAGGAGTCTGTCCGACATGACCGTTCTACTGCGGCGAACGATCCGCAGCCCGCTGCGTCGTTCTCGGCCAGAAAATATCCTCAATGTATTCCAGTGAATACACTCCGGTTTTTTTGGGCCTGCGGCCTTGCATCTGACCGCACCTCCTTTGCCTCGTCACGAAGGCAAAGGAGGACAGGCTCCTAGCGGATCGCTGCCAGATTGGCTGATGTTGGGAGCCCTCTGTGAAGAGGATGTGGGGCAGGCCTGCGATTGACAGATTGAAGGGGATTGAGATCGCGCGGCATATCCGAACTCTCTTTCCCGTGTGAGGGCGAATCGTAATCGAGGAATCATCTGATGCGGAGCGTCTACCCTTCCTCGGCCAGGTTCTGAAGCTGTGGTCTTCGGTGATTGAGTCTCAGCCCGAAACAGAAACTTATTCGTCCCTCTTAAACAGGTCAGATCGCGCACAGAGTTCTGAGTCATTTCCAACATCAGCACCATTAGAACGATCACCTACCAATAGGAACATCGGTGCGGCAGGCTCATCCCTTTTCTCCCCCATCGCTATGACTCGCATCGCGCCGATGAACGATTTCGTACAACACCGGCAAGACGACCAAAATCAAGACCGCGGCTGTCAGCATTCCTCCCACCACGACCAGTGCGAGCGGTTTCTGCGCCTGCGATCCAATGCCCGTCGCGAGCGCAGCCGGCAAGAAACCGATGGCTGCACCCAACGTCGCCATGAGAATCGGACGCATCTGCACATCGGCTCCTTTCCGAACGGCTTCCCGAATGGTCATCCCCGTACGCCGGAAATCTTCGATCCTGGAAATCAACAACACCCCTCCCAAGATCGCCACCCCAAGTGTCGAGATGACGCCGACCGCGGCTGAGATACTGAAACTCGTGTGGGTGACCACGAGCGAAACCGCGCCCCCTACGAGCGCAAAGGGGACGGTACTCAACACCAGGAGGGCGTTCTTGATCGAATCGAAGGCGCTATACAACAGAAACAAAATGATGACCAGACTGATCGGCACCACCATCGCCAATCGTTTTTGCTCGTCTTTGAGCTGATCAAATTGGCCAGCCCATTCCATCCGATACCGTTCCGGAAGACTCACTTCCTTGGTCAGGTGAATTTGTGCTTCCTCTACGGTACTTTGGAGATCACGATCCCGCACGCTGAACTTGATCGGAATATAGCGCTCGTTATTCTCGCGATAGATAATGAAGGCGCCGGTCTGCGTCGTGATCGAGGCCACCTGCTTCAATGGAATGCGCGCTCCATCCGGGGTGCTGACTAAAATATTGCCGATTGCGTCGACATCCTGCCGAAACTCCGGGAGAAACCGGACGACAAGATCGAACAACCGTTCCCCTTCATACACCTGCGTCACAGCCTGGCCCCCGACGGCAGCCTGCACAACGGCATTCACATCCGCCACTTGCAGTCCATAGCGCGCGCTCGCCTCACGATCGACCTGAATCAACAGATTCGGCTGCCCCAGGAGGCGAAAGACCCCCAGATCTTTTACGCCTTTGATCTGCTGCATGACATGCTCGATTTCGACAGCCTTCGCCTCCATGGTCTTCAGATCGGGGCCAAAGAGTTTGATGGAGTTCTCTCCCTTCACCCCCGACATGGCTTCTTCCACATTGTCCTGAATCACCTGCGAAAAATTGAAGATGATGCCGGGAATGTCTTTCAGCCGCCCATCGATCTCTTCGATCAGCGCATCCTTACTCAACTTGGGACGCCATTCCTTTTCCGGCTTGAGATTGGCCAGAAACTCGGCGCTGGAAAAACTCGTCGGATCGGTCCCGTCGTCCGGACGACCCAGCTGTGACACAACAGTCGTGACTTCGGGCGATTCGCGGAACAATCGACGAACCTCGCTCGTCAACTTCGCCGCCTGGTCGAAGGAAATATCCACGGGCATCGTGGCGCGGACCCAGAGATTCCCCTCTTCTAGGGCCGGCATGAACTCCCCTCCGATCGACTGCAGCGCCACACCGGCCAGCGTTAAAAGCCCGGCGCAGACGCCGACGACCATAGCCCGATGATCTAACGCCCGCTCCAAGATGCCGGTGTAGAGACGACGGACTCCCCGCACGACCGCCGTATCCTCCTCGCGAATCGTGCCCCTGAGTAAGAAGGAGCACAATACAGGGGCCAGCGTAAAAGCCATCAACAGCGCGCCAACTAGGGCAAACCCATAGGTGATGGACATGGGTGCGAAGATCTTCCCCGGCACACCCGTCATCGTAAAGAGCGGAATGAAGGCCACCACGATAATCGCCGTGGAGTAGAAGATCGGCTGTCCCACCTGCCGGGCGGCCCGCACGATCTGTTGATGGACCGTCAGGTTAGAGGTCTTTTTCCCGTGTGCCAGATGGAAAAAGATGCTCTCCACCATGATCAGTGTGGCATCCACGATAATTCCAAAATCGATGGACCCGAGCGAGATCAAATTCGCCGACTGCCCTATGAGAACCATCATCGAGAAGGTAAAGAGCAACGAGAGCGGGATGGTCAAGGCCACGATCAGGGCCGCTCGCAAATGCCCCAGGAACACGAACAAGATGACAAAGACCAAGACCGTTCCGCTGATCAGAATGTCCGTGACGGTCTCCACCGTCGTATGAATCAAGGCTGTGCGGTCATAGAAGGTTTTGATCTTGACGCCTGCCGGCAACTTCCCGCTGTTGAGGTCCTCAACCTTTTCTCGAACCTTCTCAAGAACATTGAACGCCTTGTACCCCCGCTGGAGCAGCACGACGCCTTCAACGACATCGTCGCGCTCATCGATGCCGACCTTTCCCAATCGAACCCGGGATCCGACCGCGACCTTCCCCAGAGTCCTAATGAAAATCGGAGTCCCATCTTTTTCCGCCACCATCACATTTTCGATATCTGCGATCCCGTTGATGAGGCCCAGTCCACGAATGTTGTAGTTCTGCGGGCCGATGGTCAGATAGCTGCCTCCGACATTGGCGTTGCTATTGGTCAACGCGGACATGACCTGCGACAGATTGACGCCGTAGCTGATCAATCGTCCCGGATCGATATCGACGTGATATTCTTTGGTCGTCCCCCCGAATGCCGTGACATCGATGACGCCGGGAATGCGCCGGAACTCCCGTCGAACCTGCCAGTCCTGAATCGTCTTCAAGTCCGTGAGCGTGGTCTCTTCGGCCCCCGTGAGTTCATAGCGATAGATTTCGGCAATCGCCCACCAGGGGGACAGCGACGGCACCGCCCCGGGAGGCAGTTGCACCGAGCCCAGCCGATTCAATACTTCCTGACGGTCGCGAAAGATCTCCGTATCGAAATCGAAATAGATCTTGATGTCGCTCAACCCGAAAATCGAGAGCGAGCGAACATCCGTGACGCCCGGCATTCCATTGAGTGCGACCTCGATGGGAATCGTGATTTGGCGTTCGATCTCTTCAGCCGACCAGCCGTGGTACTGGGTGATCAATTCGACCATCGGCGGCGAGGGATCGGGATAGGCAATGATATCGAGGGTATGAAAAGCGTAGAGCCCGCCGAATAGGAGGAAAAAGCCCAGGATGCAGACCATGACACGCTGGATCAGGGAAAGTTCGACGATTCTGGCTATCATGGGGTGCGATCGGATTCCAAATCGAAGGAAAAGGACTTCACGCGGGGCACTATCCCTTGACTTCCTGTCCCCTGATCAGGACTGCACCTTTCGTCACAATGCGTTGTCCCGACGTTAACCCCTCCAAGACACGCACCTGATCCGGTGAAATCGTGCTCACTTTGACTTCCCGTCTGACATAGTGATCGGCGCCTTCGACGACATACACAAACTGTTTCCCATCCTCTACCAATACCGCCTCGCGAGGAATGGTCAGAAGCGGCGTAGCCTCGCCGACCTGTATATGGAGGCGCGCAAACATTTCCGGTTTCAGCCGATGATCCTTATTATTGACCCAAGCGCGCAGCTTGATGGTTCTGGACGTCGGGTCTACCACGTCGCCGATGGTGGCTACGGTGGCGGGGAAATTCACGTCCGGGTACGCTTCGACGCTGACTTTGGCAGACTGCCCCTCCTTCACCAAGGCGAGATAGGCCAGATCCCGTTCATACACATCCGCTACCACCTGCAACATATCGAGGTCGGCCACCGTGAACAGCACCTGAGCAGACTCTCCCCCGATCGACTGTCCGGGCGTCACATTCCGCTCTACGACAATCCCGGTCAAGGGACTCTTCATTTCAAATCGCGACGTGATTTTTTGTCGTTCGAGAGGTTTTTCCAATTCCTGCGCGGGAACCCGCAACGACAATAATCGTTCTTTTGCGCGCCGAAATTCCGCGCGCGCCTTGATCAATTCATTTTCCGCTTGCTTGAGGTCCTTCAATGCCAGCGCTTTACTTTCATACAGGTCCTTGGCCAGCTCGTGGGCTCGTGTCGCGTATAGTAGATCCGAGTCTTCCTTGGCGTACTCCGCATAGGCTTGGGCAATTTCCTGGCTGTCTAACACCAACAGCACGCTACCTGCCTGCACATGTTCGCCTAAATGCGCCCGCACCTCGAGGACACGCCCTTGGAGCGGAGAGGAAATTCTTGAATAGCGATCTTCCCCGTAGGTGACCTTCCCGGCCAACGTGAGATCATGGGCTCCCGACCCGAGTTCGACGAGAGCCGTTTCCACCCGTGGATGCGATTCTGCGGCTAGTCCGGCTTTCGGGGATGCAGTCGTGGTGGCATGGGAGACGGCAGGTTGCTCTTCTCGCCCACAGGCATAGAGAAGGAGACAGACTACGGCAAAAGTTGAGACCGCTAGCGTAAACGATAGGTTGCGAAATTCATTCATACGCTCAGCCGCTGCCTCAACCTTGACCTGGCTCGTCACGACCTGAGCTCCTGCCCCACGGCGCTTTCTAGCTGGAAAAGGTTATGTTGATAGGTAAACAAGGCTTCGATATAGTTTTGCTGAATCGTGCGCGAGGTGCGCGCGGCATCGAGCAAATCGAGAATCGTCGCGCCGCCCCGTTCATAGGCCCGTTCGACAATTGTAAAAGTTGAGCGGGCGTCTTCCAGCACCTCACCGAAATATGCTTCGACCAATCGTCGGCTCTGCAGGAGGTTGCGATAGGCGACTTCCACTTCATTCTCAACTAGATTGATAGTCTTATCCAAGTCGGCTTCCGCCGACTGGAGGGAGACCTCCGCCTGGAGAATCCCGCCTTGGTTCCGGTTGAACAGGGGCAAGGGAATGCCGACGTTGAGCGCGACCTGGCCTGGATTATCAGGCCCGCGCGCTCCCTGAATCGCGTACCCAGCTCCGATCGTCACATCAGGAATGCGGTAAGCCTTCGCCAGCTTCAGATCGGATTCCCTCTGGGAAAAGGTATAGCGTTTTGCGCGAATGTCCGGGCGCGCATCGAGAGCGGTCATGCGCAATTTCTCGATATCGGGATCGATCCGGCGAAAACCCAACTCTGTGGTCAATTCCAGCATCGTCTTGGGGGATACCCGCAGCAACTGACGAAGATCACCTCTCGCCGATTCTGCCTCCTGCAACGATCGGATCACCTGCGAGTGAAAGTCCACCATCTGCAAGCGGATCCGAATGAGATCGACTTCCGCGATATACCCTTTATTGAATCGGATGGTATTGATCGCGAGGATACGGGAAAAACGTTCGCGATTCTCTTCTGCCAACACCAATCTGCGCTGAGCCAACTGAATTCGGTAATAGGTATCCTTCACGGTAAACCCGAGTTGCCGCACCGCATCTTCGAAGGCCGCTTCTGCCGATTGCGTGCCGTACCCGGCACTTTCGATTCGATAGCCCCGTTTCCCTGCTAACTCAAACAACTGAGCGACTTGGGTAAACAATTGCCCGCTATTGGATAGCGTCCTCCCTTGTGAATACGAGCTTTGTGTCCCGACTGAAACCAACGGATTCGGGAAGAGCCGCGCGGTGACTTCCTGCCCTTTTGTATACTCGATCCCGTACTTGGCGATAAGGACATCAAGGTTCTGACTGAGGAACAGTCCCAGCGCATCGTTCACACTCAAACGAAGCGGCTTCGATGCCACGGTAGCCTGTTCAGGAGCCGGAGACGGCGAGGCCGCACTGGCGGGATATGCAGAAGCGCTCAGAATGCTGAGAACGATGATGGAGCAGATGGAACACAATTGTCGATCCACAAACACGGACAATCCCCCTTATAAACCACTGCATGGGCAAGGGTGAGAAAGATTACCGCACCATCCCCTCAACAGAATCTGCATTATACAGCGTATGTGAGACGAAGCAACGAACCTCTTAAAAGATAAGCACTTAGCCCACGTTATTCATGACGGTTCGTCGAGAAAGCGCACAGTCGCGTTGCGAGACGGGCTCGCGGAGCCGCTTGGCTCCGAGGCGTACTTGAGTAGTACGTCGAGGGGGCGAGAGGCGAGCCTGCCCGCCGAGGGCTCGTTGCAGGAGTGAATCCGCGATGCAGCAGAAGCGCTCATGAATAATGCGGGCTAAAGCGTGTGGGGTAGAGAGGGAAAGAGCGAAGGCCATCCGTAGCAGCCCGGCATCGCCGCATCGAAAAAGACGACTCTCATTGCATTGCAGCAGCGGGCTCTAGATAATGCGCGAAAGATTCTGAAGCCAGCGTCATCTGTCAGGCGACAAAAGGGATTGAATGTCTTCCATTTCTTTGGCCCTACTCATCTTCGGTGTGTGCTATCTGGTCATCATCACCGAGCGGATACACAAGACGATTGTGGCGCTGTGCGGAGCTGCGGTGATGATCGGCCTCGGCGTGGTGTCCCAAGAGGAGGCGTTCTACTCCCATGAGTTTGGGGTCGACTACAACGTTGTGTTTCTGCTGATCGGAATGATGGTAATCATTAACATCGTTCGAGAGACCGGTCTCTTTGAGGTCTTGGCGATCTGGGCGGCGCAGCGGGCCGACGCGAAGCCGTTTCGTCTGTTGGTATTGTTGGCATTGTTGACGGCTGGGCTCTCGGCCATGCTTGATAACGTCACGACCGTATTGCTCATGGCCCCCGTCACCTTGGCCATTACCAAGCGATTGGAACTCAATCCCATTACATTCCTTGTGACCGAGGCGCTTGCGTCCAATATCGGTGGGACTGCGACGCTGGTCGGTGACCCGCCCAATATCATGATCGCCAGCAAGGCTGAATTGAGCTATCTCGACTTTCTGGTGGTCTTGGGTCCGATCGCTGTGGCGATTATGGTCGTGTTCGTGGTTGCGTTGTGGGTCATCTTTGGGCGAACAATGACCGTGGCGCCGCATCTCCGAACGGCGGTTCTGGCGTTGAGTTCACGGGAGGCCGTTTCAGATCGACCGTTCTTGCACCGCTGTCTCTGGCTGCTGGGGATCATCAACGTGGGGTTCTGTATGCATTCGCTCATCCATCTTGAGCCGGCCACGATCGCCCTCCTTGGCGCGAGCATATTCATGTTGATCGGTCATGCGAGGCGGAAGCAGGAGAATGCAGAAGAGTTGTCGTATTTGACCGATGTCGAATGGAAAACCATCTTCTTTTTTATCGGGTTATTTATACTGGTCGGTGGATTGGTGAAGGTCGGCGTGATTCGCTACCTGGCGGATCAGTTGGTTTCGGTGACGCAGGGGAATCTTACGGGATCCACGATGGCAGTGCTGTGGGGGTCGGCCATGCTCTCAGCTGCGGTGGATAACATTCCCTATGTCGCGGCTATGAATCCGCTGATTGTGGACCTCGCCCGGTCGCTGCACCCTGAGATTTCTGATTATGCGGTCTTGGTGCATCAGCCGGACATCATGCCTTTGTGGTGGGCGCTGGCGCTGGGGGCTTGTCTGGGGGGAAACGGCACAATCATCGGTGCAAGCGCGAACGTCGTGATTGTGGATATCGCGCGCAAAGCCGGCTATCCCATCTCATTCTGGCAATTCTTCAAGTTTGGGTTTCCCGTCATGGTGGGGTCGGTACTTATAAGCGCTCTGTATCTCTGGTTCCTTTTCCTTCGCTGACCTAGCCCGCATTATTCATGCGTCTGCTGCAATCGTCGATGCTGACCCAAGCGAGACGAGGGGAGGGTTGAGGTCCGAAGTTCGATGTTTTCGAAACGTCGAACGTCTGATTGCGCTCCTCTCGCTTGTCGCGCGCCACGCCACGATGTCGCGACGAACCGTCATAAATAATGCGGGCGGCTCTCTTACCCAGGATCAAACCCTAAGTTGGCGTGGATCAGATAACCCGTCCCGCGAAACCACACCAACCAGTTGGGACTTTATGATTGGGTTTACGACGTGGTTGAGTTGATTCGGGCCGCCTATACGGTGGTAGGATTTTTGCCAAGTTCATGAGAGTTATCACTAGTCGGTGTGAAGGAATCTCCTTGTCGCTGTATGTTGCGGGATACAGAATAGAAACAATTGTTAAATCAATGAGGTGCAGTGATTCTGATCTCGAATGGCGAACTCGTTTCCCTTCATAAGGATGTGTCTTCCGGAGCATAGAGGGAAAGGCGCCCACCAAAATGCCCCCAAATGACGTAGTTGCCTCTTCCTCCTCATGCGGTACAGTGCTTGCTTCTCTGTTCCATGGAATTCTTGCAGGCCGAGGAAAGATGAGACTGGAGGCTTAGTCATGGCGACACACATTCTTGAAGCAATGCTCTCCCATTCCGTAGCGGCCACAAGGCGGGAACAGAACGTAGGAAGTAAAGACGTCGGCCAAGCATTTTCCGTGACGCCAGCTAGGGCTATCCCTCCGGGACGCCGGTGTGAGGCGCGCATGGACTATCGATCGATGTGTTCGTATGAAGTGCTCGAAGTCATTGATGAACAGTCGGCCGTCATCGAGCAAGGAAAGGCCTTTGCACTCAACAGGAGCACAAAAGGGATGCTCCTCTTCATGGCCTTGGCCCCTCGTGCAAAACAGCTGATCGAGGTGCATACCCTCCGCTCTGGATGGGGTCGGACGGCGAATGTCTTTGAAGTCCGTTGGACGAGGCCCGTTCAGGTGGAGTCATTCGGAAATCTGTACCTGGTTGGGTGCCAACGGATATTCGGCCCCTGTCGCTATCTGTTGTTCTAGCCACTGCGATGGGTCGTCGATCGTCCCCATCGGAACGCAGTTCCTTCTGCCTGCCACTTTCCCTCGCTAGCCCTCGCTGATCCAGAAGGTTAAAATTGGCATCCCACTCATCTATGTCTTAGGGGTGCTATGGCCGTCCGCACCACTCCCTCAAAACCACGGATTTCTCTCGACCGAAGCATCGAGCGGATGCGGAAACAGCTCGCCGAGTTCGGCCCATTCCTGGGCAAGGGTAAGCCAACGCACAGTCTGGAAGAGTTCGATCTGGAGACCGAATGGCTAATCGACGGTCTGCTCGGACAGACATCCGACTTGCTGCACGCGTATGAGTATGCTGAGCTAGGCGAGGCGGCATGATTGGTCAACATGACGGATGAGGCGCCTGAAGGCACCGGCATGGATAGTCAGCGGCAGAGCCTGTTACAGCGCGGCCGCGTGTTGGAGAGCTGTGTGGCGGAATTGGAAGCCCGCCGTTCTGCAGGACCAACGAAAGCCAAAATCGAGCCCACGCCCATTGGTCCGCAGATCGCCGAACACATGTCCACCGAGGTCCGAAGCGTGTCACAAGCTGATAGCCTGAGAAGGGCCTGGCAACTGATGTAGCAATGGAAGCTGGGGGCGCTGCTCGTCACAAACAGCCAATCGTATGTCGGTGTCATTACCGATTCGATCCTGCCCGCGAGGTGGCGGCCAATGGGCTGGATCCCAATACGACTGTTGTCGAAAACTGTATGCGGACGCCGGTGGTGACCATCGAAGATGGTAGACCGACCATCGACGCCGTGCGCATGATGAAGGAGCAGGGCTCCCGGCATCTGGCCGTGACGCAAGATGGACAGATTATCGGCGTGGTATCCGTCTCCAATATTCTGCGGCACTACTCAGGCGTCGCCTAGCCCGCATTATCCATGAAGGCGCCTACTGCAACCGCCGATATGCCGCTACGGCAAGCCTGACGGGGGCGGGCTCGCCATTCGGTCAGTCAACATTCTGTTTCACGTATGCCTCTCTCCTTCGCGGCTCCGTGCGCCCGTCTCGCTTGGCATCTCGGCGGTTTCGTCACGAACCCTCGTGAATCATGCGGGCTAGCAACAGGTCGTGCTTCGTTCATGAATCTGAGTTCATCTTGTGAGATATATTTCTTGTTCATGCCATGACCATAAGCTATGCGCCATCTGCTCTTGTTCCCAGCCATTCACTCCTATTCGGAACGTGAGGGGAGAAATGGGGCCAATCGGGGCGATCGTAAAAGAGAATAGGCTCTACGAAATGGTAAGGGGAAAGCTGATTAAGGACGGGTTCGCTGGCCGGCAGGAATTTGAAGCCTACGTGAACCATCATTATTTAACGTTGCCGGTGTTCGACAACGCGGGGAATCCGTGGTCGCTCGATGGGAAGCCGGTGTATTGTCTCCGTGGCACGCAATACGAAACCGTAGACGATCAGAGCGTCCACCTCGCGCGCTGTTCGGATTGCTGTGGCATGAGAATCGGATCGGACGAATTTACGGTCGAATCGGATTGCATCCGTTGCACGGGCTGCGGGCATGCGTTCGATGCACGATTGGAAATGATGGAAACGTAGGAAGGGGACTTCCTGGTCAGTGTCCTGTGCTCGCGCAACGCGCGGCCTCGGAAGGTCCTCGTTGGACGCGCGCAGTGGGACACCAACCAGGCAGTCCCCCGAAAGAGAGAAACGAGTAAGCTTGAAGGGATCATCTGTAATCTTGTTTCACGAATGCAGTAGGGCCAGCAACGGGTGCCCTACCTGGGGAGAACAACGAGCGAGATTGTGGTGGGGTGCGAGAGCCATACCATCTGATTATCCAAGTGAAAGGGGCAATCGCCAGATGCTATTAAATGTGTGTTGCTTTCGATGGCATTATCCCTCCTGGAGCTTTTTTCTTTGCCAGAATCTGTGCGGAGGGCATGAGGTATGCCTATGCAAATCAGGGGGGGGGATTTGGATATGCGATTGTATTGACACATAGAATAAAGAGAGTTAGGATCTCAGGCCAGCATACATACCGATAAGCTAATGTAGGTCCCTGGACTGGCATGATGAACAGAGTGGCTTGATGCCGCGTAGCGTGGTGGTTCTCAATTCCTTAAATAAATAAGGAGGTCGGGCTATGGCGAGTACAACAACATGGGGAGGGGCGGACCGGGGCTACGACATGTCGCTCTGGTACGATTCCAGGCCTCTCAAGATCGGTTGGTTTGCAATGTTGGCGGCGGTGGGCGCTG
>Ga0315281_10009221_pt1 | contig 13699 bp, 20 predicted proteins | sample YL17G07_0_MG_FD_204540 | JGI IMG/M metagenome (GOLD analysis project Ga0315281, IMG submission 204540) | Sediment microbial communities from Yellowstone Lake, YNP, Wyoming, USA - YL17G07_0 | ecosystem: Environmental > Aquatic > Freshwater > Lake > Sediment | place: USA: Wyoming | collected...
CTACCGACCATGCCAGAGAAATGGATCGCACTCATTATGCCGAAATATTCAGAGATGCTGCGCGAACAGCGCGCGTGGAGCGCGATGCTGGGTTATGTTTAAGTATAAAATGAGGGGATGGCTAAGGGATAATGCCTATTTATAAAAATCAGTGGTTTGCCAGATGGGCAAAAAAACTGAGTGATGATGCGTTGTGATGAAGAAAACTAAAGTATCGCCAAGGGCAAAAACCCCCATGCTGGAAGCTATCCATGACACGGCAAAAGTATTGCAAGAAGTGGGTTTGATGGATCAAATGACCCTGCGCGAATTTGATAGCCTCTGTTTAAAACCAATTCCAGTGATGAAAGCAAGTGACATTCGTAAAATTCGTACGCGATCACATGTCTCTCAAGCCGTTTTTGCCGCCTTGCTCAATACCAGCGTTTCAACGATTCAGAAGTGGGAGATAGGCCGGAAAAAGCCCGCCGGAACCGCGTTGAAGCTGTTACATATTGTGCAAGACAAAGGAATTGAGGCACTGTTTTGATATCCTCCCCCATACTTGGTCACAGGGGTTTATCGACTCGGAACCGTTATTAGGCAACGAGTTTCAGTTGTACCTTACGGCCCGCGCGAAATTCCAGCGATATCAGCATTTCCAAGCTGAATTTTTCCCATTTGCCGCGCATGAGATCCGAGACGCGGGACTGCGCGATGCCAAATAATGCGGCCGCTTTTTCTTGGGTGAGTTCATTGTCTTTGACATAGTTACGCAGATCACTCATTAAGGCCGCGCGCAATTGCAACAACTCCGCCTCTTCTTGATCAAAACCGAGATCGAGAAAGACGTTGCCGCTGGATTTCGTTACTGAACTTTTCTTTTTCATCCTTTACCTCCAATCTCACGATAGCGGTTTTTTGCAATTGCGATGTCTTCTTTGCGTGTTTTTTGCGTTTTCTTCTGGAACGCGTGCAGCACATAAACAGCATTTGCGAATTTTGCCACGTATAAAATGCGCCACTCACCAAGCACATGAATACGTATCTCTTTGACGCCTGCCCCAATCGCTTTCATAGGTTTCCAGTCAGACGGATCTAACCCTTGCTCCACGGCGTGCAATTCAAACCCTGCCGCGCGCCGTGCCTCGTCGGGAAAATTGCGTAAATCATCCTGACTTGTACCGACAAAGGCGAGAGGTTTCATAACCAAAATATATATGTATAGTGATATATTATCAATAAGTTTATATAAATATTTTAAGAGCTGACGAAAAAAGCGATATGTTCGACGAAACAGGCAGTACGAATCTCAGGACGCTGTTGTTCGCCCTCGGGTTGTGGGATAGTCCCGTCGGGGTCGGCCTTAAGGCCGACCTACAAAAGATTATCCTATGTTCGACAAGGGGAGGTCAGCCTTGTGGCTTTTTGATCCGATTACTATGGTGTAAGGCATACGCATATTTAGCAAGGATTTCTTATGACAACGGCAACTGTCACTTCAAAAGGTCAGATCACCATTCCCGTTTCTGTGCGCACGGCACTGGGGCTTTCTAGCGGCGACAGAATTGAGTTTGTGGAACTCGCCAACGGTCAATTTGCCATTGTAGCAGCGACGCAATCTGTCACGACCCTCAAGGGGATGATCCGCAAGCCAAAGAAACCCGTCTCCATTGCGGAGATGAACAGCGCCATCGCCAAACGCGGTGCCGCCGCACGGTGATTGGTTTAGATACCAATGTCATGGTCAGCTACATCGCTCAAGATGATGCCGCGCAAGCCAAGAAGGCAACAAAGTTAATTGAATCCCTGTCGCCGGAGTCGCCGGGGTATATTCCGCTGGTCACGGTGGTTGAGTTGGTTCTTATCATCGTAAGCACGGCGAGGAATGCATGGACGCCGGGGTGAGTATTGTTATGTGAACACTACTCCGCGAACATCTCTTGCAGTACCGCCAATGTCTTCGCGGCGGTATTCGTGTCGAGTTTGCCCACGCGTTTGACCAAGCGGGTTTTGTCCACGGTGCGGATTTGGTCGAGGACGATTTGGCCTTTTTTTCGCTGGAAAGTGAGCGGGATGCGGGTGGGATAGTTGCGGCCCCTGGTGGTCATGGGGGCGACGATGACGGTGCCGATGTGGTGATTCATTTCATCGGGCGAGATGACGACGCACGGACGGGTCTTGCGGATTTCGTGGCCCTGGGTGGGGTCGAGGCTGACGAGGTAAACGTCGAAACGAGAAATTACCAGCGCCATTCACTGCGATCCCACGCGGTGGCGAGCGTGTTGTCTTCGTCAAGGAGGCGGTCGTCTTTGTGTTGCGCCATAGCGGCGAACGTCTCGGACCAACCGCTGCGCGTGGTGTGAACCGGGCGGATGGTGAGGACGTTGTCATTGACCTCGATCTCCACGGTGTCCTTGAGGTGGCACTGCGCCAGGACGGATTTCGGTAGGCGGATGCCTTTAGAGTTGCCGATGCGGACGATGTTGGTTTTCACGGCTCATGCCTCTTGCTTGAATGAGTTGATGTAGTCACATTGTGATTACCTTTTCAGGAGGTGTCAATGACCAAGCGTCTTGTCGTTCCGGCCAAGCGCAGTGCAAGCCGGAATCCAGTAATACAATTGGTTACTGGCAGGCGACGTGAGTCGGTTTAAATAATTTTCATTGAGTAATTGGTTTTCAACAAGCTGTTTGCTGCGGTCGAGACTCGGACTGGACCTGCGGGGTGGTGTTGGCGCAAAGATTTTCCCAATCTTCCAGAATTTTGCAAAACATGTGTATTATACATATAATATGTATCATCAATATAACTTGAGGTGAAGCGAAATGACAAAGCCTGCGCAAGACAGCATCTCGGCCACGGAATTGGTGAGAAATCTGTCTGTTGCCATTGATACTGTGCGCATAACAGGGCAGCGCCTGCGCATTACCAAGGGCTCTCAGACCGTTGCCGAACTCTGTCCGCCCACCAAACCCGGATTGCCCATTACCAAATTAGCCGGTGTTTTAAATGCGCTGCCTAAATTAGGCGATGATGCGGCGGCGATGGCGAAGGATGTGGAAAACCTGCGGGTCAAGGCCCGCTTGCCGGACAACCCATGGGGCTAGTCATCGACACCAATTTTTTCATCGATGTTGAGCATGGCCGATTGAATTTGGCCAGTCTCGATGCGTTTGCCGATCAGGGTGATGCCTACATCGCGGCGATCACCGCGTCTGAACTTTTAGCCGGTGTACATCTGGCTAAGACCACCACCATCCGGGTGCAACGCTCCGTGTTTGTGGAAGGGATTCTCGCGAAAATACCCGTGCTGGATTTTACAGAAGAAGTCGCGCGCTGTTACGGCGAAATATATGCCCATTTTATTAAATCCAAGGCAAAACCCCGCATTAACGCGCACGATCTACAAATAGCCGCGACCTGTTTGGCGCACGGCTATGTGGTATTGACGAGCAATGTAACGGATTTTAAGAAAGTGCCTGGACTCAGTGTCGTTCATCCCAAGAAGGCGCTGTAACACAATACGAACCATAAAAGATTTTCGCTATCCGCAACATGTGGCAGGAAAGGCTTGATCATTTTTAATTGCTTACTATAATGTAAGGCATACGCATATTAGTAAGGATTTCTAATGACAACGGCAACGCTCACCTCCAAAGGCCAGGTCACCATCCCGGTGGCGGTACGCACGGCGCTGGGGTTGTCGCGCGGCGACAGGATTGAGTTTGTGGAACTCGCCGACGGTCAATTTGCCATTGTAGCGGCGACGCAATCGGTCACGGCCCTCAAGGGAATGATCCGCACGCCAAAGAAACCCGTCTCCATTGCGGAGATGAATCGCGCCATCGCCAAACGCGGTGCCGCCGCACGGTGATTGGTTTAGATACCAATGTCGTGGTCCGGTACATTGCGCAAGATGATGTCGCGCAAGCCAAGAAGGCAACAAAGTTAATTGAATCCCTGTCGCCGGAGTCGCCGGGGTATATTCCGCTGGTCACGGTGGTTGAGTTGGTTTGGGTGCTGGAGTCGTGTTATGCGCAGAATCGTGCCGAGGTGGTTGCGGTGCTCGACACGTTGCTACGCACAAAACAACTCATGGTGGAAAATGTCGCCGTGGTTTCACAAGCGCTAAAAATCTTCGCGATGGGTAAGGCGGATTTTGCCGACTGCTTAATTGCGCGATCTGCACTTGCGGCGAATTGTACCCATACCGTCACTTTTGACAAAGCCGCTGCAAATCATGCAGGCATGCAGTTGCTCGAATAATTCATCATGGACGACGAACGCACCTGTTTTAAAATGCAGTTGTCCCGGTCGAGATGGTGGGAATGTCCTGTCATAATGGTTAATGCCGTTGTAGTATGTTGCAGCGACATCGACGAGATTAAATCATGTTTTGAAGCAGTTAGCAGTCTGTTGAAAAACGCAGAACGTACTGATAATTCTTTAAACCGACTCACGTCGATAGCCAGAGGCCTATTGATATATATGGATTCCGGCTCGCACTGCGTTTGGCCGGAACGACGAATCGGGGCACAATGTCGAGTTTTTCAACAGGCAGTTAGTTAACCGTTGTCATTTACGCAACTCAGTCACGGTCGATAAGGGTAAAAACAACACGGAGGGTTTATCGGGGAAGGGGATTAAACCATAGTGTTGATAGAAGGACTTTGCACGGTCATCTTTTGCATCAACAACCAGGGCATAAACAGCAAAATCGGCGCGTGCAGTGCGGTCAAGCGCATCGGCCAACAAAACACCGCCTAGTCCGATACCACGAAAATGCTGGCCAACGGCCAGCCGCTCCACTAGTACCGCAGGAATCGATGGGTAGCGTGGCAGTTTCTTACGTAGATTCTCAGGTAGATCATTGATGGGAATGCTGGCTGATGCCAAGGTGTAGAAACCAGCGATTTGATCGTCATCCTTTAGTGCGACGAAACAGGCCGTAATACGCCGACGGATATCTTGCGTGACCTGTTGTTGGAAGTAATGATCAAGCGGTTCAACACCGCTACAGAAATGCTGCCGTTCATGCGCTGCGGAAAGCGGCACGATACGAAACGCGCCTTGCTTCATGCTTCCCGCACGATTCTACGCCGGTGTGCAAATGCACGTTTGAGGGCTGTATTTGGTTTAGCGGGTGTTATCAGCGCCGCGGCAAAACATTCCTGATCCGCGACGGACAAACGGATCAAATCTTCGTTATCGAAAGCGCGCTGTACGGCATCTTGTACGGCGTCAATGACAAAGTCTGTAACAGAACGGCCCTGAATTTTCGCTGCCCGCTTTAATTGGGTCTGCAATTCGGTACTGATCCGCGCTTCAAGTCGTGCGGTGTTGGTAGCCATAAAACTGTCCTCAGATTGATTGACAGTAAGTATCCGGCAAATTGCCGTACATACAAAACAAATGCAGGCCCAATTTGGCATTTTTTTCCTGATGCACATTCTTTAATTAACGAATCTCAGGACGCGGTTGTTCGCCCCTTTTGCAAAAGGGGCGGCGATTCATTGATCTAGGCCAGCCTACATAAACCGGCAAACACCGGAAGGCTGTTGTGTGACGGGCTTTGCGGTATGGAGTGCGGGTGGGGCTTTTATGAGCGGGCGGGGGGTGTCACACTAGCCGAAAGGCGGTGAGGGCCGGGGGTGAGTTAACAATTAGGGGAAATCGTGAAACAGACCGCTTCACTTCATTTGATTATTTAACTACACTATATAACTGATTGATTAGATGAAAAAATCGGTTATCCTAGTAGCCTGTTGAAAAACGCGCTGAGGGGCGCATCGCGGCGTTGGAAACGAACTCAAAGTGCTCATTTACTTCGTGTAAACTCCGCATTTTCGTCCGTTTCCGCCTTGCACTGCATCCCCTGATTACGTTTTTCAACAGGCTGCTAGAGGGGTGTTTTAGAGGCTCTCCCACCGTCTGATTCAATCCAGGTTGATTGGTTAAACATAGATTTTAGAGCAGGCAAACCGTTGAACGTTGAGCAGATGCAGGCGCAGTTACTGAAGGCCACGCAGGAATGGGCGTCGATTTTTTCCCAGTTTCCTTGGCAACGGTGGTGGCGTGGGGCGCCGAAAATGTTGGAGTTGATATTGGTGGTGTTGTTGGCGAAGGCGGCGGCGGATTTAACCTGGCTGATCGTGGCACCCAGTGAGGATACCAGCGCGGCGGCGGGTAATCTGCCGGCGGCACGCACACCGGCGATTGAATTAGCGCGGTTGAACACGGTGGCGAATCTGCATTTATTTGGCATTGCGACCAAGTCGTTGTCGCCGCAAGGCGCGCAGATTGATGCGCGTGAAACGGGATTGAAATTAACCTTGCGCGGGGTGTTTGCCTCGAATACGCCGCAACAGTCGATGGCGATCGTCGCGGATCAACAAAATGTGGAAAAGGTGTATGTGCGCGGTGATGCAGTGGTCGCCGGCGTGGTCTTATATGAGGTCTATCCGGATCGGGTGATTCTGGAACGCAGTGGCAGTTTTGAAACCTTGACTATGCCGCGTGATGGCAAGGATAAACCGCCGCTGTTCACACCGGTGGGGGCGGTTACCGCACCCGGCCCGGTGAGCATGGCGCCGCCACCGGGGGCGTCGGCTGCGGAACGGTTGAAAGACTTGCGCGAGAATTTGGTGAATCAGCCGAAAAAATTCTGGGAGCAAGTGCGGATTGATCCGGTGGCCGATCCGCAGTCGGGGCAACTGCGCGGATTCCGCTTTAATCACAAGGACCCGCAGGTGTTGCAGGCGATGGGGTTACGGCCGGACGATGTGATTATTGAAGTGAATGGCATGCCGGCCACTGATCCGTCGGTGTTACAGAATTTAATGAACATGCAGGGCAGTCAGGATTTACGGATTGGTGTGGAGCGGCAAGGCCGCCGTGAAGAACTTCGGATTTCGATGTGAGAGGCGACATGTTGGCGCAGTTAATCGGGGAATATTTTGCTTTTGGGTTGCGACGCGGCTGGCGGCAGCGTACGCGCGTGATGATCGTCGCGCTGGTGGCGTTGAGTGTCACCTCGCTGGGCTTGCTGGACAGTAACCGTTTGTACGCCGCCGATGAAGAGGCCGACGCGGTGGCCGATGAGCCGGTGGTGAAGAAAGTCCGCAAGCCGGTGAAACGCCGCGCGAAAAAAGTCGTCAGCAGCAACAGCAAACCGATCGCGCCGGTGGCGCAGGCCGCGACGGTGACGCCCGGAACGGCGGCGCCAAAAGGCGCAACGGCGCAAGCGGATCAATTCACGCTGAATTTTGCCGATGCGGATATCCGCGTGATCATCGAAGCCGTTTCGAAATACACCGGGCGCAATTTCATTGTTGACCCGCAAGTCAAGGGCAAGGTCACGATCATCTCGCAACGGCCGATGAACGCCAAACAAATCTACGAAGTCTTTCTCTCGATCTTGAAGGTGCATGGTTATGCGGCCGTGCCGGGCAAGGATGTGATCAAGATTGTGCCGGACGCCAATGCCAAGCAAGAGGCGATCGATAACATGAATTTCCGGCGTGACTCCAGCAGTGATGAGGTCGTCACGCATGTCATCGAAGTCAAACATGTGGATGCCGGACAGTTGGTGCCGATCCTGCGGCCGCTGGTGCCGCAACGCGGCCATCTCGCCGCCGTGCCGACCTCCAATGTGATCATCATTTCCGATTCGGCCTCGAACATCGCGCGTATCGTGCAAATTATTAATCGTATCGATCAAGTCACGGGTGATGAGTTGGAAGTAATTCCACTGGCGCATGCGTCGGCGACGGAGTTGTTGCGAATCCTCAGTCAGCTTGACACCAAGGACCCCAAGGCACCGCAAGAACGCACCAAGATGGTCGCCGATGAACGCACCAATAGTTTATTGATCAGCGGGGATAAATCGGCGCGGTTACGCGTGCGCGCACTGATTGCGCATTTGGATACCCCGGTGGAGATCGGCGGCAACACCCATGTGGTGTATTTACGCAATGCGGTCGCCAAGGATCTGGTGCCCGTGTTGACCGGGATTGCCAGCGGTAAAGGCGGTGTGGCGGGAGCGAAACCGGCCGGGGCCGGAGGTGAACTCAATATTCAGGCGGATCAAAACACCAATGCCTTGGTGATCACGGCACCGTTGGAAGTATTTCGTTCGCTCAAGTCGGTGATTCAACAATTGGATGTACGACGCGCGCAAGTGATCGTCGAGGCGGTAATTGCCGAGGTGTCGAATAACGCCTCGCGGGAATTGGGTGTGCAGTGGGGCGTGGATGGGACACAAAGTGGCAATGCGGTGGGCCTGGTGAATTTTAATCTGGGTACGCCGATCACGGCCTATGCGAATCTGGCCTCGCCGCCGTCACCGGTGGGATTCAATGTCGGCTTCGGTAATTTTAACAGCACGACGCGGATTGCCGCGTTACTCTCAATGTTGGCCGGGGATGCGTATACCAATATTTTATCCACGCCGTCGTTGGTGACGCTGGATAATGAAGAGGCCTCGATCGTCGTCGGCCAGAATGTGCCGTTCGTGACCGGTTCCTTTTCCAGTACGGGTGGCACCGCCGCACCGTCGAATCCATTTCAGACGATTGAACGCAAGGATGTGGGTTTGACTCTGAAGATCAAACCACAGATCAACGAAGGCGATGCGATTAAACTCGATGTGACCCAAGAGGTCTCCAGCATCAGCACCAGTGCGGCGGCGGCCTCGGATCTCATTACTAACAAACGATCCATCAAAACCAGTGTGATAGTGGATGATGGTCAGATCGTGGTGTTAGGCGGTTTGATCGAAGACAACCTGATCGAGTCCGAACAAAAAGTGCCGGGGTTGGGTGATATCCCGATATTGGGTTGGTTGTTCCGTTATCAAAAGACCAGCAAGGTGAAAACCAATTTAATGGTGTTCTTGCATCCGACCATCATGAAGGATGAGAAGAGCATCCGTGCGATGACCACGGAGAAATATAATTTTATTCGCGCGCAACAAGCGGGTGTGCGGGAGAAGGGCGTGAAGTTGATGAGTGATGAGGTGTCACCGATCCTCCCGGAATTACAAGAGTTACTCAAACTGCCGCCGGCCTACGAAGACTCCAAGCAACGGCAGGAGTTGAGCACGCCACCGGAACAATCCTCACGGCGTGCGCCACCAGTGGCGATACCGGAGCGAAAACCCAGTACCTCGGCGACCTTTGCGCGGCCACCGGTGAATGTTGAACCGGCGGTCGTGCCGGAACCTCAACCGGTAACAGCGGATCAACCACCACCGGTATCGGTTGAGCAACTACTCCCGGCGAATCCTGATCAAGCACCACCACCCGCACCGGATGCGGCCTTACCACTACTGCCACCCGCGAGCGATGAGAATGCAGGACGAGTTACTCAATGAGTTGGTAGCCGCGCCGGTTGTAGATGAAACGGCTAAACCCAAAACGCTGACTTATCCCTATGCCAAACGGCATGGGGTATTGATTGGCGAGGTGGGAATCGAGGCGATTGAGATCATTTATCGTGAAGGCGGCGGCAATGTGCCGCTGATCGAATTGCGCCGTCATTTCAAACGGCCGCTGCGCTTGACGACGGTGACCACCGCGGAATTTGAAAAGTTATTGCAGCAACATTATGAGTCCGGCACCAGCCAGGCAATGGATATGATGGAAGGGCTGGGGGATGAATTTGATCTCACCAGTATCGCCCAGGAATTATCCGAACCCGAAGACCTGCTGGAAACGGAAGACGATGCGCCGATCATTCGTTTGATCAATGCCTTGTTGGCGCAAGCGGTGAAAGAAAACGCCTCGGATATTCACGTTGAACCGTTTGAAAATCGGCTGGTCATCCGCCTGCGCGTCGATGGGGTGTTGCGCGAAGTGTTACAACCGCCGCGCGTTCTTGCACCGATCATCACCTCACGCATCAAGGTGATGGCCAAACTCGACATCGCGGAAAAACGTCTGCCGCAAGATGGCCGTATTTCTTTTCGCATCGCCGGTCGCGCGGTTGATGTGCGTGTCTCGACCCTGCCGTCCGGTCACGGTGAACGGGTGGTGTTGCGTTTGCTGGATAAACAAGCCGGGCGTTTAAACCTGACGCATTTGGGGATGGCCGATGCGGTGATGGTCACCATGGATCGCCTGGTGCACAAACCGCACGGCATCTTATTAGTCACCGGTCCGACCGGTTCGGGCAAGACCACCACCTTGTATGCCGCGCTCGGGCGTTTGAATGACACCAGCCGCAATATCATGACGGTGGAAGACCCGATTGAATATTACATCGACGGCATCGGCCAGACACAGGTGAATACCAAGGTTGATATGACGTTTGCGCGTGGCCTGCGCGCGATCCTGCGCCAAGATCCGGATATCGTGATGGTCGGTGAAATTCGTGATTTGGAAACCGTGGAGATCGCCATTCAAGCGAGCTTGACGGGGCACACGGTGTTTTCAACCTTACACACCAACACCGCGATTGGCGCGATCACGCGTCTGCGTGACATGGGGGTTGAACCGTTTTTATTATCCTCGACGATCATCGGGGTGTTGGCGCAACGGTTGGTACGCTTGTTGTGTCCGTCGTGCAAACGCCCGCACGTGCCGGACACGGCGGAATGTGCATTATTGGGTTTGGCGGCGGATGATCCGCCGATCTTGTATGAACCCACCGGTTGTGAACAATGCAATTTTCTCGGTTATCGCGGCCGTACCGGGATCTATGAATTGATCGAGATCGACAATGTGATGCGGGCGATGATCCACGATGGCGCCGGTGAACACGACATCGAACAATATGCGCGACGTTTCTGGCCGAGCATCCGGGTTGACGGTGTGCGGCGAATTCTGGCGGGTGATACTTCATTGGAAGAAGTATTGCGTGTCACACGCGAGGATTAAATTGTAATGGGTGCTTTTGAATATGTCGCATTAGACAAGGCCGGTAAGGAACGCACGGGGGTGTTGGAAGGTGATTCACCGCGCCAGATCCGCCAACAATTACGCGAACAAGGCATGATCCCGCTGTCGGTGGATGAGGCGGCGAACCGCGAAAGTAAAAAGCAACGCAAGGGATTTTCCTTTTCGTTACGACGTGGCATCAGCGCTACCGACTTGTGTTTGCTCACGCGTCAGTTGGCGACCATGGTGCAATCGGGCCTGCCGTTGGATGAAGCCACGCAAACCATTGCGCGCCAATCAGAGAAGCCGCGCTTGCAAAGTTTGATGCTCGGGGTGCGTGCGCGGATCATGGAAGGGCATACCTTGGCCGATGGCCTGGGCAAGTTTCCGCATGTGTTTCCTGAGTTGTATCGCGCCACGGTGGCGGCGGGTGAACAATCCGGACATCTGGATAGCGTGTTGGAAAAACTCGCCGATTACACCGAGGCCCGGCAGTTGTTGAATCAGCGGATTCAAATGGCGATGTTCTATCCGGCGCTGCTGGGCAGTATGTCGTTGTTGGTGGTGTCAGGGTTACTGGCCTACGTGGTGCCGGAGGTGACCAAGGTATTTGAAGACATGAATCAGCAATTACCGTTGTTGACGCGGGCCTTGATTGCCGTGAGCGATTTCTTTCGCAGTTACTTCTGGTTGTTGTTAGTGGCGTTGATCGCCGGGGTCAGTGGCATCATCTATGTCCTGCGCAAGCCGGGTCCGCGTTATGCCTTTCACCGGCGGATCTTGCGGGTGCCGCTGCTGGGCCGTTTTGTGCGGCGCGTCAACACGGGCCGTTTCGCGCGGACCTTGAGTATTCTCAGCGCCAGCGGCGTGCCGGTACTGGATGCGTTGCGCATCGCCGGGCAGGTGATCAGTAATTTGCCGATGCGCGATGCGGTGTTGCAGGCGGCGCAAAAAGTGCGTGAGGGTGCGCCCTTGGCGCGTTCCCTGGAACAAAGCGGGTATTTTCCACCGATGACCATCAATTTGATTGCCTCCGGTGAAGTCACCGGGCGACTGGAAGAAATGCTGGAACGCGCCGCGACCAGTCAGGAACGCGAACAGGAAACACAAATTTCTTTATTATTGAGCATGATGGAGCCGGTATTGATTCTGGTCATGGGCGGCGTAGTATTGATGATCGTCCTGGCAATTTTGTTGCCGATTTTTGAAATGAATCAATTGGTGAGGTAGGGTTGGACTGATAGGTTAACGACGATTAAATATTTTAGTAACAAACTGAGTTAGGAGCTGCAATGAAACGAACAAAACGCAACAAAGGTTTTACCTTGATCGAAGTGATGGTGGTGGTGGTGATCCTCGGCATTCTTGCCGCGGTGATTGTGCCCAAGATCATGGATAAACCGGATGAGGCGCGCATCAACAAGGCCAAACAGGATATCCGGGTGTTGGAGGAGTCGCTGAATTTATACAAACTGGATAACTTCAGTTATCCAACGACGGATCAAGGCTTGGATTCGCTGGTAAAAAAACCGGCGGCCGCACCCGAGCCCAAACGTTATAAACAAGGCGGCTATATTAAAAAGTTACCCAAGGATCCCTGGGGCAACGAATATCAATATTTGATCCCGGGTGTGCATGGTGAGATCGATATCTTTTCCAACGGCAAGAGTGCGGATTCGACGGAAGACGACATCGGCAATTGGAATCTCGATGAAATAAGCAAGCCCGCGGTTTAATAAATCGATTAGTGCGGCTGAATCATGTTGCTTCGACACAAACCTATCCAGGGATTCACCCTGATTGAAATACTGGTGGTGTTGGTGATCATCGGTATTATCATCAGCACCGCCGTGTTGTCGATCAGTCACAGCGACATCGCGGTGGAAATGGAAGTGGAAATGAAGCGGATCTATGCCTTGATTACGCTGGCGCGAGAAGAAGCTATTTTACAAGGCCAGGAGTTGGCGTTGACCGTGGAACCCGATCGTTATTTGTTTGAGTCGTTTGCGGAGAACAAATGGCAACCCCTGAGCAATGACAAGGTATTCAGGGAACGTAAGTTGCAATTGGGCATGGGGCTGGCGCTGGTGGTGGAGCACACCACACTGATTCTCGGCAAAAAGGCCGATGACGAGGAACAAGGCAAGCCAAAGCCGGCGCGGATTTATCTGCTGTCCAGCGGTGAGATATCCCCGTTTGAATTGATCTTGCGTTCCGCGGATGAGACCGTGCAATTTCGGATTAAGGCCGGTGAAGATGGCAAACTTGAATTGGTCCGGCCACAGGACTTGAGTTAATAAATCATGCTGCGAAAATGTTATCAACGTGGATTTACCTTGCTGGAGGTGCTGGTGGCGCTGGCGGTGATCACTATCAGTTTATCGGCGGTGATCAAAGTGGTGTCGGAGACGACCAATACCACCATTTATTTAAAAGAGAAAACGCTGGCGCAATGGGTTGCATCGAATAAAGTGGTGGAATATCGCATGCGGCGTGATTGGCCGGCGGTGGGGCGATCCAATGGCACGGCGACCATGGGTGATGTGGAATGGGGCTGGTTGGTCGAGGTCAAGGACACCCCCGATCCGACGGTGCGGCGCTTGGAGGTCTCGGTAAAACCCGCAACGCAAAAAGCGGATGACCCCACCGTGTTCATTGTTGCCTTCATGGGGCGGCCCTCATGATCATGCGGTCACCATCCGCCGCCAAGGGTTTTACGCTGTTTGAATTGTTGGTGGCGATGACCATCTTCGCGATCATTTCTTACATGGCGTACAGCGGCTTGCGCAACATCCTGGATGCGCGCAGCCAAACCGATTTGGCGTCGGATCGCCTGGCGG
>Ga0315281_10009222_pt1 | contig 13698 bp, 16 predicted proteins | sample YL17G07_0_MG_FD_204540 | JGI IMG/M metagenome (GOLD analysis project Ga0315281, IMG submission 204540) | Sediment microbial communities from Yellowstone Lake, YNP, Wyoming, USA - YL17G07_0 | ecosystem: Environmental > Aquatic > Freshwater > Lake > Sediment | place: USA: Wyoming | collected...
GCCTGAACCCGTTTCAGATCGAGGTCAGGAGGAACGTGTCCCCCGTATCCAACGTAGGGATCGTCCCCGAGCCAAGAATCGGTTGTCTCGACACGTGAACCAGTAACAGTTGCGAGACAATGGTCTAGCAGGTGCGCTGCAGTATGTCTTCGCATCATCAAGAATCGATTCGTCCAATCGATCTTGCATGTGACCGGGCCGATATCCGGCTTTCCTTCTTCGACCTTGCCAAAATGGACGATGATTCCGCTCTGGTTCATCGCCCTCTTCACGTTGACGCGAAACGAGGACCCTTCTATTGTTCCCACGTCAGACGGTTGTCCACCTGATCTTGGGTGGAAGATCGTCCGATCCAACGCAAGATATGCGCTGTTCTTCTCTTGAACAACTCTCAGAACATTCACGTCTAGTGCTTGCGAGTACGAGTCCTGCAAGTAGACGCATGTCGTTGGAGGTATCTGATCAACGAACTTTGCGAGATCAACCAACACTCAGGTCTCCTGTCTTCCTTCGCTTTCCTCGGTTGTTTTCAAGCATGCGCGGCTAGCCTGGATTTGAACGAGCCTTAGTATGAAGATCTTTTGAACTTCCTTCGGACTTTCTCCACGGGTTCCCCGACTATTTGTATTCGTTCCAGATGGTATGTTCCAAGTCCGCTTTCTTCTGCGAGACGCAGGTGTTTCACGTTTTCGGGTGATATAGCCATCACGGCCGCACCGACAGCGTCCACAGCGACAGGGTCTGTTCCAGCGATAACCAGATTCATTTCTACAGGATTGCCGCTTGTTTCATGTCCTTCGCCGGCGATTATCCAGTCGACAACTGCTATGCTTGGTTTGACGACTGAGGTTAGGTCAACAATGTTCTCACTCAAATGACCGTGCATATGTCCCTTGGGCGTCATCGCGCCCATCATGTTCTTCAAGCTCAAAGTCACGATAGCATTTCCGTGCGGTTTGAGCTTCGGAACACTGACAATTGTGCTCTCCAGAGCTGTCTTGGCGATCTTCACTTTCTTCAGGGTCCGTGCGTTCGGAGGCTCGACCTCAACGAATTCGTCCTTGTTGAGATCCATCATTCTCACTTTCCATCTTTCTGCAACCGAGTCCACGCCTGCGACCTTGAACGCCTCGAGGGTATCTCCGAAACCTGTTCCCTCACCGATCAGAATCTCCTTGACATCATGTTTCCTCAGAAATGCGACCACCCCATCGATGACTCGGCTGTCGGTTGTAATTCCTGTCGACGGATGCTGGGTGTTTACGTAGTTGGGCTTTATCAGAACCGGCTTCTCTACAGGCACAGCTTGGTCTCCGTCTACCATCTCCAGAGCTCTAACGACCATATCGGGAGGTCCGTCCCCCTAACAATTGCAACCCTGCTCATCAAAGTGCTCGCCACGTTCACGTCACGCCCCTATTTGAAGAGAGACACAGCTCCATCTGTGGCCCCGTGTGTCTGCCCGATTGATTGCGGTAGTCTAAAGTGCGGAGAGACGACATGTCGAGCGGGACCCCGCATGTTACATGTGAATCTTGAAGATTTTCCCACAGCGCGTTCTGTCACGTACCTGAACTCGGCATCTATCTCTTTGATGCCCAGACCAGCGATAGACAGCATGGTGGAATTTCAACGGAAGATCGCATCCGGAGGAACCATCGGCTTCGATGAGGAAGCTGAGACGCAGGCGCTTGAGAACGCACGGAACGGGGCCGCATCTCTCTTTGGCGCACATAAGGAGGAAGTCGCCGTCCTGTCTAGCGCTACTGTAGGCATCTGTTCACTCGCTTGGTCTCTGGACCTGAAGAGAGGAGCAAACGTTGTGAGTACCGATGCTGATTTTCCAAGCGTGGTCTATCCCTGGATGCGCCTTTGCAAGGAGAAGGGCATCGAGGTGCGCCTTGCGAAGAATGACGATGGCGTCGTGAATGAGGGCGAGCTGGAGAGACTTGTCGACGACCGTACGGCCGTGATCTCCATCAGTCACGTCGAATATGGGACCGGACAGAGGTTTGATCTCCGTTGGCTATCCGAGTTGGCACATTCACACGGAGCTCTTCTCATGGTGGACGCGACGCAGTCGGCCGGTTTAATGCCCGTCGACGTGCACCGGGATGGAATCGATGCGCTCGTGGCGAGCGGCTACAAGGGACTGCTGGGGCCGTTCGGCGCAGCCATACTCTATCTCAGACGAGAGCTCGTGGAGAAACTCGAACCAGCCTTGGTAGGCTGGCGTAGTGCGCCGGATCCATACAACCTGAACGTAACAGAGCTCACCTTTGCGAGCGATGCGAAGAAGTTCGAGTACAGCACCATGGACTACTCGTCCCCCGTCGGCCTAGCCGAGTCCATGCGATACTTAGCTAAGATAGGTCACAAGGACGTGACCGATCATGCTCTCTCCCTCACAGAGAAATTCATGGATATGATGAAGAATGATCACAGGCTCGCCAACGTAACTACGCTAACACCTGAGAACGAGAACGCTCATGCGAGCATCGCTTCATTCAGGTTCAAAGGACGAGACCAATCTGCTATTGCTGCCGAGCTTACGAAACGATGCGTCATAGTCTCACAACGCTTCAACGGCGTCCGCTTCTCTTTCCACGCATACAATACAGAGGAGGACTTATTGCGAGCGAACCAAAGTCTCCAAGAGATACTCGCAACGTAAAGACGCGGAGGATTCAGTGAATGAGGATCGTCATATTTGGGCCGCCGGGTTCTGGAAAGGGAACCTACGCTTCCAGACTCATGAAGAGGCTCGGTATTCCGCACATCTCGACCGGTGACCTTGTCCGCGAAGAGATACGTGATCAAACACCCTTGGGAAAGAAGATCGAGAAGTACAGCAGCTCCGGCACACTGGTGCCAGACGAGATCATCACAGAGATACTGAAGAAGCGTCTGGCATCTGAGGTGTCGAAGGGGTTCATTCTTGAAGGCTACCCGAGAACCGTCGGGCAAGCCAAAGAACTCGACAAGATCACGAAGGTTGACGTTGTAGTGAATCTCAACGTTCCCGACAGCGTAATCGTGGACAGACTATCAGCGAGACTACAATGCAAGACCTGCGGAGCGATCTACAATGAGAAGACTATGAAGCCCAAAGTCCCTGGGAAATGTGACAAAGATGGCGGCGAGTTGTTTAGACGGGTGGACGACCAGCCCGAAGTGATCCGTGAGCGCCTCAAAGTCTACCAGGAAGCATCTGAACCTGTAATCGGCTTCTATCGATCGAAGCATCTTCTCAAAGACATCAGAAACGAAGACCCAAACGTTGACCCCGAAAAAGTCGTGGAACAAATAGTGAAAGCCATCAACCCGTAATCGTCCTAACCCATTCGCGGAACTGAGAAAACCTTCTCAGGGAACACGGCACAGACCGAGGCCGGGTTGGCGGGATTTGCATCCTGAATCCTCACAGTTGCGGAAACTAGAGTTCCATCCTTTGACCCCAGACCGATGGCCGGACTTTGAACACCTATTCGGAGAGCACGGCGCGTGCGGCGGCTGCTGGTGCATGTGGTGGAGACTGAAGCGATCAGAATTCGCTAAGAGCGCAGGGCGGAAGAACAACGCAATGATGAAGAGGATAGTTGATTCAGGCGAGGTTCCAGGCATTCTAGCCTATGCCGACGGCGATCCCGTTGGCTGGTGTTCCGTAGCCCCGAGAGAGGCATATCCGGTTCTGGAAAGATCCTAGACGCTGAAGAAAGTCGACGACAAACCCGTTTGGTCTGTGGTCTGCTTCTTTGTCTCAAGGGCGTTCAGAAAAAGAGGCTTGATGACCTCGTTGCTTGAGGCCGTAGTCAAACATGCAAAGGAGCATGGCGCGAAAATTGTCGAAGGATATCCGGTTGAAACCACAGGTCGCCGAATGTCCGGCTCAGAAGGCTTCACAGGCGTGGTGTCCGCTTTCGAGAAGATGGGATTCGTGGAAATACTGCACAGGTTGTCAGGCCGTCCTATCATGAGATACTCTATTCCGAGCACATAGATGACCGTCTGCGCGTCGTCTACTCGATTAGCTCGCTACGTAGGATACAGTCAGATGCCCTGAAGGGCTTTCTCCCAAAACTTGAGTAGGAATTCTCTGATGTCCTTCAACTCTTCCTCTGACGGATAGTTCACAAACTCGCGTACCGGCTCGAATAGTGTGTACGAGGCTTCCTTCAGCCTCGAGGCGATGTGGGCTGGCGCGCCGCCGCCCCAAAGTTTCGTCACAACGGCTGCTGCAAGTTTCCCTTCGCCGAGTCTCTTGATTCTCAGGAGCTCGAGTAGGTTGCTGACGGGAGGGAAGATGCTTGATTCGTATGTCGGAGTCAGAAAGAGAACTCCCGCAGAATCCAGTATGTCACTCAATATGGGATTCACTGTTTCTGCTGTTACATCGTGTAGGGCGACTTCTTCCACATTTTCTCTGAGAACATCCGTGGCGAAACCTGCGAGCTTCTCGGTAAAACCATACATGGAACCGTACACAATCGTGACTTTCCTTTTCTTCTTCAGCGCACACCATGATGCCTGTGTTTCGGTGAATTCCTGTATTTTGCTCCTGTATACGACGCCATGAGCCGGCGCGATCATCTTGACGTTAAGTCCTAGCCTCTTGACCTTGTCCACATCCCGCAGGACCATTGTCCTGTGTGCAACCACGACGGTGGAGAAGTAGTCCTTCATTTGTTTCAGATATGATGGAAAGTCGACTTCGTCATCGAATACGGGCTTCTGAAGAGCTCCAAACGCTCCGAAAGCATCCGACGTGAATAGGATTCCCTCGTCTTCCAGATACAGGAACATGCTGTCGGGCCAATGTATCCATGGCAAGTCGATTACTCGTAGGCGACGATTTCCAACTCTCACTAGTTCCCCATCTTTCACGACTCTCGGTTCGACGTTGAACATCCCTTTCATGCAGGTGCATGCTCTCGCCGTAGAGTACAGGGTCGCGTTGGGAAGCAGGCGCGAGATCTCGCTGATCAAGCCGCTGTGGTCCGGTTCCGTGTGAAGCATAGCCACGTGCTTGATTTTGTTCGGTTCCACGATAGTCTTGATGAGGTCTACGAATTCCTCAACGTGCATTGTCCCTTTAGACGAGTCTACTAGAAGGTATTCTTCTCCGCCTCCGATCAGGTAGGCGTTGTAGTTTATCCCATCCGGAATGGGCCAGAGATTCTCGAAACGTTTCGTCTCGGTATCAGGTACGCTGAGCCAGTAAACTTCTGAGCCAATTTTCCTGCAGGAGGGCTTAGGCATTCTCGTAAAGCTCCTCTACTTGCCTCACAATTGTTGGCACTTCACATATCTGTTATCTTGGAGAGTCAATTGTTCGCTTTGCAGGAGGGCCGGTGTCAGGCTATCGTAGGGTCTAGCTGGGTATTCGTGCCATCCCAGCTAGGATCTTCCGCTTCTCCGCATCTTCTTCTATTCTAACTAGCTCGTTGAGTTTCGAGATGCGTTCGCCGCCGATGACTCCGCACTTAATCATGGGGCATGATAGGCCGATTGCCATCTGCGCAAGTTCTCCGGAGCATACTTCTCCTGAGCGATGTGACATAACCGTAACATAATCTGCGGCCTGGGCCTTCTCGACGGCTTTTCTCGAATCTGAGAGTGTTCCTACCTGGTTAGTCTTGATGATTATCGCGTTGGCTGACCCGTGCTTCACCGCCTGGTCGATCCTAGCGGCATTGGTGACCAAGAGGTCGTCACCGCAGATCAACGTTCCTCCGGCTTTCTTCCGAAGTTCCGCAAACGCTTCGAAGGCATCTTCGTCCAGTGGATCTTCGACGTAGACAAGTCTGTAACGCTCGATGAGGCCAAGGATGAATTCTATTTGTTCGCCTTCGCTGCGTTTCCGTTCGTCTCGCTTGTACACGTAGGCTTGTTGTTTTTCATCCCACATGCTTGAGGATGCGACATCGAGGCCGATCCTGACATCTGCGCCAGTCTCGAGTGAAACGGTTTGGCACGCCTTGCTGATCAGGTCGAGCGCTTGATCGGTTGTCATGTCGAGCACATACCCGCCCTCGTCTCCTTTCCCGATCATCGGTGATCCTTGTTGCACCGCAAGTCGTGCGATTTCCGAATGAACCTTGACGTTGGCTTCTGCGGCCTGAATTGCTGAAGACGCTTTCGTCGGGACGACTAGGAATTCCTGTATGTCGGTTCGCTTGCCTTTGGCGTGTGCGCCTCCGCCGACAACGTTTCCGAGCGGCAGAGAGATCTTGACCTTTGAGGACCCTGCAAGCTTCTGGTAGAGGGGTTTCTTGTGGACAGTCGCCGACAGGAGCGCGGCGGCTATTGAGATAGCGTATGCAGTGTTTCCGCCGATCCTGCTGAATTGCTCGGTTCCGTCAACCTCGTGCAGCTTCTCGTCAATCTGCTGTTGGCGGTCCGCGTTCATTCCGGAGAGTTCAGGAGCCAACAGTTTCCTTACGCGCTCGACGGCTTCGTCGACTCCGCCGTCTGGGAACGGTTGGACTTCCCATTTGCCTCGGCTTTTGCCTGATGGCGCGGCTACTCGAACCATGATTCCCTTGCTGGAAAGGTCCACTTCGACGGTGGATTCTCCGCGACTGTCGAGAACTCTTCGAGCCGTTATGCCAGTGATCTTGACTGGCACTGCCAAATTGCGGCACCTACGAGACTTGGCCGCGTTTACGCGCTGCGACTTCGCCGTACTTGAGGAGCTCGTCGATCACTTCGACGTGAGATATGAGCATCCGTCTGCAACAGTACCGTTTCATGCCTAACTCGTCTAGGACTTTAGCGGGGTTTTCTCCCTGCTTGGTGCGGCGTGCGTACTCTTCCCAGCGATCGCCGATCACTTTTCCGCAGGTGAAACAACGTACAGGGATGATCATTCTGTAGTCAACTCGTGTGGTCTAACGGTAGGACTTCTGTTTCCTCACCCTTGCGCCTGGGCCTCCGAACTTCTTCGGCTCTTTCCTCCGTGGGTCTCCTGCGAGCATTGTTCTGTCGAAGCTCGTGAACAGTCTCCGCAGTTCGGCGCTTCTGGAGTATTCCACAAGTCCACGAGCGATCGCCATCCTAGCCGCCTCGGCTTGCCCCATTACGCCTCCTCCCCGGACTTTGACGCGCACGTCAACCGTGTTCAGGCGCTCGCCGGCCAACGTTAGCGGCTCGAAGATTCTCGCACGAGCCATCTCAGACGACATATTACTCACGGGGAATTCGTTTATCGTTACATTGCCGCGGCCTGGCTTGAAGACAGCCCGGGCAATCGCGGTCTTCCGCTTTCCTGTAACTAAAAGAATCTTCCTTCTCTCGCTCATACCTTCCAAGGCCTTCCTATCTCTTCTGAGAGTTCACCAACTGTAATGTACTTGCAGCGCAGCTTTGAAGCCTCAGCATCAGGGATCTTCACCGTGGACTTGCCCTGGTACTCCTCGGGAACACCGATGAAGACCTGTACTCGCCTCAAGGCGTTGCGTCCCTTTGGCTTCTTCCGCGGCAGCATACCACGAATGACACGACGGACGTAAGTGTCAGGCCTTCTAGGGTGCGTCGGCGCTTTGTACTGAGCTGCCAGAGTCCTTGTCTTGAGCCTTCGCATTGCCTCCTCTACAATGTTGGCTTTGGTTCCGGAGATGACTGCATTCTCCGCGTTGAAGACGATGACCTCTTCTCCTCGCAGTGCACGTTTGGCTGCGAAGCTTGCGAGTCGTCCAAGTATCAGGTTAGAGGCGTCAATGATGATTGGTTGCTGTTCCTTCGACATTGACCTTTCACCTTAGAATCTTGACCTTGCTCCCCTTCGGGTGATCGTCTGCCAGCTTGCTCAGGCTCATGCATGAGCCGCCCGCTTTCTGAATTTTGGTTCTTGCCGTCTGGGAGAACTTGAAGGCGCCTACATGAATCGCGTGGTCGATGATGCCTGCTGACAGGACTTTGCCTGGGACCGCGATTATGTCTCCTTTCTTTGTGTTTCTTGCGATCCTGCTCACGTTCACTGCGACTCTGGATCGCTTGGGCTTGCCGAGGAATTCTGCTATACGCAGCCAGATCCGCGCTTTGTTCCGTCTTCCTTTTCTCTTCAGGGCGGCAATTGCCTCGTTCAGTTCAGGATTCGTAATCTCTCTACGCATGATCATCTCACCTATTGTTTCTGTTCCGCTTCCACCAGAGCCGTCATCGCTTCAGCTTTCTTTCTGAGGATGCTCCCGGCCTCTCTAAGGATTCTCCTTGGAGGGAGAGCCCCTGTGGATTCAACCTGGAATAGAAAGGTTGTCTCGTCGCCCTTGATTTCTATTGGTGGAGCTTTCTTTTGGTCTGAAGGAACAGCTTGCTCCACACAAGCATTGCACAAAATACAGTCAAACTCATTCCTAACAAAGATCTTTCGGGTCGCGTCGGAAGCATACACCCTAGTAGGGCAGCACTTGATCACGTCTCCAGGGTTAGAGAGGTTCTCAGCCCGCAACGTGACCTTAGGCATGTACCTGTACGCTGCGACTGAGGCTGCCTGCCACTTTGCGTGTTCGGATCCTCTCCCTAAACGTGAGTAAGCCTCTAACCTGACTTTCTGTCCAGGTGCGAGTTTCACGATCGGTATCTTATCTGATGTAGCGGCGGTCTCGGTGGCTGCCTTCAGATCGCTAGAATAGATTGTGATCGTTCGGTCGGTTGCCTCTGCTTCGAGCACGAAGGAGGCTGTGCACTTTGCGCATCCTAGGTCGCTCTTGCAGTCGCACTCTTCACGTGGAACATAAGCGTCCAGATCCGTCTTCAACGGGATGAGGCCGAGGCGATGCGCAAGAATCTCATCATACATAACGGAGGTGTTCTCTAGGAAAATGACATCCTCGATCGCCATTACGGGGACATCTGCAAGCATTCCCCGTCGGAGGGCGTTGGCGAATGCGGGATAACTTTCGCGCAGGATGAACCTGAGCGAGTCCGCCTTTTCTTCGAGGATCTCAACCTCCATGACGCGCATGACCTTCTCTCAATATTCGTAGTTATTTCTGGTGGGTTTGCAGTCTAGGCTTTCTAGGCGCTTATAAACAATTACGGCGTCCGGAATCACGCTCGAACGACAAATCGGAGAAGCTCACGTGTCTCGCAGGAAAGACTCGATCAAGATCTTCGTTGAGAGTTGATGCTGCGTAACCGGGGCGAGCACGCTCTCCCTTCCAAAGAGCGTCTCTAGGATCTGTTCCGTGGATTTGCCCTCAGCGCGAAGACTGCGGATCTTGTCTCGCGTCTCTTCCATGTACGCTCGGGTTCTTCTGATAATCTCTTGTGGGTCAGGCACGACCTTTCCCAACGAGGCGAACATGATCTTCGGCCTAAGCTCTTCGATCTTCCTGAGATCAGAAATCAACTGATGCACATCCTCTTCGACTCTAGCGGTCTTCGGTCGTTCGCCAACCCATATGTCGCCGGAGAAGAGGATTCCCCGTTCCTCCTCGAAGAGAGAGATGTGACCCCTGCAATGGCCTGGAGTCTCGATGACGCGCAGGCTCACGTTGCCTTCTTTGACGCTGCTACCGATCGGACTAGCGGTGCACGGATCGGGATCTCCCCAGATTTCACGCTCGAACGGGTACAACTCATGCTTTCTGTTCATGAGACGAACTGTGTCCGCGTGTGCGAGCGCGCCTAGTCCGAAGCGTTTGGCAAGGAGTGCGTTTCCGCCGACATGGTCCTCATGGTAGTGAGTGTTCACTATCATCGAGACTTGCTTGCCTTCCAGAAAGTCAACGAGCTCCTTCTTCGAGTAGTCGCAGCCTGTATCGATTAGTATCCCATCTATCAGGTATGCGGCGACCCAGTAGAGCGCAGACACGCCGTCAAGAGATCTTCCCATCTTGATCTCAGTGACATGTCCAACCTGTGTTGCTTTGAGCATCTCTGGCCGCCGCGCTAGACGCAAGCGCTTAGAATCCTAGTTCAGGAAAAAAGAGTTTGCAAAATCAGAACTGGGAGACGGAGAAGACCTTGGGGCCTCGTGCACGCACGAGCAACTCGGCCCCTTCAGGGAACTGTGTAGCGTCTGTCTAGGTTGGAGGCACCGCTACTGGCACTGGCTGTGATGGGGCGGAGCCGTACAGGGGCGCATTGCAGTGCGGACAGAATCTCTGTCGCAGGCCATTACCCTTGATGTAGTCGTGGAGACTCTTCGTGATCTCCGTGAAGCTCACCATTGTACCTCTTGGGTGCCCTGTCAACATTGAGAGAACATCATCGATGACGATGCTATGCTCGGTTAACGCGTTTCTCCTGCTCATTCTATGCTTTCCTCAAACAGCATACGGTCGAATCTGTTGATTTGAGAATTCAATACCTGAATACCGTCAACTACGGGCCTCCGGAGCCGCTCGCTTAGACAATTTCAATCCTATGTTAAACACACAAAATGTGCGCGAACGTCACGAACTCTGGTCGTCATGAGCCCACAGAGCCAGACTATGTAAGCTGTTGGCCACATCCAAGATGCTGATGGCTCCAGACTAAAATGTGGAAGCGGATGTATCACTTGGAGGATGATGACGATGGCTGAAGTGATCAGGCGATGTCTTGACGGACACGGCGTGAACTACCAACTCCACGTTGTTGACGGACCAACAATGACCGCTCAAGATGCCGCCACTCGACTGCGAGTCCCACTTGAGACGATCATAAAGAGCATACTGTTCGTGGATGAGAAGCAGATGCCTGTGCTCACGATATTGACTGGCGATAAGCGAGTAGACAGGAAGAAACTCTCTTCAGTTGTCGGCGTCTCGAAGGTCAGGATCGCCACGCCGGAGGCCACGAAGACGCTGGCTGGGTTCGAAGTGGGCGCCATGCCGCCTCTCGGTCACAAGGACAGGCTCATGACTGTAATCGATCGGAAGGTAATGAATTTCAACAAGGTCTATGGCGGTTCAGGGGCGATGGAGGCTCTGATGGAGATCGACCCGCATGACATTGCACGACTTACCGATGCCAAAGTAGCAGATATTAGCGAATGACTGGAATGAAGCGAATGGAAGGATGCGTAATGGGATTGAGAGTTTTCAAAGTTGACTCGTTCACTGACAAGGCGTTTGCGGGCAACCCAGCGGCTGTCTGCATCCTGACAGAGCCGCGTGATGACGCCTGGATGCAGAACATTGCACGAGAGATGAACCTGTCCGAGACAGCTTTCCTACGCAAACAAGAGGACGGATTCAGTCTGCGATGGTTCACACCTGCTGTTGAGGTTGCGTTGTGTGGTCATGCAACACTCGCAAGCGCCCACATCCTCTGGGAGACCGGACTCGTATCACCAAGGGAACCGGCGAGGTTTCACACTCTGAGCGGATTGCTGACGGCGGAGCGAAAGGGCGACTGGATCGAACTGAACTTCCCAGCCACACCCGACCAGCCGGCAACTGCTCCTCCTCGGCTTGAGGAAGCGCTTGGTTTGACGCCGAAGTATGTTGGCAAGAGCGAGTTCGATTACCTCTTCGAAGTTGACGCTGAGGATATCGTACGCAACCTGGCACCTGACTTCAGCTTGCTGAGGGCGATACAGGTTCGCGGGGCCATCGTCACCAGCCGAGCGACGTCGCCCGGATACGATTTTGTTTCCAGATTCTTCGCCCCAGGAATAGGCGTTGACGAGGACCCGGTCACGGGCTCCACTCACTGCTGCCTCGGCCCATTCTGGAGCAAGCGGCTCGGCAAGAATGAACTCACCGGCTATCAAGCCTCCAAACGTGGTGGCACCGTGCGTGTCCGCGTGGTTGGCGAACGCGTCTATCTCAGCGGACAAGCGGTCACAATACTGCGCGGCGAGCTAGCCGAGCACTTGTGAAGACTTGCGGAAGAAGATTGCAGACCTGGTGACGACGTACGATACTGATTACTGGCGCTGCAGGCAAGACCGGGCAAGCAGTCATCAAAGCATTAGTCGCCAGACGGCAGCCTGTGCGCGCTCTGGTTCGCCGCGACGAACAGACGCGGCTTGTCAAATCCCAAGGAGCCAAAGAAGCGATCGTCGGCGACATGCGCGACGCAACGATACTAGGACGGGCCACTCAGGGTGTGCGTGCAGTGTATCACATCTGTCCAAACGTCAACCCTGACGAAACCCAGATCGGCAAGACGGCGATGGCGGCCGCTCGTGAGGCAGGAGTCAAGCAGTTCGTCTTTCATTCAGTGTTGCATCCGCAGACAGAGGCGATGACGCACCACTGGAACAAGCTACGTGTAGAGGAAGAACTGTTCGAGTCTGGCCTGCCATTTACGATCCTTCAGCCGGCTTCCTACATGCAGAATGTGCTGGGAGGGTGGCAGGCGATTGTTGAGCGTGGAGTGTACTCTGTGCCGTATTCAGTGGACACTCGCATGAGCATGGTTGACCTTGAAGACGTTGCCCAAGCCGCAGCCCTTGTCTTAACGGAACCGGGTCATCTGGGCGCCACATACGAGCTGGCAGGCCCAGAAGTGCTAACACAAACACAGGTTACTGAGATCCTGAACAAACATCTGAAACGGCCGGTGCGCGCTGAGCAGGTAACGATTGAGGCATGGACTCGTCAGGCTCAAGCTTCAGGGATGGGAAAGTATCAAATTGAGACACTAGTCAAGATGTTCGCCTACTACGATCGCTGTGGTTTCTGGGGCAACCCACGCGTGCTATCTCAGTTGATTGAGCGCCCACTCACGAAATTCGAAGCATTCGTCGAAAGAACCATGCGAGAACGAACGAACCAATAGCAGAGTCCGCACACCTAGTGAGGGAGATGAGTGTCCTAACTTCTTCAGCGTACAATATTGCGTGTGCGCTCGGGCCTTCTGCTGGAAGCACCGCCGTTAGAAGAGCAATCGAACGGTACCAACCGATGATGGGTTTGTTTGGTCATATTCACGAATCTGCAGGCGAAGTTAGCATAGGGCGCACCCTCTGCCTGAACCCGGGGAGCGAGTATTCAACAGGTCTACTGTGCGGCTTCGTAATCGACCTTGAGAAGGATAAGATAGTCCGCCATCTTAGAGTGGAAGAATAGTGGAGACAAAGACTGACTGAGAGAAATGAGGACCTAAGAGAAGTCTGGGAATATTCCAAAGCATCCCTGCAAATCCTCGTGTCCCAATATTCCATGTTCATGACGCACCGCCGGAAGACAGCCGAGTGCGCAATGCTTTTCTCAAGATGATAGAGGACACATCGGTGAAGGGGTAGAATTGAGGATCTTAACCGAGAGAGATGTTGAAGATCTGATCAGCGGAGTTACGATTCTTGGGACGGGCGGTGGAGGTAGCCCCGCAAAGGGCTTAGCCATTTTGAAGAAAGACATCGAACAGGGGCGAAGGCTTACAATCGCAAGTCTGGATGAAATCCCGAATGACGCTTTGACCGTTTGTTCATACTTCTGCGGCAGTATAGCCCCGTCGAAGAAGAAGAGCCGAGCAGTCGTATTCGAAGATCCGATGGACGTGGCCTTTGAGAGGATGGAGAAATACCTCGGAAAGAGGGTTTTCGCGACCGTGGCAGCTGAGCTGGGCGGAATGAATACCGCAATACCGCTCCACGTGGCTTCGTTGATGAATCGTGCCTTTCTCGACGCCGACTACATTGGAAGGGCTGCCCCTGAACTGCTGCACTCAACAGCCAGCATCTTTGAAGTCTCCATGCTGCCCTCGGTGGCAGTAAGCGAAGGTGGCAACGTAACAATAGTGGAGAGGTGCGCGAATCCA
>Ga0315281_10009223_pt1 | contig 13697 bp, 12 predicted proteins | sample YL17G07_0_MG_FD_204540 | JGI IMG/M metagenome (GOLD analysis project Ga0315281, IMG submission 204540) | Sediment microbial communities from Yellowstone Lake, YNP, Wyoming, USA - YL17G07_0 | ecosystem: Environmental > Aquatic > Freshwater > Lake > Sediment | place: USA: Wyoming | collected...
CGGTTCAGGTAGACCATGTTCTCGGAGATCTTCATGTCGGGACGAACGACGTCGAGGACCTTGGCCGCTTCGTCTTTCCGGCCGAGGCGGCGCAGGGTCATGAAGAGCCAGTCCGAGACGGAGACCAGGCTTTCGTCGTTCCCCTTCGCGGCCTTGAGACATTCCCGGTAGGCCTGGAGCGCACCCTGAAAATCCCCCTTGAGAAAACGGGCGAGGCCGAGGTGATACCAGACGCTGAACCGGAGCGTATTCGCGGGCTTGGCGGAAGCGCCCTGAACGGCTGCGCCCCCCGCGCCGTAGGTATCAGGGACATCCGGTTTTCCCTTTATCAGCCCGGCCGCCCGTGCCAGGTCGGAAATCGCCTTGTCGAACTCACGGATGGTGATATAGCGGTGGCCGCGATAGCGGAGGAGCCGCGCGTTGCCCGGATGCTTGGAGATCCCCCGCGAATAAATGTCGATCGCTTCCCGGTAGCGGCCCAGGTCGGTCGTCCTGAGCCCGAGCCGGAGGATGGCGTCGGCGTTGTCGGGGTTCTTGACGAACTCCGCGGTCGCCTTGGCCAAGTCGTCTTCCAAGACCTTTTTTCGGTCCGCCGGCGCCGCGACCGGATAGAGCGCCTTGCCGAGGAGGGACGTTGCCTCGGGCTTGCGTTCTCCGGTCAACGCGCCTTTCGGCTTGAGGAAGCCGTCATACCAAGCGATGTAGCGCTCATAGCGGTCCTTCCGGTAGCTTGGGGTCGCGATCCCGTGCCACTGGTCCGGGTAGATGACGAGTTCGGTCCGGACCTTACCGATCCGGCGGACGGCCTGATAGAGCTGCTCCGTGTTGAGGAGGGGGACGTTCATGTCGAGCGCGCCGCACATGTAGAGGACAGGCGTCGTGATCTTCTCGACGTCGAAGAAGGAAGAGGAGAGCTTCAGCCAGAGGTCGCGGTTCCGCCAGGGCAGGCCGAGCTCTGTCTCGTATTCATACTGGTAGTGGTCGGTCCCGTAGCCGGCCAGCATGTTGGCCATGGAGGCCCCCGATATCGCCGCCTTGAAACGGTCCGTTTTCGTGATGACGTAGTCCGTCTGGATGCCGCCGTAGCTCCAGCCGCCGACCCCCAGCCGGTCCGGATCGGCGATTCCCATGGCCACAGCGCCGTCAACGGCCGCCATGACATCCTCGAAGTCCTTGTTTCCCCAGTCGGCGAAGATGGCGCGGCTGAACGCCGTCCCGTAGCCGGTCGATCCCCTGGGGTTGGAGGTGACGACGGCGTAACCCTGGGCGGCCAGGATCTGCCACTCGAATTCGAATCCCGTCGTGAACTGAGATGTCGGACCGCCGTGGATGCGGAGGATGGCCGGGAGCTTCGTCCCCTCCTTGAAGTCCGGCGGCAGGGTCAGGAAGGCGTCGATGGGTGTCCCGTCCTTGCTCGTCGCCTTGTAGCGGCGGACCTCGCCGAGCTTGATGCCCTTCAGGACCTCGTCGTTGACATGGGTCAAGCGGGTCAGCGTCCCGTCCGTGCCTACGGCGGAGATCTCGGCCGTCCGTCCGGTCGTCGCCTCCAGGACCACGACCGGCCCTTTCCCGGCGACGGCGAAGGCCTGGACCTCACGGTCCGTCCCCGCGACGCGTTCGACCGGGCTGCCGTCGACGCTCACCCGGCAAAGGGGCTGATTCCCCCCGTCCTCGAGGAGAAAGTACACATAGAGGCTGTCGGGAGAGAAGACCGGGGCGTAGGCATTGCGATCGATGGACGCAGTCAGGGGCCGCGGCGTTCCTCCCCCCGCCGGGATAAGGGCGATATGGTTTGAGCCGTACCACATATCTTTCGGGTCGCAGCCCTGGAGGTAGAGGAGCCATCGGCCGTCGGGGGACCAGGCGGGGGAGTCGTCATCGCCCGGCGACGCGACGACCGCCTTGGGCACGGACCCGGCTTTCGCTTCAACGACATAGATGTTTCTGTCCTGGCCGGCATCGGAGTCGGGAAGCGTCCTGTTGCTGACGAAAGCGACCCTCGTTCCGTCGGGCGACCAGACGGGCGATGAATCGTCAAAGGGACCTGAGGTCAATGGGATGGCCGTTTTTCCGGCGATGTCGAATATGTGGATATGGCGGCGCCTTTCATCCAGATAGCCGGTGCCGTCCCTCTTGAACTGGAGGCGGTGGACGACGATCGGCTTTGGGGTCTTCGGTTTCTCCACGCCGGCGGCCGGGGCGTCTCCATCCTCATCGTCCCCACCGGTGGCCGCTCCGTCGGGATCGGCGTCCTTCATGACGAGGGCCAGGCGCTTCGAGTCAGGCGACCAGACGACGTCGGAGACACCCGTTTTGAAGTCGGTGAGCTTCACGGCTTCGCCCCCGCTCCGTGGCAGGAGCCAGATCTGGGTCCGTTTCCCCTCCCGGGCCGAGAGGAACGCCAGCCATTTTCCGTCGGGGCTGAAACGGGGACGCGATTCCGATTTCGGGCTCGACGTCACGCGGATCGGATCGCCGCCGGCGGCCGGGACCATCCAGATGTCCGTGTCGGAGCTCTCTTTGGCGAGGTCGGTGGCGGTGACCGTGTAGGCGGCCCAGGCGCCGTCGGGGCTCAATTGAGGATCATAAACCTCTTTCAAGGCGAAAAGATCATCGATTTTGAGGGGGCGGGGAGGCTTGACGGGCTCGTCCGCCGCCAGGGCGGCCGGCGCGGACGCGGCGAGAGCCGAGATCAGGAACAAGCCCAGCCCGATCGAGGAAATGAAACGGTTCTTGTTGGTCATATGATAAACTCCTAAAAAATTCTCCCCCGAAATATATCTTTGTCCGAGCGGTGCTGTCAAGAAACGTCCTTAGGCCCGCGAGTCCCGGTCCCTCCCGGCCGAACCGGCGGCTTGACATCCCGGCCGGGCCGATCTAGAATCCCGCTTGAGACGAAGGGGTTCAGTTGATTTTCTCCGAAATATCATCCGTTTCTGACGAAGAGGTTGAAATTACTGCATTTAGGCCTGAAAGGATGCCGGATTCTCCGGCGTCTTATACGGCACTTAATGCCATCTTTGGGTTTTTATATGGATTCATATAAACATTGTTATACGGTAAACATCATGACCACTCGACAACATAGGACTCGCCGATGAGGAACGCTACGAACAAATCACAGGCTCACTTGTTTTCTGGATGGCAAGGGCACCAACGGGAACCTGTGGTTGGCGACCTGTACACTCGCGACCATGTGTCCATTCACTTTGACCGCGCGGAAAAGTTGTATTCGGACTGGCCGACTCCGACTTGCATTCTCTCCGATGGTCCGTATGGCGTGAACGGTTTTCCCGGCGACAATCATAAGGCCGAATCTCTTGCAGAATGGTACGAACCGCATATCAAGGTTTGGAGCGAACACTCCACCCCGGAAACAACGCTTTGGTTCTGGAACACCGAAGTGGGCTGGGCTACGGTGCATCCTGTATTGGTAGCGCACGGCTGGGAGTATCGCTGCTGTAACATTTGGGACAAAGGTCTGGGGCATGTTGCAGGCAATGCGAACACGCAAACTTTACGCAAATTCCCCATCGTTACCGAAGTTTGCGTGCATTACGTTAAGGCAGCGACATTTCGAGTCGGCGACCAGTCGTTGACGATGCAAGAATGGCTTCGCCACGAATGGAAAAGAACCAAATTGCCATTCCGGCTGGCAAACGAAGCGTGCGGAGTGCTGAACGCGGCTACGCGAAAATACCTCACGCCCGATCATCTCTGGTATTACCCACCCGTGGACGCTTTTGTGAAACTGGCGCAATACGCCAATGAACATGGTGACCCGGCGGGACGGCCCTATTTTAGTATCGACGGAAAAATTCCCATTCCGGGCCACCGATGGGCTAAGCTTCGGGCCAAGTTCAACTGTGATGTGGGCGTAACGAATGTTTGGCGGGAGCCGCAGGTCAGCGGAACAGAGCGGATTCAGGGAGAGCGCAACGGAATGAAGTACAAGTTCAAAAGCCTTCATGGAAGCCAGAAACCTTTGAAGTTCATCGAATTGACCATCCGAGCATCGACCGAAAAGGGCGATGTCGTGTGGGAGCCTTTCGGTGGGCTATGTCCAGGTGCGATTATCTCCTACCATTTTGGCCGTCAATACTGTGCTGCCGAGATCATTCCGGAGTTTTACCTCGCCGCCGTGGAAAGGTTGGCTACAACATGACGAAACAGAAAAATCACCCTGCACCGGTTAAAGATTCACCATCCAAGGATTGGGAACATTATCAACTGTACAAAGACGTGCGCGAGGCCATCGCAAGCCTGCCGATCTATTTTCGTACAGAAACGCATATTTCTGGCATTATGGCGACTGATCTGCACACGCTCAACACCGTGCTGGGTGCAACGATCGAAGAGCAGGTCGTTCGCACGTTGAACTTACTGCGGAACACATGGGATCCCGATGGGAAATACACTCTTTTTAGCTTCGTCCGGCAAGCACAGACGTTCCCCGACGTCCTTCTGCGTAAGACATCGAGCGGGGAGATACTGTTGGGTATTGAACTCAAAGGATGGTACTTGCTCGCGAAGGAAAGCGAGCCAAGTTTAAGGTTTCAAGCAACCGCGGCTGCGTGTGCCGTGCAGGATTTGGTTGTAGTTGTGCCTTGGGTTTTGGGCAACGTGATCAGCGGTTCTCCGATTCTATTCGAACCGTTCGTTGAATCAGCGAAGTACGCTGCCAACTATCGGAACTATCACTGGCAATGTGTTCGCCAATCAAAGCAGGATACGGGAATCGACGTTCCGAAGGCAGTTGGGCCTTACCCGTCAAAGGCCGATCAAATTCTCGATAAGCCTCATTCCGATGGCGGGGGCAACTTTGGGCGGTTGGCGCGCACGGGAATGATGGACTCGTACATGCAAAAGCTCGACGACGTTCAACTGTGTGGTATCAAGACCGTCTATTGGCGGCAGTTCTTGAAGGCGTTTCAAGAGAGCACGACGGACGCCGAAGCTCGTGCCGCCTTGGAACGTTTGAAGCAACGGGTCCAGCACGCGACTCGCGTCCCTTCAGCGAAAGCTCAATCAGCGCTTGCGATCATCGCAGAACTTGAACGTCTACTCGACATGTCAGAATGAGACGCGAATGCCGTATAACAACCGGTTGCAGCGGACGGCGCTTCGCGCCGCCGCTGAACCGGAGCGTTAGCCAGCACAAGGGAGGACCTTCCTGGGTCCAGGGACTGACTGAAAGGAGCTTGCCGTGAAACTAAGCATCTGTGCCGTCGGCCTTGCGACGAGTCTGCTCTTCTTCGCATCTCCTGCCTGTGCCCAAACACCCACTCCGGAGCAGAAGCAGACGATTGCCGGTCTCAAGGACGATCTCAGGAGGATCCAACAAGAGATCGACCAAGCGGTACAGGAAGATGCGAAGTATAGCGGCGGCCTGATTAAGGCACTGATCGGCGTGCGGGTCGAGATCCTGAAGACCAACGCAGCACTGGTGGAACAGCGGATACACACGCTGGAGGGCGGGGCGCGCCAGAGTGTAGTAGTCAACGTCACGAAGCCGGATCCGGCGAGAGCGGACGAACTCGTCAACGAGATTGCCGCGCAGGAGAAGAAGGTCGCGGAAGCCCGCCGTGAGGCGGACCGCTACAGTGGGGGACTTGTCAAGGCCCTCTCGGAGTCCACCGTAGCGATGGCTTGCAACAGCCTTGCGATGCTGGAGCAACAATACTTCATCGCGAAGTATGGCCTGGCCATGCCGGTGGTTTCACAAGGGTCACCAGAAGCGTCAAAGCCCCCCTCGACCGCTGTGCCTCGCAGCACGACGCCAGCGTCCGTGGCAGCCGAATCAAAGGCAGGCGGCTGTCTCAAGATCGAGACCTTCGATTCGAGCGTTCTGAGCAGCAATGATGTGTACACCGAGTTGGCGTGGAAAGTCGATGTCGTGAACTCCTGCGCCGAACCATTTGCGGTACGAGTCACTTTTTCCATTTTCGACAAGGATGAGTTCGAACTCGACTCGGACATCGAGGAAGTGTTCGTGCCGGCAAACGGTGTGGGCAAGGCCAGGGGCAAGATGCTCGTGAGTCCACCGGAGAAAGCGCGCCGGATGGCAAGGCAAGGAGCTAATACAAACGCACTAAATAATTTGACATATAAGCAATCTCCATGATATGCTTAGGTCATGCGAAATCCGACTCTGACTCTAACACATCCCGAGGCGACTCGGGAAGGGCTTTTAGCCTTTGCCCGGAAAACGCCGGGCGCCGCGATGGGGATAAAAGTTGCCGCTTTGCTTCTCGTCTTGGAAGGGCAGCGGCCGAAATGGATTATCGACATTTTGGGCTTAACCCGTCAGAGCCTGAATCATTGGATGCATAACGTGAACGAACGAGGCGTCGCGGCTTTAAAAGCGTTGCCGCGACCGGGCCGACCGACGCAGCTGAACGAGAAGATCCAAAGAGCGCTCGAAAGCGATCTGGAACGGTCCCCTCTGGAATTTGGGTTAAACCGGGTTCGCTGGGATGGGCCGACCCTCGCCGTTCATATGAAACGCCAGTTTGGGATAAAACTAAAGGTCCGCCAGGCCCAGATGTGGATGCACCGATTAGGGTATCGTTTGAAGCACGGAAGCTATGCCTATCTTCAAGCCCGTTCTGAGGACGCCCAGAGATTTTCTCGGGCCTTAAAAAAAACTCAAAAATCTGGGACCGAAGGAGACGGTGGTGTTTGAAGACGAAACGGGGTTTACGCTCCATCCTCGTCTGGGTATGGGTTGGGCCAAACGCGGCCGGCGGTTTCGGATTCCGACCACAAGCCAGCATAGGACGCGGTTGAATATCTTTGGTTGGGTCGCGCCGCTTTTGGGAAAAACGGGGTTGATCCGGCATCCCCAAGGGAATCGAGAAGGGTTTCTTCTGTGCCTGAGGCAGCTTTACCGGCGATTGAGGGGATATAAGATCCGGCTTTATGTGGACCGCGCCCGATGGCATAAAGGAGAAGGCATCGATATTTTTCTTGAGAATCATCGGAGGCTCTCGATAGAGTATCTGCCTCCTTATCAACCGGGATTGAATGTCCAGGAGCGGATCTGGCGTCGCGTTCGTTATGAATCGACAACGAATTATTGGTTTTCGACGCTGGAGGAAACCTGGAGCACTGCCTCTAAAACGGTTCATTCCTGGACTCCGGCCAAAATCAAGCGCTTATGTAATGTTACTTAGTGCGTTTGTATTAGTATCTCGGCTAGGTAGGCGGACTGCTGGCTAACCAGCGCATGCACCCGACGGCGCTTGCCTACTCTTAACGCCGCGAGTGATGCGCAAACGTTCGGCAAGGGGAAGATGATGAATCAGGACGAATTTGTTGAAGTGGTTATTGCAGAGGCACGACAACGGAGATACCCGGTCGAGAATAGCCGGAACGGCCGCCAAATCGACTTCGGGCACAAGAAACTACATGAGGGACACCTGCAGGCGCTCTATCCAGACATCCTTGCCGACGGGGCGAATGTCTCAGATTTGATCGAAAAAGTTGCACCTGGACGTCCATGCAGTCACAGGCCGATTAAAGAGATTCTTGCCTCAATCAAGAGAAAGCAGATTGCCCAACCAACAAATCCAGGCGATTCTCAACCCGCGGGGACGCGGGCCAAAAACGCCTGATTTGTAATCGTTATGCTGGATTAGAAAGGGGAGGACCGAGCCTTGCGTATCGTCTTGTTCGTCGATACCAATTTGTTTCTCCAATGCCGTGCGGTTAAATCCCTTCCATGGGACACGATCTCGGAAGGAAACCACGTCGTCATCATGATTGCAAGGCCTGTCCAGCAGGAAATAGATCGGCTGAAGAGTGACGGAAACGCCCGAAGGGCCAAGCGCGCCCGTCTTGCCAATGGTCTCATTCGAGACATATTATCCACTGACAACAGGCGCTTAGCACTTTCAGGTTTTAAGACGGTGATTGAGCTCACCTTTCCTCCAGATTATTCAAAGGCCGACCTCGAAGGCGTGGGAGAGTGGGTAGACTTGACTCGACCAGATCATGAACTTGTCGCAACGGCACTGCTCTACAAGAACTCAAACGTTACAGATAAGGTCTATTTGCTGACAAATGATACTTTGCCAATGCTCACTGCCAAGAGATGTTCTCTACCTTATAGGCAGATACCAGAGGATTGGCAGCTCCCTCCCGAACCAGATGATCGCGCCAAGCGTATAAAGGAGTTAGAGCTAAAGCTAACAAAACTTGAACACCGGCAGCCCATGATTGGGGTAATTTCGACTATCGACGCTAAGAACTTGGGTCCGGAGAACACAGTGGCTATTGTCAAAGTCTCAGAGGCAAGTGAAGAGGATATCTCAAACCTACTCACATTTTTCAAAGACAAGTATCCAATAGAGACAAAGTTCCCTAAAGGAGAATCGGATTTGCCATCATCCCAACGAAGTCTAGCCAGGCTTGGGGTATTTGGCGGCTTCATAAGATACTATCCTCCCTCAGACGAAGCAATCAAGGAGTATCAGGAAAATAAATATCCAAAGTGGTTAAGTGACCTAAGGAATTGGATCCTGACAACTCAACATAATCTAATAGAGACACGTCGATATATCTCAGTGAGGTTTGATATAGCCAACACCGGAGAAGTCCCGGTGGTCAACTCAGTTGTGGAGTTCTTCGGATACGGCGGTGTGCTATTTTGCCCTCCCGGTGCGGCCGAAAAGCTTGATGATATACTCCGGATCCCGGAATTTCCGAAGCCACCATCTTCCCCGAGCGGAGAATGGAGAAACGTATACTCCACATTTGCGCGTCTGGCATCGATTCTTCCCCATGACTTTTCGCAGTCAACTTTGGCTGGACCGAAAGGTTGGCCCATTGTCTCTCCGGCCCCAAGCAGGCGTGACAGGTACGCCTTCTATTGGAAGGGCGGAAGGCCTTCCGAAATGGGAACCCATTGGGCCTTCGAGTGTGAGGAATTCCGGCACAAGGTTGAACCTAAATCCTTCAACATCTATTTGTATTTCCCGATCGATTGCGCTGCTTCGGAAGTCTCAATCAAATGCCGAGTGACTGGCTCCAATCTGACCTCGCCTTTTAACAACATAACCACACTGAGATTGGCGTACCAAGAGCAGAAAGCCATTGAAATTCTGAGTAACATAATCAACGAAACCGAATGACCACCAGCATTCGGATCCAGCATAACAAATCGCTGAAGCTGACGCCTGGAATTACGCTAGGAAAGTGAGGCTTGCACTGAAAGAACTGTCGATGCAGGGCTCTGGTCGGCGGCGCAGCTTAGCTCTATCGTTCGCTCAACGAGAATGAAACTCAGCGCCAGAAGCATTCAAGTCCTCGGGAGGATCGTTACAGGAGATGTGGGGCTTTCGCCCTACCGAAGCGGTCCCAAACTCGTCAATCTGTTCAACGACTTTGGCGCAAGCGACCGGTACGGTCAAGGATTCCCCTCGCGATGGCAGTATGCCGAAGAGAAGCTCCACGCCATCAATGGAACGAAGATGTTGCCCGCCCTCATCCGAAGCGTCTTCGATCCCAGAGACTTCCTTGACGCCAAGAAGGAAGTCGAACCGGCCATCGACTACCTCAACCAACGTCTGAAATACGATGGTTATGAGCTCGTGAAAGACGGGGACTTCGTAAAGGTCAGAGACGTCAACGGGGTCATGGTTGACATGACGAATCCCTTCAAGGGCTCTGATGATGACGCTCATGTATTTATCGATGAGCAAATCCAGAAATCAGAAAGCAAGATACAGGAAGGGGATTACGACGGGGCGATCACAAACGCGAGGGCACTGCTCGAGGCCGTGTTGACGGAGATTGAGAGGCAATTCGATTCGGCTGCACCAGAATACGACGGGGACATGATCAAGCTCTACCAACGAGTCCAAAAGCACCTTAACCTCGATCCAAGTCTAGCGGATATCGATTCGACTTTGAAGCAGGTTCTGAGCGGATTGGTTAGTGTCACCTCCGGGCTCGCTGGGCTGAGAAACAAGATGAGCGATGCCCACGTTCGATCGTACAAGCCCATGAAGCATCACGCTGTTCTCGTGGTGAATGCGTCGAAGACCATGGCCAACTTCCTGTTTGAAACCATGGCGTACCAGAAAAAGAAATGAGCGAACCAGCGCATTGAGGCTACTCGGAACCCGCGGCGGGTTCCGAGTAGCCTCATGCGTGACGTTATAATACAAAGAAGGAAACAGACAAATGCCTGTCGGTGATGCACAAAGAGCTTGGTTTCCGTTCGATCCTGCCTCTTTGCCCTCCGCAAGATCAATGTCATCGACGAAGAACAGTTCAAGCGGCTGGAACAAGATTGGAATAGACATAGAAAGAAAAACGGCCTAAACTCATACGGAAATAAATCAAAATCATAACAAGCTAATCCACCGAACACTCGTTCCTCGTGCCGGTGATTTTTTCGTTCGACGAGAAAGGAGACACATGCCAAAGGGCGCATCCAAGACGAGGCCAGAGAAAGCCCGTTGCGGCCTGTGCGGCAAAACGGGCAGACTGATCAAGACGGACTGTTGCGGAAACTGGATCTGCGACGACGAGCACAAGTATGTCCTCTTTTCGTACGCGCGGAACAGTTGCCACCGGAACCACAGCCGGTTTACCATCTGTGGGTTCCATCACGCCGAGGGACACAAAGGGGATTGGAAGAATTGCAAGAAGTGCCGGACATCCTTTGAGACGGAGATGTACGTCTGGTACGGAACCAACGAGTACAATTTCGAGAAACTCCCGAACCCACCCCCCTTTGAGCCGACTACGTGCTCGAAATGCGGAGTCATCATCAAGCTCGGAACGGATGGTTTCACGCGAAGCGGGGGCGAGTACTGGTGCGAAGATTGCGGCGCAAAGGAAATGAACAGGACATTGCGTCGAACCAAGGGCTGAATCGTGCCGGTGCTCTGCACGGTGAGTGGCGCCGTCCGGTTAGCCCTGTCGTTAGCCAGAGAGATCATATGGATAAATCGGAGCTGCGTATTCACGCCGTACTCGGTGATGACAACGAACGGACGCCCAAGAACGCCCATCGCTATCTTGTGCACCTCAAGAAACATCTCTCCCTTCCTCTGCGTGTAACCGGCATCGAGGACTTCCCGTGGGAAGAGCCATATGTGCTCGGAGGTTGGGACCGGAATGAATATGAGGAAATGAAGAAGACAAACCCGTCCTATACGGACAAGTTTGACCTCATCGACATTCTCGATCCGGAATCCGACGATCTCATTGCCAAAATTCGGCGCGTCTCGCACGGCTGGACCTTCCAGATGGAACTCTCGTGGCTCAGGTGTGTTGACAAGAAATCTCCGGACTACGTGACGCTAAACGACTACTCTGTGTGGCATGTGAACTACTGAAGGGGCGAAATGGAGATCGAAATGAAAGACATCGTGAAGTGCATTGAGGCTCTTCGGGTTCAACTTGAAAGGTTGTCCTCCATCTGGAAGCGAAGCAACTCGGAGACCCACTTGACGACGTCATGTCAATCACGCAAGTCGTCGGCTACGCCGCCAACGACGGGATTGAATAGTGCGTGCTGACAAGCGGAGTGAGATACAAAGTCTACAAGGCATCGGAAAAGGCGAGGGCCGAGATCAGGAATAAGCCCAGCCCGATCGAGGAAATGAGACGGTTCTTGATGGTCATGTGCGGAAGTCCTTAAAATTCTCCTCCGAAATATATCGTTCTCCGAGCGATGCTGTCAAGAAACGTCCAACAACCCGCGAGTCCCGGTCCCTCCCGGCCGAACCGGCGGCTTTCTTCGGGGAAAAGGAATTTCCAGGCTTGACATCCCGGCCGGGCCGATCTAGAATCCCGCTTGAGACGAAGGGGTTCAGTTGATTTTCTCTGAAATATCATCCGTGACGGCAAGGGGGCCAAAGACCGGATCACGATGTTACCCGAAACCCTTAAAGTTCCTCTCCGGGAGCATTTGAAGAGAGTCAAAGCGATCCATGGTGTGCGGAGCCCCTTCGATGGGTTGTAGGCCGGTTTATACAGGCTGTATAAACCGGGAAGCTCTGTGGTGAAAGATGGAGGTAAGCAGTTGAAATGAAAGGCAATGGACGAAAAGATAGGAAAAGGGAGCGACTTCTTATACGGAAAGGGACAGTCTGTATTTCAAGAATTATACAGACTGTATAAGCATTGTTGGACCCCACCGCCATGGGAGAGCGGTCGTAGCTCTCGCGATGTAGGACTATTAGGACGGTTCAAGGAGGCCGCAATGGACGAAATCCATCCGCTTCTCGCCCGAGCGCAGCGCTACCAGCGACGGGTGGTGGACCTTCACCCACCCGGGTGCAGCTATGATGCCTTGGTTGGCGCGTGGCGCGATGTGGCCACGGGCGCCTTGGCGGTCGAGCTTCCCGGAAGGCAGGGGCCGCACACTAAGAAGATGGACATCGAGACCGGCGAAGACCAGAAGGGCGAGTAGGCGCAGCAATGGCAGACGAAACAGTGCGCCCTGCCGTTCTGCTGGTGTCCAGTCGCTTCGACTTCACGTGCGACTACGTCGTTGCGGCCCTGCGCCGGCGCAACATCGGGTACCTACGTCTCAACTCCGAGGACCTACCGGGCTGCGCAGTCACTCTTGACCCTGTCGGGCGTCACCTGAGCGTGATTCTCGGCGACACGCAGTTTCTCATTGCGCCGACCTCGCTTCGGTCAGTCCTCTTCCGCCGCCCTGTGTTTCTCAGGGACTATGGTGACGACAGTCGGACGGCACAGGAGAGGTTCGCCCGAATACAGTGGGCCTCGTTCATGCAGAACCTCTCGCTATTCGACAGCGCACGTTGGTACAACGATCCCACGTGTACATACAAGGCGGAGCACAAGGCCATTCAACTGCATAAGGCGGCGCAAGTCGGACTGCTCGTCCCCGAGACAGTCGTCACGAACACGCCGCGGCAAGGGAGTCTCTCATTGCCGGGGGGCCGGTTCGCGGTCAAGGGCCTGGATACGGTGATGGTACGCGAGGCGGGCGATGAGATATTTGGGTTCACGACCTTCGCGGTGAACTCGGACTTGAGTGATCCCGCATGGGCTTCAGCACCGACCGTCCTTCAAGAGGCAATCTCCTGTAAGACCGATGTGCGCGTGACTGTCGTTGAGGAGCGCGTCTTCGCAGTTGAGATTCTCGTGAGGGGCGAGGGCGTTGACGACGATTGGCGAATTCACAAGCGCGCTGCACAATTCATCCCCCACAACCTTCCCGACGGAGTATCCGGGAAGTGCGTGGAGCTAGTTGCCGCGCTAGGGCTCCGCTATGGCGCAATAGACCTGGCTCTCTCGGGCAGCAAATACTACTTCTTGGAGATTAACCCTACCGGCGAATGGGCGTGGCTTGTAGATGCCGCCGGGCTCCCGATTGACGAGGCGGTGGCAGATGCGTTGGCGTACTAGGCTCGGTCGGGTTGCAGCCACACTGGACAGAGCCCTTCTTGGCTCTGTCGTGACACTGCTCCGTGCCAATTCGAAGGTGCGGCACAAGATCAAGGGCAGCAGTCCCAAGCAGTACGAAGGCGACGAACGGTTGTCACTTGCGACTGAGAAACTTGAGGATGCCCTGGCGGTGTCTGTGGATCGCCTCCAACGCATCGAGGCCAAGGCCACAAGTACGGTGGTCGGCGTCGGAATCGCCGTGACCATTCTCGGCTCCGCAACCGCAATCTTGAGCAGCGACGGGCCTCTGGCATCGAGTG
>Ga0315281_10009224_pt1 | contig 13697 bp, 10 predicted proteins | sample YL17G07_0_MG_FD_204540 | JGI IMG/M metagenome (GOLD analysis project Ga0315281, IMG submission 204540) | Sediment microbial communities from Yellowstone Lake, YNP, Wyoming, USA - YL17G07_0 | ecosystem: Environmental > Aquatic > Freshwater > Lake > Sediment | place: USA: Wyoming | collected...
GTGCTGTCTCGACTTCCGGCGACCCAAGCGTTATTCACCAAGCCGGACGGATCATGGGTCGCCGAAGGGGATCTCTTCAAACAGCCCGAACTGGCCGTCACATTACGCCGGGTCGCCGACCGGGGCGCGGATCATATGTACACTGGCGAGTGGGGAAGGAAGTTCGTCGAGGCCGTCCGGCGCGATGGGGGCAAGATGACTATGGATGACCTGAAAAATTATGACGTCATCTGGTCTGATCCTCTGGAAATCTCCTATGGGGGATACAGGATCTACGCCCCCGGGCTGCCGGCGCAGGGCGGCGTCCATGTCGCCGAAGCGCTCAATGTCGCCTCTCAAGCCGGCCTTTCCGGCATGGGGCACTATTCCGAGTCGGCTCGGGCATTCTTCTGGCTAAACCAGATCACGAACCTGATGGCCCTTAGCTTCATGCCGGGGCAGACGGTCTCTCAGCTTCTCGGGGGGGCCGACGGCTCTCTGGCGGCCCGCGCAGGGGTAGAGCACGCCCGACGTGTTTGGTCGCTGATGTCCTCCGGCAGATTCCCGCTGACGAAGGTCCCGACAAGCGACGAACCTAAACACTCGGATGCCATTGTAGCCATCGACCGCTGGGGAAACATCGCGTCCATTGTGCACACCAGCAACACCGCCGTCTGGGGCACGACCGGGATCTTCGTCGACGGCGTATCGATCCCAGACCCGGCGGCGTTCCAGCAGAGATTGATCGCTCAGACAGGTCCCGGAAAGCGTCTGCCCGATCCGACCGAACCGCTGATCATCGCCAGGGACGGTAAGCCGGTCGCGGCGCTGTCGTCCATCGGGGCCGGCCTGCACCAGAAGACCCTGTCCGTCCTTCTGAACCTCATGGATTTCGGAATGAGCATCAAGCAGGCCATCGACGCGCCCGGTCTCAACTCCCCCAAGTACGAAGCCGATGGGAGCAATAAGCCGCAGATCTTCGAGGGGGATTTCTGCGGCCACCTGTTGACCGCCGTCAAGAAACTGGGACTCGAAGTGGCCGTGGTGCCGAACGCGTTGGCGCCCTATGTTCCGCGCGGCTATGTAATCAGCGGCTATGCGGTCGGGGCTGCCATTGACCCGAAGGGCGGCTATAAGGCTGTCGCCACTGCCGCCCTCAACGGGCGGGCGCTCGCCTTCTGAGATAAAAAGGCGCCGGCCTTCGGCTCGCCGAGCGCTCCGATGGACGCCCTGGCTATTTCGGCTTGGCGTCCAGGTTCTTCCAGTTGAGCAGGGCGTTGAAGACGAGGAAGTAGGAGCCGTGGGTCTGGCTGCGCCACGTCGGGTTGAAGCTGAAGAGGACGACGTGGCCCTTGCCGAGCGTGACGTCGGCGAGCGCCGGTGAGCCGGCCAGTTCCTCGCCGCTTGCGAGGCCGCCGCTGATGAGCAGGTCGGCGGCGTTCCGGGCGAAGTTCAGGACGATCCTCGGCCGGGCGGCCGGCGACGGCCGCGGGCCTTCCTCGGCCGGCTGCTGCGGCGCATCTTTTTGGGCCTTGCGGAACTCTTCCAGGGTCCGCAGGCCGAGGTCCCTAGCCCTCCCCTGCGGGATGTCCGGATCGTTCGCGCTCCCCCGCCCCGACACCCGGCCCGACGGCGCGCCCATCCCGGGCATCATGCCCATGGCCCGGCCGCTCATCCCGCCCATGGCGAAGACCGGGGACTGGCTGAAGTAGATACCCAGGGTGTCGTCGTAGCCGTAGACAAGGGGGCTCGTCTTGTCGCCGACGTCGGCCTTGTAGACGCCGCCCCGGGCCCAGAGGTTCGGCGTGTCGCGGATCGAGAGACCCTGGGCCAGCCCGAAATGAATCGGGAGCGACGAGCTGTTGCTCAAAGTGATGAAGACGCCGCCTTCCTTGATGAAATCGCGCAGGTGCAGGACGCCGTCGAGCTCGATGCCGCCGCGCATGTCGTCGGTCGAATCCTCGACGCCGAGGTTCGGTGTGAGCTCGGTCTTTTTCCATGGCATTGGCTTGTCGCCCGTGACGCCGTTGACGACGCTGAGTGCGTCGGGAGACGACGGCCCGAAGATGATGACGTCGTATTTGTCGCGGAGCTTGGGGTTGTCGCGGACGACATGGACGGAGATGTATTCGTAAGGGATGCCGCTCTCGTCAAGGGCCACCCTCAGCCAGCCTTCGGTCTGGGTGTTCTGCCACGTGTGCATGACCGCGACGCGCGGCGCCAAAACCTCGTGCGTCGGGACGGCGGGGACGGCCGCGGCGGCGAAAACCGCGAAGCCGTATTCTTTCCCTGCCGCGTCGAGCGTCACTTCGAGGTTCCCGCCGTTATCGGTCGGCTTGAGGATGAACGTCCCGGCCCGGAACTTTCTGCCCTGGGCTTCGAACTCTTTCTCGGCCGCCTGGATCTTGAGGTCCTTGTGGGCGAAACGGAACGTGGCCAGGACGTTGTCGGCGTTGTGATTGACGAGATAGGCCTGGACCGCGCCTTTCCCCAGGCGTGAGAGCCCGCCGGGGGCCGCGACCTCGCCCTTGACGAGCGTCATCGGCGCGTCGAGGACGGTGACGTCGTCGACCCGGACGGTCCTGACGTTGCAGAGGGGGCCGAGCGTCCAGCCGACATCGTCATACGGCTGGGGGTCCTTGACGTTGAAATACTGCATGTCGAGCATCATGTCGGCCATGCGCGAATAGGGCTGGTCCATGCGGACGACGTAGCTCCCAGCCGGATATTCGGCCTCCTTGACCTTGAAGGCCTTGTCCGCCCTATGGACCTCGACCCCCTGCGCCTGGAGTTGGCGCAGGAGCCGGGCCGCCTGCCCGGGGCGCGGGTCGTCGCCGGGGAAGACGTAGGCCGCTGGTCCCTCGTTCCGGGCTTTGGCCACGGAGCGCTTGCTCTTGAGGAGGAAATTCTCCAGGAACTTGTCCTTGAGCGAGGCGACGTGGTTCATGCCGATGAGGATGGCGCTCTGCTGGAGGTTGACGTTGTTGCGGATCGACCAGAGCGTCGAGCGGAGCGGCGGGTTGGGCCGGTACCAAGTCCGGTCGCCTGAGGCCGCGATGACGCGGGTCGAGCCGTCGCCCGCGCCCTGGGTCTCGTAGAACCGGCCGATGGCGTTGTGGCCGTTGGCCGCGTAGAAGGCGTAGTTGGGGGCCCAGCCGTCGTAGAAGGAGTGGGTCCAGACGCCGGGGACACCCTCCTTCGTCATCTCGTCGACCTCACGGTAGGCCAGGAGGTGCCACTCGTCGATGACGATGGGGTCGAGCCAGGCGTTGTAGGGGCCGGAGCCCGTCGAGATGTAGAGGTGGGAGGCGGACTCGTGGAGGTCGTGCATGACGATGGGGTGGTAGTCGAGGAAGACCTTCATGATGTTCCGGCTGAGGGCCAGGGCCAGGCCGAGGTTGTCGCGGTTGTTGTCGTGGGAGACGTACTTGCCCCACCACAAGAGCCGGTTGGGGACGTTGGACTTGGGGTCCTTGCGCTTGGCCATCGAGACGTCTACCTGCTTGTCGCGGCCGTCGACCTCGAGGATGGGGGTGATGAGGATGATGGCATTATCGCGGATCGTCTTGATGAAGGGGGACTCGTCGACGGCGACGCGGTAGGCGAGCTCCATGAGCATCTCGACCGAGCCGGTCTCGCCGGAGTGCATGCCGCCCGTGGCCCAGTACATCGGCTTGGCTTGTTTCATCAGGCTTTGCGCATCGGCCTCGGTAAGGCCGCGGGGATCGGCCAGCCGGGCGTTGATGGCCTTGTACTTATCGAGGTTTTTGATCGTCTCTTCGTCGGCCACGGCGACGAGGATCCAGTCGCGGCCCTCCTCGGTCTTGCCGATGTCGAAGACTTTGACGCGGGGGGTGGCGGCGGCCAAGGCCCGCATATACTTGTAGACGTCGGCCGAGTAAGTCAGGACGTCTTTCGCCCCGGCGATATGGCCGAGGACCTCGAGCGGTGTCGGCACGCCTTCGGCGTAGGGCAGGTAGTTGACATACTTCGTGGCGAAGTGTGGGTCGGTCGTGAACTCGAGGATCTTCTTGGTGTATTCCTCATGGACTTTCTGCTGGGCGATGGCGGGAACGACGGCCAGGCCCAGGACGAGGACCAACGCAGTGATTGAATCATATCCTTTTCTCAAAAAATCGCGGCTCATGACTCTCCTCCTTCCGGGAAACAATAATATTAACGTTGCTGTGGTCCGACCCCAATCTCATAGAGCGAGACGCTCATCGGGGGCACGATGATCTTTTTTCCGAACGGAACGCAGTCCTGTTCTTTGACCGTGACGGCCGGCGGCTTGCCCGGCACGTTGCAGGCCCGCGGGTCGTCGCCGGCGACGAGGTAAAGCTTGGCTTTCTTGGGCAGCGCGAGCTGTCCGGCATCGAGCTTGAGCGTCTGGGCCGTTTTCGTCGGGTTGACGATCGAAAGCGTCAGCACGCTTTTCGTTTCGTCTTTCCAGCAGGCCATGACGTCGAGCGGCTCGGGCGTCCCGCTGACCGCGACCGGGATCGTCCCGAAGTGCTTCCGGTAGAGGGCCAGGATGACGCCCGTCGTGTCGAGCGCGGCCGCCGTCTTCGAGGTCTTGATGGCCCCGATGACGTTGACCGTCTGGGCGTAATTGGCCATGAAATAGATGTCGTTCTGGCGGGCGTACTCGTTGAGCCCGGCGGCGACGCCGAGCGCGTCCTCGAGGAAGTACTGGGTGCCGAGCTCGCCGTAGAGGTGCGGCCCGTACCAGTAGTTCCACTCGTCGAGGGCGACCGGGACCTCCTTCATCTTGAGCGTCGGGATCGTGGCCCGATACTTTCGGTGGGCCTCGGCGATCCGGCGGACTTCGGTCGGCATCTGGTTGACGTGGCCGAGGAGCCCGGCCTTGTGTCCGACGTAGAAGTGCTCGCTGATGAGGTCCATGTGGTTCGAGGCCTCGGCCAGCATGGTTTCGCTCCAGCGGCCGACGGCGCCCACGGCGACGACCTGGACGGATGGGTCCATGGCTTTCATGGCCACGGCGTACTGGGTGTGCTTCTTGACGTAATCGGAGAGGGGAATATGGCCGAGCTGCCAGTCGCCGTACATCTCGTTGCCGATGGCCCAGAACTTGACGCCCCAGGGCTCGGGATGGCCGTTGGCCGCGCGGAGCTTGCCCATCTTCGAATCGGGCGCGCCGTTGACGTATTCGAGCTCATCGAGGGCCATGACGACGTCGCCGAGGCCGCTGTTGACCGTGATGTAGGCCTCGGAGCCGATGAGCCGGATGAGGTCGAGGTACTCAAGGACGCCGACGTCGTTGTGCTCGACGCCCGTCCAGGCCGGGTTCTTGCGCGGCGGGCGCCTGTCGTGGTCGCCAATGCCGTCGCGCCAGTCGTAGCCGCTGACGAAATTGCCGCCGGGCCAGCGGTAGACCGGGGAGTCGAGCTCCTTGAGCAGGGCCAAGACTTCGGGCCGGAAGCCATCGACGTTATCGGCCGGCATAATCGAGGCCGTCCCGACCTTGAACGAGCCCCGGCCGGAAGAGACGATCTCGAGGCGGGCGTTCTCGGTCGAGGCGCCGGCCTTGAACGTGAAGGGGAACGTCTTGTATTCGCGCCCGATCTCCTTGACCGCGAGGGTCTGTCTGGCGTCGAGCCCTTCGCCCCAGACTAGGCTGACGTTGACCGGCGCTGCGCTCAGATCGCCACTGAAGATGACACGGCCAATGTATTCTTTCCCCTCGACGAGGGCGAGCGCCTCCTGGACGATCCCGCCCGGGCCTTTCCCGGCGAGCGTTATCCGCGGCGTGTGTGCGCCCGTGAAGGGCTTGACCTTGTCCATCTTGACGAGGCTGGCATCGCCGACGGCCTTCCACGGGGATTCGCCCTCTCCCACGGAGTAGAAGAACTTCCGGTCCTCGAGCATCTCGGCCCAGATCCCCTGATAAATGCACCGGCCCAAGTGTTCGATGAATTGGCCGTAGATATACTTGGATATCGGCTTTCCGGTTTTTTCGGTGTCGATCGCGATTTTGGGTTGGCCGAGCTCCCTGCCCGAAAGACGGGTGAACTCGACGTCGTCGAACCAGGCCTTCCCCGTCGCCCGGCCCCAGCCGCCGAAAAGACACGACACCTCGAGGGCGTCGTTCGGGCCGGCGTCGAATTCGACCTCGACCTTGGTCCAGTCCTGGGTGCCCGTGACTGGCGCCGTCCGCCATCCTTCTTCGCCATGGATATTGATGAGGGCCCCGCGGCTCGTGCCCGGGACGAGGTCTTGGGTCTTGATCCAGCCGCTCAATTTATAGCGCGAGTACGGCTTGACCGGGACGGTTGCGAGCCACGATGCATCGGCGCCCTTATCAGAGGAGATCATGACGCTGCGGCTGCCGCTTCTACCCGATGGCTCGACGGAGAATTCCGCCCCTCCGCCCCTCTGCCAGCTCCGCGGCAGCCAGCCCTTGGGGTTGTCGCCGTCCATCTCTTCGAACGAGCCGTTAGCTACAAACTGGGTAACGCCGGCCAGCTCGTCCGCGGCCCGGGGGCCACCGGTCTTGCAAGTTACGAATGAAAGCAAGAGTCCACAGGCTACAAAAAGGGCCAGCGGAGATGCGGAATGTTCGCGGGGTATGTTCATGGCTCCTCCTTCCCGGTCCGGGCGACGAGGGAGAATGTACCTCGGCGCCGGCTACCTGTCAACGTCGCCCGGATACCTATCTTTTCCTCTTGACACCGAGTCCGGGCCCGAGTAACTCTTAAGCTTGGACTACGGAAGCCATGCTCACGCAAGATCGTAAGTTCTTGTTCTTCGATTGCGAGACGACGGGGTTACCCCGTAGCCGCTATTTTTCGCCCGACGATGTCGACGGCTGGCCCCACCTTGTTCAAATCGCCTGGGGACGCTACGACCTCCGGGGAAATCCCGAAGATGCCCGAAGCCATATCATACGGCCGGACGGATTCATAATCCCGGCTGATGCGACGAGGATCCATGGCATCACGCACGCGCACGCCCTCCGGATGGGGAGGGAGTTGGCGGAGGTCCTGGACGAATTTCTCGAGGCAGCCGAACGGCCGGGGACGACACTCGTCGCCCATAACCTCGATTATGATTGCGGAGTGCTCGGGGGCGAGCTCGTCCGGCAGAACAAGCCTCTTCGGTTCCTGGAGATCCCTGGGATTTGCACGATGAAGTCAACGACGGAACTATGCCGCTTGCCCAGGCCGGGCGGGTTCGGTCTCAAGTGGCCGACCCTCGAGGAGTTGCACATCTATGTGTTCGGCCACTCCTATCAAGGCGCACATGACGCCTCGAGCGATCTCGAGGCCTGCGCCCGCTCGTTCTTCAAGCTCCTTGAGGCCGGGCACTACCCTATTTCCGCGGAGTGAGTCCCACGCTGCTTGCGCGCCGCGGAAATCGACGTCCGTATCCAACGGTCACAGGCGGCTTGGAGGATGGGAGGGATTGTGGCTTGTGATGTCTTTGTGGCCCAACTCCTCCCGGATGATCCGCCGCAAATACTTCTCCAGGGCTTCTCCTCCTCGTCGGGCATGTTCTTTGAGCACGTCGTTGATCATGGACTGGTAGCTCCCGCCGCCTCGGGCTTCGACCTGTGAGCGGAACCATTCGAGGACCTCATTGTCAAGGCGGATGGTAATCCTCGTCTTGCCCGCGGGGATCGGGACCACGGCCCCTCTTTTTCCTTTGCTGAAATCATAGGTTTTGCTCATGTCTTCTTCCCGTATTGACGGCGTTCTTTCGGATTGGCTTTTCTCGCCGAGATGATCCTAATCTCGTCGCCACGCCAGCTATAGACCACAACAAGCGTCCGGCCGAAGAGATCGCGCCCCAGCGTCACCCATCGTCTTTCCTCCGAACGATCATCCTCGATAGTCACGGCCAGCTCGTCCGACAAAGCCGAAACCGCGTCGGCAAAATAGATGCCATGCTTGTGAAAGTTTTGGTCGGCCTTGTTCGTGTTCCACTGATAACGCATGGCATCATATGCACATTTGTGCATCTTGTCAAGTTACGGAAGTCCATCTTCATCTGACGATCCCTTTTTTGAACCAACCGATCAGATTCCGAAGGAGCGCCTCATCAATTAGAGACGCTCAGCGGGCACGATAGTGCTCACCGCGAATTTCGGCCAGGTCTAAGAAATACGGTTATTACTTAATCTTCCACTCGTGGACGCCGGCAGACCAGCCCTTCTGCATCCGGACCTCGAGGCGGAGGGCCGTCGTCCTGACCGGCGCGAATTTGACCGTGTTCCAGGCGTCCTTGGCCACGCCGTACGCACCGGCGGCCTTAACCGGAAGCCAGTCTTCGCCGGACTTATAGAGAATGCGCCACGAGGCCGGCACACGGCACTCGCCGCCGCCCGTGTCGTCGAACCAGTAGACGGAGGCTTCGGACAGCCGCACGGGCGCTTCGAATGTGTAGTCGATCCACTCGAGCGTCCCCTTTTTTGGCCACCAGTGCATGTAGCTCGCGGCGTCGTCCGAGCCCTCGGGCTCGAACTGGTCGTTCGCCCGCCTCAGATTAACGGCCTTCTCCGACGCGGTGACCTGGGCCTTGGCCGAGAGCCCGGGCTCGCGCGCGACCCGCGCTTTTGAGGGATCACGGGCGAGCCAAACGGTCATTTCCCCCCGGCCGCGGTTGGCCCAGGAGTAATACGGGATGAGAGTGACGGTTTTCTTTTCGTCGATGATCTTCCCACCCTTCTCGCTGAGCGCCTCGGCCTCGCCCTTGATGACGACGACGCCGTTGAGGAGGTCGGGCCGGGTCTCGGTGACGAGTTGGGAATCGTCGGGCAGGACGAGGTTCGAGACTCGGCCGTCGTTGTCCGGTCCTTCGGCGCAGTAGACGAGCGGTCCGCGCTCGACGGCCACCCGGCCGCGGTCTTCCTCGACGGCTTCATTCGCGGCGACACGCCGGACGGGCATGGGCAGGCTGAGCTCGACGACGTCCCCGGCCTTCCACGTCCGGCTGACGAGGGCATAGCTCTTCTCGACCTTGAGTTCCACGGCCTCGCCGTTGAGCTTGAGCGCCGGCGCGCCCTCCGCCGCTTCCGTGTAGGTATAGAGGTCCGAAGGGACGGGACGGTTCATGGCCCAGCCCGGAATGCGGACGCATAGGGTGAAATCCGCCGCTTTCCCGGGCTTGACCTCGATCCGGACATCGCCTTTCCAGGGGTATTCGGTAGTCTGGACGATCTCAAGGTCCGTCCCGCCGACCTTGAGCTTCCCCGTCCCCTGGGCGAAGAGGTTGACGTAGACCTTGTCGTCGGAGGCCGCATAAAAATAACCCGGCACGGAGGCGAGGATACGGGCGACGTTGGGCGGACAGCAGGCACAGCTGAACCAGGGCACCCGTTCGTGCTGGCCGTAGGACGTCAGCGGATTGGGGTAGAAGAACCTATCCCCGGATAGCGAGATGCCGGAGAGGACGCCGTTATAGAGGATGCGCTCCATGACGTCGGCATATTTGGCGTCGAGCTCCAGGCGGAGCATGCGGGAATTCCAGAGGAAGGTGGCGATGTTGGCGCAGGTTTCGGCGTAGGCGCTGGCATTCGGCAAACGATAAGCGGGGCCGTAGCCTTCCCAGGCGCCGGCCGCCCCGATGCCGCCGGTGATATAGATCTTTGTCCCGACGACGTCGGCCCAGATCTTCTCGAGGGCGGCGATGTAGGCCTTGTCGCCGGTCAGGGCGGCGACGTCGGCCGCTCCGGCGTAGAGGTAACCGGCCCGGACGGCATGTCCGACGGCCTCGGTCTGCTCGATGAAGGGCTTGTCGTCCTGGGCATATTGGCCGTAAAGCAGCTCCTGCCGGCCTTCGCGGCCGAAGGGGATGCGGCCGTCCGTCTTCCCCCGGGCATCGATGAAGAACTTGGCCAGGTCGAGATATTTCGTCTTGCCGGTGGCGCGATAGAGCTTGACCAGGCCGATCTCGATCTCCTCGTGGCCGGGGGGATTGGTCCGCTTGCCGGGGCCGAATTCCCTGGCGACAAGGTCGGCGCTCTTGACGGCGACGGCCAGCAGGTTCTTCTTGCCCGTGGCCTGGTAGTGCGCGGCGGCCGCCTCGTAGAGGTGCCCGACGTTGTAGAGCTCGTGGCTCATGTAGAGGTGCGACCAGCGCTCCTTGCCCAACCAGTCCTGGGGCGGCGGGCCGCCGATCGTCCGGGCGGCGTAAAGGTAGCCGTCCGGTTCCTGGGCCGCGGCGATCTTAGCCACGAGCCCGTCGACGTACTTCTCGAGCTCGGGGTCGGGATGAGTCGCCAGCGCGTAGGAGGCCGCCTCGACGACCTTGTAAACGTCCGAGTCGTCGAACGGGAAGCGGCTGCAGTATTTGCCGTCCGTGGCCCCGGCAAGCGCGGCCGCGGCCATGTCGAAGTTCTTGACCCGTCCCGTTTCCTCGCTCTGCTTGAAGTTGTGGGGGATGGTCACGGTCCGGTTCGTATCGAGGCGCGGCGCCCAGAACGCGTCGGTGAGATGGACGTCGGTGAAGGGCACGGGCTTGGCCGGGTAGTCGGCTTTGGGGGCCGTCGAACAGGCTCCGACGCTTACGGCCATCACGATTAGAATGAATAATTTAACGGCAATAGTTTTCCTCATGACCTGAACTCCTTTAGCGGAACTGTATCTCCGGCGGGCGGCGCTGTCAATAACCACTAAAACCGCGCCCGCAGATCATATCCGGACAAGAAATAAAAAATATTCCCCGCTCTCCTCAGCCTCCATCAGGACGATCTCGGCAGAAACATGGGGCGGCGGGGACTTCTCGGCGATGAACCGAAGCTTGACCTTCCCCCGGTGGGCGTTGGCATACAGCCCATAATAGCGGACCATGACCTGGCCCTTATCCGGGATATGGGAGGTCACCCGGGCGATAAGCTCCAGATAATCCACAAGAATACGGAATAATGCGCCCGATTTTGCATGCGCAGGAGAAATATTAAATTCAGTTGAAACGTGATAGCGTATATGCTATTATAACCATGTGCACAGAAGTCTGCTCGATAGCCCGAAAAACGTGCGCTTCGAGGACCTGCTGAATCTCTGCCGGCGCCTCTTTGGCGAACCCAGGATCCGCGGCAGCCATCATATCTTCAAGACGCCGTGGCCGGGGGAGCCCTTTGTCAACCTGCAGCGCGACGGCAAGATGGCCAAACCGTATCAGGTCAGGGACGTGAAGCGGGCGAGGGAAAAACTGGAGGCGAAACATGGGAAATATAGTGGAACGCTATACTTACCGCATCGAATGGTCGCAGGAAGATGAAGTCTTCGTGGCCCGCTGCATCGAGTTCCCCGGGCTCGGCGCCCACGGCCGTTCCCAAGAAGAGGCCCTGCGCCAGATCAAGGTCGCGGTGGCCGAAGCGCTGAAATGGCTGCGCGATGAGAAACGCGAGGCCCCCGAGCCCCTGGGATCGAAAAAATTCCGCGGACATTTGACCTTGCGCGTGCCGCCCGAAGTGCACCGTGAACTGGCCATCAAGGCGGCCGAAGAAAACGTGTCGATCAACCAATTGATCCTTTCGAAGATCATTTAAAGAATGTAGGGTCGTAGGGGCACGGCGTGTTGTGCCCAAGGCAAAGGAAAGCTGGAACGCCTTGGCAGGCGGGATTTGTTGCTCAGCCCGGATACCCGAAAAGATACGTCACCCGGCAGGCACCGAAAGAACGAATCCGCCCGATCTCCCATTTGTACCCTGGAGCACTGCAACTTTCGGTAAGTTTTCGCAACTCCATGGGCGAGTAGGTTCGCAGGCAGGAAACAAAGCCGTCCCAGGCGGCAATCAGGGGAACAACGGGTAGGATATATGTCCAAAGGAGATGCTGCCAGGACATGGGGCGCACGAAAGGCATGCTAAGCCAGATGAAAACGGGAGTAAGAAGGATCGGAAGGGCCCAGATCAAGGCGTTACGCTCCGTGTACTCAAAAACAGCTATGCCCTGGCTCTTGTTCGCCGCGTCTTGCAGAATGCTCCGGGCATGATCCTGACGGAAGTGGTGAAAGGAGGCGAATAGCGTCCTGAAGCCGAGAAGTTGTTGAGGAATATCGGTCGCATCGATAGAACTGTCCAAGTAATCAATCCCCCCGCCTGGTTCTTCTTTGGCCATCTTGAATGCAGCCAGGTTGGGATACTTGTCCGTCAATATCACATTCACTGCTTTCCCGTCTATGGTCCGGATATGACGCAAGAGAGTGCGAACGGGGCCTGCACTTCCTGAACAAAGATCGACTATCTGACCTACGCGGAGCCTCTGCATGTGTGATGCGAGTTGCGGCAGTAGCGGACGATATACGTTGAAGCGCACCGCGAAGAATGCCATGAAGTCCGTCAAGGCATTTCGCCATGGGGTCGGGATCCAATCCAGGTCATGGAATTCGAACCCGTGCAGCCGCTTCACTTCAGATCACCTCGTTTGGGATAATTACAAGGATAAGCATTTCCTTTTTCACCCTCCTAACCACGGCGGAACTGTATCTCCGGCCGGGCGGAACTGTCAACGACCACGAACACCGCGGCCGCAGCTCATAGAGGGGCCGGCGGGGGCAACACAAAAAACCAGACGGCCATTTCGCCTTCGCCGCGGTGGGCCCAGGCATAGTAAGGGATGAGGACGAGGCGGTGCGGCTTGAGGTCGGCGCCGGGAGCGAGGCGGCGCCGGGAAGCCGGCGGGGCCTCTTCCTCGTCGTCGGCGGCGGCGTCCTTTCCCTCGGCCTCCCGGACCCTCGAAACGGCCGACGGGTCGGCCGCGAGCGCCTCTCCTGTGAGGACGACGATGCCGCCGAGCAGACCGGCTCGTTCCTCCGGCCGCAGCGCTGGCTTATCGGGCAAGACGATGTTGAGCGCCTTGCCCCCGTTATCGGTTCCTTCGGCGCAATAGACAAGCGGCCCGCGCTCGACGGCCACAAAGCCTTCGTCATCCTTGACCGACGGATGGGCGACGACACGACGCGGGTCCATCGGGAAAACGACCTCGACCCTGTCCCCTTTTTTCCAGACACGGCGGATACGGGCAAATCCCTTGTCCAAGTTCATGTCCACGGGCTTGCCGTTGACCCGGATTGTGACCTTGGCATCGCCGGTCTCGGCGAAACGGTAGAGGTCGGTCGGTACCGGATTGTTCCGGGCCCAGCCCGGGACGCGGACATGGAGAGCGAACTCCCCCTTGCGCTCCGGATCGATAGTGATCTTAACCTTCCCTTCCCACGGATAGCGAGTCTCCTGTTTGACTCTTACGGACCGGCCGGCCAAATCGATTTTTGCCTCGCCGGCGATGAACAGGTTGACGTAGAGGATGTCGTTCCGGGTGGCGTAGACATAGCCCGGCACCGACGGCAGGAACCGGCTGACGTTGCCCGGACAGCAGGCGACGCCGAACCAGGGGGCCCGGCCGGCCCGGCCTTTGTTGAACTTGTATTTTCCGTCCGACTCGAGCGGATTGGCGTAGAAGAAGAGCGCGCCGTCGAGCGACACTCCCGACAAGACGCCGTTGTACATCACCCGCTCCATGATGTCGAGGTAGGATGCGTCGCCCGTCAAGAGGAACATGCGGTGGTTCCAGAAGGCCATGCCGATCGACGCGCATGTCTCGAGGTAGCCGGCGAGGTTGGGCAGTTCGTAATTGTCGCCGAACCTCTCCCGGTCATGACGCGACCCTATGCCGCCGGTCAGGTACATCTTCTTCCCGGCCACGTTCTCCCAAAGTTTGCGAACGGCGTCGAAATAGGCGCGGTCCCCGGTCAGG
>Ga0315281_10009225_pt1 | contig 13697 bp, 15 predicted proteins | sample YL17G07_0_MG_FD_204540 | JGI IMG/M metagenome (GOLD analysis project Ga0315281, IMG submission 204540) | Sediment microbial communities from Yellowstone Lake, YNP, Wyoming, USA - YL17G07_0 | ecosystem: Environmental > Aquatic > Freshwater > Lake > Sediment | place: USA: Wyoming | collected...
CTTCCGAGGCGGGCTGGATACTGCGGAGCTCACGCGTCACCGCCCGAGGATGTCTCTCTCGATGCGACGCTTCACTTCGTCCCAGGGCTCAAGTCGCGCGGTGCCTGACTCGATTGCTGCGACACGACGCTGGATCTCGGTTGCCCATGCCGCTTCGGCGTCGGGATCAGCAGGGCCATCGAGGCTGGCCAGTATTTCTGCTGCCAGTTCAGCTCGCGCGTCAACATCGAGTCGCAGGGCTTCGGCCAGAACCGCTTCGGCCGCCTTGGTCATGGCTGGAATAGTACCCCGTGTTTCGCCGCCCAACAAGCGCGTCAACCTGAGGTCCGTTCTGTCACGCGCTTTGCAATGGCAGCAGGGCGCGCGCCAGCCCGGGCCGCAGGTTACGCGCAGCCTGGGTCCTTGATGTTGGCTGAGGAGGCCGCGTGGCCTACTTCTTCGAATGGGACCCGGCGAAGGCCGACGCAAACTCCGGCAAGCACGGAGTGACCCTCGACGAGGGCCCACGGTCTTCGGCGACCCGCCCGCACTTCTGATGCTCGATCCGGAGCACTCGGTCAGCGAGCAGCGCCACCTGCTGATCGGGATGTCGAGCCAACAGCGGCTGTGCGTGGAAGCCTTTGCAGAGCGCCCGCCGCGGACCGGTCTGATCTCCGCAAGGGGAGCGACCCCACAAGAGCGGAGGCGATGGCACGGTCCGCGGTGTGATCGCGACCAGGCCGAGCACAAGGTCTCCATCGATGAAGGGGTGGCGGTGTTCGGCGTGCGTAGTCGACATGAACGCCATCCTCGGACCCTCGGGCCCATCGGCCTCGGCGCAGCCCTCCCACAGCGAACTCCGTGCTAGGATACCGGCCGTCCCGAACTCCCTCTCACCGAAGGAGGCGCCGTGGTTCTCCGGGAAGACAACCTGATCGAGAAGGTCACCGAGAACAAGCTCGCGCACTACGAGCCCTACGGGTGGCACCACTGGCCGGAGCATCCCTGGCTCGCCTACCAGTTCCGCCGCGGCCTCGGCGAGACCCAGGAGGGCGGCGGCACCGTCAGCGAGTGCTTCCAGGCGGCCGCCCGGATGATCCCGGGCGACAAGGAAAGCTGGCACCGCGAGTGGATGGTCGTCGCCAACCGCAACTTCGACCGGGGCGTGGAGGAGGAGCGGCAGGGGCACCTCCGCACCGCCATGAACTGCTGGCTGCGCGCGGCCGACTACTACCGCCAGGCCGAGTTCTTCCTCGCCCCGGACGACCCGCGCCGGCTGGCCACCTTCACCAAGATGGAGCAGTCGAGCCACCATTTCCTCAGGCACCTGAACCCGCCCGGCGAGGTGCTCGAGATCCCGTACGAGGCGGGTACCACCCTGTACGCGTACTTCGTCCGCGCGCCCTTCGCCGTCGAGCGGCAGCCCTGCCTCATCTCCATGGGAGGGCTCGACTCCATCAAGGACGAGATGTGGTTCATGCAGGCCCACGGAGCGCTCCAGCGGGGCATCTCCGTGCTGATGATCGACGGGCCGGGACAGGGCGGGACCCTCCGCCGGCACAAGATCGTCACGCGCCCGGACTACGAGGTGCCCATCGCCAAGTGCATCGACTACCTCCTCACGCGGAAGGACGTGGATGCCTCCCGCATCGCGGTCTGCGGGTCGAGCCTGGGCGGCTATTACGCGGCGCGCGCGGGATCCATGGAGCCCCGGCTGGCCGCGGCCATCTCTCACGGCGCCATCTGGAGCATCTACGAGCTCTGGAAGAACGCCGACGAGAGCCACGGCCTCGCCAGCCACATCAAGTGGGTCTTCGGCGTCGAGACGATGAAAGAAGCGAGCGAGCGCTTCCGGCTGTTCACGCTCGAGGGGGTGCTCGAGCACATGCGCTGCCCGTACCTCATCGTCCACGGCGGCTACGACGTGCTGGGAATGTCACAGGCCGCGCGAACGTACGAGTACGCGAAGAGCAAGGGCGTCGACGTGACGCTCCGCTTCGTCACGCCGGAGGAGACCGGCGCCGAGCACTGCCAGCACGACAACCCGACCATCGGGCAAGAGTTGATGGCCGACTGGCTGGCCGACGTGTTCGGGATCGACCAGCGCGAGCTCATGAAGAAGTCCTGCCCGATCCAGTTCTGACCCGGCGATGGAGACCGAAGGAGAGCCGAGATGATCATCCGCAAGAACCCGAACGGTGCGCTGACCCTGATCGGACAGACCGACCACTCACGCTTCGTGGGACAGCTGGCCGCCCACTGGGGCAACGGCGAGTTCGAGACGCCCAAGCCGTACGACTCCGTCGTCCGCGCGGCGACGTTCCACGACTACGGCTGGCTCCGCTACGAGACGAGCCCGCTGATCAACCCCGAGAGCGGCGAGCCGTACCCGTTCCTCCAGGTGCCGATGACCCCGCAGCAGCTCGGCTCGTACCAGTGGTCGCTCGACTGGATGGCCGACATCGATTCGTACTCCGGGCTCGTCATCAGCATGCACCGGACAGGGCTGTGGCAAGGCCGGTACGGGACCATCAAGTACCCGGCGGGACGCTACAACCTCACCAAGCGGAGCCCGGAAGTGCAGGCGCTGATCGCCCACAACGAGGCGTGGCAAGAGAAGCAGCGGGCCACGCTCGACGCCAAGGGCGTGTGGACCAACTATCGCCTCATGCAGGTCTGGGATCTGCTCGGCCTTTACTTCTGCTGCCAGGAGCCGTACGAGGACTTCATCGAGCCGGTGCCCGTCAGCTACGCCGGCGCGGCCGACGAGGGTGTGCGTCTCACGTTGAAGCCAGTCGGCCCGGGCAAAGTCGCGTTCGATCCGTATCCGTTCGACGTCCGCCCCTGCCGTGCCCAGCTCTCGTACAAGATCGTCCCGCGCTCGAGCTACGAGGACGCCGAGTCGTTCCGCAAAGCGTGGTTCCAGGCGGACGTCGGCCTCTTCGAATTCGAGCTCGTGTAACCCGTTCGCGCGCGCTTCGGCGCGGGCCAGCGGGGCCTGTCGTGGCGAGCAGCCCGCCCAGGCGCTTCCACAGCCCGGGCATTCATAGTAGAATCCCGCGCCGTGTGGACTTTTTCGCCGTCGCCGTCCGTCCGCGCACAGCTCCGCCGACTCGATAGCCGCGTGAAGGTCACCGCCAACGGCGTCGGCATTCGGTACGATCTGGCAGGGCCGCCCGATGCGCCCGTGGTCACCCTGGCCTGAACCCCCATGGAGTTCCTGGTCAACCAGACCTTCAACGGCGTCACCTACGGGGCGCTCCTCTTCCTGCTGGCCGGCGGGCTCTCGCTGATCTTCGGCATGATGCGCATCGTGAACATGACCCACGGCTCCTACTACCTCCTCGGCGGGTACGTGGCTCTGACCGTGATGTGGGGCGGGGGTCACTATCTGCTGGCGGTCGTCGTCGGGGCGCTCGTCATCGCACTCATCGGCATCGTGGAGTGGAACTCCTTCCTCAAGCGTCTCTCCGGGCAGGAGCTGGGACAGGTCCTCACCACCATGGGCTTCGCGCTCATCTTCCAGGACTTGGCGCTCATGATCTGGGGCGGCGATCCCTACATCATCCCCATCCCGGCCATGCTGTCGGGCAGCGTGTCGACGGGGCCATTCACCTTCCCGATCTACCGGATCTTCATGGTGGCGGTGGCCGCCTTCATCGCCTCGGTGCTCTGGCTCGTGCTCGAGCGCACGCGCATCGGTGCCATGATGCGGGCCACCGTGGACGACCCCGAGATGGCCCGCGGCGTCGGCATCAACGTGTTCCTGATCTCCATGGCCGTCTTCTCCCTGGGCGCGAGCCTGGCCGCGCTGGCCGGGGTGGTGGCCGGCGGCTTCGTCGGCGTCTACCCGGGCGCCGACTTCGAGATCCTGCCCTATGCCTTCGTCGTGGTCATCGTGGGCGGCATGGGGAGCCTCAAGGGCGCGCTGATCGGCAGCCTCATGGTCGGTCTCCTGGACAACTTCGGCAAGGCGCTGTTCCCGGAGCTGTCCTACTTCACGCTGTTCGCTCCCATGGCGGCCATCCTCGCCGTGCGCCCCACAGGCCTCTTCGGGCGGGCGTGATGGGTGCGAACTGATGACACCCGGCACGGAGCCCATGATCGGTGCGGTGGGGGGGGCGAGTGGAGGGGGGGCGAGGGGAGGAGCGGCGCTGCTCCGCCCCCGGACGATGGGGTATGCGCTGCTGGTCCCCGGCCTCGTCCTGGCGGCCCTGCTGGTCGCGCCGCCCTTCCTGTCGGGGTTTCTGCTCACGCTCCTGACCCAGGCGCTGATCTACGCCATCCTGGCCATGAGCCTTGACATCGTGCTCGGCTACACAGGGCTGGCCTCCCTGGGGCACGCCGCCTATCTCGGCCTTGGCGCGTACGCCGTCGCCATCCTCACCACGCGTCACGGCGCAGGCTTCTGGGTGACCCTGGTCGCCGGCATCCTCCTCGCGGCGGCGGCGGCCGCCGTCTTCGGCCTGGTGGCCCTGCGCGCCACGGGCGTCTACTTCCTCATGATCACGATGGCGCTCGGCATGGTGGCCTGGGGCCTCGCGCACCGCTGGGTCTCCTTGACCCAGGGCGACAACGGCATCTCCTCGGTCCCGCGCCCGACGGGCCTGCCCGTCTCGCTGGCTGGGGCGGTGCCCTTCTACTACTTCGCGCTTATCGCTTTCGTGCTCGCCTTCTGGTTCCTCCGGACCGTGGTCCGCTCGCCCTTCGGGCGGACGCTGGTCGGGATCCGCGAGAGCGAGTCCCGCATGCGGACCCTGGGCTACCACGTGTGGCTGCACAAGTACCTGGGCTTTGTGATCGCGGGCGGCGTCGGCGGCTTCGCCGGCGTGTTCTGGGGCTACTACAACGGCTTCGTCAGCCCCTCAGACCTCGAGCTGGCCACCTCGGTGGAGATCCTCCTCATGGTGGCTTTGGGCGGCCGCGGCACCCTGGTGGGGCCCGCTATCGGCGCCGGCATCATCGTGCTGCTCAAGAACCTCGTGTCCGTGTACACACAGCGCTGGCTCCTGATCCTGGGCGCCGTGTACATCGGGACCATCGTCTACGCTCCGGAAGGTATCGTGGGGGCCGTACGTGAGTGGCATGCATCCACAAGGAGGAACCGCACATGAGCACACGAAGGATCGCCGCGCTCCTGATCGCCGTCGCAGTGATCAGCATGGGAGGCATAGCACCCGCCGAGGCCCAGAAGGGCCCCATCAAGGTGGGTTTCCTCGCGCCGATGACGGGCGGCGCCGCCCAGGTCGGCAAGGACATGGTCAACGGCCTGACGATGTGGCTGGAGGAGAACGGCAACCAGATCGCGGGCCGGAAGGTCGAGGTGATCGTCGAGGACACGCAGGGCCAGCCCAACATCGCGCTGACCAAGCTGCGGAAGCTCGTCGAGAGCGACAAGGTGCACGTGCTCGCCGGCGGGCTGTTCGCCCATGTGGGCTACGCGCTGGCGCCGAAGGTCGACGAGTACAAGATCCCGATGCTCTACCCCGTCATGGCGGCCGACGACCTCACGCAGCGGAAGCCCGCCAAGTGGGTCGTCCGGAACGGGTGGACCTCGAGCCAGCCTTCCCACCCGTTCGGCGAGTGGGTCGTCAAGACCCTCGGCTACAAGCGGGTGGTGACCATCGGGATCGACTATGCTTTCGGCTGGGAGGTCGTCGGCGGATTCCAGAAGACCTTCGAGGAGGCCGGCGGGCAGGTGATCCAGAAGCTCTGGGCGCCGCTCGGCACCACCGACTTCGCGCCCTATCTCTCGCAGATCCGCAAGGACGCCGACGCGGTCTTCGCCTTGATGGTCGCTGCGTCGTCTCTCAGGTTCCCCAAGCAGTACCAGGACGCCGGGCTCAAGGCCAAGCTGCCGCTCCTCGGCGGCGGGACAACCTTCGACGAGTTTGTTCTGCCGTCGCTCGGTGACGAGGCCATCGGGGGGATCAGCCCGCTCATCTACAGCGCGGCCATCGACACCCCGGCGAACAAGCGCTTCGTGAAGGAGTACCGCGCGAAGTACGGCAAGGTCCCCTCCTATTACTCGGAGGTGTGCTACACCACCGGACGGTGGATCAACGAGGCGGCCAAGGCCATCGGCGGTGACGTCGAGGACCGCGAGAGATTTCTGGCCGCGCTCGGCAAGGTCGAGATCCCTGACGCGCCGCGAGGGCCCGTCAAGCTGGACGCCTACGGGAACCCGATCCAGAACATCTACATCCGGAAGGTCGAGAGGAAGGACGGCGAACTGTGGAACACGGTGATCCACACCTACCCCGCCGTCTCGCAGTTCTGGAAGTACAAGCCGGACGAGTTCCTCAAGCAGCCCGTGTACGACCGGAACTACCCGGCGTGCAAGTACTGCTAGTGCGGCTCCAACGAGTAATCCCAACGGCTCGCGCGGGCCCGCAGAGTGCCGGGCCAAATGACGAGCCAGACGAGGCCCGAGGGAGGCAGCAGCCCGAGGCGTACGTGGGTGTACGTTGAGGGCTGCTGCCGACCGAGAACGAAGTATGGCGAAGTCAGTTGGCCCGGCACTAGCCCGCCGCGGGCCGGCATGAACGATCCCTCGTCCACGGCGTTGAGCCTCACCGGGCTCGTGAAGGACTTCGGGGGGCTCCGCGCGGTGGACGGCGTGTCGCTCGCAGTGCAGCCGGGCGAGCACCGAGCGATCATCGGCCCCAACGGGGCCGGCAAGACGACCCTGTTCAGCCTCATCAGCGGCGAGCAGCGCCCGAGCGGGGGGACGATCACGCTCTTCGGGCGCGACGTGACGCGGCTGCCGCCCCACCGGCGGGCGGCGCTCGGGCTGGCCCGCACGTATCAGATCACCAACCTGTTCCCGCGTCTGTCCGCGCTCGACAACTGCCTGCTCGCCGTCCTGGCGCTGCTGCCTGTCAAGCTCCACCTGCACCGGGCGGTTACGCGCTACCCGCATCTCTTCGAGCGCGCGACCGCCGTGCTGGAGTCGGTGGGCCTCGGCGCCAAGCGCGACGAGGTCGTGAAGAACCTCTCGCACGGCGAGCAACGCCAGCTCGAGATCGGGCTGGCCCTGGCCGGCGCGGCGCGCCTCATCCTGCTGGACGAGCCCACCGCGGGCCTGTCCCCCGCTGAGAGCCACCTGATGACCGGGCTGCTCAAGCGCCTCGACCCCGCCATCACGCTCCTGGTCATCGAGCACGACATGGACGTGGCCTTCGCGCTCGCCGACCGGATCACCGTGCTCCACTACGGCCGGGTCGTGGCCGACGGCCGGTCGCAGGCCGTGAAGGCCGATCCGCTGGTCCAGGAGATCTACCTCGGAGCGATCGACGCGTGACGGCGCCGGAGGCATGAAGGCGATGGTCTTGGTGCAGGGGACCTGATGCTCGAGGTGCGTGACATCCACACCTACTATGGCGACAGCTACGTGCTGCAGGGGATGTCGCTCCGGGTGGAGCGGGGTCAGGTGGTGGGCATCCTCGGGCGCAATGGGATGGGCAAGACCACCCTCATCCGCTCCATCGTGGGCTTCACGCCGCCGCGGCGTGGGCAGGTGCTCTTCAAGGACCACGATATCACCGGCTGGCCCTCCAACCGGTCGGTGTCGCTGGGCCTGGGTCTGGTCCCCCAGGGCCGGCGCGTTTTCCCGTCGCTCACGGTGCTCGAGAACCTGCTGGTGGCCGCGCGCGGGACGGCGCACGCCGTCGGCGGCCCCTGGACCGTGGACCGGGTGATGGACCTCTTCCCGCGCCTCCGCGAGCGCGCGGGGAACCGAGCGGGCAAGCTTTCGGGTGGCGAGCAGCAGATGCTGGCTATCGCGCGGGCGCTCATGACCAACCCGGAGCTGCTCTTGATGGACGAGCCGACCGAGGGCCTGGCGCCGCTCCTCGTGCGCGAGGTGGGCCGCGTGATCGAGAGTCTCAAGGTCTCGGGGCTGTCCATCCTCCTGGTCGAGCAGAACCTGCCGCTGGCCATCCGGCTGGCCGACCACGTGCACGTGGTCTCGCGGGGGCGGATCGTCTACTCGGGCCCGGCCCCGGCCCTGTGGGCCAACGCGGACGTCAAGTCCCGCTACCTCGGAGTCTGAATGGGAGACGCATCGTGAAATTCGGCACCTTCTACTTCTTCCAGGCCACGCCGGGACAGCGCCACGCCGACATCATCCGCGGAGAGCTCGACCAGATCGAGTGGACGGAAGAGCTGGGCTTCGACGAGATCTGGCTCACCGAGCACCACTTCATCGAGTATGGGCTCTCAGTCGACCCGGCGGCGCTCGCCTCCGCGGCCGCCTCGCGCACGCGGCGGATCCGCATCGGCCTGGCCGCCGCAATCCTACCCTTCCATCACCCGCTGCGGCTGGCCGAGCAGATGGCGCTGGTGGACATTATCTCGAACGGCCGGCTCGACGTCGGTGTCGGGCGCGGTAACCGTCCCGCCGAGTTCCGCGGCTACCGCGTGCCGCAGGAGGAGAGCCGCGAGCGCTTCGACGAGGCCGTGGAGATCATGCAGCGCGCGTGGACGGAGGACAGCTTCAGCTACGACGGGCGCTTCTTCAAGGTGCCCGAGGTGTCCGTCATCCCCAAGCCCGTGCAGAAGCCGCACCCGCCGCTCTACCAGGTGTGCGTGACGAAGGACGGCATCGAGAACACGGCGCTCCGCGGCTGGCCCATGCTCAACTCCGTCCTCTTCGGCCCCGTCAGCCAGCTCGTCACGAACCGCGACACCTATGTCGAGACGCTGAAGAAGTCGGGACGGAGCCCGGAAGAGATCGCGGGCCTCCTCTCCCGCTGGGGCGTCTCGCGCCAGATCTACGTGGCGGAGACCGATGCCCGGGCGTTCGCGGAGGCCAAGGACGCCGAGCTCTGGTACCAGGAGTCCTTCAAGAAGTTCGTCGTCCCCGACCGCATCGAGGACGCGCACCCCTCCCTCCAGCCAGGTTTCCGGGCCATGGCGGAGCGGCTCTCCAAGGTCACCTGGGAAGGACTCGTCGCCGAGACGCTCGCCTTCGGCTCGCCCGACACGGTGGCGCGGCACATCGAGGAGATGCGCCAGATGGGCGTCGGCCAGGTGATGTGCTGGATGAACTTCGGCGGCCTCTCCCAGGAGCGAGTGCGCCGCTCCATGGAGCTCTTCGCGCGCGAGGTCATGCCGCGCTTCAAGTGAGCGGGAGATGAAGACCAACTACCGCCTCGAAGGCCCTTCCGGAGCGCCCGTCGTCACGCTGACCCACCCGCTCGGCGTCACGCTCGCCCTCTGGGACGACCACGTGGTGGCCCTCACGAAGCGCTACCGCGTCCTGCGCTACGACGTGCGCGGCCACGGCGGCTCCGACATCCCTCCGGGCCCCTACACCCTCGAGCAGATGGCGGGCGATCTCTTCGATCTCCTCGATGCCGAGGGCATCGAGGGGACGCACTTCGTCGGCGTGTCCATGGGCGGGCTCATCGGTATGACGGCGGCGCTCACGCGCCCGTCGAGAATCAAGAGCCTCGTGCTCTGCGACACCACGGCCTGCTACGGCCCCGGCGTGCGCCCGATGTGGGAGGACCGCATCCGCGTCGCCGAGAGTGAGGGCATGACCGCGGCCCTCGTGGATCGCACCATGGCGATCTGGTTCACCGAGGCGTTCCGCACCAAGCGTCCCGAGGTCGTGGAGCGCATCGCCGCGATGCTGCGGAAGAGCGACCCGCGCGGCTACGCCGCCGCCATCCGCGCCATCGGCTTCGTGGACCTGAGCGAGCGCATCGGCGCCATCCGATGCCCGGCGCTGGTCGTGGTCGGCGAGCAGGACCCCGGCACTCCGCCCGCCATGGCCCGCGTCATCCACGAGCGCATCGCCGGCGCGGAGCTGCTCATTCTCCCGGGCGCGATGCACTGCGCCGTCGTCGAGGACGCCGACCGGTTTCTCCCCGCCCTGCTCGATTTCCTCGGGGCCCGGAGGTAACCCGGCGCGCCGGGACCGCGCAGGAATTGTTAGAGGGACAATGGCAGGTCCAACGGAGAGGAAGGCGTCGAGGACGCGTGGCGGGTCCGCGTCTGAGGGGTCAGGTCTTGAATTCCGACATTCCCGTCGGCAGATGCGGCGGCCGTCCGGGGTGACGGCGCCGGGATGACGTCGAACCGTTATCTGTGTCGAGGGCGCCGTCTTCCTCGGCTCTTGGGTGATGGTTTCGCGCGTCGACGGGTCGACGTCGCGGGACGTGGAGCTTTCCGCCGTCCTGCTGCATGCTTCTCGATCGCTGTCACCACGACCGCGAGATCTTCGCCGCCGTGGCCTGCCGCCTGCGCGGCGGCATAGAGGCGCTCGGCCAGGTCGGTGAAGGGGAGCGGCGCGCCGACGGCGGCCGCGGCGTCCTGCATCAGGTGGATGTCCTTCATGAAGAGGTCGAGCTTCATCTGGGCGGGGAACTGCCCGCCGATGATCATGGGGCCGCGCACCCTGAGCATGGCGGAGGTCGCCGCGCTCGAGTTGAGCACGTCGAGCGCGAGGTCGAGATCGAGGCCGGCCTTTCGCGCGAGGGTCAGGGCTTCGGCGGCCGCCGCGCTGTGGAGCGCGACCAGCAGGTTGGCGACGAGCTTCAGCGTCATGGCCTGTCCGACGCGGCCGACGTGGACGACGCGCGGCAGGGCGGATTCGAGCACGGGGCACCACCGCTCGTAGAGGCCGCGCTCCCCTCCCACCAAGAAGCTGCCGTCGCCGCGGTCGATCATGGAGGTGGTGCCGCTGACGGGGCAGTCGAGGAAGCCCAGGCCCTTGTCCGCGACCTCGCGCGCGAGCCGCTCGGTGAGCGTCGGGGAGATCGTGCTCATCTGGATGACGGTGAGGCCCGGCCGCGCGCCGGCCAGGATGCCGTCGCGCCCGAGCACCGCCTTTTCGGCTGCCGCGAGCGAGGGCAGGAGGGTGCAGACAGCCTCGGCCGATTGAGCGACGGCGGCGGCCGAGGGCGCGGCCTTGCCGCCCATGGCGGTGAGGGCTGCGACGCGGGCGGGCAGGATGTCGAAGCCGACGACGGCATGGCCCGCCTTGATGAAGCGCGAGGCGATGGCGGAGCCGAGGAGGCCGAGGCCGACGATGCCGACGGTGGTCATGGAGTCACCGCCCCCTCACCCTGCCCTCTCCCCCGGTGGGGGAGAGGGGACCCGTCTCCGGCAGGATGAGCACGACGGCGGCGCCGATCACGACGGCAATCAAGAGTCGCTTGCGCATGAACGTCTCCTTGTCGAATCTCAAAGGGTGTTTACCTGCCGAGCGCGTGGAAAATATCCTCGTTGCCGAGCGGCCAGCCGGTAGCGGCGGCCATGAGCCGGAGCGCGAAGCGGTGCATCTCCTCGCCGTCCATCGAGTCCACGGCCTCGGAGGCGATCACCACGCGGAAGTCGAGGTTAGTAGCTTCGAAGGCGGCGCAGAGAACGCAGGTGGTCGTATTGATGCCTGCCAGGATCACGGTGTCCACGCCGAGCCGGCGCAGGAGGAACTCGAGATCCGTGCCGTGGAAGGAACTGTAGCGCTTCTTGCCGCGGACGATGAGATCGCCCGGGTCCAGAAGCTCGGGGATGATCTCCGTGCCCGGGCCACCGGCCAGGTTGTGGCCGAGGATGCCGCGCCGGGCCTTCCCGGGTTCATCGTGCACGGCCTTCCAGAAGGGGTTGGCCGCGATCTCTCCGGGATCGCGGTACTCCGTGACGACATGGATGACGCGGACGGCGCGCTCGCGCAAACCCGCCAGGAGGGCGGCGGCGCGCTTGATCACGGGGCCGCAGCGCTCGGCGGGCAGAGGCAGCGTGGCAACCGAGGGGTCCAAATGCCCGCGGTGCATGTCGATCGCGATGGCCGCTGTCGTCGTGGGATCGAGTCGGATCATGGATGGACGCCCGGGAGACAAGTAGCACAGCGCTCCGGGCGATGGCAACCGGCCTGCCCCGCGGCGGCCTGCTCTGCATCTGGTGGTCCGGTCATCGCTGTGGTTCCGGCAAGTAGGGAATAGGGCCCGCGTATTCGGTTCGGAGGGGCGCCCATCGAAGCGCCCAGATCCGCGCGAGTGTCCCGGCGAGCTGAGCCAGATGGATACGGTCGTGGGTCACCCATGCCGCAAGGATGTCCAGCCCCGAGAGGCGCCCGAGCTGACGGTGAGGCCGCGATCCCGTCAGGGTATCCGGCGCGACGGAAGCGAGCAGGTCGAGGCTGGCCTGGCGGCGCGCGCGAAGCGTCTGCAGCACATCGGGCAGGCTCGCCTCGCGGTAGCGTCGCTCTTCGGCCCAGCGCTCTGGATCGATCGGCGCGAATTCGCCGGCACCATCCACGATGACGCGCAGGCGGGCGCCGAAGTCTTCGGTCTCCTCATCACGCAGGTGGCAGAGAATCTCGACCGGCGACCACTCGTCCGTCGCCGGTCGCGTGTGTGCGTCGGCCTCGTCGAGACCGGCCAGCAGGGCCTCCAGTACTATCGGCAACCGCGCCAGCTCGCGGTGCGCTTCCACGAGGAGCGTATCGGTCATTGGCTCAGACCACGCCTGGGGCTCAGACCACGCCTGGGGCTCAGACCACGCCTGGGGCTCACACCACGCCTGGGGCTCACACCATGACCTGGCCGCCGTTAACGTCGAGCGTGGCGCCGTTGATGAAGGCCGCCGAGTCCGACGCGAGGAAGACGACGGCCTCGGCAATCTCCCCGGGCTCGCCCAAACGTCTCACGGGGATGGCCTCGGCCACCCGCCGCGTTTCCTCGGGCGTCCGGGCCTTGAGCACACGCTCGGTCGCGGTGGTACCGGGCGCCACGGCGTTGACGGTGATGCCGTCGGCGCCGACCTCGAGAGCCAAGTGACGCGTGAACCCGATCACGCCGGCCTTGGCCGCCGCGTAGTGGGAGGTGACGCGGACCGCGCCGGCGCGGCCGACCACGGAGGCCAGGTTCACGATCCGGCCGTAGCGCTGCCGCTTCATGATGGGGAGCACGGCCTTGGAGCAGAGGAAGACGCTCGTCAGGTTGGAGGCGAGGATGGCCTGCCACTCCTCTTCCGTGATGTCCTCGGTGGCGCGAATCACCGCGAAGCCGCCCGCGTTGTTGACGAGGATGTCCACCCGTCCCCAGCGCGCGAGCACGGCGTCGAGCGATCGGGCGATGTCCGCCGAGCGCGTCACGTCAGCGTAGAGCGCCAACACGTCGGCTCCGCGCCTCCGCTGCGCCGCCGCGAGGGCCTCGGCCCCTGCGCCGTCCAAGTCGAGCGCGGCGACCCGCGCGCCCTCGCGAGTGCAGGCCTCCACGATGGCGGCGCCTATCCCCTTCGCCGCGCCCGTGACGATCGCAACCTTCCCCTCGAGCCGCATGGCGCACCCCTTTCGCTGGATGGGACGGATAGCATACACGGAGCGCCGGTGCTAGTCTTGACCGCCGGGAAAGGAGACCGCATGGGCCGCTTCGTCGATCTCTCCGTCACCGTGGACTCGAGCACCATGAGCCCCCCTTCGACCAGCATGAGACTCGAGGTCACGCCCCACAATCGGGGCCCCGGCTTCTGGCAGGTCTCGAGCGTCCACCAGAGCCTCCACACGGGCGCGCACATCGACTCCCCGCTCCACGTCTTCAAGAACGGCATCACGACCGCGGAGATCTCGCTGGACCAGGTGATGGGAGAGGCGTTGGTGGTGGACCTCTCCTGGGTCGGCGCCAATCACGCCATCACCATCGACGACCTCAAGAAGGCCGGCGCCGACGACGTCAAGCGCGGCGACATCGTCCTGCTCCGCACGGGCT
>Ga0315281_10009226_pt1 | contig 13697 bp, 15 predicted proteins | sample YL17G07_0_MG_FD_204540 | JGI IMG/M metagenome (GOLD analysis project Ga0315281, IMG submission 204540) | Sediment microbial communities from Yellowstone Lake, YNP, Wyoming, USA - YL17G07_0 | ecosystem: Environmental > Aquatic > Freshwater > Lake > Sediment | place: USA: Wyoming | collected...
TGTGTGTCGAAACGAACTGTATCCGGATAAGAAATGAAGGCCGAAAGAGAACCACCCTTAGGTTCAATGCTCTTGTCTTCTGCGATGGTGCCATCAGAAGTATTAATGTTGTTCGGCGGCGTTTTTTTTTCTTTCTCTTCGGTTTTCGGAGATACATAAATATCAGGCATAACTGACCCTATTTTATCATTTTTTCTCTAGATTAAACAAACTTGACTTGATTGAGATTTTGCCCGGAGCTCTTAAGTTGTAAATTGTTTTAAAATCAGAACCGGAAATTGAAACTTCACCATTATTTGTTGAAACCCTAACACTATTGGTCGAACCATCAGAACTGTAATCAACCGAAACCGAAGAAATACTCGAATAAGAACCACTAAGACTATTGGCCTTGTCTTTCATTTGTGAAATTGAGTATGGGTCACCACCCCAACAACCAGTATCAGTCGGCGTAACATGCTTGTGGTCTTCGTCTGATCCTTTGGAAAAAACAACCCAGGCGTTTAAGATGTCGGCAAACTCTTCTTCGGTTAACCAGGGATGAGACCGACCACAAGTAGATCCGTCTCTTTCTTTATACCAGGCTTTATAAAACCACGGAGAAGCGGCAATTTTTTCATAAGCATCGTTTGTCCAGCAGGTGCGGTTACCGCATTTCGTATCCCAAATGCCGGGCGTTGAATAGCCATTACTGGTATAAGAAAAATTATAACCGCCAGATGACGCCGCATACCAAGCGGAAAATGGCTGACCATTGGCAACTAACACCCACCCGCGGGTAGCATCTACCGCCGCGCTCCATGCTCCGCCTTTTTCACCTGGTTGAAAAACCTGGCAATTTTCCGTCGCGCAAATTGAACCGGAGCCATTATTGGTATAAGCCAGGCCGTATGAACGCGCGGCCACTGCTTGAGCCCTTAAGGCAGCGCTGTCGTTGTCGGTCCAAGAAGATGGCATCTCATAAATCCGCTTGACATAATCTTCAATATTATAACTGCCATATCCTTGAACATTAATATTAATTGAGGTCGAATAATCTTTTTTAATTTCAATACCACCACCATAGTAAGCATGTAATATATCTTCGGCGCTTTGGCCAGACTTTGCTCTCCCCCAGGCTCCATACTGACTTAAGCCTTTTCGGTGCGGCGCGCCAAAAGAAAAAACGGCAAACGCCGGAGAAAAACCGGGATTATAATTTGGAGAGGCGGCTGGATCGTCGGCTAAGGGAACCTCGCCAACTGACGTTTGAAATACCTCAGCTTTGGCAGTTAATATTTCCTGCTGGCGGGCGGTTAATGAGGAAATTTTATTAGTTAACTGCTGTTCATAAGCGCTGGCTTTGGCGACTTCGCCGGCTAAAAAGTCGGCCTGTTCGTCTATTTTGCCTTTAATCGCTGTTAATTGCGTTATATTTTTATCTAATTCGTCTTTGCTTTTAGTCAGGTCATTTAAATCATTAACCAAATTAACAATCGCGTTGCGGTTTCGGCGCGATAAAAACATATAAAGACGCGCCTGAAATAAAGCCTCCTGGGCGTTGGTTGACTTTAGTAGGACACTTAAGAGATTTGGATAATAGCTTTCAACATAAAAAGAGCGGATGGCCACTGATAATTGTTGATACTGCTCATCCAGTTTGGCATTGCGATTATTGATTTCCTCCTCTTTAAGATCCAGTTGCTGGGAAAGACTGTTAAGTTGGGTTTTCAAATTATTAACTTGTAATTGAAGGCCCTGAAGTTGTTGTTTATTGGTTTGATTGGCTTTGGAAATTTGTCCCAAGTCGTCGTTTAGCTTGGTTAAGCAGCCGGATATCTGATTCAGGTTAAGTGAAGAAGGAGTATCACATTCATCGGCCCGAACTTTTAAGTTATAGGTATTAGGTAACAGGCAATAGAAAATAATTAAAAAAACAGAGCTAAAAAAAATTAAAAATTTTTTTTCCATATTAAAATCTCATTCCTAACACCTAATCCCTAGTAACTATTTTATCATGCTTCTTGAAATTTATCTTGTCTTTGATTATGCTTAATATTAATGAGAAAATTTTTTATTAGAAACATCTTTAGCTTTATTGCCCTTCTCGTCTTCGGTGTTATCTTTGCCAGAAACACGTATGCTCTATGTACCGTGAAGTTGGTTACTGGCTGTAATCCACTGATGCCCCAAAGTTCATATGATTGTCAACCACTAATCAGCCAAGTTATATGCTGTAAAGATAGAAATGAATGTCTAACTAAGATTGGCGCTGCTGGAGCAGTTGGGGGTCCATGCACCGGGCTTGAAGGAGAGAAGTTAAGAACAACAGATCCAAATTACCCTAATACGCTTCATGCAAAATGTATGGATTGTGTTAAAGATTCAAAAACCTATACTGCTCTTGGTTGTATCCCTAATGATACGACCGAATTTGTCGCCTGGCTTCTGGGTAGAGTCATGGGTATTGGCGGCGGGATTGCATTTTTGCTGATTATCTATGGCGGATTTCAAATTGTCACCTCAACTGGCGATCCAGAAAAATTGAATAACGGTAAGGATATTATTGTTTCGGCTATGGCCGGACTTTTAATGATTATTTTCTCAATGATTTTGTTGCATATTATCGGAGTCGACATTCTACATATTCCTGGCTTTGGTACTTAACATATAATATTTTATAATGTAATTATGCAACTCGCTCAACTTAACCAGGCTGCCTTTGATAAATTCCAACAGGCAATTTTTGGCGCTCCCGATCCGACTAAACCCTTCTCTCGGGTTAGTGTAAGTCTCGGCGTAATAATTAGTGAGTTATTAAAATATCTTTTCCCTTTTACCGGTCTCCTGCTTTTTGTTTATCTTCTGATTGGCGGATTTTCTTATTTGACTTCCGGCGGTGAACCAAAAGCCATGGAACAGGCTCAAAGCAAAATCACCAATGCGATTGTCGGTTTTATAATTGTTTTTGTAGCTTATTGGGTGGTGCAAATCTTTGAATTTATGTTCGGCATCAGCGGATCTTTGTTTTCCCCTTAAAATAGATGGTTATCCGAAAGCCTCGCTCCAACTGATGGATAATTAATAATTATATTTTTAATTTCATCAATTTCTTTTAATTTCTCCTGTATCTTGTCAATATTCTTTTGTTCGCAGATTAAATGAATATCCTGGCCGGTATTAATCGTAAAATAAACTGGCAACCCCTCACCTCGCCATTTTTTAACTAATTTCATAATTTTTAATGTTCCTGGTGTCCAATAAATTAAAGATGGACGGGAAGTTAACATAATCGCGTGTAATTCCAGCGCTTCAGCTTCTAGCAGTTCTCCGAAAAGAGGAAAATTTTTCTCCGTTAACAACTGTTTGGCTCGTTCTAGCTTAATTTTAATATTTTGAAGCCTGGTTTGAAAAAAAGGACTGGAGCTAACTAATTTTTGACCCGCGGTTGAAGAAACATCCTTCTTATCGGTACTCACAATGGCTACTACATCGGCAATCTTCCAGTAATCGGGCGGGAATAAAGAAATAGCATATGATGTCTTGCTCGTGCTCCCATCAAGCCATTCGACAAATCCATCGGGAATTGACCGACAGGCAGAACCAGACCCTTGTCGGGCCAAAATCGAGAGGTCTTTCTCGGACAAATTAAGTCCAGCTGCTTTACTAGCTGCAAGAGTTAAAGCGGCAAAACCAGAAGCTGAGGAAGAAAGCCCAGTACCCGAAGGAAAATTAGTTTGCGAAACAACTTTAGCCTTTAAATTTGTCTTTACCATTTTTCTTATCAAGTTAAGGTGTTCAATCACTCTTTTAGGATCGTTGCCTTCTTGCGAAGGTTCAACCTTGTACAAGGTTGAACCTTTTAGAAAAACCTCGTCTTGTCTATATTTTTTATCAAATTCAACTGTGGTAGTTGTCAATAAATTACTAAGGTTCATTGATAGACTGCCATTTTCCGGCAACCTCAAAACTTCATCTTTTTTACCCCAATATTTAATAAAAGCAATATTTGACGGCGCAACAGCGGTGGCTTTCATATTATTTTTAACTCTTGTAGGGTAATCCTTGCACATGGCGTTAGCAAAAGCCTATTTTTAACAAATAATTGTTTTATTTTTGTCCCTGACAAGACTTCAATTTTATCAACTTCTATTCGATTATAATTAATCGGCCCGTTATAATTAGCAGTAAAAATCGCTAACATTTCGATTGCCTGATCTGTTGAATTAATTATTTTTTTAATAAAATTAAGTTTTAATTTATCAGTTATTCCTAGTTCTTCATTAATTTCTCTTTGGGCTGCCCTATCATATGTTTCACCCTTGGTCGGATGACCAGAACAGGAAATTGTGTAGTAACCAGGATAAATATCTTTGGTTAAACTTCTCTTTTGCAGTAAAATCTCGTGTTTGGCATTAAAAATTACTACACCTATAAGTCTACGGATAAGATTTTTATTGCCCCGGCATTCAGCTCTGGTTTTATAACTAATTATTTTGTCGTTTTTATCAACAATAATAAAAAGTTCTGATTGGTCGTCGGTCGTTTTCATGCTTCAACCCTTACTCCTTCCGCATTTGGATTTACTTTTATTACGGCTCCACCGGCATTTTTAATGGCCTGTTCTATTTTTTCTCTTTTTTCTTCCGGAATTATGGCAATCATGCAATCTCCGCCACCAGCGCCGGAAAGTTTGGCCCCATAACCCCCCGCGTCAAGCGCGGCATTACACATCTTATCCAGTTTTTCCGTACTAACTCCTAATTTCTGCAGCAACGCGTGATTCTTGCTCATTAACTTTCCAACTTCTTGCCAATTCCCTTCGATTAAATATGTTTTTGCTTGATTAACAATAATCTCTATTTCTTCAAATAGTTTTAAGATTTTAGATTTGGATTTGACATTTGATATTTGATATTTGATATTTTTTACCAAAGTCGGTGTATCTGCCTTAAGTCCGCTATATCCTACTACTAATGGCAATTCGCCAATTTTTAATGGCTCAATTATTTTTCCGCCGGTCACAAAATAAATCGTTCCACCATAAACCGCTGCCCCGATATCAAAGCCTGATCCGACGCCCTGAATATTAAAAGAGGTTTTATAACCTAGATCAAAAATGTCTCTTTTGGTTAAATTTATATTAAAAATTTTTGACAGGGCAAAGAGGGTTGCTACCGTCACTGCTGAAGACGAACCAAAACCATACTGACAAGAAAATTCACTTTCGGTTTTTATTTGTAGCCCGTTGCCGACTTTGAATTTTTGCTGAAAAATATGGACCGCTTCTTGGACAAATCTTACGTCTTGACAATGCGGTGCGTCAATGGTAAATCGTTCCCCTGTGTAACCAATAGTTACTTTGATTCTTGAAGAAACGGCGGTAACAATACACGGCCGATCATAAACCACCGCGTGTTCGCCAAATAACATTAATTTGCCAGGGGCAGAAGCAATGATTGAATTAGTAGCTTGGTTATTAGTCATTAGTTATTGATAATTAACCGTTAATCCTTTAACTCCAAGTTTAACTTGATAATAGTCAAGTCTGTTTTTTTTAGCGATTTTAATAATTTCCTCGGGGTTTTCATGGAAACATAAAAGAATGCCTGAGCCTTTTTTTGTACCGCCGCCGCCGCTTACCTTAGCCACTCCGCCGTTTTCCTCAATTTCCCTAACAATTTCTTTTGCTTTTTGTCCGACAATCCCTAAATCTTCAAGGCAACTTTCACAATTTTGAATGCAATTCTTAATAAGGCTAACGCGTTTTTCTTTGGCCATTCTTTCGGTTAATGCTTTTAAGAATAATTTCGTCTGTTCCTCAATAACATCAAAAATCCGGTTGGTCCTGTTTTTTTCTTTTTTAAGTTTCCCGCTAACCATCTGCACCATTTCGCCGGTTGTTTCCTCTGGTTTGCCAGTATTAATCAGAATAAATTTTGGCAAATGCTTAATTTCGAGTTTTTTAAACAATTTAGTACCGGATTTTAATTTTTGGTACCAAAGAATACCTCCATAAGTACAAATAGTTGGATCAACACCAGAAGGATTAGTATGATAAATTTTTTCATTTTCGTGGGCGATTTGATTAATCTTGGATAATATTGCGCTTGTTAATTCTGTCATACCTGATAAAACCATATGACTGGCCGCTAATATAACAGATAAAGCTGCTGACGACCCCATCCCGCAACCAATGGGAATTCGTGAAATAATTTTCGTCGTGCTAACTTCTTCATTATTCGTAGAAAAGCTTTGCTTATTCTTTATTCTTGATTCATAATTCATTGTCATTCTTCTATTCACCGCCGCGACAATCGCCGGCCGGCCATAAACAACCGCGTGTTCTCCCATTAAAATAATCTTACCAGGACAACTAATTTTTAATTTCATAAAATTAGAAATTCTAAATTCGAATAGACGCGATCAGAGATCGCTACTCCCGTTTTACGGGATCGAAATTCGAAACAATAACCAAAATTCAAATTTTCAAATATTTAAAACATTAGAATTTCTGTCATTTGAATTTGTTTCGTATTTCGGGTTTCGTGCTTCGGATTTTGTTAGATTGGTCTAAATTTAATTCCATAAGGAATGATCCCTTCACTATCCGGTTTTCTGATCCGGCGATAACATGCTTCCACTTTTTGTCCAACTTTTAGATTTTCTTTCTGCCAATAAACTAATTGAGCGGTAATTCTCTCTCCTGTTTCCAGTTCCGCCAGAATGACCGGATAAGGGGCCTCGGTCTCATAGCCGGCCGGTGGCACCCTAATTATGGTAAAGGATATAATCTTCCCCTTCTTTCCTAAAAGCTGGGTGACTTTTTTTTGATGACGCCAAATTTTAACCGGTGAAATCATAATAATTTTGTCATCCTGAGCGTAAGCGAAGGATCCCAATGGGATTCTTCGGCCTATGGCCTCAGAATGACATCTAATTTTTAAGAATGTGCACGACGGCAACCGCGCCTGAACCGCCGACATTGTGAGCCAGGCCAATTTTTGCGCCTTTAACCTGCCGTTCTCCGGCCTCATTTCTAAGCTGAGTAACAATTTCACAAACTTGTTTAATACCGGTGGCCCCCACCGGATGACCACAGGCTTTAAGTCCGCCGCTCGGATTAACGACCAATCCACCGTTGCCTAATTTTGTTGCTCCCCGAGTAATTGCTCTAGCTGCTTTACCCTTTGAAAAAAATCCTAAATCTTCCATAGCTAAAATTTCAGCAATCGTAAAACAATCATGAACTTCAGCAACATCAATATGCGATGATTTTATTTTTGCTTGTTGATAGGCCTTGCTTCCCGCAACCATTGCCGCCTTAAGTGTTGTTAAGTCTTTTCTGCCCCGCAGTCCCAACGAATCTGTCGCCACTGTCGAAGCAACAATATTTACTGTTCTTTTTGTTTTTGATCTTTGATATTTGATATTTGATATTATTATAGCCGCTGCTCCGTCAGAAACCGGTGAACAATCTAAAAGCTTTAATGGATCAGCCACACAGCTGCTCTTCATGATCTGTTCAATGGTAAGTTGGGTTTGAAATTGAGCTTTGGGATTTAAACTAGCATGATAATGATTCTTGACCGCCACCGCCGCCATCTCTTCTTCTTTGGTTCCATATTTTTCCATGTGGGCTCTGGCTAAAATAGCATATAAGCCCGGAAAACTAATACCGCTGGCTCTTTCTTCATCATGACCGGCACTCATCAAGGCCTGGGCAATTTCGGCCGGATTATGATCGGTCATTTTTTCAATCCCCAAAACTAAAACCTTTTCATAAACTCCTGCTAAAACACTATTAACGGCATTATGAATGGCCAAGCCGCCCGAAGCACAAGCACCCTCAATCTTAAAGGCCGGCTTGTTAGCGCTCTTTAGTTCGTCGGCAAAAAGTGCCCCTAAATTTTCCTGATTACCTAAAATCCCGGAAAGCATATTGGCAACAAAGATGGCGTCAACATCTGTAATTTTTAACCGAGCATCGTTTAGGGCTTCAGCAACAGCCTGCTTGACTAAAACTCTCGGCGAGTAGTCCCAAAGCTCGCCGAATTTGGTAACTCCGATGCCTAAAACTGGAATTTTCATAGTTCGACTTCGCTCACTATAAATATTTCGACTTCTCTCATATTAAATTAAATTTTCCTTGTTAATTTTAGGTACTCCGGGTAATCAATATATTGCTTGTTTTTTAACCAATCACTGATAGCTGGTACCTTTTTTCTTAACCCAGGTAACAACTTACTGGTTTTTAAGATAAAACTGTCAGCGCCGGCGCCTGAACCATAAGAGGTTAAAAAGATTAACTGCCCGGGCTTGGCAATTTCTAAAACAGCATTAAGGCCTAGCAGTGAAGAGGCAGAATAAGGATTACCAATTTGGCGTACTACCAGGCTTGGCTCAATTTGTTCGCAAGTAAATCCTAGCCTCTTAGCAACTTCACATGGAAATTTGGCATTTGGCATATGGAAAACAGCATAAGAAAAATCAGCCGGTCGGAGATTGGTTTTTTTGAGTAAACTCTGGGCGGCTTCTTGGACATGAGTAAAATAAGCTGGCTCACCGGTAAATCTGCCAGCGTGGGTAGGATAAGGAATGCCGTCGCGGCGCCAAAAGTCCGGTGTGTCTGACGAATATGAGGCAAAGTCAATAATCTCTACCAGAAAATCTTTGCGGTTGCGGCCTAAGAGAAATGCCGCCGCGCCAGCACCGGCTGTATATTCTAAAACATCATGAGGTTTGGCTTGAGAGCTATCAGCGCCGATGGCCAAACCATAATTAATTATACCCGCCTCCAGCAACCCGGATATCATTTGAACGCCGGCAGTTCCGGCCTTACAAGCAAATTCCAGATCGGCGGCCATATAGTGGCGTCCAACCCCCAATACTTCAGCTACAATTGTACTTGATGGATTAACAGCATATGGGTGAGATTCTGAACCAATATATAGGGCTTGGATACGTGAAGCCGGCAAACTAGCCATCAATAGGGCATTACTCGCTGCCTCGGTTGCCATCGTTACTGTATCTTCATCAAAACCAACAACTGCTTTTTCAGAAATTCCCAGGGCTTTTTCAATATCCAAAGGATTTTTTCTCCATACCTTGGCAATCTCGGCAATGGTAATCCGATAATATGGAATATAACTGCCAAAACCGATAATACCGACATTTTTAAGCATAATTAGAAATTAGTAATTAGATATTAGTAATTCGTTTCCCCCTTCCCAATCTCTGGTGAGCTCGGGCCAAACTGCCCTCGGCTAAACTAGCCAGTAATGATAATTCGCCAGCTAAAACGGCTCCGCCAATAATTTCCGCCAGTTTTAACACCTGTTGGCCATCGTCAAGTTTTTTATCGGGAATTCCCATAATTGCTAGTGCTTCTTTTTGCGTTGGTAAACCTGTTCCCCCACCCACGGTACCAATTACCAGGTCGGGTAAATAAACGGAAATATATAAATCGTTTTTGACATTTTCGACCGTCGTTATTCCCAGACTGCCTTCAACCACATGGGCTAAATCCTGGCTAGTAGCACAAAAAATGGCCGCCACGATATTAGCATAATGACTGTTATATGCCATTGATCCGCTCATGGCTGACCCCAACATACATTTAGCCAACCAAACTTGATAAATGTTTTCTGGTGTAGTTTTTAAAACTTCATTAACGATTTTTGCTGGAATATTCGCTTCGGCCCAAACTTTCTTGCCCCGGCCTTCAATAAAATTCAACCAGCTGGGTTTTTTGTCAACACATACATTGCCCGATAGGGCAATACACTTGATCTTTAGTTTGGGTTCGATAAAATCTTTAATCGCTCTATCGGTAGCAACGGTAACCATATTTAAACCCATCGCGTCTTGACTATTGTAAATAAATCTTAACCAAACGTTCTTTCCGAGCATAAAAGGAGATATTTTTAGTAACTTCAAATGAAACGAGGTGCTTTCACAAATTTCTTTAATCAAAGAAAAATTTTTTGAGATATCGTCAATAAATTGCTGGCTCTCGCGGATGCTTTGCGTTTTAAAAACCGGTGCCCTGGTGGCGCCGATATTTTCGACCAAAACATTAGCTCCACCAGCCTCGCTTATAGCCTTGCATCCCCGATTTACCGACGCTACCAAAGCCCCCTCGGTCGTCGCCAACGGTATAAAATAACTTTGAGCTTTGCACTTCGAACTTTGAACTTTTATGGGTCCGGCTACTCCTAGGGGAACCTGGATTGCCCCGATTAAATTTTCGATGTTTTTATTTTTAACTTGTTCTTCGGTAAAAGAAAATCTGCTAATATTAGACAAAGAAGTCTTTGTATTCTCTTCTAAGGCTTGTCTTCGCTGGTAAGCATTTTGAAAATCCTGTAAATTTTTCATTTCCAAGAAGCTCCCTTCCTTCGGTTAACATAAACTACCAGCCAGTAAGTTAAATAAGAAAAAATTAATCCGGCTAAAACACTGACCAGCAATAACGAGATTTTAGCCACGACTCCCATTGGGAAAAGAGGAATTTTGAAAAGGAATCTGCCAACAAGAATTGATATCACTGCCCCAACCCAGAAATAAAACGGCAAGCCAAAAATCAATAAAATCTGGACCGGGTCTTTTTCACGAAATATTATCGTTGTTGTTCTAAAAGGATGAAGAAAAAAACCCAATAAGTCCCGGCTGGTTAAATAACCTTCTTTGATGGTGAAAAGGGTGAAGAAGCGCAATAATCTAACTGGTAATTTGTTTGCCATTCTTTTTGAAATGCTATTCTGGCCCGGGATAATCTTGATTCAACCGCCTTAACGGAAATTTCCAATTTCCCGGCGATTTTAGCCATAGAATAACCTTCTATATATTTTAGTCGTAAAATTTGGCGATATCCTTCGGAAAGACGTGACAGAGCTTTTTCCAGGTCTTGTTTTATTTCTTTCTGCTGATAAGTCATTTCCGGTCCCAAAGCCTGGCTAACAATATTTTCCAAAAACGGCAAGTGGGAAAAGATCAAGTGTTTAATTTTTTTCTTGCGGTAAAAATCAGCTATTTCATGTTTGGCAATGGCGCAGGCCCAAGTTAGAAACGAAGATCGGTAATTAAACAAGGGTAAAGAGTCAAAAATCGACATCCAGGTGTCTTGTAAGATTTCTTCGGCGTCCTCACGTCGATCAACTTTCAGAGAAATACAGGATAAAAGTACTGGTGAGTATTGGTCGTAAAAAGTTTTAATAGCCGCCTGATTCCCGTTAATAATCTTTTGCACTAATTTTTGTTCGTCCATATGGTTATTTTACTAAAATTTCCTTTGTAAAACAAAATCAGCAGTTTCCAGTAAGAATTTTTTGCCTTCTTTTTCAAACGGATAATCAGAAATAGCCGACTTGGCCTGGTTAATTAACTGCTGGGCTAAATTTTGACAGTAGTCTAACGAACCTGTTTCCACTATGAGCTTTCTTACCCAATCAAGTTCGGTTCTCCCTATTTTTTGATTACCTAAAAGATTCATTAGTTTTTTTGTTTGATCTTTGCCAGATTTTTCTAGAGTTTTGATTATTAAAAGAGTTCTTTTGCCTTCTCTCAAATCAGAATCGACTGGTTTGCCAATAATTTTTTCGTTTCCAAACATGCCTAAAATGTCATCTTTTATCTGAAAAGCAATTCCCAAAGGAACACCATGGTTTTCAAAAACTTTGAAAATTTGGTCAGGAGCTAAAGCTAGAGCCGCACCAATCTGCAATGGCCTAACGACTGTATATCGACCTGTTTTATATTCCAAAATTTTAAGAATTTCTTTTTCTGTTTTGGCGCCTAAGACATCAAGATACTGCCCGGCAATAACTTCTTCTTTTAAAAGATCAAAATAGTGTTTTGCTTGTAAAATCGTCTTCTCGGATAGTGAGAGACCAGTAAAAATCTCATCGGCCAAAGTACAGGCTAAGTCCCCAACCAAAATAGCACTAGGGAGTCCAAGTTTCTTAAAAACCGTTGGTTGGCCTCTTCGAAGCGAAGAATTATCGATAATATCATCGTGGATTAACGCAAAAGCCTGGCCCAGTTCAAGAGCCAACGAAACCTTAAGAGCTGTTCGTTTGTCTTGTCCTCCGCTGGCTAGGTAACCAAAATAACAAAAGGCCGGCCTAAGTCTTTTGCCTCCGGCCAAAATGAGTTCTTTGATTTCTTTGACGAGGATGGCTGTTCGCGCGTCGATTGCAACAAATTGTTTAATTTTATTGTCAAGATAGCTAAGTAACTCTTTATCGAAAATATCGATAAAACCTTTAAGATTTTTCATTTCGCGTCGCCGGAACCGTCCAGCTTGCTGGATGGATGAAGGCGCAAGAAAAAAACTTTTCGAGCTTGCGAGAATACCCCGCAGCTTGCTGCGAGGTAGTTTATTTGCCAAACCTGCGCTGCCTTTGTTGAAAATCAATTATGGCTTTATCAAATTCCTGCGGAGTAAAATCAGGCATTAAAACTTGGGTGAAATAAAGCTCACTATAAGCAGATTGCCAGGACATAAAGCCGGAAAACCGCATCTCGCCACCAGTTCTTATAATTAAATCGGGGTCGGGCATGTCGGTGGTATCCAAAAACTCGGAAAACTTTTCTTCGGTTAAATTAACACTTAGTATCTTAGTATCTTGGTATCTTAATATCTTTTTAACAGCGCGGGTGATTTCATCTCGCCCACCATAATTTAAGGCAAAATTAACGGTCATAGCCTTATTTTGAGCCGTAGTAGCCATGCCTTTTTTAATTCCCTCTTGAATGTCTTGAGGAAAAACAGAGACGTCGCCAATTACCTTAATTCTTATTCCTTTTTGATTAGCCTCGGCAATTTCCGATTTTAAGACATCGCGAAAAATTGATAATAAACCCTGCACCTCTCGTCTATCCCGCTGCCAATTTTCCGTGGAAAAAGCCCAAAGAGTCAAGAATTTAATACCTAATTGCTGAGCACGTGTTATTAATGGTTTTAATATCTTACTAACAACCTGATTGTGACCAGCTAAAACCGGCATGTTTCTGGCTTTAGCCCATCTGCGGTTGCCATCCATAATAATTGCCACGTGGTTGGGGATATTTGTTCCTGGAGGAGAAGAGTCAGACATAGGGGATATTATAACACGAAGTGTTAAAAGGAGCATCCCGCCATCGGCGGGAGCGGACGTATAACACAAAAATAAATACTGAATTCGAAGCACGAAACTCGAAACAAATTCAAATTATCAAATAAAAAATTCTCAAAACGTTTTGGTTCTTTGAACATTCAGAATTTTGGTCATTGTTTCGGATTTCGAAATTCGATATTCGAATTTGACAAGAGTATCTTGTTTGCCCTAGAGTTAGATTATGACGGTTTTATTAGCTCAAGTAGATATTCAGCAGTTTTTTACCCCGGCGACAACTTTCCCCACGTTCGGTAGTTTGATTAATATCTTGATTAAGAATTTTTTTGTCCTGATCATGATTTTATCGTTTATTTTCTTGATTTTCGGCGGCTTAAAGTTTATGATGAGTAGTGGCGACGAAAAAGAAGCCGAACAAGGGAAAAATGCCATTACCGCGGCGGTTATTGGTTTTGTTATTATCTTTGCCGCTTATTGGATTGTCCAGATTATTGAGTTTATAACCGGAGTCAATATTTTTAATCCAGGAATATAAATATGTTTCAAATATTTGGCACCATCAGTCCTCCGCCAGGAGCCGATAAATACGGTAGCGTTTTT
>Ga0315281_10009227_pt1 | contig 13696 bp, 14 predicted proteins | sample YL17G07_0_MG_FD_204540 | JGI IMG/M metagenome (GOLD analysis project Ga0315281, IMG submission 204540) | Sediment microbial communities from Yellowstone Lake, YNP, Wyoming, USA - YL17G07_0 | ecosystem: Environmental > Aquatic > Freshwater > Lake > Sediment | place: USA: Wyoming | collected...
CGCCCCGGGCGCAACGCGAGGAACCTGAGCAACTCGAACTCCTTGTAGGTGAGGTCAAGGGGCCGACCTCTCAGCGAGGCCTTGTACGAGTCGGTGTCGATCAGAAGCCCGCCGAGTCTGATGGAGCCCTCGCTGCCGCTGCCGCTTCGGATCTGCAGCATCGTGAGCCTCACGCGGATCTCTCCTTCGGACGCGGTGGAAGTCAGGAGTTCGTCCGCCACTTCGTGCCACGGCAGGTCCTCGAGAGCCCCCTGACGCACGACGGCGATGAGAGGACCCACCCGGGCCGCGCGCATATCCGAGAGCGTCGCGAAACCTGCTGATGGATCGGTCACGCAGTCAAAGAGGACTGCCAGGGGGGCGACTTCGAGCACGCTCAGAGCGTCGAAGGATGTGGTTTCCACCTTCATATCGAACCCCGTCGTCCTGATGGCGGGCAGGACATCGACTGCGGTTGAGTCTGTGAGCATGAGATAGACGGCCATGCGCCCGAGGGTAGCAGCCCTTCGTGGCACGGCGTCGTGGGGTCGTCGGTTGGGCTAACCTCGCATCCGTGAAAGCCATGCCTGGTGATCCCCGATGCCCGTAGTCAGGCTCTTCGCCGTACTCCGCGAGATAGCGGGCGAGTCCTTCGTGGAGGTCGATGGCGGCAGCGTCGAAGAGGTGGTCCAGGTCCTATGTGACAGGTTCGGAGAGCGTTTCACCGCGGTGGTCCAGCGCAGCACAGTAGTTGTCGGGAACGAGAAGGTCGCCCTCGACACCCCGCTGAGCGGTGCCGAGGAGGTGGCCTTGCTGCCGCCGGTGGCCGGCGGATGAGTCCGCGGGCCAAGCGAGCACTGCTGGTCGCCAATCCCGTGGCCCGCGGGGTCACGAGAGCGATGATCGACGTGATCGCGAAGGCGCTGTCGGCCGACCTCAAGCTCGAGGTCTTCGAGACCACCGGCCGAGGCAGTGCTCGTGACGCCGCTGCCGGGGCCGTTCAGGGCAAGACGCAGGTGATCATCGTCTTCTCAGGCGACGGAACGATCAATGAAGTGGTCAATGGGATGGCGGGCTCCGATGCGGCGCTCGGCATCATCCCCGGAGGGGCTACCAACGTCATGGCTCGCAACATCGGACTGCCGGAAGACGCGCTCGAGGCGACGGCTCTGCTGATCCAGCGTGCTGCCGAGGGTCGCGCGAGGCGGCTGAGCATCGGCAGCGCGAACGACCGCTACTTCGTCATCAATTGCGGGGTGGGTGTAGACGCGGCTCTGATGGCGCGCATCGAGAAGTCCGGCCCCAAGTCGCGAGTGGCGCTCGAGCGCGCTGCGGTCGCGGGGGTTGCGCGCGTAGCCAGGGCCTATATAGGCCGCCACCCCGATCTGACCGTGAAGGTGGACGATGGTCCCGAGCTTCCCGCGGTGTCTGTCCTGATCGGTCGCACCAGTCCGTATGCGTACTTCAAGAGCCTTCATCTGAAGATCCATCCGGGGCCGGCCGCTCTCGACGGGGGTCTAGAGGTGATGTCGGTTCGCAGGCTTTCGGCGGCGGGGATGCCGAGGGTGGCCTACGAGGTATTCCGTGGAGGCAACTTGGCAGGTCGCCCTGAGATGGACTTCACGCATGAAGCCGAGGTGGTCGAGGTTGGATCGGCCAACCCCTTTCCGGTGCAACTCGATGGTGAGTACGTCGGTGATCACCCGGGCCTACACGTCCGCCTGGTGCGGGACGCCCTCTGGGTTCTTGCCTAGGATCTAGCGCTGTCGCCGATCTGCTGGATCCCGCATTCCCACTTCGAGAGTCCCGCCCAGCGGCCCTCACGCTCGTTCTCGCCCTGGAATCGAACGCGCGAGCATGGCGCGCACCCGATGGAGGCGTACCCGATCTCGTAGAGGGGGTTGAGCGGAAGGTCATGTTCCTCGAGGTATCGAAGCGTGTTTTCGCGTCGCCAGGCGGCCATCGGGTTGACCTTGACGATCGACTTGCCGGGTTCGAGTTCGTAGCAGGCGACGAAGGCGGCGTTCGCCCGGGTCGGCGATGAGTCGCGCCGATATGCGGTCACCCAACAATCGAGATCGCGCAACGCCTCCAACATCGGCTTGACCTTGTTGATGTCGCAGCACTTCTCGGGGTCTTCCTCGTAGAGCCGCTCACCGAACGCAGCGGCCTGCGTCGCTGGCGTGTGCTCGCCTCTGACATCCACCACAGCCACCCCGAGCAGCTCGGCGACTCGCCGCCTATGAGCGAGCGTTTCCTCGAAATGGAATCCCGTGTCGAGGAACAGGACACCTACACCGGGGCGGATCGCCGAGGCCATGTGCATCACCGCGGTTCCTTCCGCCTGGAAAGCCGAGGCCAGCGACACCTCTTCGAGGCCGGATTCTTCGAGCGCCCATCGCACTATCTCTCGCGGATGTTCGGCCTCGAATGCCGCGTTGAGGTCTCGGAGCTGTTCTTCGGAAAGCAGGGGCTTCACACGGCGAGTATAGGCAGTGCGGCTAGCGGCTATGCTGGGGGCCGATCCGACTCCCGAAAGGCTGATGTCCATGCCCAGCGACACGATCGCGCCACACGGAGGCACGCTCGTCGACCTCCAGGCGACCGGCTCCGAGGCCGAGAAGCTCGCCGCCGACGCTCAGAACTACCCCAAGGTCACGGTCAACGAACGCGAACTCTCGGATCTCGAGATGTTGGCGACCGGCGCCCTTTCCCCACTGACCGGCTTCGTCGGCGAGGCCGACTACAACTCGATCCTAGACACCATGCACCTGGCTAGCGGGCTGGTTTGGACGATCCCTGTCACGCTCTCGCTCGACGATGAGTCGTTCAAGCGCGTGGGTCGTGCCGAGGCGGTAGCGCTTGTCGCTGAGGGTTCGGACGACATCCTCGCCGTCGTTGAGGTCTCGGAGATCTACAAACGCGATCGCGACAAGGAGACCAGCTCGGTGTACGGCACCACCGACCCAGCACACCCCGGCGTCGCGGCGGTTCTCGCGGCCGGTGACTTCTGCCTGGCGGGTAACGTCAAGGTTCTCGCGCTGCCTCCCCACGGCGACTTCTTGGAGTACCGCATGACTCCGAGACAGACCCGCGACGCCTTCAGCGAGCGTGGTTGGAGGACCGTGGTCGGTTTCCAGACGCGCAATCCGATCCACCGGGCGCACGAGTACCTGCAGAAGTGCGCGCTCGAGATCGTTGACGGCCTGCTGGTGCACCCGCTGATGGGCGCCACCAAGGCCGACGACGTGCCGCCGGACGTACGCATGCGGTGCTACGAGGCGCTGTTCGCCGACTACTACCCGAAGGATCGAGCCATGGTGACGGTGTTCCCTGCGGCCATGCGCTACGCGGGCCCGAAGGAGGCCGTCTGGCATGCCATAGCACGCAAGAATTACGGCTGCACTCACTTCATCGTCGGTCGCGACCACGCGGGCGTCGGCGACTACTACGGCAGCTACGACGCTCAGAAGATCTTCGAGCGGTTCGAGCCGGGCGAACTGGGTATCACCCCGCTGAACTTCGAGCACTCTTTCTGGTGCAACAAGTGCGAGGGCATGGGCTCCGCGAAGACCTGCCCCCATGGCGCCGAGGACCGCGTCTTCCTGTCCGGGACCAAGGTCCGCGAGATGCTGTCCAACGGCGAGCGTCCGCCCCAGGAGTTCAGCCGCCCCGAGGTGGCGGACATCCTGATAGCGGCGATGAAGAAGTAGCAGGCAACGGGTTTGGCTCACCATAGGCGGGTGCCGCATACTGGTCGGTGCAGACCGCAAGGAGCGTCGAGTGGCACCGGGTGAGGGTCAGAACCGCAGGCGTATCGATCGGATAACAGCATCTGGTTTCGGCGAGGGTGTCGCGTCGCTGGACACCGACGAGGTCCGCCGCCGGCGGGACCATTGCCTCGCCGAGCGTGAGTACCTTTCCTATCTCCGCAGGCTCATTCACGGCCGGATGGAGATCATGCAGGCGGAGGTCCAGGCGCGGGCGGACGGGATCGAGGTACCCCTGGTAGATCGTCTGGCGACCATCCTCGGCGCGGACGCACCCAGCGGCCCTTCCCGCGGAGAGGCTTTGCGTCTGGGTCTTCCAGAGGGAGAGATGCATCACGCTCGCCGCAGGGTCGAGCGCTTGATAGCCAGCGCCGCGTTCTCTCACCCGGAATCGATGGATGATGAAGCCCTCCGTCAGGCGATAGAGACCCTCGAGGACGAGGAGAAACAGGTGTCGTCGGTTCGCCGGACCGTTATGGACCTCCACGACCTCTTCCAGGCAGAGATGAAGCGCCGTTACAAGGAGGGCTTCGGACGATCACAGAAGGACTAGTCCGGTCGGCCGGGGCGTGGCAGACCGGACCAGAGAAATCTGGACTTCTGGGCCTATGGCTTCACCCCGTGCGAGGAGCCAAACTCGGGGTGGCTGCGTTCGGAGATGCGTTCGACTCCAAAGGAGACTCCTGGCTGTGTCGCGTCCCATCGGCGACATAGAAGAACCCGAAGTTCCCATCCGCGAGCAACTGCTGGTGTTCGCCAAGGAACTGAACCACCTCTATCGCGAGGAGCGAGAGAGGAGCGCTGAGCTTGAGCGCGCATACGGTCAGCTGACCGATACCTACTCCGCGACCATCAAGACCCTGGCTTTCGTCGTGGAAGCCAAGGACTCCAACACGCGTCGCCACCTTGGCAGGACCCAGGTCTACGGACTCGAACTCGCCAAGAGCATCGACTCCACGTTGATCAAGGATCCAGAGGTCGGGTTCGGTTTCCTCCTCCACGACATCGGCAAAGTCGGGATCCCGGAGGCGATCCTCAGCAAGCCCGGCCCCCTCACAGATGAGGAATGGGGCGTGATGCGCACCCACCCTCTGATCGGGGCCCAGATAGTGGAACCGATGCGGTTCCTCGGTGAGGCCGTTCAGATCATCCGCTGTCACCACGAGCGATTCGACGGCAAGGGGTATCCGGGCGGCATGGCGGGGGAGGAGATCCCGTTGGCAGCCAGGATCTTCGCGGTCGTGGATTCCTTCGATGCGATGACCAGTGATCGTCCCTACAGGGGGGCTCTGCCGATCGACCGGGCGATGGATGAACTGGTTCGGGGGAAGAGCACGCAATTCGACCCTGAAGTGGTCGAGATGTTCTTGGCGCTCGTCTCCAGGCGTCCCTGGACCGTCGATGAGGCGCATGACCTCTCTCACCCCTAGGTCGGCTTGATCAGGTAGCCGCGATCGGGCAGAGATGGACGGGAATACCTTTGCATCTGCAAGGTTAGTAACCTTGACGACATGAGCGATAGCGCCGAGCCCGTACAGCCAGCCGAGAGCGCCAAGAGATCCCGAGCGGCGATCATCAGCTTCCACACGTCTCCGCTGGACCAGCCGGGCACCGGAGACTCGGGAGGGATGAACGTATATATCAGGGCGGTCGCGGACAGGCTCGCCCAACAAGGGGTGGACGTCGATGTCTTCACGCGCCGTCGAGATCGAACCGGTCCGGAGATCGAAGAGATCGGGCCGGGAAACCGGATGATCCGCATCGAGGCCGGTCCCGTCGCCCCGATCCCCAAGGCCGACCTGCCGCGCCACCTGCCGGCGTTCCTGGGAGGCGTGCTCGAACGCGCCAATGATGAGTCGACCGACTACGACGTCGTCCATTCCCACTACTGGATGTCGGGCTGGGTCGGTCGCAGCACCAAGGAGATATGGGGCGTACCGCTGGTTGCCTCCTTCCACACCCTCGGCAAGGTCAAGAACTACTCGCGGGGTATCGGCGAGTCCCCCGAGCCGGAGACCCGTCTCGTCGGCGAGGAAAGGGTTATCGAACAGGCGGACAGGATCTTGGCACCTACGCCCGCGGAGGCGGCGCACCTCGTCGGTCTCTACGGCGCCGAGGCCAACCGCATCCGGATAGTCCCGCCGGGGGTCGACCATTCCATATTCTTCCCCCGGAAGCGGAACGAGGCCAAAGCGAGGCTCCACCTGACCGGGGTTAGGCTCGTCCTCTTCGTCGGGCGACTGCAGGCGCACAAGGGACCCGACGTCGCGGTCCGGGCGATCGCGGAGGCTGTGGCGCGCGACCCGAAAGGGACGGCTGACGTGGTCCTCGCCATCGTCGGCGGGCCGAGCGGTCCCGGACAGACCGCCGAGGTCGCGCATCTCATGGACCTCGCATCGGCATTGGGCGTCGCGGAGCGTGTCATGTTGTTCCCTCCGCAGACACAGACGCGTCTTGCAGACTTCTACTCCGCGGCAGAGGTTCTTCTTGTCCCGTCGCGCTCGGAATCGTTCGGTCTTGTCGCTCTCGAAGCGCAGGCATGCGGAACGCCAGTCGTGGCGGCGGCCACCGGAGGATTGCGGTACGTGGTCACCGACGGCGTGACGGGATTCCTTGTGCCGGGCTATGACTCGGGGGATTATGCGGAACGACTCATCACTCTTCTCCGCGATCCGGCGGGCGCGAGACGCATGGGGAACGCGGGCGTGGTGCAGGCGGTGCGCTTCTCTTGGGATGCCACGGCATCCGAGATCCTTTCCGTGTATAGGGAGCTCGCTTCGACACCCCAGGCGAACCTGCAGGGCAACGGCGTCGAGACTGCTGGTCTCCATCGGACCGCCGACGATGTCTGAACCAGCGGCCGCCACGATCGACCGGTTCCTAGTCGAGAACGCGAAGCACATCACGGTCGTTGCGCGCGGGAAAGCATCATGGGACGTGTCGGTTCCCTCATACTGGAGGGAAGCCATCGCGGTCTCCCTGAACCTCAGTGATGCGCACCTGCGTTGCGACGCCTTCTTCCTTCGCGCGCCTGACGAGAAGCCCGGCGCATCGTATGCGCTGTTGCTCCGCAAGAATGCACGCGCGCATGTTTGGAAGTTCACGGTTAACGACGTCGGTGACGTTTCGTTGGTGTGCGAACTCCCGTGCACCGCGATCGATCTCGAAGAGCTCGACACGCTGTTCGGCGCCTTGATCACTCTCGTCGATGACACCTACGTGCCGTACATGAAGATGGCGTTCGGCACCGCGCTCGAGAAGCAGGTGCGAAGTGGTGGCCCGGGATTGGACGCCCCCCCGTGGGCCGGAGAATGGACGAACGTCGAGCGGACGGCCGACTGATACGCCGATGTTCTTGTCACTCTTTTGGCTGACCCCTCTACCTGCGCATATATACCCTGACCTGCAGGTTTGCATTGTTGACGGGACTATCCAACGCCGCTAGATTTCGCCTTGTTCCGAGCAGTCGGAGCGGCAAGAAGGGAACCGAACGGGGACCCCTGGGAAAGCCGTAAGGCCAACTGGGCGCACTTTGCGGGATGGTTGGGAAGGCCAACTAGCTGTTCCGTAGGGGAGGCTCGGGAGGCCCCAAAGCCCAACGAAAGGGTCTACCGAATAGGAACCGACTGGCTGCAAGAGGTTGCTCGGAACACCTAAGGTCCGAGAGGCCAACGGGGGTTGGTGGCGGAAGTCATCGAGGCGGCGCAAGTCGCAACGGAGATGGACGGCATCAACGAACCAGAGGTCTCTCGGGCCTTTCCCTTTACCCCTTCCGCACCCCCTCCGCTCCGGTGACGGGGGCCGGTGGCCAGGGGTTGCGCGGTTCATGTGGCCACCCACGACGCTCGTTTGGTCGAGGGCGGATCCCCTGTCCGTGTCCACGTTCCGTTCGGAACCGAGGGGTATCCGTACCGCACCCGTCGCCTGGCCGAGCGACCCGCTAACCTGTGGTTCTTCCTAAGCAACCTGGCGCGAGGCCTGGCAAGGAGCGGATGATGGATCAACGGAAGGTCGCCTTCCTCGGCGGCGGCAAGATGGGCGAGGCGCTGGTCGGTGGGCTGATCCGTGCCGGCGGCCGGAGAGAAGACGAGATCATGGTCACCTGCCGTCGCGGCAAGCGGGCGAACGAGCTGGCCGACCGATACGGGATCGAGGCCACGCTCAACAACACCGAGGCCGTGGAGTGGGCTGACATCCTCGTCCTGATGGTCAAGCCCCAGGACATGGACGCCCTCTTGGCCCAGATCAAAGCGACCATCCGTCCCGGCCAGTTGGTCGTGACCTTCGCCGCGGGCATCCGAGCGTCCTTCGTGGAAGCAGCTCTGCCGGCCGGAACACCGGTTGTCCGAGTCATGTCCAACGTGGCGGTGCTGGTCGACGAGGCCATGTCCGTGGTCTCGCCCGGCAAGAGCGCTACCGACGAGCACGTTGCGGCGGCGGAAGAGCTCCTGAAGCACGTCGGGAAGGTCATCAGGCTGCCAGAGGTGCATCTCGACGCCATAACCGCCACGAGCGGGTCCGGCCCCGCGTACTTCTTCCTGCTGGCCGAGGCGATGATCGAGGCCTGTATCCTGCTGGGGCTCGCCCGCGACGTCGCCACCGAGCTGATCATCCAGACGATGCTGGGTTCGGCGAAGATGATGCGGGACACCAAGAAGCATCCCGTGATCCTCCGGGAGATGGTCACGTCGCCCGGCGGCACGACCATCTCCGCGATCCGGGAACTCGAGAACGCCGGCATCCGCGCCGCCTTCCTCAACGCGATCCACGCCGCGAGGGACCGCAGCGCAGAGTTGGCCAAGGGATCAGAAGCCGAGGAGGAGTAGATGGCCAGAGGTGACCGCAACAAGGTGCGTTGGGCGAAGGATCGTCAGCGCAAGGTGAAGGCGCGCGCCAAGCGCGTGGCTCTCGAGAAGGGTCAGGCCCGCAAGGGCAAATAGGTGAAGACCAGGCCGGCTCATGCCGCAGACCGCGACGCGGTGTCGCGGATCCTCATCGAGGAGGGTTGGCAGGACGGCTTCGTCGACGTCGGGCAGACGTGGGTGACCTGCAAGGACGGCGAGGTCGTCGGGACCGCCCGGCTGATCGCCTCTTCAGATGATCTCGTCTACGTGGCGGACGTCATGGTTCGTGAAGACCGCCGAGGCTCGGGGATCGGCAGCGAGATGATGCGGGAGATCATGTCCTCACGCGGAAGCGCCGAGTTCTTCCTCGTCTGTCATCCAGAGAGGGTCGCCTTCTACGAGCGACTCGGATTCGTCAGCGAGCCCAAGGACTCATGGCCGGATCCGATCGTGGCCACCTCGATGGCCGAAGACGACTACGACGGCGATCACGACCACCTCCACAACTATCTGAGAGCCCCCCACCTTGTCCGTGGGTCGGAGTAGCGTCTCCCCGAGTCTCCCCGAGTCTCCCCGAGTCTCCCCGAGTCTCCCCGAGTCTCCCCGAGTCTCCCCGAGTCTCCCCGAGTCTCCCCGAGTCTCCCCGAGTCTCCCCCTCTCACGCATCGATGTGTATCACGCCGAAAGGCGGACAGGCTTCTCATCAGGCCAACTCGCGATGGGCCGAGCCGGTGCCGGCAGGCGCGCCCTGAGCTGGAAGGACCGTGGCAGGGTGCTGAGGGATTGGAACCCCCCGCCCCCTTCCTTGTAAGAGAAGCGCTCGCAGGGCGAGCGTTGGACGATCGCTTTGGGCGTTCGAACGCTAGCTGGCTTGGCTGCGTCTCGCTCGAGGCCCGACTCGGTTCTCGAGTACGCCGATGCTCGGGTGCTCGATACGCACATCTGCTCCGGTGCGGGGCGGCTTCTTGTCCGGTTGGGTGCGGCCCAAGGTGCCGGACCCAAAGACCTCTCCAGGGAGAAGCTCCTCCGACTTGGCCGCGTTCACTATCTGCTCTTGGAAGCTGACCTTGGCATCGCCTACCGTTCCCGCGGACCAGAGCTTGCTGTTCACGTGCGTCACGACTTCCTCGTCGGCGTCGAAGTCGTCGGCAGTGACGACGCAGGGACCCAGAGCCGCAGCGAACCCCTCTTCCCCGAACCATGAGTGCATCAACGTGAATCCGAAGATGCACTCGCCCGCATCCGAGGGCCTCAGCTTCGGTTTCTTGGGGCGGAAGATGACCGCCGCGACCTCAACGTCGAATCCAGTGTCGCCGCCGACGGCAGGGCGGATCACCTCGGCCCCCGGAGACGCGATCCATCGGTTGTCCTCGGCGGACAGCGACGGTGGCAAGACGGGTGCGAGCAGGCGCGGGTTGCGCACCGTCCACTCGGCGAGTTCGTCTTCGCGCTCCAACGCCGCTCGCGCGGCATCGAGCACGGTGCCTCTCGGCCGTGCGATGAGGGCCTCCAAGGTGGAGGGGAAGGCGGGGTGCCCGACCAGTCCGGCCAAGTCCACGACCCTGCTTCCGACGAATGCCCCCAAACGTCGGTGCCCCCTCCGGTCAAACGTAACGAGCCTCACCGGGAGCCGAATGATAGACCTCCGAGAGTGACAAATCTCGATTTGGACTCGTCCGAAGAAACCTTGCGAAACAAGCCTCTTTTGTGAAGGATTGGGGTGCGTATTACGATAGACGCCGAACAAACAAGGACCTCAAGGGGGCGATGAGAGTGGCTGAATTCCGTGTGACATATGCAACGTTGGCGGCCGATCCGAAGATGCACGAGGACTACGACGCGGGCATCGAGAAGGCCAAAGCATGGCTGGGAATGAAGCATCCGTTCTACGTGAACGGCGAGGCACGTGAGGGCGACGGATGGCACTCCGAGGTCTCGCCGATCGACTCGAGCATCGTTCTCGGCGAGTTCGCGACGGCGACTCGACAGGACGTCAAGGACGCCATCGCGGCGGCCAAGGACTTCGCCCCGGCCTGGGATCTACTGGGGTACGAGGAGCGCGCTCGCATCCTGATGAAGGCAGCGGACCTCATGGAGGAGAACCGCTACTGGATCTCCGCTCTGATGGCGATGGAGGTCGGGAAGAGCCGTCTCGAGGCCGTCGGCGACGTGCAAGAGTCCGCGGACCTCATCCGCTGGAACGCTCACGCGATGATCGAGGCCAAGGGGTTCCGCGTCCCGATGCAGGCGCTGGGGGAAGCGGGCGACTACTACGACATCATGCGTCCCTACGGTGTGTGGGCGGTGATCAGTCCGTTCAACTTCCCGATGGCGCTGTCAGCCGGTCCGTCCTCGGCCGCTTTGGCTGCGGGGAACACGGTCGTCTTCAAGCCGGCCTCGCAGGGCGCGGCGATCGGGCACACGCTGTACGAGTGCTACCGCGACGCAGGTCTTCCGGCCGGTGCGTTTCACATGGTGAGCGGTTCTGGCGGAGTGGTGGGCGACGAGATCGCCAACAACCCGGACGTTGCGGGCCTCACGTTCACCGGTTCGTACGACGTGGGCATGAAGGTCTACAAGGAGTTCGCGAAGGACTACCCGAAGCCGGTCATCTGCGAGATGGGCGGCAAGAACCCGACCATCGTCACCAGGAATGCGAACCTCGACAAGGCGGCCGACGGTGTCATGCGCAGCGCCTTCGGCCTGCAGGGGCAGAAGTGCTCCGCGAACTCGCGCGTGTACGTCGAGCGCGAGGTCTACGGCGAGTTCGTTGCCAAGTTGAAGGAGAAGACCGACGCGATCGTCGTCGGCAACCCGCTGGAGCAGGGAGTGTACCTTGGCCCGGTCATCAACGAGGCTGCAGTGGAGACCTTCGAGAAGGCTGCAGCGGAAGCGAGGAAGAGCGGAACGGTTATCTCGGGTGGAGAGGTCTTGCGTGACGGGGACCTGGCACGCGGCCACTTCGTGCAGCCCACCGTCGTGGATGTTCCGCGCGATTCGTGGATCTGGAAGACCGAACTGTTCGTCCCGTTGGTCGCCGTCACCAAGATCGAATCCCTCGACGAGGGTCTCGCCCTGGCGAACGACACGGAGTACGGCCTGACCGCAGGTTTCTACAGCGAGGACAAGGCCGAGGTAGACCGGTTCTGCAACGAGATCGAGGCCGGCGTCATCTACATCAACCGCTCAGCGGGTTCGACGACGGGCGCCTGGCCGGGCGCTCAGCCGTTCGGTGGGTGGAAGGGGTCGGGCACCACGGGGAAGGCCAGCGGAGGTCCCTACTACGTCCTTCAGTACATGCGCGAGCAGTCGAGGACGGTGATCGGATGAGCGCCGTCGGATCTTCGGTCGAGTACGAGGCGCTTGCCGCGCATAGCTATCCGAAGCTGATAACGGATCTTCCCGGGCCGGAAGGTCGGGCCCGCATCGAGCGCGACGGGAAGGTGACGTCGCCTTCGCTGCCCCGAGCCTACCCCTTCGTGCCCAAGCGGGGTGCGGGTTCCGTCGTCGAGGACGTCGACGGGAACATCTTCCTCGATATGAACGCCGGGATCGCGGTCGCGTCGACCGGTCACTGCCACCCTCACGTCGTGGAGGCGGTGCAGAAGCAGGCTTCCGAGTTGTTGCACTACTCCGCGTCCGACTTCTTCCTGCCGATCTACTCGGACGTTTGCGAACGCGTTGCCGCTTCGGCTCCGTTCGGTGGCGCGCCAGCGAGGGTATTCCTGAGCAACTCCGGTACGGAGGCCGTCGAAGCGGCGATCAAGCTGTCGCGCCACGCGACGGGTCGCCAGTACCTGATCGGGTTCTACCAGTCGTTCCACGGGCGCTCGATGGGTTCAGTGTCGATCACCGCGAGCAAGACCAAGTACCGCTCCAAGTTCGGTCCGATGCTTCCGGGCGTGTACCACTCGTTCTACGGCGACTTCGACTACATCGAAGAGGTGCTGTTCAAGCGGATCGTGTCGCCTGACGAGGTTGCAGCGGTCGTCGTGGAGTCCTGGCTCGGTGAGGGCGGCTACTACCTTCCGCCGCCGGGATGGTTCACCTACCTACGAGAGCTCTGCGATCGCCACGGCATCCTGCTGGTCTGCGACGAGGTGCAGTCCGGGATGGGACGCAGCGGCACGATGTGGGCCATCGAACAGGAGGGTGTCACCCCCGACATCGTCACGGCCGGCAAGGGCATCGCGAGCGGCTTGCCGCTGGGCGCGATGATCGCCCGCGAAGACGTCATGGTTTGGGGATCCGGCGCGCACGGCTCCACGTACGGAGGCTCGCCTATCCCTTGTGCCGCGACGCTGGCGACCTTCGACGTCATCGAACAAGAGGACCTGCTGGGGAACGCATCCCGGGTCGGTGAGATCTTCTTGGCCGGTGTTCGCGAGATCGCGTCCCGGCACCCGATTATCTCGGAGGTGCGCGGCCGGGCCTTGTGGATCGGGATGTCATTCGGGGTTCCGGATCACGCTTCCGCGGTCGAGGAGTCGTCGTTCCGCAGGGGTCTGCTGATGCTCGGGTGCGGCGACGATGCGATACGCATCAGCCCTCCTCTCGTGTTCAGGGAAGATCAGGCCCGTGCCGCGCTCGAGATATTCGAGGAGGCGGTCGCCGAGGTCGAGGCGGCTGGATGAGCTCCAAGGTCGCCTCGATGCAGGATGCCGTGCGTGAGCTCGTTCACGACGGCGACACCGTCGCGATAGAGGGTTTCACGCACCTGATCTGTTTCGCCGCGGGCCATGAGATCATCCGCCAGCGCAAGAAGGACCTCACGCTCGCGCGCATGACCCCGGACGTGATCTATGACCAGATGATCGGTGCTGGGGTCGCTTCCAAGCTGATCTTCTCGTGGCTGGGCAACCCGGGGGTCGGCTCGCTGCATGCGGTTCGCCGGCGCGTCGAGAAGTCGGACCCTGCTCCGCTGGAGATCGAGGAATACAGCCACTTCGGGATGGTCTGCCGCTACATGGCTGGTGCCGCGAATCTCCCGTTCATGCCGCTGCGCTCCTACGAGGAGTCCGACATCCCGGGCGTGAACGACAACATCCGGTGGGTGGAGAGCCCCTACGCCGACGACCGTATCGCGGTGGTGCCTCCGCTCAA
>Ga0315281_10009229_pt1 | contig 13691 bp, 11 predicted proteins | sample YL17G07_0_MG_FD_204540 | JGI IMG/M metagenome (GOLD analysis project Ga0315281, IMG submission 204540) | Sediment microbial communities from Yellowstone Lake, YNP, Wyoming, USA - YL17G07_0 | ecosystem: Environmental > Aquatic > Freshwater > Lake > Sediment | place: USA: Wyoming | collected...
CCAGCCCGCGCAATGCATCGACTAGATCCCGAATCGGCCGCTCGTGCATGCGCGCCACGCCCGACAGGCGATAGTCGCCGCCGCTGAGCGCCAGCGCCGCGGTCAGCGGCCGGAACGCGGTGCCGGCATTGCCGAGAAACAGTTCGGCGGCCTTGACCGGAAACGCGCCGCCCGCGCCGGTCACGACGGTCGCACCGCCATCCTGCTTCACGCCGATGCCCAGCGCGCGCAAGGCATCGAGCATGACGCGCGTGTCGTCGGAGTCGAGCAGGTCGTGCAACCGCGTCTCGCCCGAGGCCAGCGCGGCGAGCAGTAGCACGCGATTGGAAATGCTTTTCGACCCGGGCAGCTTGACCGTGCCGGAGACGCTGCGGATCGGTGCGAGATCGAGAAATTTCACGGCCGGCACCGGTGCAATCAGGCGGAAAGCCGCGTCATTGCTGCTTCTTCAGCCATTTGTTGCGCGCAGTGCGCGCGCGGGCGAATAGTTTTTCCAGCCCCGCCGCATCACCCGACCGCAGCAGCTGCTTCACCTCGGCCAGTTCGCGCTGATAGCCGCTCAACTCCACCAGCAGAGCCTTGCGGTTGGCGACGCAGATGTCGCGCCACATTTCCGGATGGCTCGATGCGATGCGGGTGAAATCGCGAAAGCCCCCGGCCGCATAATCGAACAACTGCTTGCCGTTCGGATGGCGCGCGACCTGGTCCACCAGCGCATAGGACAAGAGGTGCGGCAGATGGCTCACCGCGGCGAACACCCGGTCGTGCTCGGCCGGCTGCATACGAAACAAGCTGGCGCCGCAAAGCCGCCAGGCGGCTCGCACGCGGCGGATGCTGCGCTCGCTGTTCTCCGGCAGCGGCGTCAGCACCACCTTGCGCCCGCGGTACAGGTCGGCGCGGGCCGCTGCCACGCCGCTGTGCTCGGCGCCGGCGATCGGATGGCCGGGCACGAACTGCGCCGCGCGGCTCTTGAGCAGGCGATAGGCGAGCGCCGCCACATCCTGCTTGGTGCTGCCGCCATCGGTCACGACCGTGTCCGCCCCCAGATGCGGGGCGATTGCCCCCATGACCGCGCCCATCTGACCGACAGGCGTGGCGATGAGCACCAGGTCGGCAGCTGCGACGACGGCCGGGTCGTCGCACGCCTCATCGATCACGCCGAGTTCGAGCGCGCGCTCGAGATTGGCCCGGCCGCGGCCCAGGCCGATGACGCGCTGCGCCGCGCCGGCCGCCTTGAGCGCGAGCGCGAACGAGCCGCCGATCAAGCCGACGCCGAAGATGACTACCGTATCAAGGCGAGGTGCGGCCACGCGCTCAGGCTTTGAGCACTGCTTCCAGCGCCTCGAGGAAACGCGCGTTCTCCCCCTCCAGACCGACGGTCACGCGCAAGTGGTCGGGCATGGCGTAATTGGCCAGGGGACGCACGATCACGCCTTTTCGCAGCAGCTTCTGAAACACCGCGCCGGCCTGGCTCTGATTATTCAGGCGGGGAATTTCTACAGTGATGAAGTTCGCGTACGAGGGAATCCACGAAATGCCCAGGCGCCTGCAACCGCCCTGCAGTTGCTGCATGCCGGTGACGTTGAGATCAAAGCTCTCGCGCAGGAAATCGTGGTCCGTCAACGCGGCGACGGCGCCGACAATTGCGAGATTGTTGACGTTGAACGGCTGGCGCACGCGGTTGAGCAGGTCCGCGACCTCGGGGCGGCAGACCGCGTAGCCGACCCGCAGGCCTGCAAGGCCGTAGACCTTGGAGAAGGTACGCGTCACGATCAGGTTGGGAAAGTTCGCGATCCAGGCGATGCTGGGGCAACGCAAGCCCGGGTCCAAATATTCGTTGTAAGCCTCGTCCAGCACGATGATCACGTTCTTCGGCGCACGGCGCAGGAAGGACTGCAACTCCGCCGCCGTGAGCATAGTGCCGGTCGGGTTGTTCGGGTTGGCGATGAATACCACGTGGGTATCGGGCCGGATCGCTGCCAGCATCGCCTCCAGGTCGTGGCCGAAGTTCTTCGCCGGAACGACGATGCTCTGCGCCCCGCGCGCCTGCGTCGCCAGCGGGTAGACGGCAAATGCGTGCTGTGAATAAACGGCCGAGCAGCCGGGAGCGAGAAACGCCATGCCCGCCAGCTCGAGCACGTCGTTCGAGCCGTTGCCGAGCACGATCTGCTGCATGGTCACTCCGAGCCGCTGCGACAGCGCCTGCGTCAACTCGAAACCGTCCGGATAGCGGCCCAGGTCGGGCAGCGCCGCCTTGATCGCTTCAAGCGCCTTCGGCGAAATTCCGCGCGGGTTCTCGTTCGAAGCCAGTTTCACGATCGAGCCCGCGTCGAGCCCCAGCTCGCGCGCGAGTTCGGTAATCGGTTTGCCCGGCTGATAAGGCGCGATGGCGCGCACGTAGGCAGGAGACAGTTCGCAAAGGTCCATGATGTCCGGCATGATGGTAAGGGGGCGGCCGCCTGTATTCGGAGAGTCAGAGCACCGCGGCAGGATAGGAACCGAGGATTTTCAGGAACGGCGCGAGCCTTTCCAGCTCGGCCAGCGCCTTCGCCACCTTCGGATCCTGGCGATGGCCCTGCACGTCGACGTAGAACATGTACTCCCAGCGCCCGGTGCGCGCCGGACGCGACTCCAGCCGGCTCATGCTGACGCCGTGTTTGGCGATGGGTGTGAGCAACGCGTGCACCGCGCCGGGCCGGTTGGGCGCCGACATGACGATGGAAGTTAGGTCCTTGCCCGAGGGCGCGGCGTCGTGGTCGCCGAGCACCAGGAAACGCGTGGTGTTGTTGGGGTCGTCCTCGATATTCCTCGCCACCAGCTTGAGGCCGTGGCGCTGGACCGCGATATCGCCGGCAATCGCCGCCGCGCCCGCCTCCTGCGCCGCCAGGCGCGCCGCTTCGGCGTTGCTCGCCACGGGAATGCGCTCGGCATCGGGCAGCTTGCGCTTCAACCACTGGTTGCATTGCGCCAGCGATTGCGGATGGGAATAGACGCGCACGATTTTTTTCAGCAAGCCCGACTTGGACATCAGGTTCTGGCGCACGCGCAGCACCGTCTCGGCGCAGATCTTGAGCGGCGTGCTGAGCAGCAGGTCGTGCGTCCTGCCGATCGCCCCTTCGCTCGAATTCTCCACCGGCACCACGCCGTAATTGACGGCGCCGGTCTCGGCCTGGTGGAACACCTCGTCGATGGAACCGCAGGGCTGCGAGCGCACGCCGCCACCGAAGATCTTCAATACCGCCATCTCGCTGAAGGTGCCGGAGGGGCCCAGGTAGGACACGGCCAGCGGCTGCTCCAGCGCGCGGCAGGCGGAGATGATTTCCGCAACTACCCGGGCGAGCGCTTCCTTGCCCAGCGGACCGGCGTTCTTTTCGAGCATCCGGCGCAGCACCTGCGCTTCGCGTTCCGGCCGGTACACCTTGTTCCCCTGCTTGAGCTTGCCCACGGCAGCGGCAAGCGCGGCGCGCTCGTTCAGAGTCCCGAGCAGGCGCTCGTCGACCGCATCGATGCGCGCGCGCAGCTTGGCCAGGTCCTTGCTCATGTCCGCGTCAATCCCTCACTGGCAGGTAACGCACCGCCAGCACGCCGCCGATCTTGCCCAGTTGCGCCACCAGCTCGGGTGTCGCCGCGCTGTCCACGTCGACCAGGGTGTAGGCCACTTCGCCCTTGGACTTGTTCAGCATGTTGTGGATGTTCAGGCCGGCCCTGGCGATGGTGGCGGAAATCTGCGCCACCATATTGGGCACGTTGGCGTTGGCGATGGCGACGCGGTAGGGGGACTCGCGCGGCATGGTCATGTCCGGAAAGTTGACCGCGTTGGATACATTGCCGTGTTCGAGGTATTCGCGCACCTGGTCCACCACCATCACGGCGCAATTATCCTCGGCTTCGCGCGTGGAAGCCCCGAGGTGCGGCAGCGCGATCACACCGGGTTGGCCGGCAAGACGGCTGTCCGGAAAATCGGTCACGTAGTACTTCAGTTTGTGCGCGGCGAGCGCCTGCACCACGGCCGCGCTGTCGACGATGCCTTCGCGCGAGAAATTGAGCAGGATCGTTCCCGCCTGCACCAGTTCCAGCTTATTCGCATTCACCAGGTTGCGCGTCTGCGGCAGGAGCGGCACGTGCAGCGTGACGAAATGGCTCGCCTTCAGCACCTCGTCGATGGAATGCGCTTTCTTGACTTGCGCCGGCAGGCTCCAGGCGGCGTCCACCGTAATCTCCGGATCATAGCCGAGCACGTTCATGCCCAGGTGGATCGCCGCGTCGGCCACGAGACTGCCGATCTTGCCCAGGCCGATGACCCCGAGCGTGTGCTGCGGCAGTTCCATGCCGGCGAATTGTTTCTTGCCTTCCTCGACGCGTTTCGCCATGGCCTCGTCCCCGCCTTCGATGGCGCGCACGAATTCCAGTGCCGGCGCAAGGTTGCGCGCCGCGATCAGCATGCCCGCCAGCACCAGTTCCTTGACCGCGTTGGCGTTGGCTCCGGGCGCATTGAATACCGGCACGCCGCGCTCGCTCATCGCCTTCACCGGGATGTTGTTGGTGCCGGCGCCGGCGCGGCCGATGGCCTTCACCGACGCAGCGATTTTCATCTCGTGCAGATCCTGCGAGCGCAGCAGGATGGCGTCGGGGTTCGCCGCTTCCTTGTCGACGCGATAGCGCTCCGCGGGAAGGCGCTTCAGCCCGACCTGTGCGATGTTGTTCAGCACGAGGATTTCGAAGGGTTTACGCTCAGGCATGCTCATTTTCCGTACCGGTCCTCGAATTCGCGCATATACGCGACCAGTTGCCGCACCCCTTCAACGGGCATGGCGTTGTAGATCGAGGCGCGCATGCCGCCGACCGCGCGGTGGCCCTTCAGCTGCACCATGCCGCGCGCCTTCGCCCCCTTGAGGAACTCCTCGTCCAGCGCCTCATTCCCGAGCTTGAACGGCACGTTCATGCGCGAGCGGTCGCGTGGCTCGACCGGACTGACGAAGAATTTGCTCTGGTCGAGATAGTCGTACAGCAGCTTGGCCTTGGCGACGTTGCGTCGCTCCATCTCGGCGAGTCCGCCCTGCGCTTTCAGCCACTTGAACACCAGCCCGGCGATATAGATGGCATAGGTCGGCGGCGTATTGAACATCGAATCGGCCTCGGCCTGCTGTTTGTAGTCGAACGCCGACGGGGTGCACGGCATCGTCTGGCCGATGAGGTCGTCACGCACGATCACCAGCGTCAATCCCGCCGGCCCGATGTTCTTCTGCGCCCCGCCGTAGATCAATCCGTACCGGGAAACCTCCACCGGACGCGACAGGAGATGCGAGGACATGTCCGCCACCAGCGGGACGTCACCGGTATCGGGCACCCAGTGGTACTCCAGCCCGCCTATGGTTTCGTTGGAACAGATGTGAACGTAGCCCGCCTCCTTCGACAGCTTCCAGCTTGGCTGCGGCGGAATATAGGTGAAGTTTTTGTCCTCGCTGGAAGCGGCGACATTCACGCTGCAGTATTTCTTCGCTTCCTTGATCGATTTTTTCGACCATTCTCCGGTGTTGACGTAGTCGGCCACCGTGTGACCGCGCAACAGGTTCATCGGCACGATGGCGTTCTCGGCGATCGCGCCACCCTGGAGGAACAGCACCTTGTAGTTCGCCGGCACGGCCAGCAGTTCGCGCAGGTCTTTCTCCGCCTCGGCGTGTATCGAAATGAATTCCTTGCCGCGATGGCTCATTTCCATCACCGACATGCCGCTTCCATGCCAGTCGAGCATCTCGGCCGCGGCTTGCTGTAAGACCGTCTCCGGCAGTACCGCCGGACCCGCGCTGAAATTAAAAGTTCGTGTCACGATAGTCCTTTCGCATGGGGGACGCGTAATAGAGGGCGTCGCGCGTCACTCGCCTTCGGTAATGCTTTTCCCCTCGCCAGTGCCAGGCCCATTACCATTACCATTACCATTGCCATTGCCATTGCCATTGCCATTGCCATTGCCATTGCCGTTGCCGGCACCGGTGTCTTCATCCGACTCCAGCACTTTCTCGATCCCGGCCAGCCGCGTTCCTTCATCCAGGTTGATCAGCGTCACGCCCTGCGTGGACCGCCCCTGCTCGCGGATCTGCGCCACCTTGGTGCGAATGACCACGCCGCCGGTCGAGACGAGCATCACCTCGTCCTTCTCCTCCACCAGCACCGCACCGACCAGATTGCCGTTGCGCTCGCCCGTGTGGATCGCGATCATGCCCTTGGTGCCGCGGCCATGGCGAGTGTACTCGGAAATCGGGGTGCGCTTGCCGAACCCGTTTTCGGTGGCGGTGAGCACAGTCTGACTTTCGTTCTCGGCCACCAGCATCGAGATTACGCGCCGGCCCTCGTCCAGCATCATGCCGCGCACGCCGCGCGTCACGCGCCCCGTGGGCCGCACATCGTCTTCCTCGAAGCGCACCGCCTTGCCGGCGTCGGAGAACAGCATGACATCGTGCTTGCCGTCGGTGATGGCGACGCCGATGAGGAAATCGCCCTCGTCGAGCTCGGCCGCGATGATGCCCTTGCCACGCGGATTGGCAAAAGCCGAGAGCGGCGTCTTTTTCACCGTTCCTTGAGCCGTGGCCATGAAAATATAATGTCCGTCGTCGAACTGTTTCACCGGCAGGATGGCGGTGATCTTCTCGCCCTCCTCCAGCGGGAACATGTTGACCACGGGTTTGCCGCGGCTGTTGCTGCTTCCCTGCGGCACCTGGTAGACCTTGATCCAGTAGACGCGGCCGCGGCTGGAAAAACACAGCACATAGTCATGGGTGTTGGCGATGAACAGGCGCTCGATGAAATCGTCTTCCTTGGTCGCGGTCGCCTGCCTTCCGCGCCCGCCGCGGCGCTGCGCGCTATAGTCGGCCAGCGGCTGCGACTTGATGTAACCGGTGTGCGACAGCGTCACCACCATGTCGGCCGGCGTGATCAGGTCCTCGTCGTCGAGATCCTGGGGATTGTTCTCGATCTCGCTCTTGCGCTTGTCGCCGTACTGCAGTTTTATCGCGTTCATCTCGTCGACGATGATGGCGGTGATGCGCGCGGGATTGGCCAGGATGTCGAGGTAATCGGTGATTTGCAGCAACACCTCCCTGTACTCGGACACGATCTTGTCCTGCTCCAGGCCGGTGAGGCGCTGCAGGCGCATTTCCAGGATCGCCTGCGCCTGTGCATCCGACAGACGGTAACCGCCTTCGACCAGGCCGAAATCGGCCGCGAGGCCGTCCGGACGCGACGCGTCCGCCGCGGCGCGCGCGAGCATCTCCGCCACCAACTGCGAGCGCCAGGCTTGCGCCATCAGCGCCTGCTTGGCTTCGGGCGGCGTCTGCGACTGTTTGATCAGCGCGATGATCGCGTCGACGTTGGACAGCGCCACCGCCAGACCTTCGAGAATATGGCCGCGCTCGCGCGCCTTGCGCAACTCGTATACCGTGCGCCGCGTCACCACTTCGCGCCGATGCGAGAGGAACGCGTCGAGCATCTGTTTCAGGTTTAAGAGGCGCGGCTGGCCATCGACCAGGGCCACCATATTGATGCCGAAGGTGTCCTGCAGCTGGGTTTGCTTGTACAGGTTGTTGAGCACCACTTCGGGCAACTCGCCGCGCTTCAACTCGAACACCATGCGCATACCCGACTTGTCGGACTCGTCGCGGATCTCGCTGATGCCCTCCAGTTTCTTCTCGTTCACCAATTCGGCGATGCGCTCGAGCAGGCTCTTCTTGTTGACCTGGTAGGGCAGTTCATCGACGATGATGGACTGGCGATTGCCCTTCTCCATGTCTTCGAAATGGGTGCGCGCGCGCATGATCACGCGGCCGCGGCCGGTGCGGTAGCCCTGGTGCACGCCGGCCAGGCCGTAAATGATGCCGGCCGTGGGAAAATCCGGCGCCGGGATGATCTCGATCAGTTCGTCGATGCTGATGCCGGGATTGGCGAGCAGCGCCAGCCCCGCATCCACCACCTCGACCAGGTTGTGTGGCGGGATGTTGGTCGCCATGCCGACCGCGATGCCGGAAGAACCGTTGATCAGCAGGTTGGGAACGCGCGTGGGCAGCGCCGTCGGCTCCATTTCCTTGCCGTCGTAGTTGGGGACGAAATCGACGGTTTCCTTGTCGATGTCGGCCAGCAGTTCCGACGCAATGCGCTCCAGCCGGCACTCGGTGTAGCGGTAGGCCGCCGCTGAATCGCCGTCGATGGAGCCGAAGTTGCCCTGGCCGTCGATGAGCGTATAGCGCATGGAAAAGTCCTGCGCCATGCGCACCAGCGCTTCGTAGGTGGCCGAATCGCCATGCGGGTGATACTTGCCCAGCACCTCGCCGACGATGCGCGCGCATTTTACGTACGGCCGGTTCCAGACGTTATTCGATTCGTGCATCGCGAACAGCACGCGCCGGTGCACCGGCTTCAGGCCGTCGCGCACGTCCGGCAGGGCGCGCCCCACGATCACGCTCATCGCGTAATCGAGATAGGAGCGCCGCATTTCTTCTTCGAGGCTTACCGGCAGGGTTTCTTTGGCGAACTGGTCCATGACGAGCGAATTGTCCAAGAGTTTGCAACAAAATCGGAGCGTCTAAAGGGGTGGCCCCTTTTCGTTGCGGCTCCAAAAAAAGCGCCGCAAATCGCGGCTGAAAAAAGCGTTGAAGTTTAACACGCGAAGGGGTGTTCTGACCACTTAAACAACCGGGCTCGGTCCGCGAAAAACCCATGCTTTGCCCCACCCTCCCAGTTCTGTTGTAGTATGATTGTCGACATTCAGGGGAAAAGTCGCTGCAACCTGTTCATCCGGCAAATGTAGGGGGATTAAAATGAAAACATTTCAGATTCTGGGCACATCGATATTGGCGCTGTCCGCCGTGCTCTCCGCGCCGGCCACGGCGCAAAACGCGCAAGGCTACTGGTACAGTTCCGGCATGATCGTCAAAAATGCTTCCGGCCTGTGCTGGCACAGCGGCTATTGGACGCCAGCGATGGCAATAATGGAGTGCGATCCGGATCTGGTGCCCAAACCCGCGGCCCCGACCCCCGCTGCGCCACCGCCAGCCCCGCGCGTCGCTCCTGCCCCCGCGCCGGCGCCCAAGCCCGCCCCAGCGGCGGCTGCGCCCAAGCGCTGCGACGCCGCCGTAACGTTCAGCTCGGACGAAGTGTTCGAGTTCAACAAAGCGGTGCTGAGGAAAGCGGCCATGACCAAGCTGGACCAGGACGTGGTGGCCAAGCTGCCGCAATGCGCCACGATCGAATTGATCCTGATTTCCGGTTACACCGATCGCCTCGGCTCGCAGCAATTCAACCAGAAGCTGTCGGAGAAGCGCGCCGATGCGGTGAAAGCTTATCTGGTGAAAAAAGGCGTGGACGCATCGAAGATCGACACCATGGGCATGGGCAAGACATTGCAGATCAAGTCGTGCCCGGACGGCAAGAACCGCAAGGCCCTGATCGAGTGCCTCGCGCCGAACCGCCGCGCCGTAGTGGAAATCAAGGGGCTGGCGAAATAAGCGATGTGCCCCCTCAAAAAGCCCCGCCAGAGCGCGGGGCTTTTTTTATGACACCCCGCCGCCTTCACCTCCAACCGCTCTCCCGCTTCGCCGGAGTAGGGAGTCTTCTGTCGGTGCACATGCGCGCACCGAGCTGTGGCCCTCACCCCCACCCGCTCTCCCGCTCTGGCGGGAGAGCGGGCTTGCTGTCAGTGCGCGCGCGCACTGAGTTTTGACGTGGGCGGGGCTTTTCTTGATGAGTCCTGACGTGAGACCGGGTCCGGAATCGATAGACCTGCTGATCGACGCACGCTGGGTAGTGCCGGTCAACCCGGCCAAGCGCGTGCTCGAAGACCATAGCGTTGCGGTGCGCGACGGGCGCATCGTCGCCGTGCTGCCCCAGGATCGGGCGCAGGCCGACTATGTCGCGGCCGAGCATGTAGCCTTGCCCAGACACGCGCTGATCCCCGGCATGGTGAACCTGCACACCCATGCCGCCATGGCGCTGATGCGGGGTCTCGCCGACGACATGCCGCTGATGCACTGGCTGCAGGACCGCATCTGGCCTGCCGAGGCGAAGCATGTGTCGCCGCAGTTCGTCTACGACGGCACCTTCCTCGCCTGCGCCGAGATGCTGCGCGGCGGCATCACCTGTTTCAACGAAATGTATTTCTATCCCGGCGAGGCCGCGCGGGCGGCGCTCGATATGGGCATGCGCGCGGCGCTGGGCCTGATCGTCACCGATGTACCTAGCGCCTATGCCAGCGACGCCAATGACTATCTGGCCAAAGGCCTGGCCCTGCGCGATGCGCTGCGCGAGCAGCAGTTGCTTTCCTTCTGCATGGCGCCCCACGCTCCCTATACCGTGAGCGACAAGACCTTTGCCCGGCTGATCACCCTGGCCGAGGAACTCGATCTGCCGATGCACACGCATGTGCACGAAACGCGGGACGAGATCGAGCGCAGCCTCGCCCAGTACGGAGTGCGGCCGCTGGAACGGCTGCGCCGCCTGGGACTGGTCGGCCCGAATCTGATCGCGGTGCATGCGATACACTTGACACCTGAGGAAATCGGGCTCCTCGTGCAAAACGGCAGCTCGGTGGCGCACTGCCCTTCATCCAACCTCAAACTCGCAAACGGCTTTGCGCCGGTGGCGGCCATGCTGGCTCGCGGGGTTAATGTCGGCTTGGGAACGGACGGATCGGCCAGCAACAACCGCCTTGACCTGTTCCAGGAGATGCGTCAGGCGGCGCTGCTCGCCAAGGCGGTCAGCGCCGACGCCCGCGCCCTGCCCGCCCATCAGGCCCTGTCCATGGCCACGCTGGATGGCGCGCGCGCGCTGCGCCTGGACCACGCCATAGGGTCGATCGAACCGGGCAAATTCGCCGACCTGACGGCGATCGAGTTCACGGCGCCCGATATGCTTCCGTGTTACGACCCCATTTCGCACATCGTCTATGCCGCCGGCCGCGAAAACGTCAGCCACGTCTGGGTCGCGGGCCATCTGCTGGTTGAGAACCGGGCGCTGAAAACACCTCCAAAAAATGACCTAGAAAACATCGCCGTTTTGTGGCAGAATAGGCTGTCAATGGAAACAAAGGCTTAAGCAGAGTCTGCTGCGGAGTTTTCATAGCGGAACACGATCGAATTTTTTCGAGGGGAAAAACATGAACAAAACAGCAAAACAACTTGGGTTAGTCCTTGCCGCCGCGCTCGCACTTGGAATCGGAGCCAACGCCGCTGTAGCGGAAGTCGGACAAGGCTATTGGGGCTCGAGTGGTATGTACGTCAAGAACTCCACCGGGCTTTGCTGGCATGCCGGCTACTGGACTCCCGCCATGGCGACCGTAGAATGCGATCCCGACCTGGTGCCGAAGAAACCCGCACCTCCCGCGCCGGCCCCGGTCGTTGCGCCTCCGCCCGCGCCTAAAGCCGCGCCGCCTGCGCCGCCTGCCGCGCCCAAGCCGGTCATCGAAAAAGTGACCATGGCCGCCGATGCGCACTTCGACTTCGACAAGGCCGTGCTCAAGCCTGAAGGCAAAGCCAAGCTCGACGACTTGGTGGGCAAGCTCAAAGCAGTGAACCTCGAAGTGATCATCGCCATCGGCCACACCGACAGCATCGGCAGCGTTGCCTACAACAAGAAACTGTCGCTGCGCCGCGCCGACGCGGTGAAAGCATACCTGGTGAGCAAAGGCATCGAAGCCAACCGTATCTACACGGAAGGCAAAGGCGAGTCGCAGCCGATCGCCGACAACAAGACCAAGGAAGGCCGTGCCAAGAACCGCCGAGTCGAAATCGAGGTGGTGGGTTCGCGCACCAAGTAAGCTTTTCGTAATCTTTAAAAAGCCCTGCGCAAGCGGGGCTTTTTTATTTCGACACTTCAACACCATGAATGCCGACCCGCAGGAACTGGCCAAATTCAGCGAACTGGCGCACCGCTGGTGGGATCCCACCAGCGAGTTCAAACCGCTGCACCAGATCAATCCGCTACGCCTGCGCTGGATCGCCGACATGGTCGCATTGAAGGGCAATTCGGTGCTGGACGTGGGCTGCGGCGGCGGTATTCTCGCCGAATCGATGACCGCGCTCGGCGCCCGCGTCAAAGGCATCGATCTGTCCGGCAAAGCGCTGAAGGTGGCGCAACTACACCTGCTCGAATCCCGTCTCGACGTGAACTACGAAGAAATCAGCGCGGAGCAGCTTGCGCTGCGCGAACCTGGACAATACGACGTGCTCACCTGCATGGAAATGCTGGAGCACGTGCCCGATCCGGCCAGCACGGTCAGCGCCTGTGCCCGGCTGGTCAAGCCGGGCGGACAGGTATTCTTCTCCACCATCAACCGCAACCCCAAGTCCTACCTGCTCGCGGTGATTGGCGCCGAATACATCCTGCGCCTGCTGCCGCGCGGTACACATGATTACGCAAAATTTCTCAAACCATCGGAACTGGCGCGGTATTGCCGCGCTGCCGGCCTCACGCTGAAGTCCGTGATCGGCATGGGCTACAACCCGCTGACACAGGTCTACTCGCTCAACAGCGACGCCAGCGTCAATTACCTGATGCACTGTATACGCGATGCCTAAAACCGGCGCGCGGGCGGTGCTGTTGGATCTGGACGGCACGCTTGCCGATACCGCGCCCGACCTGGCGCGGGCGCTGAACCGCGTGCGCGCCGCGCATCGCCTGGCGCCGATGCCGGTTGAAATCACGCGCGCTTATACTTCCAGCGGCGCGCGCGGTTTGCTCAAGGTCGGATTCGGCCTGGAACCGGGAGACGAGCGCTACGAAGCGCTCAGGCTGCAGTTCCTGGATTTCTACGCGGTCGAAATCTGCGTCGATACCCGCCTGTTCGACGGCATCGCCGAACTGCTGGACCGGCTCGACCGGGACCGCCTGCCCTGGGGCATAGTGACCAACAAAGCCGAGCGCTTCACCTTGCCGCTGCTCCGCGGCCTGCATCTGGACCAACGCGTTGCCTGCGTCGTCGGCGGCGACACGGCAGCCCGCGCAAAGCCGCATCCCGATCCACTGCTCCACGCCGCCGCCGCGCTGCAACTGCCCCCCTCTGCCTGCCTGTATGTCGGCGACGATTTGCGCGACGTGCAGGCGGCGCGCGCGGCCGGCATGCGGGTGATAGCGGCGAAGTACGGGTACCTGGGCGATGGCGGGTCGATCGAATCCTGGCAGGCCGACGCCATCATCGAGCATCCGCGCGAAGTGCTCGATTACCTCTGACCCCCCTTGTTTTCCGCCGGGTTTCGCCCGATATGAGATAATGCAGTTGTAGTTTGGGGTTGACGGGCGCAGGGCGGGGTATTTTTCTTCCTCGTTTTTAACCTGTCACTCCGCACCAGATACCGGGGGCGACCTGGTTTCGACGTGGGTTACAAAGCAGCGCAGTGCATACCGAGGCCCAGCCACCTCGTAAATCCAACTGGAACGCAATAACCGCGAACGACGAACGTTTCGCTCTCGCCGCTTAATACCGGCGAGCTCTGCACCGGTTGGTTCATGGGCCGGGTAACGCAAGTTACAGCAGAGTCATTTACATGAGCTCGCGCGCCGCAGGGTCACTTTGCGGCGCGCAAAAAAATAGGTGACTCGCCGTTTGCCAGCCCGCCGGTTGGCGGGTAAGCGGTCAAATTAAACAACCTGGCTAAGTATGTAGATCTGTCTGTAGAGGACTTGCGGACGGGGGTTCAATTCCCCCCGCC